>Ga0136614_10001453_pt1 | contig 13982 bp, 18 predicted proteins | sample AntDrymUQ2792106_2_FD_106643 | JGI IMG/M metagenome (GOLD analysis project Ga0136614, IMG submission 106643) | Polar desert sand microbial communities from Dry Valleys, Antarctica - metaG UQ279 (21.06) | ecosystem: Environmental > Terrestrial > Soil > Desert | place: Antarctica: Dry Valley...
GGAGCTGGCGCCGCCCCGGCCCGTCGCCACCGGCGCCCGCGTGTACTCGCGGCTCGCGCTGGCCGATCGCCACCGCCCGCCGATCAACCTCGTTGTCTCCAACGTCCCCGGACCCACCGCGCCCCTCTACGTTGCCGGCGCGAAGCTCGTCGGTATCTGGTCGATGGGCCCGATCCTCGAGAACGTGGGACTGAACGTGACCGTGTGGAGCTACCTGGGCGAGCTCAACTTCGGCGTCGTGGCCTGCCCCGAGACCATGCCAGGCCTCGGCGATTTCCCGAATGCCCTCCGCGAAGCCTTGGAAGAGCTCCAGAAGGCCGCGCAGTAACCACCCGCGCACCCGCGAGATCTGATATCCACAGGGGGTAGAACCATGCGGAGTGGGAGGTGGTGGCGATGGTCCAGGTGCTCGGGTACACGTTGAGCCGCCTCTCGGCCGACACCCTTCCTCCCGGCCGGGTCGTCGAGCTCCCGGGTCGGGGTACCACCTTCGTCTACGAGCAACCCGGCCCCCCGGACGCTCCGACGCTCGTGCTGATCCACGGCCTCGCCGCCAGCGGCGCGCTCAACTGGTTCCCCGCCTTCGGCCCGCTGTCGGAGCGGTACCGGGTGGTGGCAGTCGACCTACGCGGCCACGGCCATGGCATCCCCGCCAAGGGCCGGTACCGGCTGTCGGACTGCGCCGATGACGTCGTCGCGCTGGCCGACGCGATCGGCGTTGAGCGCTTCGTCCCCGTCGGGTACTCGCTCGGTGGCCCGATCGCCCAGTTGATCTGGCACCGCCACCGCGACCGGGTCGAAGGAATGGTGCTGTGCGCAACCAGCCGCAACTTCGGCGGGACCATGCGCGAGCGCTGGTTCTACGGCAGCCTGTGGGGCGCGATGGCCGCGCTCCAGGTCGCGCGCCACGTTCCTCCGCTCCGGGGGCGCGCCCGGGAGGAACCCCCCTTCGATCCGACCGAGCTCGACGGCGTGCGCATGCCCCGCTGGGCCCTGGCCGAGCTGCGCCGGTGTACGCCGAGCACCCTCCTGGCGGCGATGAACGCGATGGGCCGGTTCAGCTCGCACGAGTGGATCGACCGCGTCGACGTTCCCACCGCGGTCGTGGTGACCACCAAGGACAAGTTCGTGGCGCCGTCGCGTCAGCTCAAGCTGGCCAAGGCGATCCCCGGCGCCACGATCCATCCTGCCCACACCGACCACGCCGCCTGTGTGCTGGGAGCGCGCCGATTCATCCCGGCCCTGCTCGAGGCGTGCGCCTCGGTGAGTGGCCGCATCGACGAGAGGGCTCCGTCCCTTTCGAGGTAATACGCTCGGCGGTCCGCGCCGCACCCGACGGCCGGACTGGGGGACAGCAATGGAGCGGCTCACCGGGCTCGACGCAGCCTTCCTCTACATCGAGACGCCCAGCCACCACATGCACGTCTCGATGGTGTCGGTCTTCGACGCCAAGACCGTCCCCGGCGGCTACACGTTCGAGAAGGTGCGGGCGGTCATCGAGGAGCGCCTGCCGCTGATCCCGATGTTCCGGCGGCGCCTGGTCGAGGTGCCGTTCCGTCTCCACCACCCGATCTGGGTCGACGACCCCAACTTCGACCTCGACTACCACGTGCGCCGCATCGGCGCGCCCGCGCCCGGTGGGCTGAAGGAGCTCTGCGACGTCGCGAGCGAGTTCACCAGCCGCCAGCTCGACCGTTCCCGGCCACTCTGGGAGCTGTGCATCGTCGAGGGCCTCGAGGACGGCAAGATCGGCGTGCTCGCCAAGGTGCACCACTCGACGATCGACGGCGTCTCCGGCGCCGAGGTCATGGTCCACCTGTTCGACCTCGAGCCTTCGCCCGCCCCAAAGGAGACCGAGGAGCCGGTCGAGCCGGCCGTGCCCGAGCGGGTGCCGTCCGACGTGGAGCTCGTCGGCTACGCCGCGTGGTCGCTGGCACGCCAGCCGTTCCAGATCGCGTCCAAGCTCCCGAGCGCCGTGCGCTCGCTGGTCGACGTCGTGCGTCGCCGTCGGGACAGCGAAGGGCCCTCCGCTCCGGCACCGTTCGCCGCACCCCGCACGTCGCTGAACGCCTCCATCACCCCGCACCGCAAGGTCGCGGCGGTGACGCTGCCGTTCGAGGAGGTCAAGGCGGTCAAGCGGGCGATGGGCTGCACCGTCAATGACGTGGTGCTCGCGCTGTGCGGGGGCGCGCTGCGCCGCTACCTCGACGCCCGCGGCGAGTTGCCGGAGGAGCCGTTGATCGCGGTCGTGCCGATCTCGGTGCGCAACGACCCCGACGTCGAGACGCAGGGGAGCAACCAGGTTTCGGCGCTGTTCACGTCGCTGGCGACCGACCAGCGCGACCCGGCCGAGCGGCTGCGCGCCATCGGCGAGGTCACCCGGGCGGCGAAGGACGAACACAATGCCATCGGCGCCAAGATGCTCCAGGACTGGGCCGAGTTCGCTACGCCCGCGCTGTTCGCGCGGGCGTCTCGCCTCTACTCGAGCATGAACCTGGCCGACCGCCATCGCCCGATCCACAACCTGATCGTCTCGAACGTGCCCGGCCCGCCGTTCCCGCTGTACCTCGCGGGGGCAAAGCTCGAGCTGCTCTGCCCGCTGGGCCCGGTGATGGAGGGGGCCGGCCTCAACGTGACCGTGATCAGCTACATGGATACCCTGGACATCGGCCTGATCGCCTGCCGCGAGAGCGTGCCCGATCTGTGGGACCTGGCCGACGGCTTCCGCGACGCACTCGAGGAGCTGAAGGAGGCCGCCGGCGTGCCGACCGAGCCGCCGGCACCGACCGCCGCCACCCCGTCACCCGAGCCGGCGGTACCACAGACCTAGGTCCCCGACACTCGGCGGTCACGGCGGCGACGATGGCGGCGTCGCCGGGATCATGGCCGAGGGAGTCGAAACCGCCGAGCAGCTCGCCGAGGTGCGGCGCCTCGGCGTCGATCAAGTGCAGGGCAACTACTTCTCTCCCCCGGTGACCCCCGACCGGCTCATGCCCGCGGGAGCCCGCCAGCTGATCAGCACTCGCAGTTAGGGCCGGCGGCCGAGAAACGCGACCAGCTCGTCGGTCGGTGACGCGCCGTCGGGGAGGTCGATCGCGTTGCCGAAGGCGGTCCCGCGCAGCTGGTCGCCGACGAATCCCTGGGCCACCGCGAGAGCCGCCTGCGCCACCTGGGACTCGATCTCGGTGTCGACGCCGATGGCGCGGCCGAGGTCCCAGCCGTGCACCAGGGAGTCGAGCAACAGGATGCCGAGGGCGCGGTCCGCCGGCAGCTCGAACCCCATCGGCAGGAAGACCGTCCCGTCGAGCGATCGGCGCTGCTGCCAGGCGGCCAGGGTTCGCTTGGCGGTGTCGCGGTAGCCGTCGACCGATCCGTCCTTGATCCGCTCCTCGCCCACTGCAGTCAGGTGCGCGGGCAGGTCGGTGACGGGAACCTCGGGCTTGGCGCCGGAGGCCACGTTCTCGAAGGCGGCAATGACCCCGACGAGATGGACGAGCAACGCGTGCACGTCCCACTCGGCGCAAGGCGTCGCGAAGTCACGGTGCTCGGGGCGCACGGCCTCGACCGTGCGGCCGGTGCGCTCGAACGCACCTTCGAGCGACTTCAGCGGGTCCATCGTGCCTTCCTTCCTCTCTACACCGCGCCCCGTCGGAGTTCGAGGGGACGGTGACGCGCGAGTGTCTCGGCGGCGCGGCCGCGGATTCGCCGCCCACCGGTGTATACCGCGACCCAGACGGGCCCGTCAGGCACGTCCTCGAACGTGAGGGGCCAGGCTTCGGACAGACCGATGGCGCGCTCGAAACTCACGAGCACTCCCAGCGTCGCCCCGAGCCCGATACCGACGATGGCGAGCGCACCGCGAGCGCGCCCAGCGCGACTCGCCAGACCAGAGGCAGCGCCATTCTCCGTTCGGATCCTGAGGGTCGCTCGGGGCCCGGGCCGCGTCGGCCGGTCGGCCCAGGAGCTCGATCTCTTCGCCGTCGATGCCGGCGTGCTCGAGCGCCTCGATGGCGACGCGGGCCGACTTCATGCTCGGGAAGCTGGTGGCGACGGCCGCCGTCACGCCGGGGGCACGCGGCTGACCCTCCATTACCTCCGCGATGCCCGGTCGAGGAGTGACAAACCCCCGCAGGAACTAGCCGGTCTTGGCCGGGCGGTCGGGCCGACGCGCCCACTCGGCGCGGAATGCATCCCGACCCGCCACCACCGCGGCGCGGCCTGCCCCCACGGCAGCTTCGAGACCGTCGACCAGTCGCGACAACTGGTCGTCGAGATCGTGGACGCCGGCGTCGAACCGGGCCGTCCACTCGGAGAGGCGGGCCTCGAGCCGGCGCCGGCGCGCGGGGAACCGGTACACGAGGGCGGAGTCGGTGCCGTCGAGTTGGGCCATCACATAGCTCCCTCGCTCGGCGGCAGGATACCTGTCGCCGCCCTTCGGGACGCTCGTCCGCACATGCGCCCACGACGGTACCGCACCGGTCGCAATAGATTGGGCGCCGTGACCGACGTCGCCATCCCCGTGACCGGCGATCCCGACGCCGACCGTCTTCTCGTCGACGACCCCCTCGCGCTCCTCATCGGCATGCTGCTCGACCAGCAGGTCCCGATGGAGTGGGCGTTCCGCGGACCGTTCACGCTGCGCGAACGGCTGGGGGTCACCGGCCATCTCGACGCCCAGGCCATCGCGGCGATGGCGCCGGACGAGCTCGAGGCGTTGTTCCTGACCAAGCCCGCGCTCCACCGGTACCCGGCCTCGATGGCGAAGCGAACCCACGACCTGTGCCGGCACCTCGTCGACGAGTACGGCGGTGACGCCGCCGCGGTCTGGCGCGACGCGAGCAGCGGCGAGGAGCTCTACCAGCGGTTGCGGGCGCTCCCCGGCTACGGCGACGAGAAGGCCAAGATCTTTCTCGCCATCCTGGGCAAGCGGCTGAGCGTGGCACCCCCGGGTTGGGAGCAGGCGGCGGCGCCGTTCTCCGACACCACGCCGCGTTCGGTCGCCGACATCGACTCGCCCGAGTCGCTCCTGAGGGTGCGCGAGTGGAAAACGGCGCAGAAGGCGATGAAGAAGGCCAAGACCGACTAGCGCGGCCGCGCCGCCCGGTCCTGGCTGCGCCGGCGTAACAGCCACCAGGTCACTGCGCCCGCGACGACGACCACCGCTATCACCAAACTGGCCTTCGACACGACCTTCTCGACGTTGCGGCCGAGCAGGTAGCCGGCCGACACGACCGCGCTGGTCCAGACGATCGACGCGAGCACGTTCCAAGGGAGGAACCGCCGGTACGGCATGGCCGACATGCCCGCCACCGCGGGGACGACGCCGCGCACCGCGCCGACGAACCGCCCGAGGAACACCGCGGCACCGCCGCGGCGAGCGAAGTACTCCCGCGACCGCTCCACCCGCGGCTCGAGACGGCGACGGACCGGTTCCCACCGCTGGATGAGCGACATCCCCCAGCGTCGGCCGGCCCAGTAGCTCGTCGAATCGCCGGCGATGGCACCGATGGCGGCGGCGGCGATCATCGTCCCCAGCGGGACGTCGGCTCGCGACGCGGCCGCGCCGGCCACCACCATGCCCGCCTCGCCCGGAACGACGAGGTCCATGAACAGCGCGCACTCCGCGAACGCGAGAAGGAACGCGGCCGCGTGGAGCACGACCGGTCCCAGCCCGGCGATCCAGTCGAGGATTGCCTCGGCGATCGGTCGCTCCTCCAGCCGACAGCAGTGCCGGTAGCGTGCTCCAGGTGAAGGTGCTGTGCCAGCTCGGCGACGACATCGCCGCCCGGATCGAGGGCGCGGCGCCCGGGGTCGAGGTCGTCGTGATCCCGACCGCGGACGAGCTGCCCGACGGCGTCGAGGGCGACGTCCTCCTCACCCTCGCGTGGGGAAGCGCCAACCTCGCCCAGGTCCTGGAGCGGAACGTGGGCTGGGTGCACACGATCGGGACCGGCGTCGACGGGTTCCCCCTGCACGCGTTGAACGGCCAGACGCTCACGTGCTCACGTGGCGCCAGCGCGGTCCCGATCTCGGAGTGGGTGCTGGCGGTGATGCTCGCGTTCGAGAAGCACCTGCCCGACTCGTGGGTCCGCAATGCCGACGCCCGCTGGCACTACGCCGAACTGGGCGGCCTCGCCGGGAAGACCGTCGGCCTCGTCGGACTGGGTGGCATCGGCGAAGCCGTCGCCCGGCGGGCGCTCGCCTTCGACATGCACGTCCGCGCCTTGCGCCGCACCAACACCGCGTCGGCGGTGGCGGGCGTCGAGCTCACGGCCTGGCTGCCCGACCTGCTCCGCTCGGCCGACCACGTCGTAGTGGCGGCACCGTCGACCGTCGAGACCCACCGCATGATCGACGCGGACGCGTTCGCGGCGATGAAGCCGGGCGTCCACCTCGTGAACATCGCCCGGGGCGCGCTGGTCGACCAGGACGCACTGCGGGTCGCCCTCGACGACGGCAAGGTGGCGCGGGCGTCGCTCGACGCGGTCGAGCCCGAGCCGCTCCCCGACGGGCATTGGTTGTACTCACATCCCAAGGTCCGGCTGAGTCCTCACATCTCCTGGAGCATGCCGGGCGCGTTCGACGTGCTCCTCGACACGTTCCTCGACAACCTCCGCCGCTACCAGGTCGGAGAGGCGCTGACCGGCGAGGTCGACGTCGCCGCCGGTTACTGAGAGCGCGCGGTCGGGGCCGACGATCGCGGGTCGACGAGCCCGGCCGTAGGCTGCGGCGAGACCGAGCTGGGGGACCTGGTGGCGTACGACCTTGTCATCGAAGGCGCCACGATCGTCGACCGGACCGGCGCGCCGCCGTTCCGCGGCAACGTCGCGGTGCAGGGCGACCGCATCGCGGCCGTGGGCGACATCGACGGTGACGGTGCGCGCACGATCGACGCCGAAGGCAAGTACGTCACGCCCGGGTTCGTCGACATCCACACCCATCTCGACGCCCAGGTCGGATGGGACCCGGTGGCGACGTCGTCGTGCTGGCACGGCGTCACCTCGGTCGTGCTCGGCAACTGCGGTGTCACCTTCGCCCCCTGCAAGCCCGAGTACGTGCACGACTTCCCCGGCGGCGCCGGGCGCTTCGTCCAGCGCGGCGCCGGCTACGACTGCACGGTCGTCAACGGCCGGGTGTTCATGGAGGGCGGTGAGCACACGGGCGAACCGGCCGGGACGGTGCTGCGCAGCACCGCGTGACCGAGCTGAGCGACGACAGCCACGCACTGCTCCATGAGTTGCGCTTGCGGGGCATGGTCCCGGCCGTCGACGCGCCCGGGCCGGAGACACTCTGCAGAGTCGGCCTCGCCGCCCGCAAGGGGAAGTTCCTCGTGCTCACGTCCGCTGGTCGCGAGGCGCACGCGCACTGGGCCCGCCTGACTCCGGGCTCCGCCGAGGAGACAGCCGCCCGCCGCGCCTACGACCAGTTCCTGCCGCTGAACGCCGAGTTCCTCCAGGTCAGCACCGACTGGCAGGTCCGTCCGGGCAACGTGCCCAACGACCACCGCGACACCGAGTACGACTGGGGCGTGCTCGACCGGCTCGCCGGCCTCGACGAACGCGGCGGTCCGGTCGCGCGCCGCCTCGGCAAGGAGGTCGAGCGCTTTGCCGACTACCGGTCGCGCTTGCGCGACGCGCTACGCCGGGTGCAGGACGGCGAGCACGACTGGTTCCTCTCACCGAAGTGCGACTCGTACCACACGGTCTGGATGCAGCTCCACGAGGACCTGCTCCTCGCGCTCGGCCTCGCCCGCGCCGGCGAGCGCGCCTGATTCAGGCCTGCGGGTACAGCACCGCCTGAGTCTGGGTGACGCGGGCGACCCGCTTCCCCGCCTCGTCGAACAGGTCGGTCTCGACCACGACCGTGGTCCGGCCGACGTGGAGGGGCCGGGCGAGCGCCTCCACGTGACCGGAGCGCACAGCGCGGAAGAAGTTGGTCTTCGACTCGATGGTCGTCGTGCCGACCGCTCCGGCGGGCAGGTTCGCGAACGCGCACGCGCCCCCGCAGGTGTCGGCCAGGCCCATCACGACCCCGCCGTGGAGGGCGTCGCCGCTCGTGCACCGATCCGACTCCCAGGCCACCCGGGCCCGGACCTCCCCCGGCTCGCACGCCAGCGCCTCGACGCCGAGCACCCGGGCAAACGGCATCGCCTCGTGGAGCAGCTTGGCCTGCTCCGGGTCGGGCTCGGTCACGCGCTGGCGGTGGCGGGCGGGGCCGGCGCGCTCAGGTCGGTCCCGGCCATGAAGTCCCGGATCATGCCGGCGAGTTGGGCGGGCCGGTCCTCCGAAACGAGCGTGCGGGCGCCGGCGACGATCTTCAAGCGAGCCCGCGGGAGGGCGTAGGCCAGCCGCTCGCCCAACGACCGGGGGAAGACCCGGTCGTCCTCACCCCAGACCACCAGCGCGGGACGATCGAACGCCCCGAATCGCTCGGCGGCCGCCAGCGTGTGGCGGGGATGCAGGCCTCGCACCACTTTCTTGGCGTCGCGCCGGATGTCGCGATGGCGAGCCAGCGGTCGCACGTACGAGTCGCCCGCCTCCCGGTCGAGCGGCGCGTGGGTCAGCCAGCCGTAGGTGATCGGGAGCCGTCGGAGCAGGCGCCACCGCAGCGACTGGGCCGCGAGGAAGACCCCGCCCGGCATCCGCGCCGTCAGCTTCAGGTAGGCGAACAGCCGGGGCGGGAACACCTCGAACGCATCGCACGACACGAGCACGAGCCGCGCCACCCGCTCGGGATGGCGGGCGACAACCAGCTGGCTGATGGCCCCGCCGGTGTCGTTGCCCACCAGGGTCACGTCGTGCAGGTCGAGCGCGTCGAGGAACCCACCGACCAGGTCGGCGAGCCCGGGCGGGCTGAGATCGGCGTCGCGGTCCATCCGGACCGAGTGCGAGCCGAGCGGCCAGTCGGGGGTGATGCACCGGTACTGCTCGGCCAGCGACGGGACGACGTCGCGCCAGAGGTCGCCGTTGGTGAAGATCGGGTGCACGAAGACGATCGGGTCGCCTGCGCCCCGCTCGCGGTAGGCGATGCTGCCGGAGTCGAGCCGAACCTCGTGGCGCGAGCCGCGTTCCTCCGAGACCGACATGGCGTTACCGATAGATGTTGACGGTCTCGTCCAGGCCGAAGCGCGCCGGGTCACCGCGACCGGTGGCGGCGAGCATGAACTCGAACGGGTCGCCGGTGATGCGCTTGCCCCCACTCCCGCCGACCGGGAACTCGGCGATGCCGTCGAGCGCCAGGGTCGCCGCTCCCCACTCCTTCTGGCCGAGGATCGTGGCGATGTGCGAGATTCCCGCCTCGAGCCCCGGTCCCCGCTCCGACTTGCGTCCGATGGCCGACCGGATGTCGTCGGCGTGCAGGTACGTGTCGTACCAGAGCGCCTCGACGCCGTCGCCGAGCGTGCCGGCCACGTTCGGGGCGGGCACGGGGCCGTTCCACGCGTCGTCGTCGAAGGTCGCGACCATGTCGGTCCCCACCTTCCTCCCGGCGTCTACCTCGTCGGCGACCTCATCAGCCGACCGGCCCTTGCGCTCGTCCACCTGGCGCTGGGTCACGCCGGGGGTACCGAGGTCGTCCAGCTTCCCGGTGGTGACATCGGTGAGCTGGCCGGTGACGTGGCCGGCGACGTTGGCCACTGTCCACCCGTCACACCGGCTCGGCGTGTTCCACTCCTTCTCGTCGAGCGAACGCAGGAGAGTGGAGAAGTCCTCGAGCTCCTGAACGAACCCCTTGCTCACGGTCTCGCGGGGCAGCGCCATGGCGTGTCCTCCCGGTACAGTTACATGCAGGCTGCACGCATCCTTACACGAAGGAGGGCTCCCCGTCACCGGTGACAAGCGTCACAGACGCACCCAGGCCGAGCGATCGGCCACCACCCGGGCGGCGCTGATGGCGGCGGGCCGGGCGCTGTTCGGCGAACGCGGCTTCGCCGGGACGTCGCGGGAAGAGATCGTCGAACGGGCGGGGGTGACGCGCGGCGCCCTGTACCACCACTTCGCGGGAAAGGAGGACCTGTTCCGCGCCGTGTTCGAGGAGATCGAGCAGGAGATGACGGAGCACCTGGCGAAGGTCTCCCTCGCCGCCCCCGACCCGCTCGAGGCGCTGCGGGTCGGCTGCCGGGAGTTCCTCGACGTCGCCATGGCCCCGGCCGTTCAGCGGATTGTCCTGATCGATGCCCCCGCCGTCCTCGGATGGGCGACGTGGCGGGAGGTCGAGGCCCGCTACGGCCTCGGCCTCGTGACCATGGGGCTCCAGGCCGCCATGGATGCGGGCGTGCTCGCCCGCCAGCCGCTCCAGCCGCTCGCCCACATGCTGCTCGCCTCGCTGAACGAGGCGGCGCTGCTCGTCGCCGGCGCCGACGACCCGAAGCAGACGCGCCGAGAGGTCGGGGTGGTCGTCGACCACCTGATCGACCGGCTGGCGTCGACCGGCTGAGGAGCTGCCATCCTCCGGCAGGGGTCCGGGTTCCCCGGCCCCCGGACCGCCGGCTGCGTGCGGGAGCGGCGAGCGGAGCGAGCGCGACCAGAAAAGCAGGAGGAGGCGCTCCGGTAGGGTCCGGCTCCGATGCCCGCGCCCTTCCACGGAGAGCTGACGCTCCCGAATCAGGCCGAAGCGCTCCCGATCGCCCGTACCTATCTCACGCACCTCGCCGCGCTGGCCGCGCTGCCGGAGCCGGAGGCGGCCGCGGTGGTCGACGCCGCCCTCGAGGCGTGCGCCAACGTCGTCGACCACGCCTACGAGCCCGGCGAGGACGGCATCTTCACCGTCGTCGGCGGCGTCGACGCCACCGGGCTTACCGTCGCCGTCCGTGACCAGGGCATGCCGATCGACGCCGAGCGGGTGGGCTCACCCGATCAGAGCCCGGCCCGCGTGAGCGCCAGCGGCGGGCTGGGACTCATCCGACGGTCGGTCGACCACGCCGAGTGGATCCGGCGCGGGCGCGAGGGCAAGGAGCTGCGCCTGGTGAAGCGGCTCCCGTCCGAGTCGGTTCACGGGCAGCTGGACGCAGCCGACGAGCCCGTCGACGACGAGGAGGAGGTCCCGCTCGCTCCCGAACAGGAGTACGCGGTCCGTCGGTTCGAGCCTGCCGACGCGATCGGGGTGTCGCGCTGCATCTACCGGGTGTACGGCAACACCTATATGCACGAGGCCTGCTACTACCCCGACCGTCTCGTCGCGCTGAACGAGACCGGCGAGCTCGCCTCGATCGTCGCAGTGGACGCCGCCGGCGAGGTCGCCGGGCACTACGCACTGGAACGGCCCGGGCTCACGAGGGTCGCCGAGCGCGGGATGGCCGTGGTGTCGCCCGCGCACCGAGGTCGGGACCTGATGGGGCGCATGCGGACCGCCATCGAGGACGAAGCGCGCGAGCTCGGGCTGACGGGCGTCTACAGCGTCGCGGTCACCAAGCACACGTTCAGCCAGCGCGTGAACGAGGCGTTCGGCTCCGACGTCTGCGGCGTCATCCTCGGCGGCGGCCCCGCCGACCAGGTCTTCAAGGGGCTCGAGGAGGAGGGCGAGAAGCCTCAGCGGGTGACGTGGGTCCAGTACTTCACCTACGTCCACCCGCCCGAGGAGGCGCTGGTCCACGCGCCGGCGCGCCACCGGGCGATAGTCGAGCGGATCTACTCCGGCCTCGGGCTACCGGTCGAGTGGCACGACGAGATGGAGGCGCCCACGCTGGGGAACGGCCAGGTCGACGTGACCTACAACCTCGGGCTCGACACCGGCACGATCAAGGTGCTCCAGGTCGGCGACGACACCGCGGCGGAGATCCGGCGCGCCGCCGACGACCTGTTCGGGGTCACCGGCGCCGAGGTGGTGCACCTGTGGCTGCCGCTCGCCGATCCCGCCGGCCCCGCGCTCCTGGAGGCGGCCGAGGCCGACGGCTTCTTCTTCCTCGGTGTCGGCCCCAGCTTCCTCCCCGACGGCGACGCGCTCTGTCTCCAGCGGCTCGCCTTCGACCTCGACTTCGACTACGTCGAGATTGCGAATCCGTTCGCGCGCGAGCTCCTCGACTACATCCGCGCCGACCGCGACCGCGTGCAGGCCGCGCAACCGGCCGCTACGTAGCGACGGGCGTGCCGTTCACGAAGTCGAGCTGGAGCACGAAGAGGTTGCGGGCACCGTGCGGGTAGCCGACCTTGCCCCGGACCCAGGCGTGCAGCACGAGCCAGAACTGGCCTTGCTCGTCGGTGAACACCTCCTGGCCGCCCGGTCCCTCGGCCTTGTCGGTCGAGGCGATCCACGGGCCCGGCGCCTTCGTGCACGGGCCCAGCGGTGAGTCGCAGACCGCGTACCCGATCGCGTAGTTGGGCGTCGCCCAGTCGTTCGCCGAATAGAAGAGGTAGTAGCGGCCGTCGGCCGCAGCCATGCTCGGCCCCTCGATCAGACCGCCCTCCCATCCCTGGTCGGCCTCGAGCAGCACCTGGGTCGGCCCGATCAGGTTGAGCCCGTCGGCCGACAGCTCCTGGGCGACGATGCCGTCGGTTGCGCCGTACTGCTTCCAGAGGAGGTAGGCGCGTCCGTCGGGGGTGACGACCGGGCTGGCGTCGATGGCCCCGCCGTGTCCGGGGCACACGAGCGGAGCGGTCGAGTCGTCTACGAAGCCGGTCGGCTTCGCCGACACCCCCCGCGAGATGCACTGCCGCTCGGGATTCTGCGCGGTGGTGGCGTAGTAGAGGACGAAGCCTCCCGGTCGGGCGAGGACCGACGGGGCCCAGACCTTCCCCGGGATCGCCCACCCCGGGAGCTGGGCCAGCGCCTCGGACCGGTCGCCGCGAGCGCTGAGCAACCCGCCGGAGGTGAGGACGGGGACGTGGAAGTCCTCGGTGTTGGTCGAGTAGGCGTCGTAGGAGTCGCCGACGCGCAGGATGTACGGGTCGGCGAGGTCGCTGCAGTAGACGACCGGGCCGCCGCCGCGCAGCGCCTCGCGCAACTCGCCGGTGATGCCGCCGGTTCCGCCAATGGGTGGTCGTTCCCGCTGGGACGGTGGCTGAGCGTCGACCGGTGCCCGGAACTCGATGTCGGCGCAGGCCCGGTCCTCGAACACCGGGACCACGATGACAGCCAAGAACCACACGACCACCGCCAGCCCCGTGATCACGGCGCCGGTGACGAGCTGGGTGCGCCGCGTCGGGTTCATGGGTTGTTGGACCGAGTGTCGCGGTGCTCGGTTACCTCGCTGAGCGACGCCTCAGGCTCGGACCCGGGCGCGTACGGCGCGACACCATCGACTCCGCTGTCGAGCGGTGGTGACGGCCCTCGACGGCTCGTACTCCGGGAGTGACCGGGACCGCCGGAGCTCGTTGATCTCCTGCAGCTCGTCGGCGACCGCCCGGTCCATCCCGAGCAAACCGCCGTTTCTCACCTGGCCTCGGTACATGGTCCGCTCCTTCCCGACGCGTCATCGCGTCGTCGGCGGAGAGGCCGTGCTTCGGTTCGAGGATACCCCCGGCTTCAACCCCTGCCTCAACCACCTGGGCGGGGGCGTCGTTCTCCGACGTGGTGAGCGTGCTGAAGTTCTGAGGGCTACTTCGCGGCTTGCCAGTCACCGAGCGCGGAGCACGCGTCCCGCACCGCCCTGAGCCCTTCCGGGATCTGCTGGTTGGCATCCCACCGGATCGTGCGATCGGCATCGCCGTCGACCACCCGCACCGTGTGCCAGGTCGGGTCTGACATTGCTCCGGTGCGGGGGAAGTCGTCGTCCATCTCGAAGAAGTCGGCCTCGGCGACCAGCTTCTCGATCTTCGTCTTGTCGTCGAGCGCTGCGGTGTCGAGGGGGCCGAGGCGTTGGTGATGGCTCCCCCCGGCAACGCCTCCACCGTGTTCCAGTATCACCTGCATCCCGTCACCCCTCCCAGGGTCGGAGACTACGTGTTCGCCTGCGCACCGTCGCCGATGAAGTCGAAGAGCCGGACGTCACGCTGGAAGGGCCGAGGGGTGCCGAGGAATCGGTGGGTGCCGATGCCGAAGCGGAATCC
>Ga0136614_10001455_pt1 | contig 13965 bp, 13 predicted proteins | sample AntDrymUQ2792106_2_FD_106643 | JGI IMG/M metagenome (GOLD analysis project Ga0136614, IMG submission 106643) | Polar desert sand microbial communities from Dry Valleys, Antarctica - metaG UQ279 (21.06) | ecosystem: Environmental > Terrestrial > Soil > Desert | place: Antarctica: Dry Valley...
AAAGTTACCCCTCAAAATAGGGTGTTTTTGTGGGAGGCTACTAATCGTCCTAAATGGTTGAAAACTTTATCTCTTACAGGAAAAGCTATGAGACATTTGTGACGTTTGTTGGGAATTACCCAAAGGTGCAGGTGGTTTCGCTACTGCAACAAAATAGTTTCGCTAGCGAAACCGACGGTTTCGTTTTTGCAACCGGCGCGGGTTCGTATTCGTGCCTGAAGGCTCGTATATGAGCCTCTGAGGTTCAGATATGAACCCGGTCATCTGCATAAATGCTTTGCTTCAGCGACCACAACGAAAAGACTTTGTCTCCGAATTACCGGAATGCACTCGAAACAAGGCTGCCGGAATCGGGTAGGCTACCCGATTCCGGCAGCCTTGTTATGGCGAGCCGTGTAGAATTGAATTTGCAGGCGAGTTTTGTCTACCGTGTCTTAGCGTCTTAACAAGATTTGGAGGTTGAAGATGTGTATAGAACGTTATTGACCTGTTTTCTACTGCAATTTCTGCATCCCCCCACCGAAATAAGCGTTGACCTGTTTTATGATAGGTGTTATAAGCCTGTAGAATGAGCGTGCAGCCTTTTTCCATCAGCCCCAATCCTCTTTTACTCTATTTAACTTCTTCTCTGCGAGTTACATTAGAAAAGGTTCGGTTTGTCGTTGATTCAAAGCAAGGATTGACGGCTATTCTCGGCGATGTTGGACTCGGCAAGTCAACGATCATTCGTTACCTTTTCAACGAGTATGATTCGCGTGAGGATGTCGCCGCGACGATGATCTCCAGCCCTAACTTCCCTTCCGAATTTGCTTTTCTGAAGAAGATTTGCGCGGATTTCGGGCTTCCTGCACGTCGTTCGATGGTCGATCAGGAGAACACGCTACGCACGTTTCTGCTGGAACAATACGCCGCAGATAAAGTCTGCGTGGTGTTTGTGGATGAGGCGCAACGGCTGACGGGTCGCCAACTGGAACTCGTCCGCACGCTCCTCAATTTTGAAACTGACGATACGAAGCTGATTCAGGTGGTGCTTTCGGGTCAATTGGAACTCCGCATTAAGTTGATGGATGCGAGTAAGAAAGCGCTCCGCTCGCGCATCTTTGCGCCCTCGCACCTTGCTACTCTCTCTCTCAATGAAACCCGCGAAATGGTCGAATTTCGGTGCAAACAGGCGGGCGTAACAAATCCATTCGATACAAAAGCCGTCGAATCGCTCTACACGCTGACGGGCGGCGTGCCGCGTGAGATTTTGAAAATAGCGGCAATCGCGTGGCGTTTCAGCCAAGCCGACGGGCACTCAAAAATCACTTCGGAACTCGTTGAAGACGCGGCTACTGATGCGAGCTTAGCGCCGGAGCAGAGCGATGGCGAATCCAGATAGATGGCTCAAAAATGTCAGCCAATCGGACGTGGCGCGCATCGCCCGCGAGAAGCGCGAGCGCGAGTTACGCGCACAAGAAGAGAGCCGTTCTAGTGATGATTTGTCACTCGCATCAGCCCCTTCAAATTCTGGAGGGGCTGCAGATTCTGCAGCCCCTGTAAAATCTGCAGCCCCTTCAAAAAAACGGGGGCAGCCCCTTCAAATTGTAGGGGCTGCAGAATCTGAAGGGGCTGCCTTACTCGCTCCCGACGCGCCGCATTTAAGGACGCCTCATGAGATCATTGACCGCATTCTGCCGACGCTCAAACCGACATCACAAGTCGTTCTTCTGCGGCTTTATAGATTGACCGCCGGGTTCGGCTCATGGCGATGCCAAGTCTCGATCCCTAAACTTGCAAGTGCTTGTAACATAAGCGCTTCGCAGATTCGCTTGTGTATCAAAGACCTTGAAAAGCGCAAATTTGTTAAGCGCCTTAGCGTAGATTTATCGAACCAAAATCAATCTGAAAGGGGGATCACGTTTGAGATAAAACTGCCCCGTTTAGCCCCTTCAAAATCTGTAGCCCCTGTAAATCCTGTAGCCCCTTCAGAATCCACAGCCCCTTCAGATTCTGAACCCAATAAAGTAAATACATTAAAAAGAAACACACACAAACACAGCGAGCCGAATCTCGCGGACGCAGAAAGTAGCCCCGAAGCGTCGAGCGAAACCGACGCGGAGCGCGCTTCGCGCGGTGTGGGTGTGCATTCAAGATTCAGTTTCAAGGACTGCCAAAGCTATGCAGAACACTTGAGCAAGACGGGGCAGGGAATTACCAATCCCGGAGGCTTCGCGCGAACCATTCACCGGACAGGAGAAGCTGACGAAGAAATTGAAAAGTTTTTGAATCCTCTGCCTGCGCCCCAGCCGCCCGTTGACGCGAGCCTATGCCCTGACTGCAACGGCACGGGGTATTGGTATCCGAAGGGGAAAGAGCATGGCGTAGCGAGATGCAAGCATGAAAAAATCCTCTCCATCATACAACCATAGCGAAGCGTATTCGGAGTTAACGTGGGTTCACGCGAGATGAGCTTTAAAGCGTCTGAGACTGAAAGAAGAAAGATGTGATGTGTTTAGTTTAAACCAAATTTGATTCACCGTGAACAGTCGAACTTCATCACGTACTTCTCACCCCGCACGCTCTCGACGCGGCGAGTTGACGGCGCGTTTAGCCGAGTTGCCATTTCTCCTTGCCGAACGCCCGCACACCGTCTCGGAACTCGCCGCGCATTTTGACGTTGACGAGAAAACCGTGCGCCGCACAATTGATGCGCTATCGCTGCACAACCACATCACGGAGGAGAGAGACGGACGCTTTATCCGCTATCGTTACCGTGACGACTATAAGTTCATGCCGCCTACGCTCACGCCCGGCGAACTCGCCGTGCTTGTGCTCGCCCAAGAATCAATCGCGCAGACGGGACTGACCGCCTTCGGCTCGCCTTTCGACCGTCACGCGCGCACGCTGCTCGCCAAAGTTCGCGCCGCTCTGCCCGCACCCTTGCGCGAGCAACTCGATGCGCTCGCCGGAGTCTATGGCTCGTCGGCTGTCCCCGCCAAAGATTTCTCCGCGCACGCCGCTAGCGTAGACCTTCTGACTTCGGCAGCACTCCAGCGCCGCGTCGTGCGCTTGACCTACTACACGCTTAACCGCGACCGCACAGATGAACGCCGGGTTGAGCCTTACGCCGTCTATTTCGACCCGGACGGCGCGACCCTCAAACTGATCGGCTTCGACCATAACCGCCGCGAGATTATTCCGTTCTCGATTGACCACATCCGCGCCCTCAAACTGACGCGCGAACATTTCATTCGACCCGAAGATTTCAATCTGCGCGACTACCTCACCGAACGCTGCTTCAACGGCATTCACGGCACGCCCGTCACCGTCACGCTTCGCGCACACGGCGTCACGGCGCGCATCTTCGCCGAACGCACGTTCCACCCATCGCAAATCGTCCTTGAGCGCACGACGGCAAGCGATGCGCAGGGAGAGACGACCGTGATTCGGATGCGCGTCGCGCGCGGTCGCGGGCTGGTGCGCTTCATCTTGAGTTGGGCGCCTGAGGTTGAAGTGATCGAGCCGGAAGAAGTCCGCAGGGAAGTCGCCGACGCGCATCGCATCGCCATAACGCGCTTCGGCGCAAACGACGCTTCGGGTTGTGAAGAGAACGCCTGATAAAATTTTCCACGCGCCCGGTTTGAATGACCCGTACTTGTCCATCGTCCGTCGTAAACTCTCACGCGGGCAGAAAAGATAAAACCCGAAAGGTTAAAACTCATGCGACTACGACTCGAACTCACCGCAAACCGCGAACCCGTGCCGTTCGATTATCAGCATTACCTAATCGGCGCATTCCACAAATGGATTGGCGCTGAAAACGCCGTGCACGATTCGATCAGCCTTTATTCCTTGAGTTGGCTGCAAGGCGGACAGGCTGCCAAAGGCGCGCTTCAGTTTCCGCGCGGAGCCGAATGGCTCATCAGCTTTCACGACGAAGGTTTAGCGGAGACGATTGCCAACGGCGCGCTCCGCGACGGGGAAGTCTGCTGCGGGATGCACGTCGGGCGGATCGAACAGGAAGCCGCGCCGCGCTTCGGCTCTCGCTGCCATTTCCGCGTCGGCAGCCCCGTGCTCGCCCGCCAACAAACGGCGGACGGCAAGATCAATCACCTGCTCTACACCGATCCCGAATCGGACGACGTGCTGACGCAGACGCTCCACCACAAGATGGACGCCGCCCGTCTCGACCCCGCGCACAAACGGACGCGCGTCCGCTTCGACCGCACCTACAGAGGCGCGAAGACACGGCTCGTGACGATCAAAAACATCCAGAGCCGCGCCAGTTCCTGCCCCGTTTATCTCGAAGGCACGCCGGAAGGCATCGCCTTCGCGTGGAACGTCGGCGTCGGACATTCGACGGGTAGCGGGTTCGGGTGTTTACTTTGATTCTGAGGAGTATGGAAAGTTATGAATCTTGACCTTAGCTTTTTGCTTCAACCGCCAGATTTCTCCGCTCGTGTCATGCTCACGATTGACGCCCTTGCGCCGCTTTCGATGGTGACGAGTATGCCGGGCGCATACTACCGTAGCCAACCAGCCCCGACAGAAGAAATGCTCTACGGGCTTCTCGAAAATGCGCTTGGATTGCATTGCTCTGAAGATTATGTTTCTTCCGAAAAAGAACGCTCTCAATTAATAAAAAGTATTTTGAAGCAGGTAAATAAAGTACGAAAGAAAAACAGCGATGAAACTATTGACGTTAGGGAATCAAGAGTCGGTTTCAAGAGTCTGCTTCAGTTTCACTTACGCTTTGCATCTAGCTGCTTGCCGCCTGTGATGCATTTTGATGATTACTGGTCTCGCCAAGTGAGAAATAGTGCATTCCACGGAAGTAGGGGGAATCATGATTACCGCGTTATCAAGCTCATGAACGCGATAGCTAGTAAAGAGCAAAAGATCACAGTCGGTGATAAGAAAGACTGTGTGAACGACCCGAACTTGGTCACGAACTTCAAGGAGGGCGACAATATCCATCTGAACGTCTTGCGTCCTTACTTTCCACGTTACTTCACGACACCAACCAAGCGCGAGTACGTCATGCCGCAAGGAGCATATAAATACCGCGTGGAGACTTCATTGCATTTAGCGAACCTTATCGCTGAAGCAGTCAAAGAACCTGCCGCTCCGCTATATCTCGGCTCGAATGATGGATGGGTTGAAGTTCAATGGGAGATTTTGTGATGTCGAACAACGGATTTATGTTAGCTCATCCGTATCCACGTTATGGTTTAGCAGTCGCTCTGATCCAAGCAGGCATCAGACCAGAAAACGCAACCGAACAAAACGTTCGCAATGCGCTCATTAACGCAATAGAGGAAGGTTTGGAAAAGTACAAACTTAGAACTCACAACGATTGTGAGAAAGACACAGAGTTAAAATATGAATACATTAAAGCCAAAGAGTTAAGCGCACAAAAAGCAAGCCTCTTCGTTACAGGCTTGAGTGACAAAGGAATCTTTGTTGCTCCCACCATAATTGCTAACGAGGCAGACAAACAGCAAGTTAAGTTCACACTGGCGACATTCGAGAAGTCTGCTGAAATTGCATCGGATTTGCGCCGCAATGTTCAGTTCACCGCAAGTGACAAGATGGGTCGCGCACTAGCTCCGATAACTGGAGAAAGAAATAATGGTTCAGGAGACTCAAAACCTCCAAACGGGACGTTATTTGAGCGTGCTTGCTGTGCGGTTGCAGCGATAACCCCTTGGAAGGCTGCGGCGAAAGTTGGCAAGAGCAACACCGCAATCTTCCCGGATTTGAGTTTGGAAGAACTCTATTTCTTCATCAAGTTTCTCAAAGACATGATGATTTCAGAAGCTGATGAAAGATTGATGATTGCGAAAGTAGAGCGCAAGTCTAAAGCCAAATCAAAAAACGCTTTAGCTAAATCAGACAAGTCTAAAGCCCGCGAAGAGGAAATAGATTCTCAAAAGGAAGACGAAGAAAGTAGTGAGGAGGAGAAGTCAAAATTCAGAAGACCACCGTTTTGCTATGGAAATTACCCGTATGCGCCGCGACTGTCAGGCGTCATCCCTTTCGGTGGCTCAAGTTTGCTTGCAGCAATTGGCAGGTGGGCGCAACGCTACAAGAAATTAGAGCAAGCAAGAGAAGTTCTCGAATCAATCGCCGGTACGGAAAGCATACCCGGAAAATCCTTGTATGTTGTTAGCTATGAACAGACCTTTCAAGAAAGCTACAAGCATTACATAGTTGACCTTGCTCTCAACTACAAACTTTCAGAATTGATCCACTCGTTAATCTACAAAACGGAGCTTTACGCCGATGCAGGCAAACCCACGATAGACCGCCGCTCAAACGAGTACAAACTCTTCTACATGACGGCGAATCGCTTTCTGCAACAATTCAATGTTTCTGCCTTCAGAGATTTTCTCTCGTCGAGGGCGGAGTACCCGCCAGAAATCCAACCACTTTTCGAGGTGTATTTCATGAAAGAACAAGAGATTGATAAAGAGATAGTTGATGCCGCCGCCGCTTACGGACAATGGTTAAACAGGTCTGCGTATTGGGCAGCCGTTGATTCGTTTTCAAGTGAAGGCGCAGGAAACGTAAACTCGCAAAAGGTTCAGGAAGCCAAAGCAAAGGTCTTGATCGAACTTGAAAGCGCGATGATAAGCGCAAGAACACCGCAGGCAATGCTTTCTCTACTCGCCGGACGCACACTTCGCCTTATGCAAACGGAAGCACCACAGGAGGCGATGCCATTCATTACCGCAACCGCCACCGGCAAGCTAAAGTCGGAAACTGCACGACATCTCATCACTGCTTTTATGCGTGTCAGTACCTTCCAGAAGCAAGCAACCCGAACTGACAGTAATCCCGGCAGTTACCCTGACACGTCGAATACGCAACAAAGAGCGAAAGATTTCGAGTAGTCAGCACATATCACAAACGAAGGAGAAAACTATGGAAATTAAAGGCATCCTCATCTCAACGCTTGCTCCGATGAACGACCATATCGCTAATGCTGGCGACAAGATTCTCAAGAACGCTTCATCAATCAAACAACGTCCCGACGGGCGCGTGTACATCTCAGGGCAGAAGCAACGTCACGCACTGTTCAGCGCAATAGAGCGCCTGAATGATTCTGAAAAGGCTCGCTTGAAACAAGATAATAATCAATATCATGAAACTTATGTTTCAAACGGCGACGGCGTGACTATCCAAATTGAGAACGATTTACGTGCAGATTTGGGCGGGTTCCTTCAAACAAAGAAAGGAACTTACTCGGGCAGACGAACCGCGCCTGTTACAGCGACCCCTGCTGTTGCCAAAGAGCCAAGCGAAATAGGGCGCGACCTGCTCATCCGTTTGACGCAAAACCCAAAAGTCATCTCCGAAGAAGATTACGACGAGCTAGAGGAATCAGAGAAAGCTAAATACAGCAAGAAGCCACAAGCAATAGTCCATCGTGAGTACAGCCAGAGCGACTTGATGCTGATGAACTTCTTTATTGATGTTAGCGCCGTCAGCATTCGTAAGCGCCACCAATACACGAATGGAATGCACGTCAAAACAGAATACTTCAAGCACGTCACAGAGGCTGAACGCAAACGAAGAATTCATTTGACGATTGAAGCTACTGCATCGCTCACTGACTATGCCAACCAAGCCCGCAACGCAACAAGCGGAGAGCCGCAGCAAGTTTTAATAGTGTTCGACACTAAGTTGAGTCGTAAAGCTTGCCGCTACTTCAATGCGCTTGAAAACGAGAGAAGAAATATTTTGCGGGAGTTGCAAAGCCGCAATGCTGTTTACTTCTTCGGCGACGATGTAAATGGAGGGCAGTTAGATAAAGACGGCAATCCCTTAGAGCCTTATAGTGTTGTTGATGCTTACACAAAGGCAATCGCATTTTTGAACGACAAAACAAATCAGCTATTCAATCTGACGGGTAAGGATGAGCCAATAACCACTCAACAGTTTGAGGAAATGCAATGAGCGACCTCGCCAAACCGTCAGGCATTTTGCTTCAAGACCACGTCCAGCATTTACAACATGAAGCCGATGAGTATTTCAGGGCGCATCCCTTCGTCATAAAAAAATATGCTGATTTCAGCGGGGGGAAGAATCTTGTTAAATCGGTCAAAGCAAGTATCGAGTGGCACGATGAAGGTAAGAGACATCCTTTTTGGCAAACAGCCTGTAAGCAAGACCACGAGGAACTAAAAAGAGTCGGTTACCGCGTTGAGATGTGGTGCGATGTATGCTCACAAACACATGAAGTTTGGCGCAAACGTCCAAGATTCAATGGCAAAAACTTAATCAAAGCAGGCGGCAAGATGCGCCACGAGTTTGCTTCGCTTGAGATGTTACACCGTGCATTTCCAAATGCGCCTTTGACGGTCAAGACTGCAATCGGAGCGCACCACCGTAAATTATCCGAACGCAATCAACATAGATGGTTTAGTAAAGAGTTTCCCGAATTTGAGAAGTTCTGGCATGAGTTCTTTGGCGAAAAGCATTTCACTGTTGAGGGTGAAGCTGCTTTCGAGCAGGCAGTAATGAAGCGTTATCTTTTCGATGGGGTTCGAGCACTTCTGCAATTCTGCGACCATCGCGCGAGCGCCGCCGAAGACGGCGCTACGTTGCTGCCATTGAAAAACTTCGCTTATGAGTTTCCTCACAAAGACGAGTCAGGCAAACGAAGTCTGCGTGGGGTTCAGAAAAAAATTGCCGATTTGCAGGATGAGCATTTCGCTATCTTGCGTGCGCCGACTGCGGCAGGAAAGACGGATGCTGCGTTGCTTTGGGCACAACACCAAATTGAACAAAATCGCGCCGACAGGCTTGTGATTGCGATGCCGACTCGCTTCACCGCAAACGCGCTTGCCGTTAATGTTGCGGAGAACTTGAGCGCACATGGTCTTTATCATTCGACCGCGCGTTTTGCGCTAGACAATGCAAACCCGAATGAATCGAAGGAAGAGAAAGAAAAACATGAGCAGAAATTATTGGCTCAAATGGAACTCGCTCGTATCCTTGAAACGCCCGTTACCGTCACGACGATTGACCATCTTTGTATTTCCTTGACCGGAACACGCGAAGATCATCATGCGATTTTCTTCAACCTTGCACACGCTTGCGTAGTGATTGACGAAGCCGATTTCTACGACCAATTCACACAAGCCAGCATCATCACGCTGCTGAGTGCGTTGCGCTTTCTTGGTGTCCGAGTGATGTTGATGAGCGCGACCGTGCCGGAGTCGGCACGCGAGACTTACGCCGCTTCTGGTTTACGCGCGACGCAAATCCATGAAGACCGGCAAGATTACGAACGCACGCGCTTGACGTTAATTAAACGCGGCGCGGTGCAAGAGCCTTCCGACATTGCAGACTTATTGCAGCGTGCGCTTGATGGTGAACCGACAATCATTTACGCCAACACCGTGCGCCGCGCGCAAGATTATTACACGTGGTTCAAAGACAAACTCGGCGCGCGTTGTGAAAAGGAAGTTGTGCTTTATCACAGCCGCTTCACAGAGCCGCATAAGAAGGCTAAAGAAGACAGACTCATCGCCATGCTTGGAAAGGATGCTTGGAAGAAAGGTGATCAAGGCAAGCAAGGCAGAATTGCTATCATGACGCAAATTGGCGAAATAAGCATCAACATCAGCGCCGATTTGATGATCGCCGATGTGTGTCCGATTGATCGTCTCGCCCAACGCGCCGGGCGACTTGCGCGCTTTAAGGAACGCAACGGCAAATTGCGCCAAGTCGTCGGCGAATTGTTCATCGTCGAACCACATAAGGATTCAGGGACGGGCGAAATGGTTTTGTATCCTGCGCCTTATGGCGGTTATCAAAAGGGCGTTGGCTGGCTTCCGTCGCCTGCGCTCGAAAGCTCGCTTCAACTACTTGAAGAAGGTGGTTACTCAGCCAAATCGTTTGTTGATTTAGTCAACCTACTTTACCCATCACCCGACGACGAAAGCCCTGATGTTCGCGTCAATCGTCGAGCGTTTGAAGATTGCATCGTCACAAATTGGCTAATACTGCCTGCGCAAAAAGTCGCTGATGATGCAGACGAAACAATGGAGTGGAAATGCCGTGACATACCCGCACAATACACCGTTCATGTTGAGTGGGAACTATTGGAATCGCTGCCTAATCGCAGCGCATTTCGTCAATGGCAACTCCATCATGGCGTGCAATGCTACGCACACGAGCACAGAATTGCTGTGACCACAGATAAGATATTCGCACATGAGATAGCGATAAAGGATGATACGGAAATTGTGTGGCTTGCACGCAAGGGTAACTACACCGAAGAAGTCGGCTTGCTTTTCAATGATGAAGCAAGAGATGACAACATCATTTGAGTCGAATTAATCATTTTGCGTAAGGCAAGTCGCAGGCTTGCCGGAGATTTACACGGAGCGGTTGTTGACGGAACATGAAACTGTTGCTTGACGAAGGAAAAGCAAGAGGAGTCTCAAGGCGGATAGGAGTTACGGAATGTCAATCAGACTGAAAGTAATTTACACGGGCGGCGCGTTCGTTCCCGTTGTGCCGGGAGAGAAGTTAAATGTGCCTGAAAACGCGGAAGTAGAGATCACGGTGCATAACCCATATTTGTTGCCGCCGGAAATCGCCGACCCTGAGGAGCGCGCGGCGGTGCAGCGTGAAGTGGCGCAAAACATGAAAGCAAATTCGTTCACCGGCGACCCGCCGCGTTTCACGCGCGAGGAATTGCATGAACGCCGTTGACACGAACATCTTGATCTACACGCACGACCCACGCGACGAGATTAAGCAAGCGGCGGCGGTCGCGCTCGTCGGGACGCTGCCTGATGGCGTGTTGCTGTGGCAGGTCGCGTGTGAGTACGTTGCCGCATCACGCAAACTCGCCGCTTACGGGCACAATCAACGGGCAGCTTGGCAGGAGCTTCGCCGGTTGCGTGGCACGTGGACGACTGCCGTTCCCTCGTGGGAAGTCGCGGAACGCGCCGAAGAACTGCTGACTCGCTACAACCTGTCGTTCTGGGATGCGATGATCGTCGCCGCGTGCTTGGAGAGCGGAGTCACGCGCCTCTACTCGGAAGACTTCGATAACTCGGCGGCGGCGACCGGCTTGGAGATCATCAACCCATTCGCAAGCTGAGGGCTTCACACCGAAGCATACATGAATGACTACATCGAGCGAGGCATCTTCGTCGGAATCTGAAATGAAAGATTCTCAAGCGAGAGCAAAGAACGAACTGCCGACTTTCACCGGCACGGAAGTCGGCTACTACTTCATCTGCAAGAAAAAGCTGTGGTGGTTTGCGCATGGGGTTGAGATGGAGCATTCATCGGATCGCGTGCGGTTGGGGAAGTTGGTGCATGAGGAATCTTACGGGCGGCGGAAGAAGGAGTTGAATCTGGACGACCGCATCGTGATTGACTGGCGCGAGGACGGCGTGATTCATGAGGTGAAGCTGACGGACAAGATGGAAGCGGCGCATGAGATGCAGTTGCTTTATTACCTCTACTATTTGAAGCATGTGAAGGGCGTCGAGGGTTTGCGCGGGCAGATTGATTATCCGAAGCTGCGTGAGACGAAGGCGGTGGAGTTGACGGAAGAACGGGAGCGGGAGTTGGAACATGCGCTCGGAGAAATGGGTGAGATCGTCCGGTCGCGCGCCGCGCCGGAAGTCGGGTGGATGAAAGTCTGCGCGTCGTGCAGTTACGCGGAATTGTGTTGGGGATGAGAGAAGCAAAGTAGGAAGTGGGAAGGCGGAAGGGTGGAGTGAAGACAGTATAAGAAGATTCGTTTGAGTCTCCTTACTTCCACCTTCGTTCTTTCGCCTTCAGACTTTAATGTTATGGCGCGACATTACTATTTGACGAGAGCGGGGCGACTGCGGCGTAAAGATAATACGCTGGCGTTTGAGCCGTCGGGCGAATGCGAACCCGTTGACGATGAGGTATGCGATGAATCGCCTGAGCCTGCGGCTGAATGGAATCTTGTGAACGGCGCGGGCGAGTTGAGTCTTGAGCCGGAAGGCGCGGGAGAAGCGGAGACGGCGGAGATGATTGCCGCCTCTGAGCTTGAGGACGAGGACGCACGGCAGACGCCGGTGCGGGTGACGGAGCGACGTGTCATACCGGTCGAAGACGTTGATGCGTTGTGGGTCTTCGGAGAATTGGAACTGAACGCGCGCGTCCTCGTCTTTCTCGCGCAGCACAAGATTCCCGTTCACTTCTTCAACTACTACGGCTTTTACGCGGGCAGCTACTACCCGCGCGAGTATCTACACGCGGGCTACCTCGTCGTGCGTCAGGTGCGCCATTACACGAACCGTCGTCTGCGCCTGATAATCGCGCGTGAATTTATCCGCGCCGCGCTGCATAACATCCTGCGGAATTTGCGCTACTACGCCGGGCGCGGCGTCGAGTTGGGGGCGGAGACCGAATGCGTGCAAGCGGAAGCGTTGCGTTTGGAAGCGACCACGGACATCAGCGAGTTGATGGGCTGCGAGGGGCGCGCGCGTGCTGGCTACTACGCGGGCTTTGCGAAGATACTGCGACATGATGTCGAGTTCACCAGACGCATCAAACGCCCGCCCGATAACATCGTCAACGCCTTGATCTCGTTTACGAACGGGTTGGTTTATTCCGCGACGCTTTCGCAAATCTACCGCACGCAGTTAGACCCGACGATCAGTTTTCTGCACGAGCCGGGCGCGCGTCGGTTCAGCCTCGCCTTAGACCTTGCGGAGGTGTTCAAACCCGTCTTAGCCGACCGCCTGTTGTTCAAACTTCTCAATAATCGTCAACTCTCCGACCGCGACTTCGCGCAGGATTTGAACTGCTGTTACCTGAAAGAGTCCGGCAAGAAGACGGTTCTGAAAGAGTGGGATGCGCGGCTGAACACGACGATTGAGCATCGCCGACTGAAGCGGAAGGTGAGTTACGAACGATTGATTCGTCTGGAGTGTTACAAGCTGGTCAAGCATCTGACGAACGTCGAGCCGTACACGGGCTTTCGCGCGTGGTGGTAGCGGACAGCAAACAAGGAAGAACAGTGAAGGGAAGTGAGGTCGGGCAATGTATGTGCTCATCGTTTACGACGTGGAGGTCAAGCGCGTAACTAAAGCTCACAAGTTTCTCAAAAAGCATTTACACTGGGTGCAGAACTCGGTCTTTGAGGGCGAATTGACGGAAGCGCAGATCGAGACGGTGAAAGCCGGACTCAAGCGACTGCTTGATGAAGACAGCGACTCGGTGCTGATCTACACGGCACGCGACGCGCGCTGGCTCGCCCGCGAAAGTTTAGGGCGTGAGCGTAGCGAGACGAGCAACGTGCTCTAAGCACAAGCCTTACGCGCTGCATGTATAGTCGCCGCGTCGTCGGGCGCACACATTCTGCCGAAAAATGGGAGGTTGAGAATCACATAAACACATATCTGATAGCCCTAAACGTGACTCGCAGAGCAAGATAACAGTCATCGTCGGCGCGCCGGACTTTTCGCGCTACTTCCGCCCGACGACACCCGCGCCCCAGAAGGCACACAGATACAATCTTCAAGTTGTTGATTCACAAGGCTACAGGCTGTATCAAAAATTGAGTCTTAATCGAACCAGAGTGGAATTGAAACCCGCCGTACACGCGGCACGAATCTTTTCGTATCGGGGTCTTAATCGAACCAGAGTGGAATTGAAACTATTTTGAGGTTGCAGAGGATGAGCAGGAATAGAGTCTTAATCGAACCAGAGTGGAATTGAAACAGGCGATTGTGTGGTACGTCTTCGAGGAGATCAGGTCTTAATCGAACCAGAGTGGAATTGAAACCGCGTTGTAAGGCGTCTAGGACGCGGCGGGTGACAAGGTCTTAATCGAACCAGAGTGGAATTGAAACCAGTAGCTCATCATAGTGAAAGCGAAAAAGTGGCATGTCTTAATCTCGAGTTTTACCAACTTAAGCAGCTATCGATAGCTGCAAATCGGCTGTTTCTTTAGCTTCAGTGATTTTATCG
>Ga0136614_10001456_pt1 | contig 13959 bp, 14 predicted proteins | sample AntDrymUQ2792106_2_FD_106643 | JGI IMG/M metagenome (GOLD analysis project Ga0136614, IMG submission 106643) | Polar desert sand microbial communities from Dry Valleys, Antarctica - metaG UQ279 (21.06) | ecosystem: Environmental > Terrestrial > Soil > Desert | place: Antarctica: Dry Valley...
CCGAAGTAGAGCAACGCCGCGCTGCGAAACGCGGTCTTCGATGTGTAATACAAACCGGCGGGGATGATCTTGAGATCGAGCGTCGGGTCTTCAGCCACGACGCCGAGGGCGATGCGCGCCGCGCCGCTCTTCAACGGACGCAGCTTCGTATCGTTGTGCGAGACGCCTTCTGGGCAGATGGCAATCGTGCCGCCACGTTTGAGCAACTCGCGGCTGCGCGCGAACGTCTCCCGATTTTGTGAAGTGTCCGCGCCTTCATCCTGCTTGCGATAGACCGGGATCGCATCGAGCGAGCGTGCGAGAAAACCGACGACGGGTATTTTGAAGAGCGGGGCTTTCGCGAGGAACGAGACAGCGCGCGGCGCATGGCACAGCACGAAGACCGGATCGACCAACCCGTTCGGATGATTCACCACGAAGATGACCGCGCCCTCTCGCGGCACGCGCTCCGCCCCCGCGATCTCAATCCGCCGGAAGAAGACACGCAACGCGAGGCCCAACACCGCACACAGCATCCGCCTGATCATCCGAAGCCGCCACGCCTCCCTTCGCGTCTCTGAACAAATGATAGTTTAGAACTGACTCGCCCCTTCCGGCGAACGACTTGAACTATAGAACAGACGGCGAACGGACAAGTAGGGTTATTTGTGACAGTAAAAAAATCAGCACACAACAAGATTTGAAAAATGTGGGACGCTCTTAGCGGGTTTGCTTTGCGCCTTTGCGCCTTTGCGTGAGACTTCCTTCCCCAAAAAGCGCCGCGAACTTTTCAACTCTTACTCCCAGAACGCCGCTGCTCATGTCAGAAAATTTTTAACGAAGTCGCGCAGCTCTGCGAGCGACGAGTCGGCGATCATGTGAAAGACCCGCGTCGGACAACCGGCAGGAATCTGCGCGGCGGTGAGGGCGTCTGTGATGACGAAGGCACTTGAGCGCAAGCCCCGCTCCCACTGCGGCTCGCGCGCATCGCGGAAGTTGAGCGCGGCGTCGTCGATGCCAGCGGCGACCAAGACTGTTCGCGCCCAACGCAAAAATTCGGGCCAGCGCGAGACGACCGAGATCAGCGCGTCAGGCGCAGGCCGCGTCTCGCCTTGCAAGGATTCGGGAACCGAACGCGAGCGCAGCACAATGCAGTTGTTCGTGTCCGGCGGCAAGACGGCGCGCACGCGCTCGGCCTGCCCATACAACGCCACTGCCGCCGCGCCCACCGGCAAGCCGCGTCCTTCGCACTCTTCGAGACTCGCACCGCGTACCCGAAAATCCGTTGCCCCCGCGATCTCCGCCACGAGAATGCGGCGCAATTCCTCGTCCGGCTCGATCACCAGAAAATGATCCGGCGGTTGCAGTTTCAACCAATGCTTAATCCGCACCTGAATCTCGCTCAGAGAAAAGCCGCTGTCGCGCGCCATCTGCAAAAAGGCCGCGATCAATCCGTCCAATGCAAGCTGCGCGTCCAACTTTCGCTCGGCCAACGCCCGCACATACACGCCGCTGCCCTTGCGAGATTCCAACCACCCGCGCTCTTCCAGATCGCGATAAACCGCGCTGACCGTATTCGCATGAATCTGAAATCGCCGCGCCAACTCCCGCGTCGAAGGCAAACGCTGCCCCGCCTTCAGATCGTTGCTCACGACGCCCAACACGATCTGCGTCGTCAACTGCTCGCGCAAAGGCACTTCACTATTTTTCGAGAGCCAGAAGCGCATGAAGTCGGGGAGATTCGCTAAAGTGGTCGCTGCTTATTGCTGCGTAATTTTTCGCCGTTGAATTTGTAACTGTGCGTTACCGGCATCGGACGGCGGATCAATGCCGAGAAACTCACGGTAGATTCTCTCTTTGTAATCTTTGCCGATTTCATTAACTGCATCGATGAACGATTGATAAGCTCCCGGCCCGCCGATCTTCTCCCAAAATTCATCGCCGATGAGAACGACTTCATCTTCTTTCATGTTGAACCAACGTGCGGGGAAGCTCCATGCGTAATCTTCTCTCCGCTTATACGGATTGTACGGCAGTGCATAATATACTCCATCAACTTGCAGTGGCTCTATGCTGTAGAGCTTTAACGTGAGCCTGCTGTGCGATGAGTCTCCGACACACTTTCTCTATGACTGGGATATTTTCTTGCCGGCTCCTCAATAACTCCTCAAGATATCTGCGGCAATATCACGCCCGAGTCAGGGGAATAAGGCGTTGACAAGGGGGATAAAGAAAGACCCTTGAGAGCTTTGGGGGAAGCTCTCAAGGGTCTTTCTTTTTGTGCTGCCGTGGCAAAAAGCCGGCTAATTGCTTGAAGTCTGCGCCGTCGTCGCTTTCGGATCATAGGGCGTGGCGAGAAATCCTTTGGCGATCTGTTGGGCGTTGTCGTAGTTGATGCCCGACTCAACCGCTTTGTTATATTCGTTGGTCGCGCGGGCGCGGTCGCCCTTGGCGTCGTAGGCATTGCCTATTTTGATGTGCGCCCAGACTTCGATCCAAGATGGCTTCAAATTGCCGTCAAGCGCGGCTCTGAAACTGTCAATGGCCGGATCGTAGTTGCGTTGTTCCAGATAAATCAAACCGAGATTGTAATAGACCCACGAGTTCGATTTGTCGAGCTTCAACGCTTCTTCTAATTGCCGTTGCGCTTCGGCCAACTGGCCTTCGCGGTACAATTCGATGCCGCGCCGCGCGACGACTGACACACGCAGGTCTTCCGACAGACGCAGAATCTTTTGGTTCGGATCGACGATCACTTCGAGCGGTGCGCCGCTCGACTCAAAATCGAAATCCTCGCTCTTGTCTTGAATCAAGATCGTCGTCGTTTGATTGCTGGTATCACCCTCAGAGCGCAGCATTACTTCGACGGGCATTCGCAAGCCCTCGAAGTTTTGCTTGACCGTGCCGCGCGTGCGGAATTTGCCGCCGCGTGTGCGGATAATCTGATAATCCGTCGTGAACTCCGGCACGCCCGTGCCTTCGACCCAACGCGCGAAGAAGTATCGCATCGGCTCGCCCGCGACTTGTGTGGTCAATCGCTCGAAGTCGTCAATCGACGCGCTCTTGCCGCGATACTGCTCGAAGAACGTTCGCATCAGTCCCTCGAATTTCTGCTTGCCCAATGTCTCGCGGAGCATCTTGAAGACCATCGCGCCTTTGTAGAAGACGATGGATTGATATTGCGGCGAGGTATCATCGAGCGTCGCCGGCGCACGTAAGATCGAGGCCGACTGCTCGAACATCAACGCGCGCTCTTGCATATCGCGCTCGGCGGCTTCGAGTTGCGCGCCCGTCAGACGCGATTCGCGGAAGGCGAACGCGCTCCACTCCGCCAATCCTTGCGAGAGCCACGCATCGTCAAATGATTTCAGGAAAACTGTAAAACCCCACCACTGGTAAGCCGCTTCGCGCGTGACGCGCTCTTCCAAGTTCGTCCGCGCGGGATCGAAGAAGCGCGCGGAGAGAAATTGCATCCCCGGCGCGGCGTAGGCCTCAAGGCTCTCATCGTCGATCTGCACGATGGCGAAGCGCGTGCCAAAAGCCGGCGCGCCGTACCGCTTCGTGTAAAACTCGAGCGCGCGTCCGACAAGTTCGCCGTAAGGCTCGATCTTGCTTTCGCTGCCCGGCTGGACGAAGAACTGTAATTCGTAACCGCCGATCTTGAGATTGCGCGTCACGTAACGACCGGCGGCGAAGTTGCCGACGAGCGTCGGTTGGCGATTAACGAAGCGATACGCCGTCAGCTTGCCGCGCGGCGTCGCCGTCACCACTTCATCGCTTGCGCCGGCGACCTGCACGCCCGTCGGGACTAAGATCGTAAACTCCGCCGTCGCGCGATCCGCCGCATAGTCGTGGAAAGGAAACCAACGCGCGGCGTACATCAAATACGAACCTTCCTCGCCGACGTAAGCCAGCCGCTTCGTCGCCAACGGCCCGCCTTCGGGTGTGACGAGCGCGCCGCCCCAACGAAAGCGCAGCGTGATGGGCGTGTTCGGCTGCACGACCTCGCCGAGATCGACGCGCACCACCGGCCCCAACGTATCCACGCCGACCGGGTCTTGAATGAAACTCGTCAGCGGCTTGCCTTTGTACTCGATGCCCTCAACCTTGAGCGCGCCGTTCAACTCAAAGACAATCGAGCGCGTCGCATCGAGCGGCGTAAAAGTCACGTCGCCTGTGGCGCGCAAGATATGCTCGGCAGGCTGTAGCTCGGCTTCGATGCGATAATTGGTGATGTCGAAACGCGCGCGCCCTTGTTGCGGCGCGGCGGTCGCGGCTTGCAGCGCGCCCGCCGCTGCGAGTAACAGCAGCGCGAGCGCGACAGCACGGTGAAAGCGTGAGAGAAAGTGAGCCATAAAATTCTTCTTTGCTACAGGCTGCCAGAAAAAAGTTTTCGCGATTATACAACGCTGTTCCATCAAAGCCAGACGCTGAAGCGACGAGCAAGGCCGCTAACAAGAGCCAAACCTTCGCTAATTTCCCTTGTGCGGCAAGGTTTTGATGAGACATGGGCGGACACAGTTGGCTGAGGGAATGGGGCAGGGGCAGGAGGCAGGAGTTTTGTGCTAATCGATCTAAGTAGAGTGTGAAAAGTACAGGGCGTTTTTCTTTGCGGTTTTGCTTTGCGCCTTTGCGCCTTTGCGTGAAATTTCCTTTCAGCAAAAGTGTCTCGAACTTTCCAATTCTTACTTAGAGGATTGATCTTCAGCCTTCAGCTTATCGACCAAGGCAGACTACTGCCTCCTGCCCCTGCCGTCTGCCTCCTATCTTCATTTGCGCCTCGCTTGACACGTACACCGCCACGCCGTCATGCTTCCGTCCGTCACCATCAACCCCTATTTACAGAGCCGGCGCGCTCGCCAAATGGGGGCGCATCTCCTGAACGTCTATGAACTCTTACGGCGATCCGGCCATCCGCATCACGCTCTTGCCGCGCGATACCAACCCGCAAGGCACAATCTTCGGCGGCATCATCCTCAGCTACATCGACATCGCGGGCGCGGTCGAAGCTCACCGCCGCACACGGATCGAACGCTTCGTCACCGTCGCCATGCGCGAAGTGGTTTTTCACGCGCCGGTCTTCGTCGGCGACCTTGTCAGCTTCTACGCCCAGACCCTCCGCATCGGCACGACCTCGATCACCATCCGCGTCATCGTCGAAGCCGAACGCTACGGTGGCACATCGGAGCGGATCAAAGTCACCGAAGCCGAAGTCGTCTATGTCGCCGTGGACGCCAACCGCCGCAAAATTAAGATCGAGCAAGACTTCATCAAAGGCGATATTGAGCAGCATGAGACTTCTTGAAGCGTGTAGGATTGAGAAGGGCTTGAGCTTTAGTCAAGGTGCATATCGCGGACGAAGTGAGAGTCTTCGGTGAAATCGTAAATATCAGTTTGCTCCTCGATTATCCGCCTGACCGCAGCCGCGACTTGTTCCCTCGTGATTCGTTCACCGGCCAGCTTGCTCATAACGTAGTCCGTCACCTGCCGCGGCGTAGCCAACTCGGACGCATCCTTATCGGGAATCGCAATCCCGAACTCTTCTTCAAACGCCATGATCAATTCGACGGTATCCAGTCCCATATCACGAAGTCAGCAAGCGAATGAAACCTTCCTGTTCAAAATGCCGGTCGGTCGTCAACGCTTCCGCGATTTGGCGTTCGCGCATCAAGATAAAGCTGACGGCATCGCACAGCGAGTAGGTTTTGTCGAAACGCGCATTTAAGAGCGATAGCGATTGTCGGTGCAAAGTTTCGTCCACCCAAACAACTTCAATCTTCGCTTCCTCAAGCGCGTACTCGCTGAAGTCGAGTGCGCGCCGGCGTAGCAAACCTCGCGTGTGCGCCAACGCGACAAACTCAGCCAGCACATAGCTATGTGTCAAGCCGCGCGCCGTCGCGGAATAGAGTTGCTTGGCCTCCTCATGTTGCGGCTCGTCGCGGTGAAGCAAGCACAACAAGCCGGAGGTGTCGAGCAGCATCAGTTCGTTTCCTCGTGGGTAGCGGCGTATTCGCGCGCCAGATCGGCGTCAATGCTTTCGTTGTCTGCTCCTGTCGGATGGCCGAGGCTCACGCTGCCGAAGAGTTGCTCGAACTTGGAGGGCGTCGCTCCGGGTGTCGGGGAGATTGAGTGAGGCTGAGGCGCATTACGAACAAGACATTCCGTCGCCAGCTCTTCGGGCGTCCTTCCATTTTGCAGAGCCGCTTCGACAAGTGGCTGATAGACTTCATCCGGCAGCGTGATCGTAAGTTTATGTTCCATGATAGTCACCTCGCCGGAAAGTATAAGGCAGGCGCGACCGTGTTGGTAACTCAATTCAGTCTGGCCTGCACGCGGCGCAAGGCTTTGGCGGCTTGGGCGAAGTTTGGTTCTTCTTCGAGCGAGAGGCCGTAGTGACGGGCGGCGTCTAAGAGTTTGCCGCGCTGTTCATAGACGCGGCCTAAGTTGAAATGCGGGAAGGCATAGGATTCATAGCGCGGCGCATTGAGGGCGCGACGGAACCAGCGGATGCAGTTGTAGAGATCGCCTTTCGCGATCAGGTAACTGCCGATGTCGTTGTATGGATTGCCGAACGCGGGATCGACGCGGATCGCGGCAAGGCATTCGTCAATCGCTGCGTCGTAACGCTCTTGAAAACTATAAACCCAGCCGAGGAAGGTATGCGCTTCGGCGGTCGGGAAGGTCTCGATGGAGCGGCGATACAATTCGATGGCCGCCGCGTAGTCCTCTGCCTGCTGCGCCTGATACGCGCGCCGGAACAATTCAATCGCCGCTTGCCGCGGGCCGGTGGGGAAATCTTCGTCGAACATAAAGCGGGTGTCGGGTGTCGGTTGGAAACATAATTATCCTGTTACCAGACACCCGAGACCTATTTGTTTTGGCTGCGCGCTGCGTCCGTCGTTAGGCCGCGTTTCAGTCTTTGAATTATACTGACCGCAGACGAAGCCCGCCAAACACGCTGCAGACGGCTTCCGCGCGAGCGAATAAATCAACAGAAAGAACTGAACTGCCGTCCGCCGGCAACCCAATTTTCTTCATGGACAGACCGAACCGCTTGCAACTCGACATCACCGACACATTAACTGAACACGCGCCCGATGGCCTCGCTCTCTGCGTGTTCGAGGGAGAGAATAAGTTCTCTGTTGCGAACACTGCGGCTCAAGCATCTCTGCGCCGCGCGGGCGACATGATGCTGCTCGATGGCGAGTTTAAGGCAGAGGAAGGCGAGTCGCTGTTGGCGCACGCCGCCGATGAGATGATGCCGGCGCATGCGCGTCGCCTATTGTTCGTCGGGCTTGGTCTCCGCGCTGACTGCAACTCCATCACGCTTCGGCGCGCGGCGGGCGCGGCTGTCCGGCAAGCGAAGGGGGCGGGTATCAAACGTCTCCAATTCTTGTTGCCGACAGTTGACGACCATGCGGCTCGCCACTTGGCGGGGGTCATCGCCGAAGGTGCGTTGCTCGGTTTTTATGAGAACGATTTTTACAAGCAGCCGGAAGATGAGCCGGCAAGTTTGGAGCAACTGACCATTGTCGCCGCGCAGTCCGGCGATGAAATGCGCGCGAGTATCGAACGAGCGCGCATTATCGCCGAGTCGGTGAATTGGGCGCGCACGCTCGCCGACGAGCCGGGCGGGAGTTTGCCCCCGCGTGAATTCGCGCGCCGCGCCGCCGAGATGGCCGGAGAATTTGGCTTGAAAGTCGAGACGATTGAAGGCGAGGAGATTAAGGCGTGCGGCATGGGCGGGCTGTGGGGTGTCGGGAAAGGATCGGACGAGCCGCCCGCATTGATCGTCGTCTGCTATGAACCGGAGGGGACCAACGAGCAAAGTGAACTGTGGGCCTTCGTCGGCAAGGGCATTACGTTCGACACCGGCGGTATCTCGATCAAGCCGGCCTTGAACATGGAGGAGATGAAGTCCGACATGGCCGGCGGCGCAGCGGTCTTGGGCGCGTTGCGCGCGCTGGCGCAAATGGGTTGCCGCCGTCGTCTCGTCGGCATCATCCCGTCCGCCGAGAACATGCCGTCTGGCCGCGCCATCAAGCCCGGCGATGTCGTCCGCACGCTCGCCGGCTACACTGTCGAATGTGTGGACACCGACGCCGAAGGCCGCCTCGTCCTCATCGACGGCCTCGCCTACGCGCGCCAACTTGGAGCCGCCCGCATCGTCGATCTTGCGACATTAACCGGATCAATCATCGTCGCTTTAGGCGATCACCGCACCGGCCTTTTCAGTAACGACGACGCTTGGGCGCAACAAGTCTTAGACGCCGCTGCCCGCGCCGGAGAACCCGCGTGGCGAATGCCGGTCAGCGACGATTACAAGAAGAAAATCGAAAGCGACATCGCCGATTTCAAGAATTACGGCGGGCGTCCCGACGCGACGGGCGCGGCATTGTTATTGAGCAAATTTGCCGGCGAGACGCCGTGGGTTCACTTAGACATCGCTGCGACCTCTTGGCACGACGCAGCGCAGCCCCACGCCCCCAAAGGCGCGACCGGCACGGGCGTGCGAACTCTCGTTGAGCTGGCGTGCGCTTAAGTGTCAAGAGATTTGAAATCACGAAGCACACGAAGCACACGAAGGAAATATCAGGGAGATTGATCGTAGGCCCATGCTATCCGACGAGACAATTTTTCTCACGGGCTTTCCCGGCTTCATCGCGGGGCGTTTGATCGAGCGGCTGGCGGCGGACGGCGCGCGGTTTCTGTTGCTCGTGCAGCCGGCTTTGATGGAGCGCGCGCGCGCGGAGATTGCGCGATTGGCGGATGAGAGTGGCGCTGATCGGAATCGTTTTCGGATCGTGGAGGGCGACATCACGCAAGAGCGTTTGGGGATGTCGGAAGCGGACTTCGCGGCAGCGCGGGGCGAGACGACCGTGTTGTTTCACCTCGCGGCGATCTACGATCTGGCCGTGCGGCGCGATGTGGCGTTGCGCGTCAACGTCGAAGGCACGCGCCGTATCAATCGTTTCGCGCGCGAGTTGAAGAACTTGCGGCGGTATCATTACGTCTCGACGTGTTACGTCGCGGGCTTGCGGACGGGCGTGATCTACGAGCATGAACTACGGCACGACGCGGGCTTTCGCAATTACTACGAAGAGACGAAATATCTGGCCGAGTTGGAAGTCGAAGCGCTCAAGTCTGAATTGCCGATCACGATCCACCGCCCGTCGGTCGTGTGCGGCGATTCGCAGACGGGCGCGACGGCGAAGTACGACGGCATTTATTATCTGATCAACTATCTGCGAATGCAGCCGCGTTTGCTGTCGCTGGCGAACATCGGAAACCAAGACGTGCGGCTCAATCTCGTGCCGGTCGATTTCGTCGTCGCGGCCATGGCGGCGTTGGCGAAAGATGAGAGGGCCGTCGGCGCGACGGTGCAGCTCGCCGATCCGCAACCGTTGACGACTTATGAATTGTTCGAGTTAATCTCGCGCACGCTCGCCGGTCGCGGCTCATTCTTGAAACTTCCGCGCCCGCTCGTGTGGCAGACGCTCAATCTCTCGCTCTCCGAAAAACTTTCGGGGCTGCCCCGCGCCGGCGTGCCGTATTTCTTCCTCAACCAAACCTACGACATCACGCGCGCGCAAGGCCTACTTGAACCGCACGAGATTCGCTGCCCGCCGTTGCCCACTTACGTCAATGCCCTGATCGATTTCGTCGAGCAGCATCCGACCGTGTAGCTAAATCGCAGAGACCTCAGAACAATCAGCCACGAATGAACACGAATCAGCACGAAAGATAACATTGGCAAGCAGCCCCGTTACTGACGAGAGAAACTTACACCATTCAATGCAGCATCATTCGTGTTCATCCGTGTGCCTTCGTGGCTCATTCTTTTTCTTGAGAGCTATGCTTTACGATGCCGGCCTTAAAATATGGGTGGCAGTTGTCCTGCCACCCAACTCAGAATCCACCACGCAATGACAATTGAGCCGACGAGCATTGCCACGAGCGCAAGCATGATCAGGCCGACGAAGAGCCAATCGCTTAATCTGCCTTTCCGCGCTTCGCCCGCCGAAACGGTCGCGCGGCGGCGCAGCAGTTCGACATTTTTTTTGTTCGACTTCCACGCTGCATCGAAGAGATCGCCGACGAGCGGCACGGAGCCAAGTACGTAGTCGATCCCGATGTTAATGCCCATTCGCAGCAGCGTCGCTTTCGGGACGCGGTAACGCACGCCGGCAGCGAGGACGTAGAAGGAGACGGCGGTCGTCAGCGTGTCACCGACGACGGGGACCAAGCCGATCAGCGCATCGAGGCCGAAGCGCCAGCCCACGCCGGGGATGCGGAACAACCCGTCCATCCAATGGCTGAGTTGATCGAGGCTCTGCTCGATTTCGGCTTGCCGGCGACGCTCAGGCTGGCTGATGTCTTTCTCTCGTAAGGCCATTTTACGTTCCGCTCCTTCTTCTCCACCCTTCGACGAATTCGCGTCATCCGCATCGCGCCCTTGCGACAAGATGCAGGATGATGCGAGAACCTACAAAACACAAGAGGTTGCAGCCATCATAGGAGAGGCTGGCACAGACAAGTTGTCCGCAATATATAAATATATATTGCGGACAACTTATCCATCCGTTCTGCTCATGCGGCCTACCGCGAGAAACTCTCAAGACTTCCTGTTGCGCCCTTCGCTGATGTACCGCTCGACGGTGTTGATAAGGGCGTTGAGCCGTTCATCCGCGTGTCGCTGCCGCTCGTCGGCCTCACGCTGTCGCCCGTTGACAGCGCGCACGGCCTCGCCGAGTTCTTTAATCTCCTGTGCCTGAATCTCCACGATGCCGTGCAGCGCGCGGACGCTGCCTTCCGTGCGCTCCCAAATCCGTTCGGCCCGCATCTGCGCCTCCTGCAATTGCTGCATCCCGACCGCGAGCGATGCCAGATGATCCGCCACCACATCAAACTTCTTGTTGATCTCTTCGTCGGTCATTCGTTGTGGCCTTTCTTCTTAATTTGCTTTCCGGCCTGTGTCGGCCTGTTTCAATTTGTCGAGCGCGTGTTGTCGCCCTTCTTTGGCCTTCCGCTCCTCTAGGTAAGCATCCATCGTGGCCTCTTGAAAGTCTTTCACCTTCCAGCTGGTCGCCTCCAACTGGCGGGCGGCTTCGACAACTTTAGCCGCGGCAGAGAAATTGTCTGCGGAGGCTTCTGGCTCTCCAGCGTCATCGCTCATTTCTTGCTACCTTTCCGCCCGCTTGATTTACGCGTAGAACTACCGTTGCTGACGCGTTTTTGCCCGGTGGCGAGTTTTTCTGTGCCGGGTGAAGATTTGGGCGGGCGTCCTGCCGCTTGCTTGGAAATGCTACCAAGCGCACCCGGATCAATCAGGTAGTCTCTGCCCACCTTTCGCGCTTCAAGCCTGCCGTTCTCAATCATCTTTTGGACAGCTCGCACGGTTAGCCCTAACCGGTCCGCAGCTTCAGCCGTTGTGAGTAATGTTGCGCTCATGTTGCATACGTTACGCCGTAAAAGTTTTTTCGTCAAGACGTAAGATTTATGTTGGAAAGGCATCGAGCAGAGTGCCGAAGCTCTCGCATCACTCGCCGTGAAGTCTTCTGCTGTGGGCCGGGCAGCAGCACAAAGACACGCAGCACGACCGGCTCCACGCGGAGATGCTGTGTGAATACTTCAAGGGGCTGACGCTCAGGCAGATTTCGCAACTGAGCGTCGAGCGGTTCAAGCGCGAGCGCGCGACGCTGCCGACCAAGGACCAGACACCCCGCTCGCCGCACACGGTCAACAGCGAATTAACAACGCTTTCAGGTATTCTCACTCTCGCGGTGCAGCACAAATTGATCCGAGAGAACCCGTGCGCGAAAGTTCGGCGATTGACGGCGGAGGACGCTCCCGAAAGGCGGCTCATGCCAGTGGAGGAAACGGCATTGCTAGAGAGCGCGGCAGCCGGCCCGTCGTTCCTCAAGCCGATGATTCAACTCGCGCTCTGGACGGGCTTTCGTCAAGGCGAGTTGATCGCTCTGGAAAAGACGGCCATCGACTTGAGCCGCAACGTGCTGCGCGTCGTTAATCCGAAATGGAAGCGCGACCGGCACAAGATGGAGGGCGTGCCGATGAGCAATGAGGCACGTAGGCTAATCGAAGGGCTGTGCCAAACAGCCGCCGGCAGTTATCTGCTCACTGGTGAACGAGGACGGAAGTTGAAGCGACCGCGGTCGATCACTACCTTCCGCAAGGCGTGTGCGCGGGCGGAGATTGCGGACCTGCGCTTCCGCGATCTGCGCCATGAGTACGGCTCGCGCCTCGGCGACGTGAATCTGAAGAAGATCGCCCGTCTGATGGGACATTCCAACACCCGGCAAACGGAGCGTTATGTTCATCCGACCGACGAGGGGCTGTTAGCCGCGACGGAGATTGCCGCTCGCAAAACGACAACTCGGAGTACCAGAATCGTTCCGCAAAGACTCAGCGGAACGGGTTGAAAAGTCCCGAAAATCTTGCGAGCAGAAAGGTTAGAGTTAAATCAGAAATGAGTCTCAACGAATCCGCGTCATTTGTCGCCAGAAAAATCTGCCGAGACGGGAGAAAGCATTACGATCTTTGGGCGCGCTGGGTTCGGCCATGCTGAGGCCGAGGGCGGCGGCGAGTTGCGGGTTGGGCGGGGCCACGTCTTCATCGCCGTGTCGTTCGGAGAGCCAGCGGTCGAACATGCGCGAGACGACGCGGCGTTGCGGGATGGGCGCTTCGGCGACGAACGCGGCGCGCAAATCTTCGCGTTGCGCGATCTCAAAGCGGTTGGCTTCGAGATAGCGGCGCAGCGCGGTCATAAACTTTTCCTCGCCCAGTAAATTTCGCAACTCGGCAAAGAGCAACGCACCTTTGGCGGCGACGATGGCCGCATACTGAAATGAGTTGCGGTAATCGCGCGCGGGCCGGTCGGCGGCCATGTCTTCGCCGCCGAACGTGCGATAGATTTCATAGACGCCGCGTAGTTGATCGTCGCTCGCCTGCTCTGCCCGCTCCGGCCCGTGCCGCTCCCTGTAATAAAGCAAAGCTGACCAGTGGGCCAGCGCTTCGTCGATCACGGGATCGCGTTCCGGCGCGCTGCCGACCGTCGCGCCCCACCATTGATGCGCGCTCATGTGCGCGACTGTGAACTCCAGACTGTCTTCGACCGATGAGCGTTGTTCTTGCACGATCTCCGGTAAGTTCTTCACTGTCGGCGAGTCGAAATCCACGTAGAGCGCGCTGGCGATCACACAGAGGCCGGAAAACTCCGCGCTGCCAAAACCGGCGACGAGCGGAGCTTCCGCGATACTGACTTTATTGAAAGGCAGGGGACCAAAGCGTGCGACGAACAAGCGCACGGCTGCGACGGCTTGCTCATGGACGCGCCGGCCAGTCTTCTCATGCTCCGCCGCCCAGACGGATTGCACGCGGACGCCGCTCACAGCGCGCTCGGCGGATTGCAGTGTGCGCCCGGCAAGGACGGCGAAGCTGCGAAGGTTCTCGCTTGAAAAGTGACGCCGCCGAGTTGCAGGCGCGTCGCTGCCGCGATTGCCGCCGCTTGTCAACTCGCCGGAGGTGAACAGCGCGACCTCTGCGGGCGCGTTAATCGAGACATCGTAGTCGGCGACATCTGCATGAATGAAATCGCCGACGCTGGCGCGCGACTCGCGCTGCCAATCGCCGCCATCGCGCACCGCCAAGATGGGATACGCCGTCCCCAAGAGCATGATGCCGCGTGAGAAGAAGTTGAGGTCGCGCGCGCCGCGAGTCTCGCGCGTGTCGCGCAGAGCGGCGCTCAGTTGTTGAATAACGTGCGCGGGCAGGCTGGTCTCGTCCGGATCAATTTCGGGGACGCTGCCTGCAAAACTAATCTCAATCTCAATCGTCGCATCGGCAGCCACCGGCTCACGCAAGGAAACGCGCAAGAGCGTCTCTTGATCATCGAGCGAGTAATTGAGCATTTGCCCGGAAGCGATGTCGCGCGCCGTTTTGATTTCGAGATGTGGCAGGTCG
>Ga0136614_10001457_pt1 | contig 13955 bp, 13 predicted proteins | sample AntDrymUQ2792106_2_FD_106643 | JGI IMG/M metagenome (GOLD analysis project Ga0136614, IMG submission 106643) | Polar desert sand microbial communities from Dry Valleys, Antarctica - metaG UQ279 (21.06) | ecosystem: Environmental > Terrestrial > Soil > Desert | place: Antarctica: Dry Valley...
ACCGCATCCGGACGTTCTTCCCCGACAGCAACCTTGGCCTCGAGGGCAAAGCGATGTTCAACGCGCTCCTGCAGCGCGCGCGCGGCGAGTACCTCGCCAAGCTCGACGGAGACGACTACTGGACGTCGGCGGACAAGCTCCGGCGGCAGGTCGCATATCTCGACGCCCATCCGGAGTGCTCGATGTGCTTTCACAACGTCCTCTGGCACCAGGAGGACGGGTCTCGTCCCGACGTGCCCTACAACAGCGCCGATCAGCAATCGGAGCTCCACATGCAAGACCTCCTGAGTGCCAATCCTGTGGCGTCATGCTCAATTCTCGTCCGGCGGAAGGCGGTCGATCCGCTTCCGGCCTGGTTCTTCGAGCAGCCTTGGGGCGACTGGCAGCTGAACCTCATCGCCTCACAGCAGGGCAGCATTCACTATCTCCCCGAGCTCATGGCGCTCCATCGCACGCACCCGGGAGGCATGTGGTCGCAACTGTCCACGCTCGAGGCTCTCGAAGGCATCACGCGGTGCCAGGAGGGCATGCGGGGCGTCGTGCCGTCCGAGCTCGAATGGCGCCGTCGCGAAGCGCTCGCCGAGACGTGGGCCAAGCGAGCAGCAGAGCACGCGCGGCTGGCCGACCGTGCCGAGGCGCGCCGCTGCCTGCACGAGAGCCTCCGCGTGCGGCCGATCGAACTGCGGCGGCTGCGCCGCGGGAGCGGGGACCGGCGGCGCATCCTGCTCTGGCTGAGAGTGAACGTCGCGGGTCCCCTCCACGCACGCGGGCACCGCTTCCTCACCCGCTGCCGGGCAAGTGCCGGTGCGGTCGCCGCGGGCGTCAGACGAGCGGGTCGTGATGCGCGTCGAGGGGGTTGATCGTCGCGCCGGCGCGCAGCTGGCCGGTCCGGCTCGCGTCAATCCACTGCGTGGTCAGCAGGCGCACGGCGACATCTTCGCGCACGCCGTGCGAGGACAGCTGCGCGTCGCGTCCGAGCCACATCTCGACGGCGGCGGCTGCGTCGTTGAACCCGGCTTGCGCCCGCAGCCCGACCGTGCTCGAGAAGCGCAGGTTGACATCGTGACAGCAGAGCGTGCCGTCGTCGGCGGAGCGGAACTGTACGTTGCACGGCCCGGTCGTCTCGAGCAGCGCACAGATCCGGCTCGCGAGCGAGGACGCCGCCGTGTCGCCCGCCTGCAATCGTGCCCAGACGCTGGCGCCTCGGCACAGCGCGCGCTCCATCGCGACCGCGCCGATGAGCCTCTTGCCGGTGCTCATCAGGCAGGCCACCGTCAGCTCCGGCCTGTCTGTCGCCACGAACTGCTGGAGGACCATGCCGCCGTCGCCCTCCCAGCGCAGGAGCTCGTTCGGCGACAAGAGGATCGTGACGCCGGAGGAGCCCGCGCCGAAGCGCGGCTTGATCACCCACGGAGGCTCATGACGGCGGATCAGGGCGGCGACGCCCGCGGCGTCGTCGCAAGCCACCGTTTCCGGCGCTGGGATCCCGTGATGCCTCAGGGCCTCGTACATGCCCAGCTTGTCGCGCGCAAGCCGTAGCCGCGCGTAGTCGTCGACGCCCAGGACGGTTCCGGACATCTGCACGATTCGTCGCCTGTGAAGTGCGAGCGCCTCCAGGACGTCCTCTTGCCCGGCGAGGACGAGACCGATCTCTCGGCGCGCGCAGGTCTCGGCCAGCCATGCGGGGAAGTCGGGGTCGTCGGCAGGCGGGGACAGGTACGCCGCGTCTGCCAGATAAAGGCCCGGCGACTCCGCGTTGATGCAGGCAGCTTCGATCCAATAGGTTCGCGGTGCGCGACGAAGGGCCTCGATGATCGCCTGCGCGACGAGGTCCCCCGCGGCCAGCACGAGGATGCGATCAGTGGCTTCGGCTGCACTCATCTTCACGGCTCGGTCGTGCGCAGCCTGTGCGTAGCCGCGTCGCGAGCGGCAAGCCGCGCGAGCGCGGCTCCCATCTGAAGCGGCCGATCGCCGCGGGGTTCCACGCCCCAGCAGCCCTCGCGGAACGCCTGGTGACAGAGGAAGTGCCAGGTCGCATGCCGCAGGCGCAGCGGGGGGACTCGCGGGATCACGTTGAGCGCGGTGAGGACCGCGGCCTTGGCGCGATGGCGGGCGCCGGAATGGCGCGGGAGGGGCCAGTCCGGGACGCGATCGTGCAGGATCAGGACCGCCCTTCCGAGCGTCCTCATCCGTTGCAGGGACGCGGGCAGGTCATACGGATGGAAGTGCTCGACGACGGCGGCCTCGTCGTAGGCCAGGCGCATGCCGGCGCGCTCGAGCCGCAGGCCAAGCTCGATGTCCTCGAACGCCGCATGCGCGAAGTCCTCGTCGAAGCAGCCGTTTGCCAGCAGAAAGGACGTCTTGGCAGAGACGTTGGCCGTGTAGAAGCACGATCCGCGGACGTCCTCCGGGTCGGCGATCTGGTCGAAGTCGAACTGGATCCCCGAGTTGAGCCAGTTCATGAACGGCGAGGGCCTGCTCTCGGGAGCCCATTCGACGCGGCCCAGCAGTGCGGCCTGCGGCTCCGGCCGGCGCTCGTGCAGGGCCGCATGGCGCTCGAGGAGGTCGGTGCGCGGCCACGTGTCGTCTCCGATGAACAGGCACGCGGACCCGCGCGCCGCCTCGATTCCCCTGTTGCGCGCCGCCGCCGGGCCGTGCGAACCCTGTTCGAGCACGGACACGGGCATCGGCGCGCGCGCCGCGAACGCCCTCACGGTGGCGATGGTCGCGTCCGTGGAGCCGTCGTCGACCACGAGCACCTCGAAACGACGTCCGGTGTCCTGTGCGGCGAGGCGCGCGAGCGTCTCCATGAGGAGGTCGACCCGGTCGCGCGTCGGGATGACGACGCTGAGCTCGATCAAGGCCGCAGGACGGGGCGGCGCCGCGGCTCGGGCACGTGCTCGTGATGGCCGAGCACGATCTTCGTCGCCGCGACGCTGACGTTTTCGACCAGGTACTCGGGCGGAACCCGCCAGCTCGGACCTTGCTCGAGCACGACCCGCACCGCGCGGAGGATCGCGTCGGGGTCGGCGCCGCTGAGGATGTTGCTGCCGCACTCGAGCGTCTCCGGACGCTCGGTCACGTCGCGGATGGTCACGTTGGGAACGCGGAAGATGCAGCATTCCTCCTGCACGGTCCCGCTGTCGCTCAAGACGCAGCGGGCCCCGCACTGCAGGGCGATGAAGTCCAACAGCCCGAAGGGCTCGGGGAAGCGCAGCAGCGCGCTCTGCGCGTCCAGCCCGAAGCGGGCCATCCGATCGCGCGTGCGCGGATGGGTGCTGACGACGATCGGAAGCCCGTGCTCACGCTCGAGCAGCTGCAGGGCGTCGACGAGCGAGCCCAGGCGCTCCTCCGCGTCGACGTTCTCCTCGCGGTGCATCGTGACCAGAAAGAACCGCTGTGCCTCGAGGCCGAGGCGCGACAGGACGTCCGAGCGCCCGATCGCGTCTTCGTGGTGCTGGATCACCTCGTAGATCGGGTTGCCGATGACAAAGATCCGATCGCTGGCGATACCCTCACGCAGCAGGTTTGCGCGGCTGCGCTCCGTGTAGGGCATCAGGACGTCGCTCGAGTGGTCGATGACCCGCCGGTTGACCTCCTCGGGCACGCGATCGTCGTAGCAGCGGTTGCCGGCCTCCATGTGGAAGACCGCAATGCCCATGCGCTTGGCGACGATCGCCGACAGCGAGCTGTTCGTGTCGCCGAGCAGGAGCAGCCGGTCCGGACGGTGGGCCGTCAGCACCTTCTCGCTCTCGGCGAGCACCTTGGCGATCTGCTGCCCGAAGGTGGCGCTGCGCACGGCGAGCACGTGGTCTGGTGCGCGGACCCCGAGCTCCTCGAAGAAGACGCCGGCGAGGCTGTGGTCGTAGTTCTGGCCCGTGTGGACGAGGACGTGCTCGCAGACCGCGTCCAGCTTCTCGATTACGCGGCTGAGCCGAATGATCTCGGGCCGGGTCCCGAGAATCGTCATGACCTTCACGCGGTCACCCTCACCCGAGCATGTCTTCCTCGAGCTCGAGCTCGTGGTCGGGCAGGAGCTTGTGCTCGGCGAGGAAGCCGGTCAGCGCTTCGGCGCTCATGAGGCCGTCGCGCGAGCTGTACTCCTGCTCCAGGGTCGGAAAGTCGAGCTCGGCGGGGCGCAGCTCGGGCAGGATCGGCAGGATGACGTAGTACTCGCCCCGCTCGATCGTCAGGTGCGACTCCTCCTCGGAGACGAGGATCTCGTGCAGCTTCTCGCCCGGTCGGATGCCGGTGACGACGGTCCTGATCGGGCGCTCGCCGATGAGCACGGCGGCGATGTCGACGACGCGTGCCGACGCGACGCGCGGGATATACGTCTGTCCGGGCTCGCCGTCCGCGACGGCGGCGAGGATCGTGTCGACCGCCTCCTCGAGGCTGAGTAGGAAGCGGGTCATCTCGACGTCGGTGATCGTCAGCGGCCCGCCGAGCTTGATGAGGTGGTGAAACAGCGGGATCACCGATCCGCGCGATGCCAGCACGTTGCCGTAGCGCGCGCACACGAACCGCGTGTCGGGGCAGTCGAGGTTGCCGCGGATGAAGATCCGCTCCTGGATCGCCTTCGTCATGCCCATGACGTTCACCGGCTTGCAGGCCTTGTCGGTCGAGATCCCGACGACGGTCTCGACCTCGAGCTTGTTGTCGCGGATCGCGCGGATGATGTTCTCCGCCGCGCCGATGTTGGTCTTCACCGCCTCGTAGGGGAAGTACTCGCACGTGGGCACCTGCTTGAGCGCCGCCGCGTTGAAGACGACGTCGGCATCGCGCAGCACCGAGCACACGCTCGCGTAGTCGCGCACGTCGCCGATCTGGAAGCGCAGCAGGCGCTCGAAGTTGTGGTAGATGACCTCGTCGGTCGCCGACTCCAGCCGCTGGTAGGCGAGGCGCATCGCGTGCTGCTTGGCCTCGTCGCGGGAGAAGACGGTGATGCTCTGCGGCGTCCCCACCGACCCGGACAGCAGCCGGCGGACGAGCACGCTGCCCAGCGAGCCCGTGCCGCCGGTGATGACGATGCGCTTCCCGCTCAGCATGCGTCAGCTCCTCAGCCGCTCGTAGGGTGTCTCGTCGGCCGCGAGATCGGCGACCATGTCCGGCCAGGGGTCGGCGTGCCACCCCGTGTCCTGCTCGAACGCCGTTCCGTCGAGGCTGCGATCGATCGCCACCTCGTCGTCCGCAACGATCTCCACGTCGAGACGGTACGCGTCGCGCAGCAGTGCAAGCAAGTCGAACTTGCTGATCGGCTGAGCCGCGACGTGCCGGATTCCGGTCAGCGTGGGGTGGTCGGCGGTGACCGAGGCGACAACCCGGGCCAGCGCTTGCGTGGTCAGGCCGCTGAAGATCGCACGCTGGAATCCGCGAACGCTCCCCTGCTGACCGAGGAACCACTCGAGCAGCCCTCTGGCGCCCGAAAGCTCGCGCCCGATGATCGACGTGCGGATCGTGAGGCCGTCGCCGTCCGCGACCTCGCCGAGCAGCTTGCTGCGCCCGTAGAGGTCGACGGGATCGGGGATGTCGCTCTCGGCATAGCCCCCGGTCCGACCGCTGAAAACGCAGTCCGTGCTGACGTGGATCAGGCGCGCCCCCTGTGCGCTGCACAGCTGCGCTACGCGGTGGGGGAACAGCGAGTTGATCGCGATGCTCGCGAGCGGGTCCTGCGCCTCGCGCACCTGCTTGACGATCCCGATGCAGTTGACGACGACGTCGGGCTCGACGGCCGCGACGGCCTGCGCGACGGTGTCGAAGTCTTCCGCCGACACGTTCGGCAGTGTGCGCTCGCCGTCGAGCAGCGCGACGCCGGGCTCGCTCGTCCGCACGGTGACGTGCGTGTCCATGCGCGGGCTGAGGATCTGCCACAGCTTGTGGCCGAGCATGCCCGTGCCGCCGAGGATGAGCACCCGCGGCGCCGTCACGCGGAGAACGGCTGCGAGTGGATCGGCAGAGCGCCCGTGGTCATCACACGAGCATCATCCCTCAAGCCCGACAAGCTCGGCCAGAGCGGCGCGCGCGCGGTCGGGATGGAAGTCCTCGCAAGCCCGCTCCCACGCCGCCGCGCAGACCCGCTCGCGCAGCTCGGCGTCGTCGAGCAGGCGCTCGAGTGCGCGCGCCAGCGCGGCCGGGTCGCTCTCGTCGACCACGACGCCGCAGCCATGACACCGGAAATAGCTGCTCACGAACGAATCGGCGGGAGCATGCACGAGAATCGGCCGGCCGGCGGCGAGGTACTCCGCCATCTTCGCGGGTGCGGATGTGCGCACGATGTCGGGGTACGGGGAGTCGAACGCGAGCGGGAGGAAGAGCACGTGCGCCGCCTGCTGGATGGGGGGGACCGACTCGGCCGGCACCTGCGGGTGAAAGGTGATCGGCCCGCTCAGCCCCTGCTCGGCGAGGATCTCGGGCTCGGAGGCCGTGTAGAGGTGCAGCCGCGCCGTGTCGGCACCGACGAGGCTGATGGCTTCGAGCAGGTGCCGGAAGGCGCCGTAGTGTGCGTGATATACGGCGCCGGTGAAGACGATGGCAGCGGGGCGCCGTGCGTCGTCCACGACCTCACCACGGGTCGGCTCGTAGGCGGGGACGTCGCAGGGGTTCCTGACAACGGTCGACCGCACCCCATAGCGGCGCTGGAGGTCGTCGCCGAGGAACTCGTTCGGGACGATGATGCCGGCGGCCCGTTTGAGCAGGAACGGCTCGACCCTCCTCGCGAACGCCTTTTCGCGCGGGCGCGTCCACTTTGTCCCGTAGTCGTCGAACAGGTACGGGTAGAACTGCGTTCCCGAGAGCCGGCTGATCGCATATGCGATCGGGAGATCTTCGACGCGATCCGGAGCGGCGATCAGCGCGTTGCAGCGCTCACCCCGGACGGCGGCGACGCCGCGAGCCACGGCGCGCGCCAAGCTCCAGCCGCGGCGCACGCGGATCGTCAAGCGCTCCAGGCCCCGCGCCTGCTCGGGCGAGTCGCTGACGGCATCGCCGAGGTGGTGGTACGGCGCCGCCAGGCGGCGCTCGGCTAGGCGGTACGCCGGAGTGTTGAAGTCGACGCGCGAGAGCAGGCAGTAGGACTCGCTTTGCACGTCCGCGAGCAGGCGGTACAGGACGGAGGCCTGTCCCGACCAGGTTGGCGCAGGCGGCAGGTACTCCGACATCACCGCCACCGTCGTCCGCGGCCTCTGCGCGCGACGAGTGCCGGGGCTGGCCTTGCCCTCGCGTACCACCCGCCGGTACAGCTCGGCGACGCGCGGCGCGACCACCGGATAGGCGACGCGAGCGTCCGTGAGCTTCTCGTTGAGCCGGGCGGCGCGCTCGACGAGGCCGTCGTCAGCCAGCGCACGGCGCAGCGCGCGCTCGACGTCGTCGGGGTCCTCGGGTGCGACGAGCAGGCCGTTCTCGCCGTCGCGGATCCATTCCCGCGTCGAGATCGTGTCCGACTGGATTGGCAGCGCGCCCATGACCATCGCCTCGAGCATCGAGTTCGGCGTGCCGTCGCTGACGTTGACGGCGACCGCGATCCGCGCACGACCCATGAGCGCCACGATCTCGTCGGGCGGGCTGTATGGCAGCACGGTGAACCTGACGCCCGTGATCCGCCCGACGTACTCGGCCGCATGACGGACGTTAGGCTCGGCCGAGTAGATGACGACCTCGTAGCCGGTAAGCCCCGCGGCGACGCGGTGAAGCGCTTCGAGGGCGACGAGCGCGCGCCCGACCCAGCGCTCGTCGTGGTTGCCTTTGAGCGCGATCACGCGCCGCTCCGACACCGGCGCGGGGCTGCGCAGTCGTCTCATGCGCTCGATCTGAAACCCGCCGGGGCCGGGGAGGACCCCGAGGAACGTGCCCTCGAAGCCGAACTCGGTCGCGAGGTCGCGGTCGCGCTCGCAGTCGGTGATCAGGTAGTCGCACGCGTCCAGCACCGCCTCGATGCGCTCGACGTGGTCCTCCTGCCTGCCGAAGTAGAAGAGGTCGCTTCCCCAGCAGGAATAGATCCACGGCGGGAAGCGCTCGCCGCCGAGCAGGCGCCGGCTCTCGAGCGTGAGATAGGCCGAGTGCTGCATCTCCAGCGAATGCACGACGTCTGGGCGAAGCGTCGCGATCGCGCGCGCGAGCCTCGCCGCGGGCGCCATCCGCGGCACGTTTTCGAGGGCGCGCTCCAACCGCACCGAGCCCCTGGGCAGGGGCCACGGGATTCCTCTCAGGCGGACGCTCGGATCGAGGTCGGGCCGCGGCCGGCGAACCGCGCTGTGGACCGTCACGCTGCGCAGGTCGCGGTGAAGCGGAAGCTCCCAGACGGGGAACAGGTGCACGTCCCAGCTCTGGTCTCGCACCTGGCTGAGCCAGCGCGCCGTATGAACGCTTTCCGCCATAGCGACGAGCAGGATGCGCAGCGGTCTGCGGCGGCGTCTCACAGGGCCCGATGCTTCGAGCCGCTGCGTCCAGCGTCTTCGAGGTTGAGCAGCTGCGCGAACTTCGCGCGAGCTACGTCCACGCCGAACTCGCTCGTGGCGCGGTCGCGAGCGTTGCGGATCAGCCGCGTGCGCAGCAGCTCGTCGTTCGCGAGCTCCTCGAGCGCCTGTGCGACCCGCCCGGCATCCGGGCTGTCGACGACCGCGGCGCAATCGTGCCGACCGCAGTACCCCGCCACGAAGGAGTCGCCAGGCGCGTGCACCAGTATCGGGCCGCCCGCGGCAAGGTACTCGCCGAACTTCATCGGAGCTGACGTGCGCACGATCTCGGGGTACGGCGACCGGAAGGCCAGCGGCAGGAACAGAACATCGGCCGCCTGCTGGGCATCGGCGATCGCCTGCGCGGCCGCGTGCGGATGGACCACGAGTCGCCCCGTGAGGCCGAGGCCCCGCAGCTCGTCCTCGGACTGGCCGCCGTAGACGTGCAGCATGGCTGGCCGCCCGTCGAGCAAGTCGATCGCCGCGAGCAGGTTCTCGACGGCGTCGAGCTGCGCGTGGTAGATCGTCCCGGTGTAGACGATGCGCAGCTCGCGCGTCGCAGGCACAGCATGCGCCTGGGCGCCGTTGCCGTAGAGCGAGAGCTCGGCGGGGAAGTTGATCAGCGTCGGCTCGATGCCGTAGCGCTCCTGGAGCGCGCCTGCCAGCGGCTCGGCCCCGCATACGACGCCCGCCGCGCCCGTGACGACGACCCGCTCGATGTACGGCGAGAGACGGCGTCGCGCCGGGTCGAAGGGCTCACGGTGCGAGTAGTAGTCGGTCATGTAGACGTAGAGCGGCAGGCGCAGCGATCGGCTTGCGAGGAACGCCGCCGGGAGATCGTGGAAGTCGCCCGTGAACGTGATGATCCCGTCGCACCGCTCACGGCGGGTCACGCGACCGATGTGCAGCGCACGCAGCAGGATCCCGGCCACCGCGCAGGCGAACGCGGAACCGCCGAGCAGCCACCTGTTCGATCTGCTCAGGTAGCGCACCCGCGTGGCGGGAAGACGGTAGCAGCGGCTCGCGAGCGGCGTTGTGTACTGGCCGCGATAGCGGCCCTGATCGGAGGTCAGCAGGCAGAACGCGTGCGGATCCAGGCCCGCGAGGAGCCGGCGGATCAGCACCGCCTGCGCCGACCACGAGGGCGGGACGACCTCAGAAACCAGCGCGTACTTGATTTCTCATCCTCCACGACCGCCTCAGGATCCGCAGCCCGCCGGTGCCGCGCGCGCCGAGTCGGCACGCCTGGGCGGCAACCTCCGCGTGGTCCCGCACGCGGAGGAGATCCTGAAAGAGCACGGCGTAGTGCACGGTCAGCGAATGCTCGCATGCGCGGGTGCGCGGCTCGTCTCCGGCGCAGCGCTCGAGCGTTCGAAACACGACGCGAATCGCAGCCGTGCGCATCTCGACCGCCTTCCACGAGTGGTTTGACGCGTGCAGGACGTACTCAACGAGCGGCTCGTGCACGAAGCCGATCGCCGCCTGGGGCATACAGCGCAGCCACATGTCGTAGTCGTCCGCCGGCGCGACGGCGGGGTCGAGCAGTCCGTGCTCGGCAAAGAGCGAGCGCCTGATGAGAACCGTCGAGGCGCAGAGGAAGTTCATCCTGATCAGGTGCGCGAAGAGGTCCACGGTTGGATCGTCGGGGCGTTCGAGCGCACGCCGCTGTTCCGGCAGCAGGTACTCGCTGTACAGCGCGGGCACCGGTCCGTCGCGGCGGGCGGACTCGCCATCGCGCACGACGATCGCGTCGCTGCAGACGATCTGCCAGTCGTGGCGCGCGGCCGCCTCGAGCTGGCGGGCGAGCTTGTCGGGCTTCCAGCGATCGTCATGGTCGAGCAGCGCGACCCAGCGTCCCCGCGCCGCGCCGATGCCGCGGTTGCGCGCGGCGGCGATCCCGCGATTCGGCTGGCGGACGTACGAGAAGCGCTCGTCGTCGAGGAACGGCTGGACGTGCTCGGCGGTGGCGTCCGTCGAGCCGTCGTCGATGAGGATGGCCTCCCAGTCCGTGAACGTCTGCTCGCGAAGGCTCGTGAGCGTCGTGTCGATGTGCGCGGAGGAGTTGAAGAGCGGCGTTACCACCGAGACGACGGGCGCGTGCCCGGGCGCGTCGCCGCCCGTCATCGCTGCGCTCCGCTGCGCCGGCGCACCGCCGTCTCCAGCAGCGCGTTGAGCCGCTCGCGCATCGCATCGGGGCTCCAGTGCTCGTTCACGAGCTGATGCGAGCTCGTCGAGAGCCGCTCCCAGAGGGCGCGGTCGCGGTACAGCGCGAGGACACCGGCGGCGAACGCCCGGGCTCCGTCGCGGATGAGCACGTGCTCGCCGTCGACGAGATCCATGCCCTGCTCGAAGACGGGGTATGGCAGGCCGCCCGAAGGGCGCCGAGCCAGACGGGGTATGGCAGGCCGCCCGAAGGGCGCCGAGCGAAAGCGGCTGAAGACGATCATGAACATCGTTGCGAGCGCGATCGGCTGTAGCGCGACCCATACGATGCCCAGAGCCGTCTGCTTGTAGCGCAGCTTCCGTCGCGCCACACGAGGAACTACAAGAACTCCCGATAGGCCCACACTTCGCGCACCGGAAAGAAGTCCCAGCCGCCCGGGGGCTCGATGACCGTGGTCGGCGGGATGTCGGCGACGGCCGCCGAATCGGCGTCCGCGCCTATAAGTCGTCCCTCTGCCTCGGTTTCGGTTGCTGTTTTCGCCGTGGTCAGAGCCGGGCCAGTCTCGCAGACCGGCTTGACGATGTCGAACTGCGCCATGCGCGGTGCCATACTGCGACCGATGAGCACACCGATCGCGGATCGTGCACGGGCTTACCGTTCCGCTTATTCAGTTCGGACTCCTCTACACGGCGCTGGCGCCGATGCGCTCACTTGCTGAGATGGCGGGGCGGCGACTGAGCGAGACGTCGGAGCTGATCGAGGGTCAGTACACGGCGCTCGATCCATTCACCTTCCATCTCGAGCCCGACGCGCGCCTCGAACCTCACGTCGACGTGCTCGCACGGCCGGCACGTGGCCGCCGCTAGGATCGTCAAGAGGCGCGCGTGAGGAGTGGCTGAGAGAGGTGGTTCATCAGTGGACAAAGTTGTAGTAACCGGAGGAGGTGGCTTCATTGGCTCTAACCTGGCACACCTCTTGTTGGAGGAGGGATATGAGGTCACGGTATACGATGACTTCTCCTCCGGGTATCGCTCCAATGTCGAACGCACGCCGGAGTTCAGCACGCCGGAGTTCAAGGTCGTCGAAGGCGATGTCCGCGACGCCGAACACGTCGCCGAGGTGGCTGCGGGGGCGAGCATCATCTTTCACCTGGCAGCCTCGGTTGGGAACAAACGCTCGATTGATCATCCACGTGAGGATGCCTCGGTCAATGTCCTCGGCACGCTCAACGTGCTGGAGGCCGCCCGGACAAACGGCGTCGGAAAGGTCGTGTACTCCTCCTCGGCTGGGATCTTTGGAGAGTTGCGGCACCTGCCTATCCGCGAGGATCATCCGGTTGAGCCCGATTCTCCCTACGGCGTAAGCAAGCTTGCTGCCGAGAAGATGTGTCTTGCGTACGCGAAGCTCTACGACTTAGAGGCTGTTTGCCTGCGCTACTTCAACGTCTACGGCAGGAACCAGCGCTACGACGCCTACGGGAATGCCATTCCCATATTTGCACATCAGATGCTGAGCGGGGAACTCGTCACCATATTTTCGGACGGTGAGCAGACGCGAGACTTCGTCAACGTACGTGACATCGCTCGGGCGAACCTCTTGGCGGGGCGCGTGACGAACGTGTCAGGTGCGTTCAACATTGCTTCTGGTGACGCACTCACCGTCAATGAACTCGTCGCACTCGTGGCTGCGATCAGCGGACGTGAGCCGACCATCGTCCACGGTCCGCCGCGCAAAGGTGACGTGCGCCATAGCCGCGCTGACATCTCTGCTGCCCGAAGCGGTCTGGGGTATGAACCGGTGGTTGGTCTCGCGGACGGCTTGACAGAATATATAGACTGGCTCAGAACGGAATCTGCGCTTGGCCCGGATCGCGCATGATGCGCGGCGACCGCTCACGACCTGCCCTCAGACTGCCCCAGCAGATCGCTGTCGACGAGGTCGAGGATCTCGGCGTCGACTCCCGAGTCGAACTTCCGTGCCATGAGCTTCGGCGAGCGCCGAAGCGACTCGACGCCGAAGATCGCCGGTGGCGGATCGCGCGTTCAATCGATGTACCGAGCGTCGTGTCGATGTACGGCGCGGAGTTGTACAGCGGCGTCAGCACCGAGACGACGGGCGCCGCGGGCTGTCTGGCTGCGGCGTTGGTCATGAGGCGGGCGCAGGGAGTCGTCTCCGGCCAAAGCCTCGGGGCGTCCACGAGGCTTGCCGAATCGGCGTCGTCGACGACGAGGCCGCAGCTGTGGCGCCAGCCGTACTCCGAGACGAACGCATCCGCGCGGCGCGTGGACGAGGATCGGGCCGCCGGGGCGGCCAGGTATCCGCCGACTTCATCGGTGCCGACGTGCGGATGACCTCGGGGCACTGCGAGCGGAAGGCCAGCGGCAGGAAGAGCACGTCGGCCCCCTGCTGCGCGGCGGCGACGCCCGCGGCGTCGAGGTGGCCTCGACGACGAATGGCCCGCTCGCGGTGCGAGTAGTAGTCGAGCATGTACACGTACAGCGGCACGCGCAGGAGCCGCGCCGACACGTGGGCCCCGGGCACGTCGTGGAAGTCGCCGGTGAACGCGATCGCCCCAGCGTTCGCGCCGGGCGATCCGGGCGATCCCGTAGGCACGGCGCACGATGCCGGCCCCCGCGCCGGCCATCGCCGAGGACGCGTACAGCAGCTTTGTTGCGGCTGAGGTAGCGGGTGCGCGCGGGGGGGCAGGCGGAAGCACGGGGTCGCCAGGCCGCCGATGTGCGCGCCCTCGTAGCAGCCCTGGGCGGAGGTCAGCAGCCGGTAGGCATCGGGGTCCTCGCCGTCCAGCAGGCGGCTGATGAGCACCGCCGAGCCCGACCATGAGGCCGGGACCACCTCGGAGACCAGGGCGATGGGCATGGCGTCAGACCACGTCCGCGAAGGTGCTGGAAGTACGGTGGAAGTACGCCAGCGAGACGAAGGCCAGCAGCACCGTGAGGCCCGCGGAGACAGCGATCATCGGGGCTGACGTCAGCGGCTGGTCCAGCAGCGCCCAGCGAAAGCCGTCGGCCACGCCGGCCATCGGGTTGAGCCCGAGCACCGGGCGCCAACGATCGGGCACGAGGGTGCTCGCGTAGGCGATCGGGGTCGCGAAGAACCAGAATTGCGTGAGCGTCGGCAACAGGTGCTGCACGTCGCGGTAGCGAGCGTTGAGGGCGGCGAGCAGGATGCCGACCGACAGCGCGGCGATCACGGCGAGTAGCAGGAACGCCGGCAGCAACAGGATGTGGACGGTGGGCGCGATTCCGTGGGCGGCCAGCACCACCATGAGGACCACGAAGGAGGCGGCGAAGTCCACGAAGCCGGCGAGCACGGCGGAGACC
>Ga0136614_10001459_pt1 | contig 13949 bp, 15 predicted proteins | sample AntDrymUQ2792106_2_FD_106643 | JGI IMG/M metagenome (GOLD analysis project Ga0136614, IMG submission 106643) | Polar desert sand microbial communities from Dry Valleys, Antarctica - metaG UQ279 (21.06) | ecosystem: Environmental > Terrestrial > Soil > Desert | place: Antarctica: Dry Valley...
CGGGTCGTACTCGACGGTGATCGAGTGGAGGTCGACGATGCAGAAGAAGGCGTCGCCGAGCTCCTGGGTCGCCGCGTACTGGCGGAAGCCGCCGCTGTAGTTGCCGAAGTGTTTGTCGCCGGTGGGCTGGATGCCGGAGAAGATCCGCATGGCCGCGATTATTCCAGCGCCCTAGATGGCTGATGCCACGATCTCGCGCGTCCGGATGCGCGATCTGACGCGTCTGGGCCGCTCCCGGCCCCGTACGGGCGCCTTGGCGGCGCCCGCCCGCGACCGTCCGCTTCGACGTCGCCAGTCCAGCACCGATGCTGCCAGCATCGCCACCGGCCTGACGCCGCGCCCCAGAGCGGCCAGCTCGCGCCCCGGAACGGACGATCTCATGGCATCACCCATCTGGCCGGCTCCTCGATCGCCGTCTTCAGCGATCGCACGAGCGCCTGGAGGGCGTCCGAGCCTTCCTCCGCGATCTCGAGGGCGCGCGAGCCCACGACGACGCCGTCCGCGAGCTCCGCGGCGGCCGAGGCCTGTTCGGGAGTCGAGATCCCGAACCCGGCGTAGAGCGGCAGATCGGTCAGCTTTCGGGCCCGGGAGACGAGGCCGGCGAGTGCGGGGGAGAGGCGCTCGCGCGTACCGGTCGTCCCCGCGACGGTGACGAGGTAGAGCCAACCGTCCGTGTGCTCGGCGGCGAGCGCGATCCGCTCGTCGGTGGAGGTCGGTGCGACGAGTTGGACGCGGCGGAGCTCGGGCCGCTCGCCGGCCGGGAGGTCGGCGACGATGAGGCTGTCCGCGCCGGCCGACGCGGCGTCCGCGGCAAAGCGCTCGTAGCCGTAAGCCTCGAGGAGCGCCGCATAGGTCATCGGAATGAGCGGGACGTCGACACGTGCTCGCGTCTGCTCGAGGCAGTCGAGGCAGGCGCGGGTGCGCATCCCCTCGGCGAGGGCTCGCTCTGCAGCCCGGCGGATCACCGGGCCGTCGGCGAGTGGATCCGAGAACGGAAATCCGAGCTCGATCAGGTCGGCTCCGCCGGCTACGGCGGCCTCAGCCAGGGCAGGTGTCTCCCGCCCGCACATCAGGTAGATCGCGAGCCGCTTCACAGGTCCTTGTCACCTCGGCCCGAGAGGCACACGAGGACGAGCTCCGCGTCGAGCTCCGAGACCCGCGCCAGCGCGTGGGCCGGCTCGAGGGCCGGGAGGATGCCTTCGGTCCGTGCCAGGCGCCGAAACGCCTCGAGCGCCTCCTCGTCGGTCGCAGTGAGGTAGCGGGCGCGTCCGGAGTCGCGCAGGAACGCGTGCTCCGGGCCGACGCCGGGGTAGTCGAGCCCCGCCGAGATGGACTCTGCGTCCAGCACCTGCCCGTCCTCGTCGGCGAGCAGCGACGACCGGGCGCCGTGGAGGACGCCGGCTCGCCCCGACCCGAGGCTCGCGGCTCCCGCAGCCTCGACCCCGACGAGCTCGACGTCGTCGTCCAGGAAGCCCGCGAAGAGGCCGATCGCGTTCGAGCCGCCGCCCACACAGGCGACCGCGGCTTCCGGCAGGCGGCCCTCCGCTTCGAGGAACTGCGCCCGCGCCTCGCGGCCGATCACAGCCTGAAGTTCGCGGACCAGCTCCGGGTACGGCGCCGGCCCCACGCAGGAGCCGAGGAGGTAGTGCGTCGTCTCGACGTTGGCAATCCAGTCGCGGATCGCCTCGCTCGTAGCCTCGCGAAGGGTCTTCGTGCCGAACTCGACCGGGATCACCTCGGCGCCCAGGAGGTGCATCCGCTCGACGTTCGGTCGCTGCCGGACCATGTCCTCGGCACCCATGTAGACGACGCATTCCAGGCCGAAGCGCGCGCAGACCGTGGCCGTCGCGACGCCGTGCTGGCCGGCGCCCGTCTCGGCGACGATGCGCGGCTTGCCGAGCCGCCGGGCGAGTATCGCCTGGCCGAGAGCGTTGTTGAGCTTGTGCGAGCCGGTGTGGAGGAGGTCCTCTCGCTTCAGGTAGACGCGCTTGTCCGGGGCGAAGCGCTCGGCCAGGGTGAGCGGTGTCGGCCGGCCGCCGAACGACCGGCGCAGGGCGTCGACCTCCTGATCGAAGCTCGGGTCGGACTTGGCTTTGTTCCAGGCCCGCTCCAGCTCGTCGAGCGCCGGGATCAGCGTCTCGGGCACGAACCGGCCGCCGTAGGGGCCGTAGGTCAGCATCGAGCGGCCTCGACGAAGGCGCGCACCTTGTCGTGATCCTTGATCCCTGGTTCCGACTCGAGCTGCGAGGCGGCGTCGACCGCCCACGGGTGGACCGCGGCAATCGCCCTGCCGACGTTGTCGGCGTCGAGTCGCCCGGCAAGGACGACACGGCCGTTTTCCCGGGCTGCTCGCTCGAGGTGCTCGGGGTCGCTCTCTTCCCACGGCAGGTCGACTACTCGCGCAACGACGTCGCCGTCGCGAAGCAGTACGGCATCTCGGCCCCTGACCGTGCCTCGCTCGGCGTCGTAGAGCTGGACGAGGTCGGCGCCTCTCTCCTCGTACTCGCCGACGTGCACGGCGACCGAGAGCATCGTCTCGGGCACGGGCAGCATCTCGGTCGCCCCGCGGGGGCTCCTGTCGACGAGGATGAATCCTGCGAGGTCGGCGCCGGCCTCGGCGGCGGCGGCCACGTCCTCCTCGCGCGTCAGACCGCAGACCTTGACGAGTGGCCGCGACAGGAGCTCCTTCAGCACCGCCGGCGGGTCGGCGGCCCGCATGAGCACGCTTCCGACGAGCACGGCGTCGGCGCCCGCGAGCTCGGCCGCCGCCGCCTGGGCCCGCGAGCCGATGCCGCTCTCGGCGATGACGACCCGGTCTCGCGGCGCCTGCGCGACGAGGTCGAGCTGCGCGCGCCGGTCGATCCGGAAGGTTCCGAGATCCCGGGCGTTGATCCCAACGGGGTCGGCGCCGAGCGCGACTGCTCGTTTCAGCTCCTCTGCGTCGTGCGCCTCGACAAGTGTGTCGAGCCCGAGCCGGGAGGCTGCGTCGAGTAGGCGGCGGGCCGCGCCGTCATCGAGGTCCCGCAGGAGGAGCAGGACCGCGTCGGCGCCGGCCGCCTGGAGCGCGGCGAGCTCCTGCTCCTCGCGGAAGAAGCCCTTCGCGAGGAGTGGGAGGCCGGTCCGGGAGCGGGCGGCCCGGAGGTCGTCCACCGAGCCGCCGAAGCGGTCGTCCACGAGAATCGAGACCGCTGCGGCGCCGCCGGCTTCGAACCCGGCTGCGAGCGTTGCTGGATCCGCGTCCGGGCGGAGGTCGCCTGCGGAGGGGGAGCGGCGCTTCACTTCGGCGATCGCAGAGAGCCCCGGCCGGGCGAGCGCATCGCGGAAGCGGCCCATCAGGCCGCCACCTCGGCGCGTGAGAACGCGATCAGCTCGTCGAGCCGTTCCGCTGCGGTGCCGGAGTCGAGCGCCTCTCGGGCGAGGCCGAGCCCCTCGGCGAGGTCGCGGGCGTGGCCGGCAGCGGCGATCGCCCCGGCGGCGTTCAGGAGGACGGCATCGCGGCGACCGCCCTTCGCCCCGGCGAAGATCTCGCGGATCGCGGCGGCGTTGGCCTCGGGGTCGCCACCGCGCAGCTCGTCCTCACCACAGCGCGGGATGCCGAGGTCGAGGGGATCGACCTCTCGGCGCCGAACCTCTCCGTCCACGACCTCGCAGACGAGGTTCGGGCCGGCAGGGGAGAGCTCGTCGACGCCACCCGCGCCGTGGACGACGAACGCGCGGTCGGAGCCGAGCCTGAGCAGCACGTCGGCGATCGTCTGAACGAGCTCGGGTGCGTAGACGCCCACGACCTGGGCCCGCGCCCCCGCCGGGTTCGTGAGCGGGCCGAGCACGTTGAAGACCGTACGGGCCGCGAGCTCCTGCCGCACCGGTGCGGCATGGCGCATCGCCGGATGGTGCGTCGGAGCGAAGAGGAAGCCGAACCCGAGCTCGTCGATCGAGCGCTCGATCCGCGCCGGCTCGAGCTCGAGCGAGAAGCCGAGCGCCTCGAGCACGTCGGCTGAGCCCGAAGACGACGACACCGCCCGGTTCCCATGCTTGGCGACACCGGCGCCGGCCGCAGCTGCGACGAGCCCTGCAGCCGTCGAGATGTTGAAGGTGCGAGCGCCGTCACCCCCCGTTCCCGCGGTGTCGACGAGGTCACGCCGCTTAGGCCGGACGGCCAGGGCGTGCTCGCGCATGGCCTCGGCGCAGCCGGCGATCTCGTCCGCGGTCTCTCCCTTGAGGCGGAGTGCGACGAGAAAGCCGCCGATCTGGGCGGGCGTCGCCTCGCCTTCCATGATCGACCCCATCACGCGCCGTGCCTCCGCCCGGCTGAGGTCGTGGCCTTCGAGCAGCCGGGTGAGCGCCTCCTGGATCACGCCGCCTCCAGGAAGTTGCGGGCGATGTCCGCTCCGAGCGGGGTCAAGACGGATTCAGGATGGAACTGGACGCCGTGCACGGGCAGGCTGCGGTGTCGCACGGCCATCACCTCGCCGTCCGCCGTCGTGGCGCAGATCTCGAGCTCGTCGGGGATCCGGGTTGCGGCGAGCGAGTGGTAGCGGCCCGCCTCGAACTCCTCCGGCAGGCCGCGGAAGACCCCGGCGCCGTCGTGGCTGACCATCGCCGACTTTCCGTGAACCAGCTCGCGCGCTCGCCCGACCTCGCCGCCGAAGACCTCGACGATCGCCTGGTGGCCGAGGCAGACGCCGAGCGTCGGTGTGTGCGGGGCGAGGCGTCGCACGATCTCGGGTGTCGCGCCGGCATCGCCCGGGCGACCTGGGCCGGGGGAGACGACGAGGTGCGACGGCCGCATGTCCTCGGCCTCGTCGGGGTCGATCGCATCGTTGCGCCGGACGATCACCTCGGCGCCCAGCTCCTCGAAGAGATGCGCCAGGTTGAACGTGAAGCTGTCGTAGTTGTCGACTAAAAGGATCATGCTCGGGCCTCCGCGAGCCGAATCGCGGTCTCGAGGGCGGCTAGCTTCTGCCGGCACTCCTCCTGCTCGGCCTTGGGATCCGAGTCCGCGACGATCCCGGCGCCGGCCTGAAGGAGGGCGACACCCTCGTGGAGGACGATCGTCCTGATTGCGATGCAGGTGTCGAGCGCCTCGCCGGGGAGTGCGTAGCCGACGGCCCCGGCGTAGGGGCCTCGCCGGAACCCCTCGAGATCGGAGATCAGCTGCATCGCGCGAACCTTCGGCGCCCCTGAGACCGTGCCGGCCGGGAAGCACGCGCGCAGGAGATCGAAGTGCCCGATGCCTTCCCGCAGGTCACCCGCGACCTCGGATACGAGATGCGTGACGTGCGAGAACCGCTCAGGCTCGATGAAGCGCTCGACCCGAACCGTCCCTGGGGCGCAGACACGGGATAGGTCGTTTCTCCCGAGGTCGACGAGCATGATGTGCTCCGCGCGGTCCTTCTCGGAGGCGAGGAGCCGTTCGGCGTCGCCCATGCCCGCCGTCGTCGTCCCGGCGATCGGGTTCAGGGAGGCCCGCCTTCCCTCCGCCTTCACCAGTGTCTCCGGGGAGGAGCCCACGAGGGCGAGCCCGTCCAGCTCGAGCAGAAAGAGGTATGGCGAGGGGTTCACACGGCGCAACGACCGGTAGAGGTCGAGCGCGCTCGCAGACGTCGGACGCTCCGCGCGCTGGGAGAGCACGATCTGGAAAGCGTCGCCGTCGCGGATGTAGCGCTTCGCGGCGCCGACGGACTTCTCGTAGTCGAGTGCCGAGGGAAAGCGGCGTGTCTGACCCGAGGTGCCGGGCCCGGTCGGTAGCTCGGGCAGGGCGCCGGCGAGCTGGGCGGTGACCTCTTCGGGGTTGCCGAAGAGCACCTCCGCCATGCCGCGGGCGTGGTCGAAGCGGACGAGCGTCTCTGCGACGACGAACCGGCTCTCGGGGAGGTCGCGGCCGTCCCGTGGCAGCCCAACAGTGGGCTCGAGCTTCGCGGCGAAGTCGTAGGCGAGGTAGCCGACCACCGGCTCCTCGCTCGCCTCGGCTTCCTCGTAGGAGACCACTCGCGAGCCTGCTCCGACGAGTGAGTAACGGCCGAGCCGGCCCTTCTCGACGGACTCGAGGAGAAAGCTCGCGCTGCCGGTCTCGCGCAGCCGGAGGTAGGCCCCGAGCGGGGTGATGAGATCGGTTGCGATGACGGTTTGAACGATCATTCGGACAAACAAAAAGACCCTCCGGATGGAAGGTCTGTGAACGGAACGGATTGTGCCTACGCTAAGTCAGGCGACGCTCCCGCTCCGCTCGTGGCGCCACGACCAGGCCCAGCTGCTGGAGACGGGAATCATCACGCTGAGGGTACGTGCAGTGCCGCGGTCGGTCAAGAGACCTCGCGTTTGGTCAGGTCGAGGATCGCACGGTAGATCTCCTCGAGGCCGCTCTGGGACAGCGGGCCTCCGTTCGAGCGGCTCATGTCTCGGAGCATCGACTCCTCGCGATCCGGGTCGACGAAATCGAGCCCGCGGGACTCCTTGTAGCTCTTCAGCTTGGTGACGAGCCGCAGCCTCGCGTTGATCTTCTCCACGAGCTCGCGATCGTTGTCGGAGACCTGGTCTCGAAACTGGCGGATAATTGGGTCGGCGCTGGGATCGATGGCGGGCCTCCGGCCGCAACCTACACTTGCCGCCGTGGCCGTCACCAATGCATCACCCGAGCTGATGATCGTCATGGGGAGCGGTGCGACCGCGGATCAGATCGAGCACGTCGTCGTCCGACTACGCGAAGCCGGAGCGGACGCGCGGGTCTCCCACGGTCGCGAGGCCACCGTGATCGGCGCGATCGGCGAGCGGGAGGCGCTGGCCGGCCTTCCCCTCGAGGGCTTCCCTGGGGTCGAGCGCGTGCTGCCGATCCTGAAGCCCTACAAGCTGGTCGCCCGTGAGCTCTCGCCGGATCCGACGGTGATCGAGGTACGCGGCCGAAAGATCGGCGATTCGTTCTTCGGGCTGATCGCGGGGCCGTGCACTGTCGAGAACCGGGAGCAGACGCTCGAGACGGCTAGGGCAGTGGCCGCCGCCGGGGCGACGATGCTCCGCGGCGGGGCCTTCAAGCCTCGGACGTCGCCGTACACGTTCCAGGGACTCGGTCTCGACGCGCTCGAGCTGCTCCGGGAGGCCCGAGAGGAGACCGGTCTGCCGATCGTCACCGAGCTCCTCGATCCGCGGCACGTCGAGGAGGTGATCGAGGTCGCCGACGTCGTTCAGATCGGCGCCCGCAACATGCAGAACTTCCTCCTGCTCGCCGAGGTCGGCCGGATCGACAAGCCGGTGCTCCTCAAGCGCGGCCCATCGGCGTCCGTCGAGGAGCTCCTGATGGCGGCCGAGTACGTGGCCAAGGAAGGCAACGAGCAGATCATCCTCTGCGAGCGGGGAATCAAGACCTTCGAGAGCTCGTTGCGCTACACGCTCGACCTGGGCTCGGTCGCCGTGCTGAAGGAGGAGACGCACCTGCCCGTGATCGTCGACCCGTCTCACGCGGCCGGAAGGCGGGCACTCGTCCTGCCGCTGGCGCGGGCGGCCATCGCGGTGGGGGCGAACGGGATCATGGTCGAGTCGCACCCGAGGCCGGAGGAGGCGCTCTGCGACGCGGCGCAGCAGATTCCCGCTGATGAGTTCGGTGAGTTCGCCCGGGAGGTCGCCGAGGTCGTGGCGCTGATGGGCAAGCAAGTCGGTTAGGTCGTCGTGCGGCTCGCGGTCATCGGCACCGGTCTGATCGGAGCCTCTGTCGGGCTGGCCGCCAAGCGCTCTGGCGTCACGGTCGCGGGGTTCGACGAGGATCGGACGGCGGCAGAGGTGGCGCTCCAGCGCGGGGCTGTCGACGAGGTCGGCGCGAGCCTCGGGGAGGTACTGGCCGGCGTTGGCTTGGCGGTCGTCGCGGTGCCCGTCGGACAGCTCGCCGCTCAGGTCCGGGCCGTGCTCGAGGCGAGCGCCGACGATTGCGTGGTGTCGGACGTCGGCTCGACCAAGACCGCCGTCTGCGCCGCCGCGGAGGGATCGGACCGGTTCATCGGCGGCCATCCGGTCTGCGGTTCGGAGGCGCGCGGGCCCGAGCACGCCAGCACCGGCCTGTTCGAGGGAGCAACCTGGTTCCTGTCGCCGCTGGCGCAGAGCGATCCGGCCGGCTACAGGCTCGTCCACGGCTTCGTCAGCGGCCTCGGCGCCACCCCGGTAGCCGTCGACCCCCGCGCGCACGACCGCCTCGTCGCGTTGACGAGCCACCTCCCGCACGTGCTGGCCAACGTGGTGGTGAACCAGGCCGGGGCGACACGAATCGACGGGCACGAACCGCTGTTCTCCGCCGGTGGGTCGCTCCGCGACATGACCCGTGTGGCCGGTGCGAACCCGCGAATCTGGGTCGACATCTTCCTGGACAACGCCGAGGCGCTCCGCGCCGCACTGGCTGAGCACCGCCGGGGTGTCGAGCAGGTGGAGGCCGCGCTCGAGTCCGGCGACGCAGGGTTCCTCGCCCGCTGGATCGGCGAGGCGGCGGGGAACCGGCGGGGGATGATCACCGAGGCGTACGGCGATCCCGGACGACTGCACCGGCTTCGCGTCCACGTCCCGGATCGACCGGGCGTGCTCGCCGGGATCACGCAGGCGCTCGGGGCCGAGCGGATCAACATCGAGGACTTCGAATTGCAACACCACTCGCCGGAGCGAGGTGGAACCCTGACCGTGCTCGTGGCAGGCGGGCAGGAAGCCGAGCGGGCCGCCGCGCTGCTGGAGGCGCAGGGGTACGGCGTCGTCCTCGCCCCTGCGCTGGACCGATGAGAATCGAGCCGGCGACCGCCGTCGTCGGCCACATCGGGGTGCCCGGCGACAAGTCGATCTCCCACCGCGCGGTGCTGTTCGGCGCAGTGGGCGAAGGCGAGACGCGGATCGTCGGCTTCGGCCGCTCGGAGGACACGGAATCGACGATTCGGGCGGTCCGGTCGCTCGGCGTCGAGGTGGTGGAGGAGGACATCGACACTCTGCGCGTGCGAGGGGTCGGCCTGCGAGGGTTGCGCCCGCCGGGCGCGCCGATCGACTGCGGCAATGCGGGGACGCTCCTCAAGCTCCTGATGGGCCTGCTCGTCGGGCAGGAGGGCGAGTTCGTCCTGTCGGGCGACGAATCGCTGCGGCGGCGGCCGGTGAACCCCCCGGCGGACGAGCTTCGGTCGATGGGCGCGCAGGTCGAGGCGGAACACGGCCTCCCGCCGGTGCTGGTCGAGGGCTCCGCGCTACAGGGAGTGGGGCACACGCTGAGGAGTCCGAGCGCGCAGGTGAAGTCCGCCCTTCTTCTCGCGGGCCTCTACGCCCGGGTCGGCCGGACGACGGTCACCGAGGCGCAGGCGACCCGTGATCACACCGAGACGATGCTGCGGGCGGCGGGGGCGACCGTGTCGAGGAAGGGGCGTTCTGTGTCGATCTCGCCGGTGGAGCGGCTGAGACTGGGTGACGTCGAGGTGCCCGGTGATTTCTCCTCGGCGGCGCCCTTCATCGTCGCGGCGACGCTCGTGCCGGGCTCGCAGCTCTCGGTGCATGGCGTGGGCCTGAACCCGTTCCGGACAGCTCTTCTGGACGTGCTCGTTCGGATGGGCGCGCGCATCGCGACGTTTAACCGCCGGAAGGCCGGCGGGGAGATCGTCGGTGACCTCGAGGTGGTCTCGGCGCCGCTGACGGCGACGACGGTGCGCAAGGCGGAGGTGCCGCGGATGATCGACGAGATCCCGCTGTGGGCGCTCGCGGCGGGCATGGCCCGTGGCGAGAGCGCGCTGGTCGGCGCCCCGCAGCTGCGAGAAAAGGAAACGGACCGAATCGAGTTCGTGACAAATGCGCTCCGACCCCTTGGCGTGCGCGTCTCGGCGAGCGAGGATGGCCTCCGGGTCAGAGGGGTTCCCACCCGCCCTAAGGGTGGGGGCGTGGTTCAGAGCGGCGGGGATCACCGGATCGCGATGCTCGGAGCGATCGCCGGGCTCGCGTCGCGCGAAGGGGTGGAGATCGAGGATCCGGAGAGCGTGGCGGTAAGCTTTCCCGGATTCTTCGACCTCCTCGAGTCGGTTAGCCAGCGATGATCGTTGCCATCGACGGGCCCGCCGGAGCCGGGAAGAGCACTGTCGCTCGCCACTTGGCCGAGCGACTGGGCTTCCGGTATCTGGATACGGGCGCGATGTACCGGGCAGTGACCTGGCTGGCTGTCGAGCGCTCACTCGAGCTCGAGGACGGGCCGCTTCTCGGCCGGCTGGCGGAAGAGCATCCCGTCGACCTGGACGAAGAGGGACGCGTGACGATCGCGGAGACGGACGTCACCGAGGCAATCCGCCGCGCCGAGATCGACCGGCTCGTGCCGGTCGTGGCGCGCCATCCGGAGGTCAGGCAGGTCATGCGCCGCCGCCAGCGCGTTCTCGCCGACCTCGGGAACGCCGTCATCGAAGGCCGTGACATCGGCACGGTCGTCGCGCCCGACGCCGGGGTGAAGATCTATCTCAACGCCGACCCGGACGTCCGCGCCCAGCGCCGGCAGGCCGAGCGGCCCGACATCGGCGGCGATGCGCTCGCCACCGATCTGCGGCTTCGGGACGAGAGCGACGCCGCCCGGATGCGGCCGGCGGATGACGCCGAGCGGATCGACACGACGGCCCTCGACGTCGAAGACGTCGTCCGGCGGATCGAGTTCCTCGTCCGGGCCCGGGTCGGATGAACCGGACCGACCTCGTCTGGGCCGTCGGGCGAGTGACGCTCGGGACCGCGACGCGGTCGCTTGCACCACTGCGCGTCTACGGCGCGGACCGGGTGCCGAGGGACGGCGGCGCGGTGCTCGCGTTCAACCACTTCTCCTGGCTCGACCCTCCGGTGTTCGGCGCCGCCTCGCCGCGCAATTTCTTCTTCCTCGCGAAGGCCGAGCTCCACGACGTGCCGGCCGTCGGTCCGCTGATCCGCTCGTTCGGCACCTATGCGGTGCGGCGAGGCGAGTCCGATCGGGAAGCGGTGCGCCAGATGCGCCGTTGCGTGCACGACGGGAACGCGCTGGGCGTGTTCGCCGAGGGAACCCGGCAGCGGAGCGGCGTCCCGGGCGAGGTCAAGCCGGGCGCTGCGATGGTCGCCCTCCAGGAGCGGTCGCCCGTCGTCTGCGCGGCGATTCACGGCACCCAGCTCTGGAAGCTTGGCAACTTTCAGCCCGTCTCCGTCGCCTGGGGTCGGCCGGTCAGCTTCGACGATCTTCCGGCGAACGGCAAGGGCTACCGGGAAGCGTCCGCGGAGATCGAGCGGCGGATCCACGCCCTCTGGCGATTCCTCGTCGACATGCACGCGCTCGGCCGGCCGCGGCACGCCGCTCCACCCGAGTGAGCGAGCTCGTCGGAACCGTGGCGATCGTCGGCTTTCCGAACGTCGGGAAGTCGACCCTCGTGAACCGCCTCACGGCTACGCGCGCAGCCGTCGTCCACGAGACCTCCGGCGTCACGCGCGACCGCAAGGAGATCGTCTGCGAGTGGCGCGGCAAGCGTTTTCTGCTGATCGACACCGGAGGCGTCGATCTCGCCGACCGGTCAGCGATCACGCGCCAGATCGCAGAGCAGGCTCGGGCCGCGATCGAGGAGGCCGATCTCGTGCTGTTCATCGTCGACGCGAAGGCGGGGGTCACGCCGGGCGACGAGGAGGTGGCGGAGCTGCTGCGCCGCTCGGCCCAGGCGGTGATCGTCATCGCCAACAAGATCGATGACCCGGGTCGAACCGATCAGATCCACGAGTTCCACCGCCTCGGTCTCGGTGAGCCGTTCCCGATCTCCAGCCTCCACGGCCACGGCACCGGCGACCTGCTGGACATGGTTCTCGAGCGCCTTCCAGGGCAGACGACGAGACCGGAGGTCGCGGAGGACGCCATCCGCGTCGCAATCCTGGGCAGGCCCAACGTCGGCAAGTCGAGCCTGCTGAACGCCTTGGTCGGCGAGGAGCGTCTGATCGTCTCCGAGGTGCCGGGGACGACGAGGGACGCGATCGACATCGTCCTCCAGCGGGGCGACCGGACGTTCGTCCTGGTCGACACCGCAGGCCTGCGCCGGAAGCGCCGCCAGCGGCAGGGGATCGAGTACTACTCCGAGCTGCGGGCACTCCAGGCGGCGGAGCGCGCCGATGTCGCGGTCGTTCTCGTCGATGCATCCGAGGGGCTCGTCGATCAGGATCTGGCCGTGGCCGACGTCGCCCGAAAGGCCCAGTGCTCCACGCTGGTCGCGCTATCCAAATGGGACATCGGGACGACCGGCATCGAAGACGTCCGGCCCCGGCTGGAGGCGCGACTCCGCCAACGACCGACCGTCGTCACCGTGTCGGCAACGACGGGACGAGGAATCTCCCGGCTGCTCGACCGGATCGAGACGCTCTTCGACAAGCACCGTTCTCGTGTCTCGACCGGCGAGCTCAACCGCTTTCTCCAGACGCTGCGAGAGATCCGACAGCCGCCGACCCGGAACAACCGGCGTCTCAATCTCCTCTACGGAACCCAGACGACGGTCCGTCCCCCGCGATTCCGCTTCTTCGTCAACGACCCCGGTCTGATCACGCGCGATTACGGGTACTGGGTCGAGAACCAGTTGCGGGAACGGTTCGAACTCGAGGGCGTGCCGGTGTCGATCGATTTCGTGAGGCGCAGTTGAGGGCCGCGGTGATCGGAGCCGGTGCGTGGGGCACCGTCTTCGCGGGCCTCCTGCGGGACCGGGGGCACGAGGTTCACCTCCTCGGACGCGACCGGAACGGCGAGCTCGTCGAGGCCGCGGATCTCGTCGTCATCGCCGTTCCGAGCAAATCGTTCGGCTCGGTGGTCCGCGACTTGCCCGGCAAGGGCACCGTGCTCAGCCTGACCAAGGGGCTCGACCCGGCAACCGGGGGCCGCCTGACGTCGCTCGTGAAGGGGCGGCCGGTGGCCGTCCTGTCAGGCCCCAACATCGCTGCCGAGATCGCAGCGGGCCTTCCGACCGCGGCGGTCGTTGCGAGCGAGGACCCCGCTCTCGCCCTCGAGCTCCAGCATGCGATCAACTCGTCCTCCTTCCGCGTGTACGTCAACAACGACCCGGCGGGCGTCGAGCTCGCGGCGGCGGCGAAGAATGTGATCGCCCTCGCGGCGGGAGCCCTCGACGGGCTGGGCCTCGGCGACAACGCGAAGGCTGCTCTGATCACGCTCGGCCTCGCCGACATGCGCAGCCTGGGCATCGCGACGGGCGCGAGGTCGGAGACGTTCGCGGGACTGGCCGGGACAGGAGACCTCCTGACCACCTGCTGGAGTCGCCACAGCCGTAATCGCCGCGCCGGCGCGCTGATGGCGAGAGGCGCAACCGCAGCGGATGCGATCCGCAAGGTCGGCACCGTCGAGGGGCTCACCACTGCCCCCGTGCTCGACGACCTCGCGACGAGGCTCGGGATCGACCTTCCCATCACGCGCGGGGTCCGCGAGGTGCTCGACGGCCGCCACGTGGGACAGGTGATTGCGCAGTTCATGAGCCGCCCTCCCACGGGGGAGTGACGTCTCCGGATCCGCGCGTACCATGTGGGCGATGCGCGCCGCCTTCGGAGCCTTCGCCACCATGCTCATGCTGGTCCTCGCCGCCGCAGGCTGCGGCGGCGACGGCGTCGGCGCGGGCCAGGCGAGCGGCGCCGACCAACTCCGGACCGGGGCGCTCGTGTACTGGGAGACGAACAGCGACCCGGACTCCGATCAATGGAAGCAGGTGGAGGATCTCCTTCGTCGCTTCCCCGACGGGGACAGGTGGATCGCCGAGCTGAAACGAGAGCTGGAGTCGGAAGGCGACGTCAGCTGGGAGAGGGACGTCGAGCCTGCGCTCGGAGACCAGGCGGTGACCGCCGTCTACGCCCGGCCTGGCGGGCAGCCTGCCGTCGTCGGTTTGACGAACCCCGAGGACACGGACAAGACGGTCGCGCTCGTCGAGAAGGTCAACGCCGCAGACGATGGGGATGACGCCGTGGCCCGCGTCGTCGGCGAC
>Ga0136614_10001460_pt1 | contig 13944 bp, 16 predicted proteins | sample AntDrymUQ2792106_2_FD_106643 | JGI IMG/M metagenome (GOLD analysis project Ga0136614, IMG submission 106643) | Polar desert sand microbial communities from Dry Valleys, Antarctica - metaG UQ279 (21.06) | ecosystem: Environmental > Terrestrial > Soil > Desert | place: Antarctica: Dry Valley...
CGCGGGGGGCACCAACGCGGACGACATCAGCGACGCGCTGCAGGACCTGCCGGTCACCGTACAAAAGGAAAATACCAGCGCGATGTGGCATCGCGAGGAGCAGGTCGTCCGTCAGAATCCCGACCTGATCGTGAGCCACCTTTCGTGCCTGCTGGACGAGCGCTTCGGGGAGCCGGAGCGGCGCGGGGCCGTCTCGGATCACCTGTTCACGCTCGCGAAGAGCAGGCTGGTGGGGGTGTTCGGCCACGTGGCGTCGCTCAATCCGAGAACCCGGTTCCTGCTCTACTCGCGCGGCGCGTTCGCGCCGCCGGAGAAGGCGGCGCTGTTCCGGAGCGAAGCGGAGACGCGGTTCCCGGTGCTGCGCGGACGCCTCTACACGCTCGACGTCCCCGGCGGAGTGGAGAAGGCGACATTTCGTGATCCGGAGACGGCACGCCTGATCCGCGATCACGTCAAGCGAATACTGGAGCTGCCGTGACCCGTGAGCCAGGGCAGAGCGACGACGCGCGGGACCGCACCCGGATCGACGTGTGGCTCGACGTCGCGTGCCTGTACCGTACCCGCTCCGAGGCCCAGAAGGCGTGCCGCGGGGGAAAGGTCGAGGTCAACGGGCAGAGCGTCAAGCCCCACCGCCTGCTGAAGCCGGGAGATGTGGTCGAGATCACCCGCGGGGACAAGCTGCAGACCGTCGTGGTCGTCGGCTTCGCGTCTACCCATGTGGCCAAGGCCGAAGCCCGGGCGCTTTACGAGGACCGCACGCCGCCCCCGACGCCGGCGGAGGTCGAGGCCCGGCACCTCGAGCGCCTCTTCCGGCAGAGCAACCCGCGGTCGACGCGGGCCCCCGGGCGCCGCGACCAGCGCACGTTGCGGCGGATGAAGGGAATCACGTGACCGGCACGGGCGCGGCGACCGCTGATAGAGTCGGGGATATGCAGTGTCCCAGGTGCGGACGTGAGCTTCCGTCGGCCCCGCGCGACTTCGGCTCCGAGCAAGGCGGGGTTTCCGTCGTCATCACCGGTGTTCCGGCCAACCGTTGCGACGACTGCCAGGAAACCTTCACCACCGACGGGACGCGGCGCCGCATGGACGCCATCGCCGAGCTCGCGCGCAAGCAGGCCGTCGAGCAGGGCGCCCTGGAGGTCAAGCGGCCGTGGGCGGCCGCCATCGCCCTCGAGGCGACCCAGCTGGGGGACGAGCTGAAGCACCTTGCGGAGCAGCTGGCGGAGGCGACGCGCGCCGAGGACCCGGCGAAGCTGACCGAGACCCTGGCCCAGGTCTCGGCCGCGCTCAAGGCGCTCGTGGCGCGGGCCCGCGAGGCGGGTATCACGCTGCCCGACTCCGTCCTCAAGTTCGTCAAGGACCAGCCGGAGTCCTGAGCGTGGCGACGCGCGGCGCGCTGCTGATCGGGGCCTTGCTCGTCGCCCTCGCCAACGGACGCGTGGGGGCGGATGGCCCGGCGGCGCGTCTCCTCGCCGGCTTCGACGATCCCACACCCGCTAACCCCGGCGGCGAGGCGCTCGCGCGTCGACCCTCGCTGGCCACCGTGCGCCGTGTCCCGCACGGCGACGGCCATGCCCTCGAAGTTTCGGGACGCCAGGTCCCTGCCGGCATGGCCGGTGTGCGCGTGACCTTTGCGGGCGTCAAGGGGCGCTTTGTCGATTCCTCGCGACATGATTACCTGACGTTCCGGATCCGCTCGACGGGCGGGGCGTCGCGCATCCAGGTGAAGCTCGCCGATTCCGCCGCGGAGGCGATCGACCAGGCCGCCGACGCCGGGGAAATCACGCGGTTCCTGCCCCAGGGTCTTTCCCCCGAGTGGCAGCAGGTGGCGATCCCACTCGGGGGGATGGGAGTGAATCGCAAGGCCCTGGCCGCGCTCGTCCTGCTCGTCTCCGATCCCGCCGACTTCGCGTTCGCGGTGGACGAGGTCGCCCTGAAGCGGGAGCCCGAGGACGCGCTTCCGCCCCCGCGACGGCGGCGGGGTGTACCTTAATCAAGAGAGGTGACATCGATGAAGACCATTCACATCCGGCGGCCGCTGGCCCTGGCCCTGGTGGGTGCCCTGGCGCTGCTGGGCGCCGGCTGCGCCTCGACGAACGTTGCGCGGCTGTTGGCCGAGCCGCAGCGGTACGCCAACCGCAACGTCGGCCTCAAGGGCGACGTGGTGGAGAGCATGTCGCTGCTCGGCCACGGCGTGTACAAGCTCGACGACGGCACGGGCACCATCTGGGTCGTCTCCCGGCGCGGCGTGCCCCGCCGCGGGGCGCGCGTCCATGCCAAGGGAAAGATCCGGGACGTGGTGGACGTCAGCACGATCTTCAAGCTGCCGGAGCAGATCGGCTCCGGCCTGGTCATGGTCGAGGACAGTCACCGGGCGCGTTGACCGTTTGCCGTCCGCGGGCGCGTGGTCAGGACATCTAGCGCCGCTTGCGTGCCGGGGCCTTGCGGACGGCGGTTTTTCTGGTCACGGACGCTGCGCGCTTTCGACTCGCCGCCGGACGCGTCGCCGTCCGCGCCTTGACCGTGCGGCGCGCCTTGCCGATGGGCGCGCTCCTGGCCTGGGCCAGCCGCACCGGCCTCACGTCACCGAGCGCCTCCGCGATCAATCCCTCCCCGGGGCGCTGCCCCCGGGCAAAGGCAAACAGGTGGAAGTGATCGCGGTTCTCGCGTAACGCCTCGAGCCGTCCGTCGGCCTCCATGCGCGCGATCAACCCCATGATCGCGTGCTGCTCATCCGCGGTCATGTAACGGTAGAAGATGTCGAAGGCCAGGCCGGTGGTGTGCGGCGGCACTGCGATCCTGGTGGCGTTGGAGTTGGTCTCGCCGAGCTGGCGCTGGTAGTGCTCGCTGCGGATGAGCGACGTGAACGCCAGGGGCCGGCCGAACTGCGCGCGGTACTGCCGCGCGATGTCGGTCATCACCTCGAGGGCCTCGGGCCGGATGAAGCTCAAGAGGCGCGCGCGAAAGGCCCGGCGGTCGTTGGGGATCTCGAGGTTGTAGCCGCGGGGAGCGAATTCCCGGGCCTGCTCCTGGAGCAGGTGCCATTCTTCCACCAGCAACTGCCGCTTCTCGTAGGTGTCGTAGGCCGCGGCCTCGTTGGTGATGCGACGCTGGAGCGCGGCCACCGCGGCTTCCGCCGCGCGGACTTCCTTGTTCACGGCCGAGCGGCGGTTGCGGCCCGCCCTGGTCTTTGCGCTGATCTTGCGGAACTCGGCGCGCTTTTCCGCGACCACCGCCTTCTTCCCGTCGACCTCCGCGGCCCTCGACGCGCGCGCATCGTCGAAAACATCCCAGCGCGGGTAAAGGACGATCTCCCGGCCGGAACGCACGTCGTAGTGGGTCATGGGGTCGCCGGACGCGTTGGCGCCGACGCCGTAGAGGACGTAGTCCTCGGTGACGGGCTTCACCTCCACGAGCTCGCCCTTGCGGATGAGCCGGACGATCCCCGCCTCGTCGTGCGGGAGATCGTATCCCTGCTCGCGCCAGCCCGCGACCTGGATGGCCAGGAAGCGGCGCTTGTCGGAGTAGTGCAGGAGCTCGGAGGGAACGCGCACGCGCGCTCCGCGACCCGTCGCCTGGCCGCGGTCCTCTTCGACCCGCTTCGCCGCTGCGCGCCACTTGTTGATCGCGGGGCCGGGCACCTGGGGCGGGGGCGCGACGTGCGTCTCGGGCCCCGAAGCGGCTTCCTCGAGCCGCCAGATGTCGGGGCGGAAGAATGCAAGCGTGGAGCCCACAAGTACAAAGGCCGCGACCCCGTACCCGGCCCAATCGACGGTCTTCCAGTGACCTTTCTCCATCGACCCCGCTTTCACCCTATCGCGTCGATCGGGATGGAGCAAAAGGCGTTCCCGTTGCCGCCGCTTCTCGTCGGAATTCACTGGCAAGTGAGTGTCCCCATGGGATTTAATCCCGCCTCAGGGCCCCTCGGGGTCCACGACACGCGCCAACTTCGCCCGCGCCTATCGATTACGCCATCGTCGTCGCGTTCGCGGCGGCGCCGAGCCTTTTTGGCTTCGCCGGCACGTCGGCGACGTTCTCGTACGCGCTGGCCGCAGTCCATCTCGCTCTGACCGTCTTCTCGGACTTCCCCGGAGGGCTCATCAAGCTCATCCCCTTCACGGTGCACGGCGCCCTGGAGCTCGTCATTTCCGTCCTCCTCGTCGCCATTCCCTGGGTGCTGGGCTTCGCTGGTCAACCGGCAGCCCGGAACTTCTACGTGACGATGGGCGTGGCCGCTTTCGTGGTGTGGCTCCTCACCGACTACCAGTCCGCGCGCACTCCGCGGACGTAGGAAAAAGACTTGACCCCGCGGCAGCCGGGGAGCAGCCTAATAGCCGGGGGAGAGGCGATGCCAGCGAAGCGTAAATCCAGCGATGCCCGGCCGAAGCGGATACGGTCGGGATCGGTCGACGACCGACGTGCCCGCCCCGTCGACTCGCCGACCGCTGTGGCCGCGGAAGCCATGCGCACCGGCGTCGTCCCGCATGCCGCCCGGCGCCCGCGGTCCGAGATTCCCAACGAGGACGAGATCATCCTCGTCGGCGATCCCGACGACGGCGTGATCGCCAACGAGTACAACGGCGAGGACACCCCCGGAGGGAGCAGCACGACCCCCGACCAGAACGACGTCGACGCCATCGGCAAGGCGTACGGCCTGCAGGAAGAAGACTCGGGTGCGCTGCGCAGCGCCGGTGAGGTGCTGTCGAGGCGCGATCGCCATCGTCCCGAGCTGACGCCGCGGCGCCGGCGCGTCTAGCTCTCCGTCGCGTGAATCCGGGTCCGCCGGCGGACGCGCGGTGACCGTCGATCTGAAGCGCGCGCTCGCCGTCGCCCGTTCCGCCGCCGTCGCCGCGGGCGACCTGCTGCGCGCGGACTTCCATCGTCCCGATGGTCCGCGCGGTGGAGGCGACAAGGCCGAGGCGGACACCCAGGCCGAGCTTCTCATCCGCGGCCGGCTGACCGAGTCCTTCCCGTCGTGGAGCTACCAGGGAGAAGAGACGGGCCGCCAGTCCGGGGTCGGGGGCGCGCCGGTGTGGCTGGTCGATCCCAATGACGGAACGCGCGATTACCTCGTGGGTAGACGGGGGAGCGCGGTTTCCGTCGGCCTCGTGGCCGACGGCCGGCCCGTCCTGGGCGTCGTGTTCGCATTCGGCTATCCGGACGATCGCGGGACGATGGTGAGCTGGGCGGAGGGCCTGGGCCCGGTGGTGCGTGACGGCGTTCCGGTGACGGCGCGGATGCCGACCGCCCTCGGCCCCTCCGACGTCGTCCTGGTGTCGAGCAAGGGCGACCGGGATCCGGCGGGAAACCTGCGCTGCACAGCGCCCGCGCGCTATCGCACCGTGCCCAGCATTGCGCATCGGCTGGCGCTGGTGGCGGCGGGGGTGGCGGCGCCGGCCGCCCACCCGCGCCCGCTGGCCTACTGGCCCGCGGACGTGTACGAGCTGTCGGAGAGGCTGCTCGTCGCCGGTCGCAACCCGCCGCCCCTCGACTAGCCGCGGGGTGGCCGGGCGAAGCCTGCGCCGCGCTCGCGCTCGCCGAGACGATCACGGCCCCACCACGGGCGGGGCAGGATCCCCAGGGCGCGCAACGCGGGCGCGTACTCGTAGCGCAAAACCGTGCGCTCCACAGGATGTGCGGCGGCATCGAAGCGCACTTCGGTCGCGGGATCCCAGGCCGCCGCGCCCCATCCCGTTCCGGGGTAGGCGCGCTCGCCGCGCGCCGACTTCGCGTCGCCCGACGATCGATCCTCCCGCGCGGCCGGAGCGCCCGCGGCGGTCGGATCCCCCTCGCTTTCCCGCGCGCCGGCAAGCGGCTGCTGGCGACGCAACCCCCCGAGGTGCGCCGGGGCCCGGTCGCGGTACACCGCGACCTCTACCCACCCCATGCGCGCGTTTGCCTTGCCCGCGCGGGTGGCATACGACGACCGTTCGTCGACGAAGGTGAACTGCCGCACCTGCTCCAGGGAGGTGCGCCACCCGCGGACCTCGACCTCGGCCCACGGCGCCAGCACGTACAGCCGGCCGGGCCGCGCGCTCCGAATATCGTCGCGCTCGCCGCTGATGGCGTTCAGTCCATCGACGGTGACGACCGCTCCGAGCCGCTCGTGGCTGCGGTTGACCAGCCGCAGCGCATACGCCCGCCCTTCGCGGGCCTGGAAGTACAGACGGCCTGATCCGTCCACGGCGTCGTAGAGGGGAACCGGCTCGTCGGCGACCTCGACCGCGACGTCGACCAGGGACCCGGGATGTGCGTTGGGAGCGGCGCCGGCCAGAAGGGCCAGGCCCAGCAGGGGTGCGCGCATGCATGACCTCCGTTCGGGGGAGATACAGGCCAGGCGCCCGGGTTATTCCCCGGGCGCCCCTCGGAAATCAGTTGCTGGCGGCGTCCTTTTTGGGGGCGGCCTCGATGTTGATGTTCACGGTCACGTCGTCGCCCAGCATGTAGCCCCCGGCGTCCATGGCCTTGTTCCACACGATCCCGAAGTCCTTGCGGTTGATGGTGGTGGTGGTCTCGAACCCGTGCTTGGCGTCCTTGCCGGCGCCGACGGAGCCCAGGTAGGTGACGGGCAGGGTGATCTGCTTGGTCACCCCGTGCAGGGTCAGGTTCCCGGTGACGTCGAACTTGTCCTTGCCGGTGGACTTGACCTTCGTGCTCTTGAAGGTGATCTCCGGGAACTGGGCGGCGTCGAAGAAGTCGGCGCTCTGGAGGTGCTTGTCGCGGTTGGCCTGGGCGGTGTCGATGCTCGCCGTCTTCACGGTGAACTCGACCGACGACGCCTCCGGCTTCGCCGCATCGGCAACGATGGTGCCGGTGAAGTCCGTGAAGCGCCCACGGACCTTGCTCACGAAGTGGCGGACCTGGAAGGAAGCGTCGGAGTGCGCGCGGTCGATCACCAGGGTCTCGGCGGCGGCGGCGGACCCGGCCAGGCTGGAGGCCAGGGCCAGGATTGCGAAGGTGCGGTTCATCGTGTCTCTCCTTGCCGGCGTGGGCCTGCCCACTGCCGGTCGATCAGCGTTTGACGGCGGTTGGCTCGGCTGCGGACGGGTTTCTCCGTGCGCACCGCTTCCATGAGGGTGATGAGGGAATCCAGGTCGCGCGCATCGAGGCCGGCGAGGCGGCGGCGGGCCGCGTCGCGCATCGGCCGCTCGAGGTCGCTCAGCAATTGCGTGCCCAGGGTTTCGATCCAGCACAGGACCTGCCGGCGATCGGTGCGGCACCGCGCGCGATGCACGAGCCCCCTTCCATGGGTCATCCCTAGGTCACGCAGCCGCGGGCGGCCACGCGGAGCTGCCCTTCCACGCGGTCGCCGCGGACGGTGGTGACGAAGTCGTGGAGGTTCGAGACCACACACGCGTGGTTGGGGAGCACGCGCACCCGTTGCCCCACACGGAAGCTCTCTCCGGGGGCCACGTCGATCACGCCATGCTCTTCGCTCAGCCTTCCCAGCCGGCTCTCGCCACCCAGGACCCAACCGAAGCCTCCAGTGCGCGGGCGAAGCGGGTCGTTGGAGAGTGTCTTGCTGCCCGCGTCGAGCACGGCACGACCCGGGGCGGGGACGCTGACGACGGTGGCGATCACCGTCAGCCCGCAGTCGTCGAGGCCGCAGGTGCCGAGGGAGACCTGGGAGGCGTCGTGATAGACGTAGTTGCCGGGGCGGCACTCGGTGACTCCGGCGACCTGCATCGCGTGTGGCGCCGTCGGCGTGGAGCCCACCGAGACCTCGAGCGGCCCGAGGCCGGCGGCGGCGATCGCGGCTCCGACGCCGGCCAGGATCTCTCCCTCCGAGCGGCCGACCTCCGCGACCGCGCCCGGCGTTTCCCCTGAGTACGAATGGCCGGCATGCGTGAACACCCCGCGCAGGCGCAGCCCGGCAAGGCCCGCGATGCGGCGCGCGAAATCCGCAGCGGCCGCAGGCTCGACGCCTACGCGATGAAGGCCGACGTCGACCTTCAGCATCACGTCGAGCGTGCGCGCCGCGGCGTGGAAGGGCGCGGCCAACATCTGCGCGCCTTCGACGCTGTCGACGCCAACGGCGAGCCGCACCCGGTCCGCCAGTGCGAGCAGCCGCCGCCCCTTGTCTGCCCCGACGACGGGGAAGGCCACGAAGAGATCGTCGAAGCCGGCGTCGGCGAAAACCTCCGCCTCCGAGGTCTTGGCCACCGCGAGCCCGGCGGCGCCGGCGGCCCGCTGCAGGCGCGCGATTTCCGGCACCTTGTGGGTCTTGGCGTGAGGGCGCAGCTTCACCCCCGCCGCGCGGGCCCGCTCGGCCATGACGGCGACGTTTCGCTCGACGCGGTCGAGGTCGACGAGCACGCAGGGCGTGGGCAGATCGGCGATGGTCGTCAACGCCGCGGCTCACGCACGCGGACAACGTCGTGGCCGACGGCCTGCAGGAAATCGGCGAGGGTATCGCGATCGGCTTGCGACATGGCGACGAAGCCCAGCTCGACGCGGTGGTGGCCGAGATTCTCCTCGGCGCATACGATCACCCGGGCCATGGTGGCGATGGGGCGCGCGCCCAGGAGCAGGTCGAATTCGACCAGCGAGCCGGGCTCCAGCCGCAGGGGGCTCGTCATGGTCAGGCCGACCACGCTGGCGTCGACGATCACGCAGCCCGCCGGCACTGGGCTCGGGCCGTCGGGGGCGCTGCTCACACTCCGATTCTACGTCGCCCCTCTCCCGGCGGCCTCCGGCGATGCTGATACGCTGGACGCGAATGCCCTGGCGCGATCCGCTGCGCGGCGCGTGGCCGAGACTCGCCCGCGGTGGCCACCGGTTGGCCGGCGCCGGGCGGGCGTCCGGCGTCATGCCCCCCCCTGGAACCCCCATGGGCCAGATCGCCCTCCGCGTGCTGCTGGTGATCTGGATGGTGGGCGGCTCGGTCGCGACCTTCTGGACTGCGCGACATGCCTTAGCCGTGCGCCGTCTGGCGCGCGGGGTCGGCGATACGGTCTTCTACGGCGCCGACGGCAGGCCCTGGTTCCTGTTGGACGAGCACCGTCGCGACGTCACCCTGAAGGAGATCTCGCCCCACCTGCGCGCAGCGGTGGTCGCGGTCGAGGACCATCGCTTCTATCGCCATCGCGGCATCGATCCCATCGGCATCGCCCGCGCCATGCAGCGCAACGTCACCCGCCGCTCGGTCGAAGGGGGCAGCACGCTGACCCAGCAGCTCGCGCGCACGCTCTTCCTTTCCAACGACCGCACATACACGCGCAAGGCGAAGGAAGCGGTGCTGGCGGTGATGATCGAGCAACAGCTCTCGAAGGACCGCGTCCTGGAGATGTACCTGAACCGGGTGTACTTCGGTGCGGGGACGTACGGGGCGGAGGCCATGTCGCGGCGGCTGTTCGGCAAGCGCGCGCGCGATCTCGCCCTCTCGGAAGCCGCGCTCCTGGCCGGCTTGCCGCAGGCCCCGTCCGCGCTGTCGCCGTGGACGAATCCCGACGGCGCCCGCGCCCGCAGCCGGGTCGTCCTGTCCCGGATGCTCCAGGAAGGCGTCATCACCGCCCCGCAGGAGCGCGCGGCCGCCGCGGCGCGGATCCGCATCACGCCGTCGCCGGGGGCGGGTGGCTCGCGCTCCGGATATGCGAAGGAGTTCCTGCGCCAGCAGTTCCGGGAGCGGGTCGGCAACGATCACCCGCCGGACTGGAAGGTGTACACGACCTTCGTTCCCGCCGTGCAGCAGGCGGCGGAGCGGGCGCTCGTCCAGGGCTTGCAGAAGGTCGGCGGCAAGGGCCTGCAGGGAGCGCTGGTGGCCGTCGACCCGGAGACGGGGAACATCATCGCGATGGTCGGCGGCCGCGACTTCAATGCTTCGCCGTTCAATCGCGCGGTGCGCAGCCGCCGCCAGCCGGGGTCGGCCTTCAAGCCCTTCGTTTACGCGGCGGCGCTGGAGCGCGGGTTGTCTCCCGTCTCGGTGCTCTCGAACCTCAATGTCGTCAGCGCGCCCGGGCGCCAGGAATGGACGCCTCGCAACGTGAGCGACGACTCGCCGGATCAGGCGACGCTGCGCGAGGCGCTGCTCGAGTCCAACAACCAGGCCGCGGTCGCGCTGCAGATGAAGATCGGCACCGGCCCCGTGCGCGACCTGGCCGGTAAAACGGGGATGCGCGACCTGCCCGACGTCCCCTCGCTGGCCCTGGGAACGGGCCTCGTCACCCCGCTCGAGCTCACGGCCGCCTTCTCGATCTTTCCCAACGGCGGCTTCGCCGTGACCCCGCGCGCCATCATCCGTGCCGAAGACGCTTCCGGGTCCGTGGCATTCGCGAACGAGGTGGAGCGCAAGCAGGTCCTCTCCGAGGAAAGCGCCTACCAGGTGGTGAGCATGCTGCAGGGCGTCGTCGACTACGGGACGGCGTCGGCGGTGCGGAGCATGGGCCTGCGCGCCCCCCTCGGGGGAAAAACGGGGACCACCAACGAGTTCAAGGACGCGTGGTTCGTCGGGTTCTCCACGTCGGTCGTGGCCGGAGTCTGGATCGGCTATGACCAGCCGCAGCCCATCGGGTCCGACGCCTACGCGGCGCGCGTGGCGCTTCCGATCTGGGCCGACTTCATGCGACGGGCGGCGCTTCCTGCCGAGGAGTTCAGCCTGCCCACGACGCTGGAGGATGTTTCCCTGTGCCGCATCTCGTACCTGCGGCCGGTGGACGGATGCCCCGAGTACACCGAGTACTTCAAGGAGGGGGACGGGATTCCCGGCCAGATGTGCCCCGTGCATCGGGGTAACCTGAAACAGCAGGCGCGTCGCGTGCTGGATGACGTCGTCCGCGGGATCGGGCGCAGCATCCGTGGTATTTTCCGATAAGGTGGACGACATGCTGGTGGAGCGCGAAGGGGACCGGGTGCGTGTCGTCCTGGAAGTGGGTGAAGTGAGGCTGCTGCGGCGGGCCCTGGAGCGCGCATCCTTCATCGACACGCCCATGAGCGAGCAGGCGGACATCGCCGCATTCTGCGCCCGCGCGCTGGACGCGCTCCCGGCGCGTCCATGAATCGCGCGCTCTTCCTCTGCCTGGCCGTGATGTTGACGGCGGCCAGCGCGGTGTCCGCACAGACCCAGGCCAACACCGGCCAGATCGAAGGCATGGTGCTGGACCCCTCGCAGGGCGCAGTGCCCGGAGCCGCAGTCACGATCCGCAACACGGAGACGAACCAGGTGCGCACCGTGGCGACCGACGGCAAGGGCTTCTACCGCGCTTCGCTGCTGCAGATCGGTGCCTACGAGATCACCATCGAGAGCCCGCACCTGGCCGTCTATCAGCGGCGGGGCATACGGCTCTCCACCGGCGAGATCCTCACCGTGAACGCGCGGATGCAGCTCGCCGGCCTCCAGCAGGAGGTGACCGTCGAAGCCAGCGCCAACATCGTGGAGACGTCGCGCGCCAGCCTCAGCCGGGCGGTCAACGACATCGACGTCTCGGAGCTGCCCAACCTGTCGAGCAGCGAGCTGAACTTCGCGTTCCTGCAGCCGTTCGTGAGCGGCGACCCGCCGCGGGAGTACGAGGCTCCGCGGCTGGACTTCGGCGGCCTGTCGCGCCGGCTGAACTACCAGGTCGACGGCTTCCAGAACAGCACCGTGCAGCAGAAGGCCTTCCGCGTGATCATCTTCTCCACCGCGGCGCTGCAGGAGACCCAGATCGCGAGCTACGGGGCCTCGGCGGAGAGCGGGCGCACGGGTGGCCCCGGTGTCGTCAACAACATCATCAAGTCCGGCACCAACGAGATCCACGGCACCGCCCGCTTCTCGACCTACCGCAGCGCGCTGAACGCGTTGCCCTACGGCTCGCGGCCCGGCAACGAGCCGCACGGCAATACCTTCGCGGGGGCGGTCGGCGGTCCCATCCGGAAGGACCGGCTCTTCTTCTTCGCCAGCTTCGAGATCAGCGAGCGGGCCTTCCCGCGATCGCTCGGCTTCACCAGCGACGCCGCCAAAGCCAACCTGGCCCGGCTCGGCCTCGCCGGCCAGGAAATAGACGTGCTGCCATCCACCTTCGATCCGAAGCTCTGGCTGCTGAAGCTCGATTGGAGGCCGAACCCGGCGCACAGCGTCGCGCTGCGGGGCAATACCTTCCGGGAGTTCTTCGCCGCCCGCGATCCCGGGGGGACCACCGTCTTGAGCTCGTCCAACGGGGCCATCTTCAACGAAGGCGCGGGCGCGCTCGGGTGGACATGGGTGCGGTCCTCGACCACGGTCAACGAGCTGCGCTTCCAGGTGGCCGACCGGCTCACCCGCCGGCGGCCGGTGGTCGCGCCCGGTCCCGATACCCTCCCGCGCACCGTGATTTCCGGCGTGGCGACGTTCGGCCAGCCGTCGGGGCTCACCTCGAACCGCGAGAAGATCATCGAGCTCAGTGACAACCTGATCGTCCAGCGAGGAGCCCATCAACTGAAGGCCGGGTTCAACGTCATCCATTCACCCCTGAAGTTCGAGGACCACCTGATTCCGACGTTCACCTTCGGCGGCCTGCCCGCGCTCGCGCCGCGCGGCGCGGTCACGGCGCTGGACAACTACCTGAATGCCCGTGCCGGCCTGATCGACCCCGCCACGGGCCAGCCCTTCACCTACACCCAGCTGAGCTTCGCGGCCGGGGAGCCGGTGCTGACGTACGCCGTGAGGTACTACGGCCTGTACGTCCAGGACCAATGGCGGGTGCGCCCGAGCCTGACCCTCAACTACGGGCTGCGCTGGGAAACAGTCACCCCGCCCGAGGCCGACCAGACGGCGCCCCACGAGCTGTCGCGGCAGTTCAGGCAGGATTGGAACAACATCGCGCCGCGCTTCGGCTTTGCCTGGGCCCCGCGGAGGTCGGAAAAGACGGTGGTGCGCGGGAGCTACGGCCTGCACTTCGATGCCCCGCAGGCCAACTACTATCGCGACGTCCTGCAGGAGAACGGCCGGAGGCAGTTCACCGCCACCGTCGCCGGCACCGCGGCGGGGGCGCCGGTCTATCCGAACATCCCCCTCTCGCCCGCGGGGCTGACCACCACGCGGTCGTCGATCACGGTGATGGACCCGCGCTTCGAATGGATGTCCGTGCACCAGGCGCAGCTGGGGGTCGAACGCGCGGTCACGGACGACGTGTCCCTCTCCCTCAGTTATGCCTTGACCAGGGGCGCGAAGATACCGATTCTCATCAATGCGAACCTGGCGCCGCCCGTAGGCACGCTGGTCGACGGCCGCAACCTGTACAGCCCGGCCCGGCTGGACCCGCGCTTCAACAACATCGACACCATCACCGCGGCCGGCAGCTCGAACTACAACGGCCTCGGGGTCAACTTGAACAAGCGCTTCGGCCGGACCGGCAATTCCCTGCTGCGCAGCCTGCAGTTCAACCTCGCCTACACCTGGTCGCATGCGCTCGACAATGCGCCCGAATCGGGCATCGGAGGCGGCAGCGAGCGGCCGCAGGATTCCTTCGACCTCCGCGCCAATTACGGCAACGCTCTCGCCGACGTGCGCCATGTCCTGAACGCGAGCGCGGTCTTCCGTCCCCGCGCGAAGCACAGGCTGCTCGACCACAACCAGGTCTCGCTGATCCTGTTCGCGCGCAGCGGGAATACCTTCGACGTGCGGGCGGGCACCGATCTCAATCGGGATTCGGTCAACAACGACCGGCCGCCCTCCGTCGGCCGCAACACGGGCAGGGGTCCGGGCTCCAGGCAGCTCGACATGCGCTACACGCGGTTCTTCCGGATCGGCAGCCGATACAAGCTGCAGTTCCTCGCCGAGGCGGCCAACGTGTTCAATACCCCGAACCCGGACGGGACGAACGCCGCCGTGAGCCGCACCTACGGCACGGGCAGCGAGCCGGTGGCGACGTTCGGCCAGGTCATCCAGTTCCGCGAGATGCGGCGCGTGCAGATCGGCATGCGCTTGGACTTCTGAGGCGTTCGTCTTTCAGCCGGCCGTCGCGGCGGACCCGCCAGTCGTGGACGCGGCCA
>Ga0136614_10001461_pt1 | contig 13942 bp, 11 predicted proteins | sample AntDrymUQ2792106_2_FD_106643 | JGI IMG/M metagenome (GOLD analysis project Ga0136614, IMG submission 106643) | Polar desert sand microbial communities from Dry Valleys, Antarctica - metaG UQ279 (21.06) | ecosystem: Environmental > Terrestrial > Soil > Desert | place: Antarctica: Dry Valley...
GCATTCTAATTGACCAGGCATTATACTTCAACTTGGTTTTTATGAATAGCAGCAGATATTTTATTTTCAAAAATTTTTTCTATGTTCCCATGCTATCAGTTTTTTTGTATGGTATATAACCTTCATATCTGTCCGGCACATTAAATATAACACAAAGGTTGAGTGTGGTTCCAGCTTCAGAACTGAACTATCCTATACTTCTCTATTGATGATATACTAGTAAAATGAATAATCAAATTTATTGAACATTGAAGCAGTCATATTACCCAATGTTGATGTATCATTACCCTATTTTGTATAAGTCTTAGATTTATTTTATTTTAAAAAACAAATGAGTATATATTTATCTTATCAGAGCACAGCATAAATAATTTCACGATGCCTGCATTTAGCAACAAAACCTATTTTTTTCTTCTTGCATGTTTCATAATGAGTTGTCATTCGGAAAACAATGTTCAACCTGCTTCCATACATTTTACATCATTGGCTTCGCGGCAAACAGGTATTGCTTTTAATAATAGTATTACTGAAAGTGATTCCTTAAATCTTTTAGTGAATGAATATGCGTACATGGGAGGCGGCGCAGGTATAGCCGATTTTAATAATGATGGATTACAGGATATTTTCCTTGCAGCAAACCAGGCATCCAGCCGCTTATACATAAATAAAGGGAATATGCAGTTTGAAGATATGACTGAGAAAGCGGGCTTGCTAACCAATAGCTGGTGTACCGGCATTAGTATTGTTGATATTAATAATGACGGTTACGATGATATTTATGTTTGCGTAAGCGGCAACAAAAACGCCGGTAAACGAAAGAACCTTTTATATATTAACAATGGTAATTTAACTTTTACTGAAGAGGCAGCAGCCTATGGTTTAGCCGATACCTCTTTCTCAACACAAGCTGTATTTTTTGATTATGATAAGGATGGTGACCTTGACATGTACCTGCTCAATCATCTTTTGTATAATCCTAACTCCAACCTGATTGTGCCAAGAGATTTCTCGGGTAAATCACCTGCAACAGATAAACTCTATCGTAACGATGGCGTACCTGAGGGCGGTACACACCCGCTGTTCAAAGATGTATCATTGACAGCGGGCATAGCGGACAATGGTTATGGTTTGGGAGTGGTGGTGAGTGATTTCAACTCCGATGGCTGGCCCGATTTATATGTGGCTAACGATTATATAGAGAATGATAATCTCTGGCTCAATAACCGTAATGGCACATTTAGCAACTGTATTAAATCATCAATGCCGCACCAGAGCTATTCCAGTATGGGTGTTGATGCTGCAGACATTAATAATGATGCAATGCCTGATATTATTTCACTCGATATGCAACCGGAAACCAATGAACGTAAAAAGATGATGTTTTCCTTTCTTACTTATGAACGTTATGAAATGGAAAGAAGACAGGGTTATGAACCGGCTTTCATGCGAAACATGCTGCAACTGAATAATGGTGTAAGAGATGTGCATGATACATTACAACCTTTCTTCAGCGAAATTGGCCAGTTTGCAGATGTGCAGGAAACAGACTGGAGCTGGAGTGTATTAATGGCTGACTATGATAATGATGGATATAAAGATATACATATCACTAATGGTTTTGGACGTGACATCCTCAACAGCGATTATATTGTTTACCGTGCTACGATAACTACAGGACAGACAACATATCAAATAGCAACAACAAGAGCGTTGATGAAGGCACTGGATGAGTATGGCAGCCGTTCACCTGCCAATTACTGTTTTCATAACAATGGTGATCTCACTTTCACCAACGTATCTGCAGCAGCAGGTATCAACAGACCTTCTTTATCCAACGGTTGCGCCTACGCCGATCTTGATAATGATGGCGATCTTGACCTTGTGGTGAATAATATAAACCAGGAGGCGTTTGTGTTGCGTAATGATGCAAGGCAGAATAAGGCTGATACCACTGATAATTTTATTAGTTTTATACTGAAAGGTGATAGTTTAAATAAAGCAGGCATAGGAGCAAACATAAAAATATTTTCAGACGGGGGGGTGCAATTTCTTGAAGAATACCCGGTTCGTGGCTATGCATCAACGGTTGATAAAAGGCTACATGCGGGTTTGGGTAAATCTGGTTTTATTGATTCTGTTATTGTAACATGGCCTGATCAAGCACAACAAGTAATTAAGGATGTAGCAGCCAACCAGTTTATGCTGCTTGATAAAAAGAATGCGGGACAGAAAATAAACCCTTCGCCGCTTTTACCTTCACCCTTGTTTACTGATGTTACGGATGATAAACAAATTGATTTCAGGCACAGTGATAATTTTTTCTATGATTACCGTTTTCAGCGGTTGTTACCACAAAAATATTCGCAATCAGGACCATTTATCGCAACTGCAGATGTGAATGCTGATGGATTAACGGATTTCTTTGTTGGTGGCGCCTTTCAGCAAAGTGGCAAAATTTTTATTCAGCAATCAAATGGAACTTTTACAGGTAAAGACTTAGAAGCCTCTTCCAAACAACAGGAAGACATGGGATCCATTTTCTTTGATGCAGATGGAGACGGAGATGCCGACCTGCTTGTAAACAGCGGCAGTATAGAGTTTGAACCGGGTTCATCCAATTACCACCCACGATTATATACAAATGATGGAAAAGGTAACTATACTTTAAATGCTGCAGCGATTCCCCAATCGGTAAATACCAGCGCACAGGCAGTTACTGCAGCAGATTACGATGGTGATGGCGACTTAGACCTCTTCATCGGGGGTAGAGTTTCTGTAGATCAATACCCAGTTTCGCCACGCAGTTATATTTTGCAAAATAATGGTGGCCGTTTCTCAGACGTAACTACTGCTATTTGTGATGCGCTTGCTGAGCCGGGCATGGTAACTGATGCAATATGGACGGATTTTAATAATGATAAAAAACCAGATCTTATTATTGTTGGCGAGTGGATGCCGGTAAGGTTTTTTGAAAACATTGGGGAAAGGCTGAAAGAAGTAACCCAGCGTACCGGTCTTGAAAATATGAATGGTTTCTGGCGCAGTATCTGTGCGGTTGATATAGACAAAGATGGCGACCTTGATTATGTGGTTGGTAACCTGGGGCTGAATAATAAATACAAAGCTGATGCATCACATCCGGTGAAAATCTTTACAAGGGATATTGACGGTAATGGCAGCAACGACCCCATCATTGCATACTATATCGTTAATGATAAAGGCGGGCGGCAGTTATATCCTGCCATAAGCAGGGATCAGTTGGCGGAGCAGGTGCCCTCTGTTAAAAAACAATATCTCAGTTATTCAGATTATTCTGTAAAAACCATGGATGAATTATTTACAGATGTACATAAAAATGATGCGACTGTATTAACATGCGAAGAAACCAGAACCTGTTGGCTGGAGAATAAAGGGAATGGAAAATTTGTAAAGCATGTGCTGCCTGTAGAAGCGCAATTATCCCCGGTAAATAGTATTCTCTGCACTGATGTGGATGCCGATGGCAACATAGATATTATTATGGCAGGCAATGAATATCAAACAGAAGTATCTACAGGAAGGTACGATGCTTCTTATGGAGTGGTGTTGAAAGGGGATGGCAAAGGTGGGCTTACAAATATGTCTTATGCACGAACAGGTTTTATCGTTGATGGCGATGTAAAAAATATGCGGCTTATCACTACCAGTAACAAAGAAAAATTATTAATTGTAACCGTGAACGATGCTAAAGTAAGAGCATTTACTATAAAGTCATTCCTATGACTATCCGTTATTTGGTCTATAAGCCGCCATAGCAGCCGGTACAATATGTAAGCCAGGCTGCATATTGCTGAATAGTATTACCGAACGTATCCCGCAAGGCAGGCAATGTTCGTCTAAGGCGGGACTGCCTGGCCAAAAAAGTTATCCAAATTGCTGATAACCTTTAAACTTATTTAAATTGAAATGATGATTTAATCGAATACCATGCAACGAATACTGATCACAACAAATAAGACTTCGTCGGGCACGTAGTGCCAACGAAGTCTTATTTGTTGTACGGAACCGGTGCCTGATTAATTATGAACTATGGGATTTGAGTTTAAAAAAGCTTGCTATGCAGTCAGGTAGTTGGGCTGTTGCTTGTAATTCACTTGCATGCTGTAGGGTTTATCTGTTGTAAAATAACCAACTTTATTTCTGCCTTTCATTTCATTTTTAATATTTGCTGTACTTTTTTTCTTTACAGGCATAGCTTCGCCAGGCCTGCAAAAGCAGTGATTTAAATAATACACTCTAATATTTTTTTAGCCATATCTTCCCAATTGATTGGTGGCCCTCTACGATTAAAGCGCAATAGCGTTTGCATGGTTTCTTTTTTACAACAGGGGCATTGCAGCGGATTATATATTTTCGTTTCCGGTTTTTTATTTTCCACTTTTGTTATTGCCGGCAACTGTTCTTTGATAACAACAGCGCAGGCTGCTTTAGAAGTACTGCTGAGAATGCCGTAGTGCCGTATGCGTACAAAACCCTTTGGTAAAATGTGCATGGCAAAGCGACGGATAAACTCTAAAGCATCCAAAGTCATTTCTTTGGTAGCGGCGCTTTGCCGATAGTCTTTATAAGTAAATGTTATGTTGCCACCTGAAATATTTTTAATCCGATGATTACTGATAGCGATTTTGTGGGTATACCTGCCCAGGTATTCTATTACATTTTGTGGCCCGTTAAAAGGGCGTTTGGCAAAAACTACCCAATCATTTTTGTACAGTTCATTTACAAGTTGCGGATGCATCTCTTGCGGTAATTTCTCTTTCAGCAAAGCAATACATCTTCCCCTGAATACTTTGCTCATAGCTTTTACAGGGAACAAATATTTGCCATTCGTTTTTGCTGTTCTCCATTTTCCCTGTTTGGTGAGCCCCCCACCGGGAACAATGCAATGCAGGTGAGGATGTAAACTCAACGTCTGTCCCCAGGTATGCAGTATGGCAATCATACCTGTTTGAGCGCCCATCCATTTGTGATCGTATCCAAAACTATTGAGTACACTCCATGCATTTTGAAACAAAATATTATAAACCCCTGCGGGCTTATGCAGGCACAGGGCATTTAAGGCATCGGGCAGGGTGAACACTACATGAAAATAAGGAACAGGCAATAGTTCCTGCTCCCTTGCCTGTATCCACTTTTCTCTTTCATTTCCCTGGCATTTAGGGCAATGCCGGTTGCGGCAGCTATTGTAGCTGATGTGCAGGTAGCCGCAGGAGGTACAGCCATCCACATGTGCGCCAAGGGCAGCGGTACGGCAGCGCATAACGGCATGGAGTGTACGCAGTTGCCAGGTATTGAACTTTATACTTTGCTGCACCTTTGGCCAATGCGCATTAAGCACATCGGCCACTTCATATTGGGGCAGCATCAGCCTTGTTTATATAAAGTATCTAAAGGGCTGAATACAGTTTGGGTGGATGGCTTTGCAATATGCAGATACACCATCGTGGTTTCTATGTGTGCATGTCCCAGGAGTTCTTTTATGGTAAGGATATTTACACCCTGCTCTAAAAGATGTGTAGCATAACTATGACGCAAAGTATGTGTGTGCACTTCTTTGCAGATGCCTGCACGTTTTACCGCCTCACCCACTACCCATTGTGTTCCACGCTGCGACATGCCTTCACCGTCGTTGCCTTCAAATAAATATTTGCGGGGATGTTCTGCCGAAATATATTGGGCAATACCGCGACATAGCATTTTACCCAGGGGGATACAACGGTCTTTGGAACCTTTGCCCTGCCTTACATGCAGCATACCTCGTTGCAGATCGGCATCGGCTATTTGTACATTCCTTACTTCACTGCAACGAAGGCCGCAACCATAACACAATCCAATGATAAGACGATGCTTTAAAAGTTTACATGCAGCCAGTAAAGCTTTTACTTCAGAGCCATTGAGCACGGCAGGCAGTTTAACATCCTTGTCTATCTCTGGCAGAGAAAATTGTTTGTATTGTAATCCACGAAGGCGGCAGGCATATCGTAATCCATAAATGGTGAATTTGAAAAATGTAGCAGAAGTAGTGCCACGGTTTTTTACCAGGTGGAGGTAATCCATTACCTGTTCTGCATCCAGGTCAAGAGGAAAGCAATTGTAATGCAGGGCTAAATGCGCCAGTTGCCGTGAGTAGTTGATGAGGGTGCTCTGGCTTTTGCCGCTGATGGAGATAGAGCGTTCAAGTTCTTTGTACAGTTGGGAAAATCCTGTAACATTGTTACTGGCTTGTTGCACGATAGTAACGTAATCGACTGCTCTAGTGCGCAGCCCGGTAGTTTGTTTTGTTTGCATAATGATGTATGTTTTATTTTATGCAAAACAAAAGCACTCTCCGTTCCCGGAAAGTGCTTATCTAACTACCGTAGGTTTAGTACAACAATCGCATTTGCTGCATTGCTGGCCTGCAACAGCAGCACATCTGAAACAGAAACAAAAGAAGATAAAAAAAGTGCAGAAACTTCTATTTCCGATAATCCAGATTACAAAGCGGGTTTGAAGCTTATTGCGAAAAGTGATTGTTTAACTTGTCATAAAATGGATGAACCATTAATAGGCCCAGGTTACCGGGATGTTGCCAATAAATATGCCAGCGAAACTCCGGGCATCATACCAAAACTGGCAGAGAAAATAGTTTAGTTAAAGGGGGTACAAGTGCCTGGGGGCAGGTATTTATGATGCCGCACCAAACTATTTCTCAAGGTGATGCTGAAACAATGGTTAAATACGTTTTTTTACTAAAAAATAAATATTCTGTACGCAATTCAAGATAATGAATGCTGAATTGCGTATAGAAAAAGCCGGGGTGACAAACCAAGTAAAGAGCTGTCATTATTGTTCACTAAATGTTTAAATGTCGCAGATGCTGACTGCTTTCTTTAATTGTGAAATCTTCTCATCATTTGCTTTACCTGTGGGTACAAACTCCTGTGCCACATAATCTGTAAAACCTGTTTCTAAAATAGCTTTCATAATTGCGGGATAGAATAATTCCTGGCTTTCATCAATCACATGCCTGCCCGGCACACCTCCTGTATGATAATGACCCAAATGCTGATGATTGTCTCTTATCGTTCTTATCACATCGCCTTCATCAATCTGCATGTGATAAATATCGTAGAGCAATTTAAAATTCGGTGAGCTGATTCTTTTTACCAGTTCAACGCCCCAGGATGTTTTATCGCACATATAATCTTTATGATCCACTTTGCTGTTCAAAAGTTCCATCTGGATGATGACATTATTTTTCTCTGCAAGAGGTAAAATCTTTTTCAATCCTTCTTCACAATTTTTCAAACCGGTCTCGTTATCCATTCCCCTGCGGCTTCCGCTAAAGCAGATCAAATTCTTATAGCCTGCTTTCGCTACCCATTCAATATGATCAGTATAATTTTTTATTAGTGTAGCATGAAATTCTTTGTGGTTCCATCCATCCACCAGGTTAATTTCTGCACCATTACACATACTTGAATAAATACCATATTGCTGAAGTGTGGGCCAATCCTTAGGGCCAACCAGGTCAATAGCGCTGAAACCGATCTTTTTTACAACCTTGCACAATTCATCAACAGATAAAAAACCATAAGTCCACCGGCAAACGGAGTGATTGATACGGCCTTTGAGTTTAAAATTCTCATCCATATTTTCGGTGGCAAATGCAAGTGACGATGCTGTACTCATAGCAATGGAGCCAAGAGCAATTTGTTTCAGAGCTTCCCTTCGATTTGTTATTTTCATAAGTTGCAAGCCATTCTAAAGTTAAGGCATTAATGGTTGTTTGTCTTTAGGAATTTGTTTTCTGGGGTCTTTGAATAAAGTTAAGAAGATGAGCAATACAGGCACAGCTATTCCTGCCGGCACAAGCCAGATATTTTTCTATTTGTGGCCAGGGACCGTTGCATATTTCTCAACTATTAATCCTGCAATCCAAAATCCGATCAACATTCCCACCCCATACCTTGCCAGGGTGATCATTCCCTGCACAGATGAGGTCCTTGCACCTGTGTGTGCCGTAAGCGATCCCCACCTGCACATCGGTTGTACCAGTTAATGATTTAAGATATGTTCCCATTGTCACAAACCACCCTCCCCAAATAAAAAAATCAAGGAACATCATAAAAGATAACTGAACTCTTGTCGTAATTTTAAAAATACTGGTTTTTAAATTTGTAAAAAAATTATGCAGGCGTCGCAGCCTGGCTCTGTCGATAATATTTTTTTCTCGCTATATAGATCAAAATAAAAACCACAAAAAGTATGGCCGGCATTAATGCTACTTTCATAAATGTTTCTGACCCTGCAACGGCTTGAGCTTTTTCTACATTAGTTCCGGCAGCTATAGCGGCATTCCTTGCTTTATCAAACCAATGACCCATAATGGGAAGAACAAGAGAAACAGAAAACATTCCTGCGCCGCCCATTAATGATAGACCCAATGCACCGGTATTTGGCAAATATTCAGAAACAAAACCAAGCATTGTTGGCCAGAAAAAACAAATGCCTACTGCAAATACTGCTGCTGCTCCAAAAGCAGCATAGCCATTGACATAACTTAATAATACTAAACCGATACCTGCAAATAGTGCAGAAAAGATCAGCATGCCATTCGGATTTAACCTATGAACCACAGGGCCGGCAAATGATCTTCCTATTGCCATAATGCCATTAATAAAAGCTAGTACGAGAATTCCTGAAATTCCTACGCCTTCTAAGAGAGATTGAAGCCACTGATTGGTTCCCAATTCCGTTGCAGCAGTTAAGAACATACAAGCAATCATGATAATAAATAAAGGATTAAGGCACGACAAAAACATATTTCTTGTACTAACGCCCTTTGTAACTCTCTCTGTTTGCGGGAACTTTAATTTAAAAAACAAAAAACCATAAATGGCAGCGGGAATGAACAAAACGGAAATTAAAATACGCCAGTCAAGTTTTAATTTATCAATCATCAAATATGATATTAAACTTCCGATCACAATGCCTCCTGGAAACCAAACATGAAAGCGGTTCAGCATAGTTGTTTTATTTTCGGGATACAGGCTTACGGTTAAAGGATTGCAAGCTGCTTCTACCATTCCATTCCCAATTCCAATGGATAATGTACCAATAAATAACATCGTGGCATCTTTTGCAAGAAGATAAATAATTACTCCACCAATATGCCCTATAAATGCCAAAACAAGCAATCTCTTCATGCCAAGGAAATCGCATAACGGACCACCGAAAATCATAGCAAGAGTGAAGCCATAAAATGCAGGGCTGAAAATCCATCCTAGTTGTTCATTGGTTAAAACAAATTCATCATGCCAGACTTTAGTAAGACCTGCGCGGAAAGCAAAGGTCATAGCAGTAAAAATAAGAGCAATACGACTGGCTAAAAAAAGTTGAGTTCTATTTACGGCTTGCATATCGTTACTTTGTAAATGGGGTTAGAAAAACTAAATTTATTATTTTTAAATATACATTTATTTGTAATATTCAATTAATTCATAAAATGGATAATCCTATCATTTTATTTAAATTTCTTTGGAGTTTTCCGGCAGCTTGCTGTATTCGTTTTTCCAGGCATACCAGCCAAAGATCATCAGGCCGATAGCAACAGGAGTGAAGATGGCAATAATAATAACCCAGATGATGGGGTTGTTGATGTCTTTTTTTCCGGTAGGATCAATATGGGTGATAGCGCCGCTTACTAAAAGGTAAATGACCACTGGTGCCAGCAACAACCAAACAATGCCTAAATATTTTTTGATACTGTTCATGATACTTATTTTAAATTTCTTTAAAGAGTCTTTAATCTGTTATGTCTTTATCAATTTTATTATTAAGATAAATAGCGCCGATGATAAAACATAAGGCTGCAATACCAATGGGGTACCAAAGCCCTACAAGTGGGTCTGCCGGATAAGTAGTAGTAAGTAATAAACCAATAAAAGGAACCAGTCCTCCAAACACGCCATTACCAATATGATACGGTAATGACATTGATGTATAGCGGATCCTTGTCGGGAATAGTTCTACGAGAAATGCAGCAACGGGACCATACACCATCGTTACATATAGTATCAATAGAAAGACAAGCCCAACAAATTTCCAGTAGATGGATGATGAAAGATGTTTGTCTTTGTAAGTGATCTTTGTATTCATTTTTGTTTTGGCAGGATCAGCCGGTAGGGTCTCCGTTTTTATTTCTGTAAATCTTACACCATTTGATAAGGAATAAATAACAGTAGTTGAAGCTAAAGTGTCACTGGAATTTTTTACCTGTTCTTTTTTTACAATGGGTTGATCAATGCTGATTGAATTGTCAACCTTCCATGCAATTTCATTGGTATCTTTTAAAAAAGTATTGAAGATTGGGCGGTAAGTTAAAATGCCTAACAACATACCAACCAGCATGATCCATTTTCTTCCTATCTTATCACTTAGCCAGCCAAAGAATAAAAAGAAAGGTGTGGCAAAAACAATGGCCCATAACATAATGGTACGGCTTTGCTCAAATTCAATGTTGCATTTTGTTTCCAGAAAGCTTTGGGCATAAAACTGCCCGGTGTACCAGATAACTCCCTGTCCCATCACAGCGCCAAACAAGGCCAGCAATACCATTTTGAAATTGGCTTTGTGACGAAAACTCTCTTTCAATGGATTGGATGATGTTTTACCTTCTGCTTTCAGTTTGGAGAACAATGGAGACTCTGACATTTTTAACCGGATATAAACAGAAACGGCAACCAGGAATATAGATATCCAGAATGGATAACGCCAGCCACCCCATTGTGCATTGAACTGTTCATCTGTCATGTTCAGTTTCACAAGCATGATAACACCAAGAGCAACAAACAAGCCCAGTGTTGCAGTGGTTTGTATCCAACTGGTATAATACCCTCTTTTGTTAGCAGGTGCATGTTCAGCTACATACGTTGCAGCACCGCCATATTCTCCGCCTAATGCAAGCCCCTGGAGAAGGCGTAAGAGTAAAACCAATATAGGTGCTGCTATACCAATGGATATATAACCGGGAACCAGGCCAATTAAAAAAGTAGAACCACCCATCAAAACAAGCGTTAGTAAGAAAGTGTATTTACGGCCAATTAAATCACCCAGTCGTCCAAAAACTAATGCGCCGAAAGGACGAACAATAAAACCGGCAGCAAATATGGCCAATGTACTTAATAAGGCTGCTGTAGCATTTCCTTCCGGAAAAAATTGTGTAGAAATAGTTTTAGCCAGCATGCCGAAAATGTAGAAATCATACCATTCAATCATAGTGCCGACAGAAGAAGCTGAAATAACTTGTATTATTCCACTTGTAGCATTACCCATTTTTTTCATCCGTGTATTTTTTATTATTTATACTGGCCTGAACTTGTTCCGAACCTACATTGGAAGTCAATATAGATGCACCAATAACCCACCACCCAAGGTTGCGGTTGGCAAGAAAATAATCTGATGGTGAGGCTTTCCTTCTTCTTATTGACCATATAGAAACCCCTGCACTGATCAATAGATAAAGAATTACAAAAATCACATCAATCGTTCCCAAAAAATGCATAATTGTTGATTTTGGTTATTAAAAAGACCTTAAATGAATCTGTTGATGATGTTCTCCAAATATTCCTGCCTGCCGCTTCTTATTTCAGGTTCGCCATTTTCAATCGCATACGTTTTTAAATCTTCCAGTGATAATTTTCCTTCTCCGAATTCTTTTCCCTTGCCACTGTCGAATGAAGCATATCGTTCTGTTCTGATTTTTTTGTACTCTGACTTTTGTAAAATACTATCAGCAATGATCAATGCTCTTGCAAAAGAATCCATGCCGCCGATATGCGCATGAAAAAGATCTTCAGGGTCTGTAGAGCTCCGCCTGATCTTTGCATCGAAGTTGATGCCACCGCCTTTAAATCCACCAGCATCCAATATCACAAGCATTGCTTCTACCAATTCATAAACATTATTCGGAAACTGATCTGTATCCCAACCGTTCTGATAATCGCCGCGGTTTGCATCAATGGATCCAAGCAAACCAGCATCAGCAGCCACCTGTAGCTCATGTTGAAAAGTATGGCCCGCCAGTGTTGCATGATTCACTTCAATGTTTAACTTAAAATCATTCAACAAATCATACTGGCGCAGAAAACTTATCACAGTTGCTGCATCATAATCGTACTGGTGTTTGGACGGTTCGCAAGGTTTAGGCTCTATAAAGAAAGTTCCTTTAAAACCGTTTGCCCTTGCATAATCTTTTGACTTATGAAGAAACATTGCAACGTGTTCCTGTTCTCTTTTCATGTTTGTGTTCAGCAAACTCATATAACCTTCCCTCCCACCCCAGAATACATAATTTTCTCCGCCTAATTCAATCGTTGCATCCAGCGCCGCTTTTACCTGTGCACCCGCATGCGCCAGTACATTAAAATCAGGATTGGTGGCAGCTCCATTCATATACCTCCGGTGTGAAAATAAATTGGCTGTGCCCCACAACAATTTTACTCCGCTGGCTTCCTGCTTTTGTTTTAAGTAAACAGTGATGGAATTTAACCTCTTTTCATTTTCTGCAATATCATTAGTGTAATCAACCGCATCCACATCGTGAAAGCAGTAATAAGGCAAACCCAGTTTGGTAATAAACTCAAAAGCTGCATCGGCTTTGTCCTTTGCCCGTTCTATTGCATCAGCTTTCTCATTCCAGGGAAATAAATGAGTGGGCTCTCCAAAAGGATCAGCACCACTGCCACAGAAGCTGTGCCAGTAGGCGCAGGCAAAACGCAGCCATTCTTTCATGGGTTTTCCTGCTACTACTCTTTTTTCATCGTACCAACGAAAGGCTAAAGAGTTATCGCTTTCAACCCCTTCAAATTTTATTTGACTGATGCCCTTAAAATACTCTCTCTGTCCGGTTATTATTGACATAATAATTGATGTTTTATAATTTTCAAATTGTATTTATAAATAATGTCGGGTCATAGGACACAGCACTGCATCAACGTTGCCGGCCAGGTTGTATCATTCGTCTGCATAGTTTTAACCCGACGCTCTTTTTAATGTATTCTTTGCGTAACAGCTTTTGTGTAATCCAGTTTTTTATTACCGCCGATAGCATACTGAATACCGCCTAACAGGTGTTTCAGGTAATTTTTTTCGGTAAAGGATTCTTCTGTATGGCCTAATTCTGTGTACCAGGCACGGCCTCCGTCGTAATTGTGGTACCAGGCCATGGGATGTGGGTCACCGTTCTTGCCTCCTTCATAAGTTTTTTCGTCAATAGTGATGAGCACTTTCACATCTTTATTAAGATTTTTGAAGTTGTACCATTCATCTTTACGCTTCCACGTAACCGGAAGATGTTTGGTAGAGATATGTGAGCGATCCACTACATTCAGCAAGGCTTCCTGCTGTGCCGGATGGCTTTCAAAATAACCGCCAACCAGTCTGGCATACCATTCCCAGTCGTATTCCGCATCAGTTGCGGCATGAATGCCCACATAACCACCGCCGGCCTGTATGTATCGCTCAAAATCAGCTTCCTGGTGGTTATTGAGTATATTACCTGTAGTATGCAAAAAAATTATCGCCGAATATTTTTGCAATGAATCTTCATTAAAATAATCAGCATTCTCCGAAGTGTCCACTTCAAAACCATGTTCTTTTCCCAGTTTAATGATGGCTGCCTGTCCATTGGGTATGGAGCTATGCCTGAAACCGCTTGTTTTTGAAAATACAAGAATGCGTGGCTTGCCGGGATGATTATTGTAGCCCAGCATAATAAGCATCAATAAAATAAAACTGAGCAATTGAGTAAGCTGCTTCATGTGTATTGTGATATTCTTTAAAAATTTCTTTCGATTGTAGTTCATAAAATATTCAATTAATAAATCCAATCATTATTAATAAGCACAGGCCCTGTCGC
>Ga0136614_10001462_pt1 | contig 13935 bp, 13 predicted proteins | sample AntDrymUQ2792106_2_FD_106643 | JGI IMG/M metagenome (GOLD analysis project Ga0136614, IMG submission 106643) | Polar desert sand microbial communities from Dry Valleys, Antarctica - metaG UQ279 (21.06) | ecosystem: Environmental > Terrestrial > Soil > Desert | place: Antarctica: Dry Valley...
CCACGACGTCCACGTCGTCGCCGCCTTTCCCCACTATCCCGCGCCGGTGTGGGGGAAGCGGAGGCTGCCCTACCGCGAGCGGCGTGACTCGATCGAGGTGCTGCGGCTGCCGCTGTGGGTCGGCCGCGCCACGGCGGCGCAGCGCTTTCGCCAAGAGCTGACGTTTCTCGCTTCTCAGCTCGCTGCCGTGCCCGCCATGCGCCGTCCCGACGTGTCCGTCGTGGTCTCGCCGTCGTTTCCCGCACTGCTGGCGGCGATCCTCGCCCATCGCGTGCGGCGGGCGCCGTGGGTCCTGTGGCTCCAGGACATGCTCCCCGACGGCGCCTCCGCGACGGGGCTCGTCGAGGAAGGTGGCCTCGTACTCGCGGCGTCCCGTCGCCTGGAATCGGCGGCCTACCGAAACGCGGGGATGATCGTCACGCTGAGCTCCAATCTGCAGCGCAACCTGCGTGGCAAGAGCGTGCCTGACGACAAGATCCGGGTCATCAACAATCCGGCGACCCGCGACTCTCGTGAGCGGGCCGGCGACGGCTCAGTGCCGACGGACAGGCCGTGGCGCATCCTGTCGATGGGCAACATCGGGCACACCCAGGGTCTCGCTCCGCTCGTGGACGCGTTCGAGGCCTCCGATCTGTCGCCCGACGATGTCCGGCTGCAGATCACCGGGGTGGGCGTGGCGGCCGACGACGTGCGCCGTCATGTGCGGACCGAGCGCGTGCAGATGCTCGGCATGGTCTGCGACGCCGAACTCGAGGCGCAGCTTCGCGAGACGACGATCGCGCTCGTCAGCCAGCACCATACGGGCGCGGAGTTCAACATCCCGTCGAAGATCATGAACTTCATGATGTACGGGCTGCCGGTCCTCGCTGCCGTGAATCCGGGATCCGAGGTGGCCAGCATCCTCGAGGCTTCCGGCGGCGGGTGGGTCATCGACAGCAGCCGCCAGGAGTTGTTTCCGCAGAAGATCGCGGAGTTGCTCGATCGCCCGCGCGAGGTGCGAGAGCGCGGGCGGGCCGCCGCGCGCTACGCCGAGCAGCACTTCACCGTGACGAGGTTCGCCGAGCGCTTCGAGGCCGTGCTCAGTGAGGTCGTGGCGGCCGACGGACGGGTGTTGGCGCCGGGCCGATCGCGGTGATGCTCGCGCCGCCAGCCGTGAAGTTCGCCTGCGCGCGCTGCCATGCCGCGCTGGACGCCGCGGATGCCGAAGCCGAGCTGATGTGCGGGGGCTGCGGGGCGCGCTACCCCGTCGTCGATGGGATCCCGATCCTGTCGGCGCTCGCGGCGGGCGATCCGGCCGAGGAGTACAAGCGCCGCCAGATGGAGTTCTTCGACGGCGAGGCGGCGGAGTTCGAGATCACGCGGCCGGTGGGCCAGCCGCGCCTATATGGTTGGCTGCTGGCCGAGAAGTTCCGCCGCAGCATTGGCGGCCTCGAGTCGCTGTTGCCGGGTGCGTCGGTGCTCACCGTCTGCGGCGGCTCGGGGATGGACGCGGAATTCCTCGCGCGCCGGGGTGCACGCGTGATCGCCTCCGACCTCTCCCTCGGCGCCGCCCAGCGCGCCGGGGAGCGCGCACGCCGCCGCCGGCTGTCGATCGTCCCCGTCGTGGCCGACGTCGAGCGTCTGCCGTTCCCCGACCGGTCGATCGACATCGTCTACGTCCACGACGGACTACATCACCTGAGCGATCCGATGGTCGGCCTCGCCGAGATGTGCCGCGTGGCGCGGTCCGGCGTAGCCATCACCGAGCCGTCGCGGGCCGCGGTCACCTCTGTCGCGGTGCGAATGGGGCTCGCCCTGCGCGAGGAGGACGCCGGCAACCGCGTCGAGCGCGTTTCCGCGCAGGGGATCACCGCGTGCCTGGCAGAGCACGGGCTGCGCGTGGTCGGCGCCGATCGCTACGCGATGTACTACCAGCACGAGCCGGGCCGATGGATGCGGTTCTTCTCCCGCCAGCGCAGCTTCGGCATGTCACGTCTGGCCATAACGGCCTTCAATGCCGGCCTCGGATCAGCCGGAAACAAGCTCTCGGTCCGGGCCGTCCGTGATGACGACCTCGAGCGCTCGTTCGCGGTGGCGTCGCGTAGGGTATAGCGGTGCACACAACCTACGGCCAGATGTTCCTCGCGGAGACGGCCCGCATCGCCGCCGATCTGCCCACGGACGACATCGAGGCGATGGCGGTGGGCCTCGCCGCGGTTCGTGAGCGCGGTGGCCGCCTGTTCATCCTCGGGGTCGGAGGTGGGGCGGGTCACGCTTCGCACGCGGTCAACGACTTCCGCAAGATCTGCCACTTCGAAGCGTACGCGCCGACCGACAACGTGTCCGAGCTCACGGCGCGAACCAACGACGAGGGCTGGGACACCTCGTTCAGCGCGTGGCTTCGCGTGTCGAAGCTGCACGAGCGCGACGCGCTGCTGGTCTTTTCCGTCGGCGGCGGCTCTCGCGCCCGCAATATCTCGATGAACCTCGTCTACGCCATCGAGTTGGCCGTCGAGACTGGCGCTGACATATTCGGAGTCGTCGGGCGCGGCGACGGAGCAGCGGGCCGGCAGTCCACCGCGGTGGTGGTCGTCCCGGCCCCGGCCGAACGGCTCACGCCCCACGTGGAGGCGTTTCAAGCGGTCATCTGGCACCTGCTCGTATCGCATCCGGCGCTCGCGGCTCAGGCGGGCAAGTGGGAGTCGGAGACGCTGAGGTGAGGCGCGCCGTTTACCTCGACCGCGACGGGGTCATCGTCGAACCCGTGCCCGATCCGAGGCTCGGCACCTGGGAGTCGCCGTACCGCCCGCAGGACGTCACGCTCGTTTCCGGAGTGACGGCGGCGATCCGTCGACTGCGCGCCGCCGGCTTCCTCGTCGTCGGCGCCTCGAACCAACCGGCGGCTGCGAAGGGAACGGTGACGACGCAGGTGCTCCGCGACGTCCACGCGCGCGCCCGAACGCTGCTCGAGGACTGTGATGCGAGCCTCGACGACTGGCGCTACTGTCTCCATCATCCCGACGGCGTTACCGCCGGTCTCTCCCGCCGCTGCACGTGCCGCAAGCCGAACCCCGGGCTCCTGCAGATGGCCGCGCACGATCTCGGCATCGATCTTGCCCAATCATGGATGGTCGGCGACAGCGACTCCGACATCTCTGCCGGAGCCGCCGCGGGAGCTCGCACGGTTCTGGTGGAGCATCCGCGTACAGGTCATCGGCGGCGGTGGTCCGGCCCGGCGCCGACGCGGAGGGCGCCTGATCTCGACAGAGCAGCCGCCCTCATCTGCGAGTATTCCGCGGAGCGCCCACCAGCGGCCCAGCGGTCGCGGTAGGACGGGCTCAAGCCATGGAAGGTCACCCGCGGATACTCGATTCGATACGGACCAAGGTCTTCGCCGACGGCGCCGACCTCGACGAGATCCTCAGGCTCGCGAGCGACACGCGCATCAAGGGCTTCACGACCAACCCGACCCTGATGTGGAAGGCCGGCCTCACCGACTATGCGGACTTCGCGCAGCGTCTGCTGGAGCGCATCACGACGCATCCGATCTCGTTCGAGGTGTTCGCCGACGACGAAGCCGAGATCCGCCGCCAAGCCAGGATGATCGCCGCTTGGGGACCCAACGTGTACGTCAAGGTGCCCGTCACGACCACGACGGGGGTTTCGCTTGCTCCGCTCGTACGCGAGCTTTCCGAAGCCGGCGTGCAGGTCAACGTGACGGCGCTCATGACCACCGCCCAGGTCGAGGTCGTCGCCAGCGCACTGAGCGACGGGGCGCCGAGCTATGTGTCGGTTTTCGCGGGACGCATCGCCGACGCTGGGGTCGACCCCGTCCCGATCATGGCGCGCTCCGTGGAGACCCTTGATGCGATCGCCCCCAGAGCCGAGCTCATCTGGGCCAGCCCCCGCGAGGTCCTCAACCTGGTGCAGGCCGATTCGGTCGGCTGTCACATCATCACGATGACCAACGCGCTGATCGAGAAGCTCGTCGTGCTCGGTATCGATCTCGAGCGGTTCTCGCTCGAGACCGTCCAGATGTTCCGCCGCGATGCCGTGACTGCGGGCTTCACGCTGTAGGTGCGCGACGTGCGGCGAGCTCTCATCACCGGCGGCGCCGGTTTCATCGGCAGTAACCTCGCGGACCGACTGGCCGCCGACGGCGTCGACGTCGTCGTCTACGACAACATGACAACAGGACGAAGGGAGTTTTTGCGCCAGTTCGAGGAGCATGCGAATGCGCGCGTGGTCGAAGGGGACGTGCTTGACGGCGAGCGCCTCACTCGCGCGATGCGCGGCTGCGACACCGTCTTTCACCTGGCCGCCAACGCCGACGTGCGCCACGGCCTCGCGCGACCGCTTGTCGATCTCGAACAGAACACGATCGCAACCTCGAACGTCCTCGAAGCGATGCGTGCCTCCGGCACCTCGCGCATCGTGTTCTCCTCGACCGGCTCGATCTACGGCGAGCCCGATGTGTTTCCGACGCCCGAGGACTGCCCGTTCCCGGTACAGACGTCGCTGTACGGCGCCTCGAAGCTCGCCGGCGAGGGCCTGATCGCCGCCTACTGCCACGGGTACGGCTTCACAGGCACCGTGTTTCGCTTCGTGTCGATCCTCGGCGAGCGCTACTCGCACGGCCATGTCTACGACTTCGTGGCGTCGCTGCGCCGCGACGCCAGCCAGCTGACGGTGCTCGGCGACGGCGTCCAGGAGAAGAGCTACTTGTACGTCGGCGATTGCGTGGCCGGCATCCTTGCCGGCCTCACGGCGAGCGCGCCCGGCGGCTTCTCCGTCTTCAACCTCGGAACGCAGGAGACGCTCATCGTCGACGATTCCGTGGCCGAAATCTGTGTCGTCCTCGGCGTCAACCCCCTCATCGAGCACACCGGCGGAAGGCGGGGCTGGATCGGCGACTCCCCGCTCATCCAACTCGAGACAACGCGTATCCGCGATCTCGGCTGGGCGCCGCAACTGACCATCACGGAGGCGCTGCGGCGCACGGTCGCTTGGCTTCAAGCGAACCCGTTCATCTTCGAGGAGGCGATCGTATGAGCGTGATATTCACACAAGCCCCGCTGCGCATATCGCTCGGCGGCGGCGGCACAGATCTGCCTTCGTACTACCGGACCCACGGTGGCTTTCTCGTTGCGGGCGCGATCAACAAGTACGTCTATATGCTCACGCACACGGTCTTCCAGCGCCGCTATCGTCTGAAGTACTCCGCGTTCGAAGAGGTCGACGATCCTTCAGAGATTCGCCATCCCCTGCTGCGCGAGGCGCTGACGCGTCACTGGACGGGCGATCCTCTCGAGATCGCCTCCGTCGCGGACGTCCCAGCCGGTACCGGGCTGGGCTCTTCCGGCGCGTTCACGGTCTCGCTGCTCAAGGCGCTCGCGCTCGCGGGATCGCTCGCGACGACCCCCGGCCAGTTGGCCGAATGCGCATGCGAGATCGAGATCGACACCCTCGGTGAGCCGGTGGGCAAGCAGGACCAGTACGTCGCCGCCCACGGCGGCATCTGCACGTACACCTTCCATGCCGACGACCGCGTGGACGTCCGCCCGTTGCCGCTCACCCCCGACACACTGCGCAGGCTCGATCGCAACTTCCTGCTGTTCTACACCGGCGCGGCGCGCTCGGCGTCAAAGATCCTCGCCGATCAGCACTCCCGGACGCTCGAGCACGACGAGTCGATGGTGGCGAACCTTCACCGGACGAAGGAGATCGGGTACGAGTCAGCGGCGCTGCTGGAGGCAGGCGATCTGGAGAGCTACGCGGAGCTGATGCACGAGCACTGGCAGAACAAGCGCGCGCGCTCGCCGCAGATAGCGACGTCGCACATCGACGACCTCTACACGCTGGCCCGCCGCTCAGGCGTGACGGGTGGGAAGCTCGTCGGAGCAGGCGGAGGCGGCTTTCTGCTGGTCTACGCGCCGCGACCCGACGACACGCGGCTGGCGATGGCAGCCGCCGGCGCGCCCGAGACTCGGTTCGAGTTCGACTTTCACGGTTGCGTCGGCCAAGAGTTTCGATGACGGCCCTGCGTGTGGGGATCGTCGGCTGCGGCCTGATCGGCCGCAAACGCGCCGCCGCCCTGGACGGCGACAGACTCGTCGCGTGCTGCGATGTGCTCCCCGCTGCCGCTCAAGCGCTCGGGGATGAATACGCCGCCGCCGTCGCCGACGGCGTCGACGACGTGCTGGCGCATACGCCTGACGTCGTCATCGTCGCCGTGCCGCACGACCAGCTTGCCAAGATCGCCGTCCGGGCGCTTGCGGGAGGTGCCCATGTGTTGGTCGAGAAGCCGGCGGGAATCGGCACCGCCGACGTCGATCTCATCGCGACGGCAGCAGAGCAGCACCGAAGGCGCGTGAAGGTCGGCTTCAATCATCGCTTCCATCCGGCGCTCGACCGCCTGATCGCGGAGGCCAGTTCCGGGCGCTTCGGCGACATCATGTTCGCGCGCGCTCGGTACGGCCACGGGGGGCGCCTCGGGTACGAGAACGAATGGCGCATGGACCCCGGGCTGTCGGGGGGCGGAGAGATGATTGACCAGGGCATGCATCTCCTGGACCTGTACTACGCGCTGCTGGGGCCCTTGCCGCTGGCGTCGTCGCTCCTGCGAACACAGTACTGGGACGCGCCGGTGGAGGACAACGCGGTCGTCGTCCTGGGTGAGCTCGATGCGCGCGATGCCCCGTGGGGGACCTTCCACGTCTCGTGGACCGAATGGAAGAACCTCTTCTCGCTCGAGCTCTATTGCCGGACCGGGAAGCTGACCGTCGACGGCCTCGCCGGCTCTTACGGGCCCCAGGAGCTGCGTATCTACTCCATGAAGCCCGAGCTCGGGCCGCCCGACGTGGAGCACCTGACGTTCCCAGCGGGCGACGGGTCCTGGGTGAGCGAGTGGCGCCATCTGCGACAAGCGCTTGTCGCCGACGATGGCCGGCCACTGCACGGGGACCTCCAATCCGCGCGCTACGCGTGGGGCTGTGTCGAGGCCGCCTACGCGGCGAACGGCTATCCCGCGGTGCGAGGAAGGCCCCGTCGATGAGCGTCGCTGAGGCCGCGGCATCCCTCGCCCACGGCCCAATCTGCGTGCTCGGCCTGTGGCACCTGGGCACGGTGACCGCGGCATGCCTCGCCGAAGCGGGCTACGACGTCATCGGGGCGGACCCCGATGCTGCCGTCGTCGCCGAGCTTCGTGAGGGGCGGCTGCCGGTCTTCGAGCCCGGGCTCGCGGAGTTGATCGAGGGGCAGCGGGCCGCCGGGCACCTGCGCTTCGCGACAGATGCAGCGCGGGCGGTGCGCGACGCCACGGTGGTGTGGGTGACGTTCGACACACCGGTGGACGACGAGGACCGCGCCGACGTGGCAAGCGTCCTCGACGCCGCATCGACACTGCTGACCGAGGCTGCCCCCGGCACGCTCGTCGTGATTTCGTCGCAGTTGCCCGTAGGCAGTGTTCGTGAGCTCGAGTCGAGGTGTGCCGCCAGACGCGACGCCGCCGACCTCGCCCTGACGTGCGTGCCGGAGAACCTTCGGCTGGGTAAGGCGCTGGAGTCGTTTCGCCAGCCCGACAGGATCGTCGCGGGCACGCGTAACGCCGCGGTTCGTGATCGCATGGCTGCGCTCCTGTCGCCCTTCTGCGACCACGTGGAATGGATGGGCGTCGAGTCGGCGGAGATGACGAAGCATGCGATCAACAGCTTTCTCGCGACGTCCATCGCGTTCATCAACGAGATAAGCACCATCTGTGAGCAGGTGGGCGCCGATGCGGCGGAGGTGGCACGCGGGCTCAAGAGCGAGCGACGCATCGGGCCGCGCGCGTACCTGAGCCCCGGCGACGCGTTCGCGGGCGGCACGCTCGCCCGAGACATCGCCTTCCTGCGCGAGCAAGCCGACCGCGGAGCGCTGCCGACGCATCTGCTGGCAGGCGTCCAGCAGAGCAACGACGTTCACAAGAACTGGGTCCGGGGGACGCTCGCGAACGTGCTCGACGTCATCCCGGGTCGTCGGGTCGCACTGTGGGGCCTGACGTATAAGCCAGGAACGGACACGCTGCGACGCTCGGGGGCGATCGCACTGTGCTCGTGGCTGCTGGAGAACGGCGCCACCGTTTGCGCCCACGATCCGGTCGTCCGCGCCCTGCCAGACCATCTGGCGGCGCACATGCAGCTCGCGGACGACGCGCTCGGAGCGGCGGCGGGGGCCGAAGCTCTGGTCCTCTGCACGCCATGGCCCGACTACCGTTCGATAGCCGCCGGGGATTTGCTCGCGGTCGCGCCCGGCGTCATCGTCATCGACCCCGCCGGCTTTCTGAAGCAGAGCCTCGGGGGAGCCCCGGAAGTACGGTACGTCCAGGTCGGCAGCGCGTGGCCCGCGTTGAAGGAACAACAGGAAGGTGATCTGACGTGAGCCATGATCTCAGCGATCGCAGCGCGCTCATCACGGGGGCAAGTCAAGGTCTCGGGCGTGAGATCGCACGGCGGTTCGTATCCGCCGGTGCATCCGTATGCATCTGCGGCCGGATCGCAAGCGACCTCGAAGACGCACGCGACGAGCTCGCCGGCTTGGCCGGCTCGGGCGTCGAAGTCGTCGCCCAGGTCGCCGACGTTTCGAGCGAGGACGACATCAATGCGCTCACCGAGCTGGCTCTGCAGCGCTTCCCGGCCCTGGAGATCCTCGTCAACAACGCGGGCGTCTACGGGCCAATGGGCACGATCGAGGACGTCGACTGGGATACGTGGGTTGAGGCCGTCAAGATCAACCTGTTCGGGTCGGTGCTCCTGGCTCGGGCGCTCATCCCCCACTTCAAGGCCCGCGGCTACGGGAAGATCATCCAGCTGGCGGGCGGCGGCGCGACGTCTCCGATGCCGGGGATCAGCGCGTATGCGACATCGAAGGCCGGGGTCGTGCGCTTCGCGGAGACGCTCGCCGGGGAGCTGCGTCCGTACGGCGTCGACGTCAACGCCGTGGCGCCGGGCGCGCTGAACACGCGGATGCTCGACGAGGTTCTGGCGGCCGGGCCGCAGCGCGTCGGGCAGCCGTTCTACGACCGCGCGGTGGCACAGCAGCATTCCGGGGGCGCCGGACTCGGCCGCGGAGCCGAGCTCGCATGCTTTCTCGCCTCCGGTGCGAGCGACGGCATCACCGCGAAGCTGCTGAGCGCCGTATGGGATCCATGGGCGGAGCTTCCCGAGCACCGGCCAGACTTGGACTCTGACGTCTACACGCTGCGACGGATCGTCCCGGCCGATCGGGGCCTGGACTGGGGCCTCGACTGAATGGCGGTGGATGAGCTCAGCCCCGTCTGCATCCTCGCTGGCGGCAGGGGCACACGACTCGGCGTGCAGGATCGGCCAAAGCCGCTCGTCGAGGTGGCAGGCGAGCCGTTTTTGATCCATCCTCTCCGCCTCCTGCGAGCCCACGGCGCGCGCCGGATCGTGCTTCTCGTTGACCACCTCGGAGAGCAGATCGCGGATCTCGTCGGCGACGGCTCCGCGTTCGGCCTCGACGCGACCGTGGTGTTCGATGCCCCCGGCTTCACCGGCACCGCGGGCGCCGTCCGCGGGGCGCTGGAGCACCTCGGTGAGGAGTTCCTCGTACTGTACGGCGACACCTACCTGCGCATCGACTACCGAGCGGTGCAGACCGCCCGCCGGGCGTCCGGCCGACCGGCACTGATGGCCGTCCTGCGCAATCGCAACCGCTGGGGGCCGAGCAATGCCGTCTACGCCGGCGGCATGGTGACCCGCCACGACAAGGCAGCGCCCGAAGCCGACATGGAGTGGATCGACTACGGCCTCGGCGTGCTGACGCCCGCGGCGCTCGAGCGCGCGCCCGACGCCGATGATCTGGCGGACGTGTACCGCGAGCTCGCGGCTGCCGGCCAACTCGCCGGCTATGTCGCGACCGAGCGCTTCTACGAGATCGGAAGCCCTGCTGCTCTGGCGGAGGCCGATGCGTTCCTCCGCGCGCTTGCTTCGGCGCAATCAGGCCGAATCACGTCCGGAACGGTCCACCGGACGTGAGCGCGGCGGGGGAGAAGAAGCCTCTGCGGATCGGTGTCGACATGGTCTCGGCGGGGAGCGGGTTTAAGTCTGGTGCCGGCGGCATGATCAACTACTACGAGGGCCTGCTCAGCGCGCTGTGCGAGCGCGAGGATGTGGCGTCGATCGTGGCGTTCGTCTCTCCGTCGAATGTCCGCCTCGCCGTTCCATCGCATCCGAAGATCGAGGCGGTCATCTGCAGAGGCCTGCCGTCCGGCCGCACGGGACGCGTGATCTACGAGCAGACCGTTCTGCCGATCCTCGCAAGCAGGCAGACGATCGACGTGCTGCTATGCACCGTCAACATCATGCCTCTGCTGCGGCGTGCGCCGACGGTCGTGGTGCTGCAGTCGATTCAGTACTTCCTGTGGCCGACGGAAGTCGGACGACTGCGCGGTCTCTACCTACGGTTCTTCACGCCACGCTCGCTCGCGCGCGCGGACGGCATCGTCGCGGTCACCGAAACCGAGCGCACCGACGCACTCCGGCTATTCGACCTCGACGAGAGCAAGATCGCGGCCGTCCACCACGGGATCCCGAACTGGGCCGCCGCGGCTCATCGAGAGGAACTGGCCCCACACGAGTTGCCGGACGGTGCTCCGTACGTTCTCGTGGTGTCGCGACTGTATGGATTCAAGAACCACCGCCGTCTGATCGAGGCACTCGCGCTGGTCAGGGCCGACCCTGAGCTCCCGTATCACCTGGTGATCGCAGGCGGCGACGCCGACGTCACTCGAGCCGACCTCGAGGCCCACGCGGCACGTCATGGGGTGAGCGAGCGCGTGCATTGCCTCGGCATGGTCCCGCAGGCGCAGATGCCCGCGCTCTTCCTGGGCTCCGCGGCGATCGCCTACGTGAGCCTGTACGAGACGTTCGGCCTTCCGGTGCTCGAGGCGCTCTCGTTCGGGCTTCCGCTCGTGACCTCCGGCGCCGGAGCTACGGCCGAGGTCGCCGGGGACGCCGCAGTCCTGGTGAACCCGCACTCCGTTGCGGAGATCGCCAGCGGGTTGCGGGCCGTCCTCACCGACGGCGACCTGCGAGCGCGTCTCGCCGAGGCCGGCCCGCAGCGCGTCGCTGACTTCTCCTGGGAGCGCTGCGCTGATGGAACGATGTCCGTCATTCGCTCGGCGTTGCAGCGACGAACCGCCTCCGACGGAGTTCGGGTCGGGCCGGCCCGGGAAGTGACGCGTGGCTAGCAGATCATCGAGCGCCGACGGCGAGGCCAGAGCGCGAAGCGAAAGGCTTCGTACACCGCAGGAAGCGGACTCTCCCGAGGTGGAGGCGCAGGGGAGACCGGAGGTCGCGCCCGAAGCACTGATGCGGGCCGAGCGTCGTCGCCTCGACGCGCTGACGGGCCTCAGGGCGCTGGCTGCCGGCTGGGTGGTCCTCGTGCACTACCGGGAGAGGCTCGTCGAGGGGATCCCCGGTGCCGAGCACCTCGAGCCGCTCATGCGGTTCGGATATCTCGGCGTCGACGTCTTCTTCGTCCTCAGTGGGTTCATCCTGGCCTATACGTACTCGGCGACGTTCGACGGCGGCGTGACCGGGACGACATACCGTCGCTTCCTCAAGCTCCGGCTTGCGCGCATCTATCCGGTCCATCTCCTGACGCTGCACGCGCAGGTCGCGCTGGTTCTGGCGGCGGGCCTGATCGGCATCGGCTACGAGGCACCCGGGGTGCTTTTCACGTTCCGAACGTACGTCGAGAATCTGGCGCTCGTGCACGTCTGGTTCACTCACGAGCCGAGCTGGAACATCCCCGCCTGGTCGATCAGCGCCGAGTGGTTCGCGTACCTGCTGTTTCCGTTCGGCGCGGTCTGGCTGGCGAGCTACAAACGGCGCTGGATCTCGTTCGCGGGCGCAGCCGGCTGTTTCGCGATCTTGCTTGCGGCCTTTACCACCTGGTTCTCGCACACCGAGCTGCCGGGGCCGGGGGCGCTCACGCGGATCGCCTGCGAGTTCGCGGCGGGTTGCTTCCTGTATCGGATCTACAGGGATTTCCCGTGGCCGCGCATCGGCCACATCGCGCTGCCCGCCGCCATCCTGATCGTCGCCTCGCCATGGCTCACAGGCTCGGACTACCGCTACCACGAAGCCATCATGTGGAGCCCGCTCTTCGGCCTCCTCATCCTCGGTCTGGCCTACAACCGAGGCCCCGTCGCCGCCCTGCTTCGGCTGCCCTGGACGGTGTTCTGGGGCGAGGCCTCGTATTCGCTGTACATGACGCACGAACTCCTCCTGCAGGTCTTCAACAAGCTTGTGCCCGCAAGCCCGCTCTCCGGCCCCGGACCTGCGGGCATACTCGCCTGCACCTTGCTGCTCGCGGCAGCACTCGGCGTGGCCGCGGCGACGTACCTCCTGATCGAGCGGCCCGCCCGCGCATGGTTGAGACGCGCCTCGCTACCGCGCCGAGGCGTGGCGCCCGGGTCGGGTGAGCCGGTAGGCTGAACTCCGTCCGCCGTCGACGAGCGCGCGATCGACATCCGCAGGTTCTGCAACCGTGCTCCACCAACAACGGCCATCGCCTTATCGACAGGCTGTAAGGGCAGCTCGATCGACGTTGCACGGCCACCTGCCACCGCGCTACGAGCACTTCGCTGCGCGCTGGGAAACGGACTTCTGGGAGCTGGCCGAGCCGGGCCTGAAGCCCGGCGCTCGCGTGCTGGACGTGGGCTCGGGGCGGCGGCCGGCACTGCCGCTGCACCAGCGTCCAGACGGCATCACCTATGTCGGGCTCGACCTGTCCCCTCGCGAGCTCGAAGCCGCTCCCCCGGGTTCGTACGATGCCGTCGTCGTCAGCGACGTATGCACGCGTGTCCCCGAGCTGGAAGGGCGCTTCGATCTGATCGTGACCTGGCAGGTTCTCGAACACGTCGATTCGCTCGAACGCGCGCTCGCCAACCTCCGTTTGTACCTCACCCAGGGCGGCCATGCCGTCGCGCTGTTCTCCGGGCGCTACTCCGCGTTCGGCACCGCGAACCTGCTCCTGCCGCGGCGGCTGGGCGCGCGGCTCGTGGCGCGGATCATGAAGCGCGACCCGCAGACGGTGTTCCCGGCGTACTACGACCGTTGCCACCGCACGGGCCTCGAGCACCTGCTCGAGTCGTGGTCGCAAGTGCGTGTCATCAGCGCGTGGAACGGCGCGACGTACTTCAACTTCTTTCGTCCCCTGCAGGCCTGCTACGTGTTCTACGAGGAGTGGACGGCGGTGGCCGGGCGAGACAACCTCGCGACCCACTACTATCTGCAACTGCGCAAGTGATCGGACTCACGCGACGACGTCCACGGCAGACGCGGGCATCCCCTCGGTGGGAACGATCTCCTCCGCCGCGACGGGCGGCTCATGCGAGCGGCGCCCGCCTCTGACCTGAGCCCGGCCCGCCGGCGTCAGGCGGTCGACATGCTCGTCGACCGCCTGCACTTCAGCGAGCGTCGGGCCTGCCGGTTGGCGGGCAAGCATCGATCCACGCAGCGTCACGAGCCGCCGGCGCCGTCGGCCGAGGACAGCGATCTGCGCCGACAGTTGCGCGCGATCGCCAAGCTCAAACCGCGGTGGGGCTACCGGCGCGCCCACGGCCATCTGCGCGCGAACGGTCATGTCGTCAACCGCAAGCGCGTGCAGCGCCTGTGGCGCGAGGAAGGGCTGCGGGTGCCGCAGAAGACACGTAAACGCCGCCGGACCGGTGACCCCGAAGCGCAGTGGCTGCGGGCCGAGCGCCCCGATGAGCTGTGGGCGCTGGACTACCAGTACGACCAGACCGCCGACGGGCGGATGCTGCGCTTGTTGAACATCGTCGACGAGTTCACCCGCGAGGTGCTCGCGATCCGTGTCGATCGCAGCATCACCGCCCAGCAGACCGTCAGCGTCCTCGAGGCCATCGTCGCCGAGCGCGGCGCCCCGGCG
>Ga0136614_10001464_pt1 | contig 13930 bp, 12 predicted proteins | sample AntDrymUQ2792106_2_FD_106643 | JGI IMG/M metagenome (GOLD analysis project Ga0136614, IMG submission 106643) | Polar desert sand microbial communities from Dry Valleys, Antarctica - metaG UQ279 (21.06) | ecosystem: Environmental > Terrestrial > Soil > Desert | place: Antarctica: Dry Valley...
CGGGATTATCGAAACCGAGTCGGACGAGGCGCGGAAGATAGCCGGTGTGATCAATGTGCGCGTGCGTGATGATCACGGCGTCGAGGCGTCGAGGGTCAAACGGCGGGTCTTGCCAGTTGCGTTCGCGTAATTCCTTCAGACCTTGAAACAGTCCACAGTCGACGAGCACGTTACCCTTCTCCGACTCGATGAAATACTTCGAGCCGGTGACAGTCCCGACGCCGCCCCAAAAACTTAGTGTCGCCACAGTCACCTCCATTAACATTCGTGCGTGCATCTGACTTGCCACACTGCTTCAGCAGATGAAGCCCCTCGGTATATTAGGCACGACTCCTGCCAGCATAATCACCGGGACATCTGCGAAACAGGAAATGGCAATACCCCCTGCTCTCCATATGCGCGAGTCTCGGTGCGCTCCGAAAAGAAATGAGGATAGCTTGCGCGAAGATTGCTCGAGGCCGACGGCGATAATTGACCACTCAACCCAGCGTACCGGCACGTACACCGCGAGGTAGGTAAAGACTCCTTTTCCGGGCATGTCACCGAGCAAGTCGAGGTAAAGGAGCTTGGCGAGCAAAAAAATAACGATTCCGAAACTAACCCCCAAAATCAATCGGAGAAAGCCAAAGACCATTGCTGCGAAAAGTTGCCACGATATGCGTGGGTTCAATAAGCGAAAGCCTACGTATGTAATGCCTCAGTTATTAGGGGTTATTCCGTTAACGCATGTTGCAAGCAAAGGGTTTGCGGTTTGATTACCCCCAGTAACTGACCGATTACCTACGTATGACCACACAACATAAGCAATTAGCTTCAGGGCAATGTAAATGAACAAAATGTCCATCTAGGTACTGCTTCTTCAACGCACCCTCTAAATCCTTCTAGCCAGCCAACGCCACAACTTTCTCGGCAGCATCCTTCATACCGTTTGCGACGGTGAAGTTCATGCCGGACTCGCGGATCACGCGCTGCCCTTCTTCAACGTTGGTGCCTTCGAGCCGCACGACGACCGGGACTTTGATGCCGAGGTTCTGCGCCGCGCCGACCACGCCGCGCGCTACCATGTCACAGCGCACGATGCCGCCGAAGATATTAATCAGAACGGCCCGCACATTCTCGTCGCCGAGCAGGATTTTGAAGGCCGCTTCGACGCGCTGCTGCGATGCGCCGCCGCCGACATCAAGGAAGTTGGCCGGCTCTCCGCCCGCCAGCTTGATGATGTCCATCGTTGCCATCGCGAGGCCCGCGCCGTTGACCATGCACGCGATGTTGCCGTCGAGCTTGATATAGTTCAAATCAAACTTCGACGCCTCGATCTCCAAAGGCTCTTCTTCGTTTAAGTCGCGCAACTCCGTGTAGTCCGGGTGGCGAAACATCGCGTTGTCGTCGAAGTTCACCTTCGCATCAAGGGCAATCAGGCGCTCATCCTTCGTCAGCAGAAACGGGTTGATCTCCAACAGCGACGCGTCCATCTGCTCATAGGCGGTGTAGAGCGACTGCATAAATTTCGCCGCCTGATTCACGAGTTGAGCGGGGATACCTAAACCGAACGCCAGCTTGCGCGCCTGGAACGGACGGAAGCCGACCGCCGGATCAACCGTCTCTTTGAGAATCTTTTCGGGCGTGTGCGCGGCGACCTCTTCGATATCCATCCCGCCCGCCGACGACGCCATAAAAACCGGGCGTCCCGTCACGCGGTCGAGCACGATGCCGAGGTAAAATTCCTTGTCTATCGGCAGACCCTCTTCGACCAACAGCACGCGCACCTCGCGCCCTTCGGGGCCGGTCTGGTGAGTGACGAGTTGCATGCCGAGTATGTTTTCGGCAACCTCGCGCGCCTCTTCGGGACTTTTCGCTAACTTCACGCCGCCGCCTTTGCCGCGCCCGCCCGCGTGAATCTGCGCCTTGACGACGACCACCTCCGTGCCTAATTCTTTCGCCGCGTTGAAAGCCTCCTCAGCGGTGCGCGCGACGATCCCGCGCGGTACGGGGACGCCGTACTTTTTCAAAAGCTCTTTACCCTGATACTCATGAATCTTCATCCGTAACCCCACACGATTGGCTTGTCCCAACCGGAAAATTTAGGTTTGATTTAGAGCGCGAGGAGTGTAGCCGCACGACGCGCGGCACTGCAAGCCACGACCTTTCCAAGAGCTTTGCCCGGACGCTATCAAAGCGTAAGTTGCTGGCTATCGACTTCAAGAAAAAGGATGAGCCACGAATGACACGAATGACACGAATGAAATATCTGACCGGGAAGGCATGTCACCGAATCATCGCACTCGGTGCTCCGCGTGACTTGCTGCCAATGAATTGATTCGTGTCATTCGTGGCGAAATGTTTTTTCTTATAATCTATAGCAAGACAGGCTAATTTCTATTCACCCATCATCAAACTTGAGGCACACATTCAGGAGACTTTTCGATGAACGAAGTTACCGTCACATCTCTTACCAATCTGCGGAACGAAGTCAGCTACGGTGTCGGCAAAGTATTTATCACGGATGAGCCGTCCGCGCTCGGCGGTGAAGATGCCGGCCCCGACCCATACACAATGCTGCTCGGCGCGCTCGGCAGTTGCATCTCGATGACGATTATGCTGTATGCGCGCCGCAAAGTCTGGCCGCTCGAACGCGTGACGGTGCGTCTGCGTCAGCAGAGGCTCCACGCCAAAGACTGCACCGAGTGTGAGATGACCACCGACGGCTTCGTTCAACGCATCGAGCGCACCGTCACCTTCGAAGGCAACCTCTCCGACGAGCAACGCGCGCGCTTGCAGGAGATCGCCCACAAATGTCCGGTGCATAAAACACTAATGTCGGAGATAGTGATTGTTGACGGTTGAAGTGTCGTCCGCGCCCGATTGAGAACGGGCGGGCTGCTGGCCGGGATAAGCTGCCTATAAAAGATGAAGAGGCTTGCTACTTCTTTCGCGCAGCAAGCCTCTTCAGTCGTTGGTCGGGATGCCGAGATTCGAACTCGGGGCCTCACCCACCCCAAGGGTGCGCGCTACCAGGCTGCGCCACATCCCGTCAAAACCCACGGTAAGTATCTCTGGAAAAGATTATTTGTCAAATCCGCCGGACTCACGCCGCGTAAGGTTCAACTTCGCGAGCTAACGAACAGATAAGGCTACCTACGGCGCGTGCCGGGCAAGTCGTCGTCGACATCGAGCAGCGTCAACAGGTCACGCAAGTCCTGCCGTAAACGGCGCAGAGCCAGACGCCGCTCGCCCGACAGTGGCACGTCGTCGTCCGCAGACGTGACCGTTTCATCGAAGCTCGCGCGCGGTTGAGCAACCAGCGGAGCGGTCGCGGGGGTTGAAGAGAGCGACGCCGAAACGCTCGACGAAGATGATAACAGCGGCGCAGCGGTGGACGGCCCGCTCATCTCCGGGGTGACGACTTTTAGTTTGCTTGCGCCGCGCAGTTCGCCGGTAAGCTTCTTTTTCGCCCCGGCGATGGTGTACTGGTCTTCGTAAAGCAGTTCTTTAATCCGCAGCACCATCTCGACATCACGCTTGCGGTAAGTGCGCTGACCGGCGCGGTTCTTCTGTGGCGCGAGCATCGGAAACTCCGACTCCCAGTAGCGCAGCACGTGTGCCTGCACGTCAGTGATTTCGCACACCTCGCCGATCTTGAAGAACAGCTTTTCAGGAATGAAGACAGCCGCTCGGTTCATGGTTTTTTCGTGATCCTCACCGGGTCCGAGCCGATGTTACCAACGCGCAAAGTCTGTCTTTGGACGCTCAGAACCGCCTCAGGGCAAGGTGGTTAGAATGAAGCGGGGCCATGTTACTCCGCGCTCGTAAACCGTGTCAATCTCGTTGTTAAACGGCGGATGGGGCTAAAGTCAGGCAGTGCGTGGAACTTCGGGGAGTTGGTTTTCGATTTCACGGAGCGCTCTTCTGACACGTCACCGCGAGAAGTGGGAACTTCAAGGTGACGTGGGTTCAGTCCGAGACAGGCTTTAATTGAATCAGACGATTGACCGAGTCGAACGTGATTTGAAAGGGACGTAACGCATCGCGGCCAAGCAGAATCGGCGTTTCGGCTTCTACCCCCAGTAGCAAATCTGTCGGCACATGGCGCAGGGCAAGCGCCCCGATGAAAACCGTCGCGGGTCTGATGCGACGGGCGCGAACTGCGGCCCCGGTGAAATCTCGGCTGTCGTCCTTCCGACCACTCTCGTCAGGCGAGACCGGAACAGCGATCCGCAGCGCCCGCGCCGCAGTCTCGCTGACCGCCAAACCAAGTCCGGAACCGGTGTCGAGCAACGCACGCCGCCCTCCTTCGATCATCACGAAGGGTCGGCGTCCGCGAGTTTCACGCAACCACGGGACGATCACGCCATCACCCGCCTCGCCATCGATGTGTAGAGGGCTGCGGCTCGGATCAAATGCGCTCAACACTCCCGCCGAGATATTTATCACATAGCCGAAGGGCCGAAAGGCTTCTGTCGGGTCGAGCACGCCATCAATGCCCGGCGGCAATTCATCCACGACTATCACCGCCCCGCCCGGTGTGAGGCGGTTATGCCGATCCCCGATAGCCAACTCGCGCAGAGTAGCTTTTCGACCAACGGTGCGGTCCGCGCTGCTTAGTCCACGGATCTCGAATGTTTCGGAATTAATGACGGAGACTTGCGCATCGGCGGCGACGCGCCGAGAAAGAATTGTCGCCCCCGCCCCGGTATCAATCGCAAACGTGTAGGCACCCATCCTGTTGATCCACATTTTGACTAACAGGCCGCGCCCCTCGACTTCGCGGAACCGCACGGTGCGTGGCACCACGGCGTTCACTCTTGTTGCCGCACCTTTGACTGATGAGGACTGGGCGGTGATGTGCATCGGGATCGTACTGCCGCCGCCCGCCGACTTTGGAGCACGCGAAAAGGCAGCCGCACCGCCCGGTGAAGCTGCCCATAACGCGAACAATAAAATGAAGAACGCGGTCGAAGGTTGGTTTATTTTCACTTGCCTTAAGCCGCGTTTCTTCATCATTCAGACATCGGTATTGGAACTGCTCTGTCGGTCTGCCTTGTTAGTACTGACGATTCTTCTTCCGCAGTTTGTAAGTGTAGAGGGCCGAACCGCCACCGCCGGCCAGCGCGCCAATCGCCGCGCCCTTTTTGCCGCCGACCAAACCGCCGATGGCCGCGCCACCACCAGCACCCATCGCGACGGTCAGCTTGTCGCGGTGCTTCTGCCAGAACGAGCGTTCGCGGGGCTGCCTGTAGTCGTAGTAAACCCGCCGTGAGTTGTCGCTGCGACGTGCGCGGCGATTGTTGCGGTACACGACCCGCGTCGCCGGCCCAACGCTTGAACGCGAAACGCTGTGCCGATCATCACGCGCTGTCAGCAACTCTTCGTCACGCGCCGCGCGAACGCCTTCGGTGAACCCCTGACGATAAGCCGATTTCTCGTCCGTCAACGCCGGGTCGAATTGCGCATTCTGTCCGGCGTCGGCCAGCAAAGTCTGGTCGGTTGTAGCCGGCGCGGTGACCAGAGAGTTGTGTGCCGGCGCCACGGGAACTAATTGCTTGGCAGCGGTCGCCGTCGCCACGTCCTCGGTTTTGGCCGGGCGCATCATAAATGCTCCTGCCGATCCACCCAGCAGAGCGGCTACCAGCGCGACCGGTAATATCTTATTGTTCAAGTCCATTTGATTTGATTCTCCTTACGAAATCTTTCGAGAGACTACAGTGACTTAGCAATCGGCGTTCCGCACGTTCTGATCATTACCGTGCGCCGTAGCACATGCTACTTGTGAATGCAGAATAGAAACGTTTTCCGCGTTCGGGCATGAACTTGCAGAAGCCGGTGTCATAAAATCACAACATTGATGCTCAATCGCGATCCGCAGTCCCGCGGCGTCGATACACTATTTCGACACCCCGCAACACCATATCCTCACGCTGCTTCTGCACCATTGCTACATTCCATGTCGGTTGGACGCGCTGTTCTGCGCGGGCTATACTTCAGAGCAACTCTTCCTCGAAACTCCTGGAGGCTAACTTTAATACTGTGTCCACATCTCAATCCGTCTTTCGGCTCGCCAAGCGCCTCGAACGAGTCGGCTTTTCCGATATCGTAAACATCCGCAACCGCATTATGGAGTTACGCGCGTCGGGGGCGAGCGTCTATCAATTTGAAGGCGGCGAACCTTTCCTCAACACGCCTGAACCGATCAAACAGGCAATGACGCGGGCGCTGCTTGAGAACAAAACGCGCTACGCCCCATCGTCCGGCATCGCCGAGTTGCGCGCCGCGTTGGCCGCCAAGGTGCGAGTGCGGAATCTGATCCCGGCGCGCGACGAAGACCTGATCGTGATGAATGGCGGGATGCATGGGCTGTTCGGCGCTTTCCAATCGACGGTTAATCCGGGCGACGAAGTGCTGGTCTTCTCACCGTTCTGGACGCCGATTAAAGATTTGATCGCCCACTGCGAAGGCACGACCGTGCTCGTCCCGACGACGGATGCGCGCCGCGACGGTCTCGCGCAAACCCTGGCGCGTCATACGACCGCGCGCACGCGCGCCATCTATTACAACACGCCGCAGAACCCTTCGGGCGTGGTCTTCACGCGCGCCGAGGCCGAGACAGTCGCCCGCTTCGCACGCGAACGGAACCTGATCGTGATCGCGGACGAAGCTTACGAAGACCTCGTCTACGACGGCGAGCATGTCTCCATCGCCTCGCTCGAAGGAATGATCGAACGCACCATCACGACCTTTACGCTCTCCAAGTCTTATGCGATGACGGGCTGGCGCATGGGCTACGTGGTCGCCGCCGAGCCGTGGATGACGGGACTGCGGAAGACGCTGCTCTATTCGACGAACGGGGTGTCGACGCCTTCGCAGTGGGCGGCGCTCGCTGCGTTCACAGAGGCTTCGTCCTTACTGGCGACGGCGCGCGAAGCGTATCGCGCGCGGCGCGATTTGTTGATTGCCGGACTCAACGACATCGGCCTGCGGTGCCTGCCTCCGGCCGGGGCTTTTTACGCCTTCCCAGACGTCACGCGCATCCACAAACTGAGTCGCGCGGCGGCGGAAATCCTGCTCGACCGCGCGCAGGTCGCAACCGTCCCCGGCATCGTCTTCGGCGAGCACGGTGAGAGCCACCTCCGCTTCTCTTTTTCCACCTCCATCGAAGTAATCGAAGCCGGGCTTGATTCCATGCGCCGACGACTCTAAGGGACTCTTAAGGGATGAGGGATGAGGGATGAGGGATGAGTCAGATGGTGCTGAGCAAATAGGTAGCACCGATCTTCTTCCATCCCGCCGCAGTCCCGCTGCCGCGTCACGCAGCGAGTTTGACTTCATCAACAAAGTGCGCCACCGCGCACATCAAACAAATCCGGCACTCAATACTTCCTCTTCATCCCTCATCCCTCATCCTTCATCCCTTAGTTTAGGTATTGGGGACGATGCCGCGGTGACGCGCGCGCGGCGCGGGCATGACACGCTCATCACCACTGATCTGCTCGTCGAAGACATTGATTTCCGCCGCGACTGGATGCCGCCGCAGATGCTCGGCCACAAGGCACTCGCGGTCTCTCTCTCCGACATCGCGGCGATGGGGGCGCGGCCACGTTGGGCGTTGCTGTCCGTTGGAGTTCCGGAAGAGGTCTGGCGCGGGCGCTTTGTGGATGAGTTCTACAAAGGGTTCTTCGCGCTGGCCGACGAGTGTGGGGTGACGCTGATCGGCGGCGACGTATCGCGCACGACGAACCGCGTCGTGATTGATTCGATTGTGCTCGGCGAAGCGAAACGCAATCGCGCCGTTCTACGTTCCGGCGCGAGCCCCGGCGACCGCATCTTCGTCACCGGCGCGCTCGGCGGCTCGGCGGCGGGCCTGCAACTACTCGAAGGCGGCGCACGGCTACCGAAGAACGCGGTTCGTCGGACTCGCTTCAGTGCGACTGAGCAATTGATGCTCCGACACCTGCGTCCATCGGCTCGACTCGCGTGGGGTCAGTTTCTCGGCGAGAAGCGTCTGGCGACGGCGATGATTGATCTCAGTGACGGACTATCGTCCGACCTTGCGCACCTGTGTCGTGAAAGCGGCGTCGGCGCAAACATTGATGCTTCGCGGATACCGATTGACCCGTTGATTGAACGCCGCGGCGAGCAAGTTGACGACGTGCTTTCTTCACACGCGGGCGACGCATTCACGCTCGCCCTCGGCGGCGGCGAAGATTACGAGTTGCTGTTCACCGTCAGTCCGAAAAACGCCGCGCGTGTGCCGGACGAAATTGATGGTGTAGCAGCGACGTACATCGGCGACGTGACAAACGAGAAAGGGCGTGTGCTGTTAATCGCAGGCCGGCGCCGGCGCACGCTGAAGTCGTCGGGGTTCACCCATTTTAAGCGCGCTCGCCGAAAATGAAGCACTTCGTCGGCTGCCTTTTTTTACATTCTGATGTTCCTGTTTGACTCGCTGCCCATCCTTGCCTAGACTCTCTATTCAGGCTGTGACTTGTTCGCCGTCCGTTCATTAATTCGGAAACAACTCGTCACGGCGCGCGTCCACCTTTTCAGTCTGCTGGCACTGAGTGGGATTAACCTACGGTTTTTTTGAAGGGAGTTATCGCAACATGCTTCGCACTATCATCCGCCTCGTCGTCGCCCTGCTCACGTTCGCGATTGGCGTCTCTGCCAGTGCGGTCTGGGCATTATTTAGTCCCAACCAAATGTCGGCATCATCCGTGAAAGCGCCGGTGCTAACTTTAGAGGCTCCGAAAAGGAGTGGGTGCAGAACAAGAGCGTTTCTTGCTGCGCCGCCACCACCACCCCCGATGCCGGCGACGCCTTTGCCCAACAGCATGTTAGTGCAGGGCGGTGTCCTGAACGGCAAAGCGATCAGCAAGCCACAACCGGCCTATCCGCCGATTGCCAAGGCCGCCCGCGCGTCGGGCACGGTCACGGTGCAGATTGTGGTCAACGAAGACGGGAACGTGCTGTCAGCCGACGCCGTCAGCGGCCACCCATTGTTGCAGCGGGCGTCGATCGAAGCGGCGCGGCAAGCTCGTTTCTCTCCGACCAAACTTTCCGGACAACCGGTCAAAGTCTCTGGCGTGGTGACATACAACTTCATCTTGCAGTAAGCGCACTCAAGGCAGACCGCAAGCAGAGCTAAATTGCGATGACGTGCGCGCCGCGATGACGGGTGCGCCGCACCGGTTGTCAGTCGCATGTCGTCGGCCTGATGTCCGCGAGTCAACGAATGCTGAGATTTCACAACACGCTTTCCGGCCAACTCGAAGAGTTTCGCCCCTTGCGCGAGGGTGAAGTAAAATTCTACTTCTGCGGCCCGACCGTCTGGGACTACGCGCACATCGGAAACTTCCGCTCAATCGGCGTGTTCGGCGACACGCTGCGCCGCTACCTCAAATTCAAAGGCTACCGCGTCACGCACGTGATGAACGTCACTGACGTTGACGACCGCATCATCGAACGCTCGCAGCAGGCCGGACTCTCGCTCAATGATTACACCGCGAAGTATATCGACGCGCTGTGGGAAGACTTCGACGCGCTCGGTTGCGAGCGCCCCGACATCGTGCCGCGCGCGACCGATCACATCCCGGAGATGGTCGCGCTGATCGACCGTCTGACCGAGGGCGGCCACGCCTACCGTTCCGACGATTCAATATATTTCCGCATCACCTCGTTTCCAGACTACGGCAAACTCTCGAAGATCAACTTCGCGGGCAACATCGCCGGCGCGAGCGAGCGCATCGACACCGATAAGTATGACAAGGAAGACGCGCGGGATTTCGCGCTGTGGAAGTCGGCCAGGTCGCCGGACGAAGCGGCGTGGGATGCACACATCGGACGTGGCCGCCCCGGCTGGCACATCGAGTGCTCCGCGATGTCGATGAAGTACCTCGGCGAGACGTTCGACATCCACGCCGGCGGCATTGACCTCGTCTTCCCACACCACGAAAACGAAATCGCGCAGAGCGAGGCCGCGACCGGCAAACCTTTCGCCAGGTATTGGCTGCACGCCGAACATCTCAAGGTCGAAGGCGAAACGATGTCGAAGTCGAAGGGCAACTACTTTACGTTCCGCGATCTGGTGGGGCGCGGCTTCGACCCGGTCGCGATTCGTTACGCGCTGCTGAGCGTACCATTCCGCAAGCAACTAAACTTCACGCTCGATGATTTGCGTGGGCACGAAAAAACGGTTGTGTCGCTTCGCGATTTCCGCGCGCGCCTCATTGAAGCGCGCACCGAGCCGGGGACGAATCCCGTGATGCGCGCGGCGGCGGCGCGTGCCCTCGAAGAGTTCGAAAGCGGGCTTGACGATGACCTCAACACTTCGGTCGCGCTCGCCGCGATTCACAATCTGAAGCGCGAGGTGAACAAGGCGCTCGACTCTTGCGAGATGTACGAAGATGACCGCGTTGACATCCTCAACCTGATCGCGCGTTTCGATTCGGTGCTGAACATCTTCGGCATGCCGGAACGCGGACTGCTCGACGCTGAGATTCAGACGTTGATTGACGAACGTCAGGAAGCGCGCCGCCGCCGCGACTTCGCGCGCGCCGACGAGGTGCGCGACCAACTCCTCGCCCGCGGCATTATCCTCGAAGACACACGCGACGGCGTGCGCTGGAAACGGCGCGGGGCATAGGGTACTATCGGCGACAAGCGGCGCGCGGTGTATGACAAGAGAATGTCTCCCTGCAACTAATTGCCCGTCCCTGACTGTCGGTTTATCCATTATGCTTTTCATCCAAATGACACACTTTCGTCCCCTCGAAGCGCGAGCCGACATCTTCGCCGGCTAGCGTTCTTCATTTCGCTGGTCGTTCCCGCCTATCCTTTTTCAATTAAACTTTTACTCCTCGCCTTGTTTCATCAGGAGATTTTTCCATGTCCACAATTGCGCCACCTAAAAAACCGGAAATCAAAACCGCGCTGCCCGGCCCGAAAGGCAAGGCCATCATTGATGCCGACGCGCAGTACGTTACGCCGTCTTACCCGCGCCCATCTTTTTCGCTTGTCGCCGAACGCGGCGAGGGCGTGTGGGTTGAAGATGTTGACGGCAATACGTTCCTCGACTGCAACGCCGGCGTCGCCGTCTGCTCGACCGGTCATTGTCACCCGGAAGTCGTCCGCGCGATTCAGGAACAGGCCGCGCAACTGATTCACATGTGCGGCACCGATTATTACTATCGCCACATGCCGGAATTGGCGAGCAAACTCGACGAGATCGTGCCGGTTCCATCGCCTACGCGCACGCACTTCGCGAACAGCGGCACCGAAGCCGTCGAGACCGCGCTTAAACTTGCGATGCACGCGACCGGAAGAGAGAAGTTCATCGCCTTCTTCAACAGCTTCCACGGGCGCACGCTCGGCTCGCTCTCGCTGACTTCATCGAGAGTGGCGCAGCGCCGGGGATTCCGCCGTCAGGCGCTCGACGTGACGCACGTGCCTTACGCCTATTGCCTGCGCTGCCCGTTCAACCTCGGCAAGTGTGAAGACGGCTCGTGCTGCCTCGGCAGCATTGACTGGATCGAAGAGCGCCTGTTCAAAACGACGATGCCACCCGAAGAGTGCGCCGCGATTGTCGTCGAGTGTGTGCAGGGTGAGGGCGGCTACGTCCCTGCGCCGCGCGAGTTCCTGCAAGGCTTACGCCGCGTCTGCGACGAGCACGGCATTCTTTTAATCGTTGATGAAGTGCAGTCGGGGATGGGTCGGACGGGCAAGATGTTCGCGAGCGACCACTATGACCTGAAACCCGACATCATTTGCATCGCGAAAGGCATCGCGTCGGGAATGCCAATCGGGGTCTGCGTCGCGCGCGCCGATTTGATGGACTGGAAGCCGGGCGCACATGCCTCGACGTTCGGCGGCAATCCCATCGCCATCGCCGCGGCGCTGAAGACGATTGAATTACTGGAACGCGACCTCGTCGCCAACAGCGCCGAAGTCGGCGACTACTTGCAGCAGGGCTTGCGCAAGTTGATGCGAAAGCATGATTCAATCGGCGACGTGCGCGGACTCGGCATGATGCTCGGCGTCGAGTTTGTTGAGAGCAAGGTCACGATGAAGCCCGCGCCGGAGTTGCGCGACCGCGTCGAGATCGAATGCTTCAAACGCGGCCTCATCATTCTTGGTTGCGGCGCGAACACGATTCGCTGGTCGCCGCCGCTCATCCTCTCACGTGAAAACGTCGATGTCGCGCTTGAAATTTTCGACGAAGCGATTGCCGCCGCATGCCAACAGTAGAGCGAGCAGGCAGGAGCGTTACGATTTCCACCGCACACAGCACGAAGAGACACAGAGAGGGCACAGAGAGTAAACGCTTCTCTCTGTGCCCTCTCTGTGTCTCTGTGTGACGCCTGACTTGTCGCCGACCACTCAACCTCAAACCAGGATTAACTCAGGCAAGAATCGCGCGCACCGTAATCATTTCAGTATCGCTGCGTGACACCGCGCACGCAGCGCACCGTATCGCGCGCAATTAACAGTTCCTCGTCGGTCGGAATCACGTACGCCGCGAGTCGCGCGCCATCGCGGCTGATGACGCCTTCGCGCCCGCCGGCGTGCGCCGTGTTCCGTCCGGCGTCGAGTTCCAGCCCCATCCACTCCAGCCCTTCGCAGACGCGAGCGCGAACCTCCGCCGAGTTTTCGCCGATGCCGCCGGTGAAGATGACGGCGTCCGCTCCGCCCATCGCCGCAAGGTACGAGCCGATGTACTTGCGTGCGCGGTAACAAAAGATTTCAATCGCCAGGCGGGCGCGGCGGTCGTTATTGTCGCGCGCCTCGTCGAGCAGATCGCGCATGTCGTTCGTGAGACCTGAGATGCCGAGCAGCCCCGACTGTTTATTCAATAGACTCTCGACCTCCTGCGCCGACAGCCCTTCTTTGGCCGCGATGAAATCCACAATCGCCGGGTCGATGTCGCCGGAGCGAGTCCCCATCACCAGGCCTTCGAGCGGCGTCAGGCCCATCGATGTGTCGACGGAATTGCCCGCGCGAATCGCTGCCGCCGAGCACCCGTTGCCGAGGTGCAGAGTGATGACGTTTGTCTCTTCACGCGTGATGCCGCGCAGTTGCCGGTAGCGGTATGCGACGTAGCGGTGCGACGTGCCGTGAAATCCGTAGCGACGAATCCGATGTCGACGATAAAGCTGGTACGGCAGCGCATAGAGGTACACCTGTTCGGGCAGCGTCTGGTGAAACGCGGTGTCGAAGACGGCGGCCTGCGGCAGCCCCGCGCCGAAGACCTCGCGCGCCGCGACGATGCCCTTGATGTTCGCCGGGTTATGCAGCGGCGCGAGGTCGATGCAATCTTCGATGCCGCTCAAAACTTCATCGCTAATCAGAACCGAATGCGTGAACCGCTCGCCGCCATGTACGACGCGGTGGCCGACGGCGTGAATGTCGGCGACGCTGCGCACATCGGCGATGCCGGACGATTCCGAGCATGCCCACCGAATAATCAGATCGACCGCCGCGCGCGTGTCCCTGAGCGGCGCGGTCGAACGCTGGGGCGCACCGCCCTCGGCTTGCAGCGTGATGATCGCTTCGCCGCCGACACGCTCGACCGCGCCGCGCGCCAGGCGCTCGTCGGTGTTCTGCGCGATGCGGTCGAGGTCAGTGGCGATGATTTGAAACTTGACGGACGAACTGCCGCAGTTGAGAACGAGAATGTTCATCGCTTGTAAATCGAATTCGTGAATATTGAATCGAGAATCCGCGGGCCTTTTTGTTCTACTCGCCTTTGCTCACCTCTCGCGCCGTCAATTCACAGACGCCTCAAGAAAGTCTGCGGGTCATTCAGAAAAGCCCTGGTCAAAGAGACATGCTCGATGTCGTCATACGCGACCTCGCGCACCGGGTAAGTGTCGAAACTTAAAATTGACGCACCGGGAAACGCCATCAGAATCGGCGAGTGGGTGGCGATGATGAATTGCGC
>Ga0136614_10001466_pt1 | contig 13922 bp, 6 predicted proteins | sample AntDrymUQ2792106_2_FD_106643 | JGI IMG/M metagenome (GOLD analysis project Ga0136614, IMG submission 106643) | Polar desert sand microbial communities from Dry Valleys, Antarctica - metaG UQ279 (21.06) | ecosystem: Environmental > Terrestrial > Soil > Desert | place: Antarctica: Dry Valley...
ATCCGACCGCGCCGCCAGGGCGCGCGCGGTCGGATGGGTCAGGATGTCGCGGATCGCGACGTTCCCGCCGAGGAGAGTGGCCGCCCGCATCGCCGCCAGCGAGTGGCCGCCGATGTCGAAGAAGCCGTCGCACACCCCGAGGGTGTCTGCGGGCACGCCCAGCACTTCGGCGAAGACACCGACTACCCTGGCCTCCCACTCGTCTGCGGGCGGCTCCCGGTCGGGACGCGTCTGCGTCGGCACCTCGCGCCGCAGCAGCGCCGCCCGGTCCACCTTCCCGTTGTCGGTCAACGGGAAGGCGTCCAGCTTGAGCACGGCGTCGGGCACCATGTACGCGGGCAGCAGGTGCGCCAGTTCCGCCCGGATCGCACCGAGGTTTGCCTCCCGGGTGCCGGTGTAGTAGGTGACGAGCTGCTTCTTCCCGCCGACCTGGGGGACCAGCGTCACCGCGTGCTCGATGCCCACGAGCCGGGTGAGCGCGCCCTCGATCTCGGTCAGCTCGATGCGGAAACCCCTGACCTTGACCTGGTGGTCGACCCGGCCCGCGCAGTCGAGCACCCCGCTCGGCAGCCACCGCCCGATGTCCCCGATGCGGTACATCGTCTCGGAGGTGTCGTCGAAGGTGTTCGGGCCGAACACGGCGGCCGTGCGCTCCGGGTCGTTGACGTAGCCCAGGCCCACCCCGATGCCGGTCACGCAGACCTCGCCGTAGGTGCCGATGGGCGCCAGCCAGCCGCCGGCGCTGACCACGTAGAGCCGGGTGTTGATGATCGGCCGTCCGACGGGCACCCGGTCGCCGTGGACCGCACTGGTGACGATGTGGTGGGTGACGTCGTCCGACGCCTCCGTCGGACCGTAAGCGTTGACCAGCGGCACGTCGCACCGCGCGAACCAGCGCCGGGTCAGGCTGGACGGCAGCGCCTCACCGGTGACCAGGTTGTACCGCAGGTCGGGCAGCGGTCTCGGGCGGGCCTCCAGCTCGGTCAGCAGTACGTCCAGATAGGACGGGACCACCTCCAGGATGGTGATCCGCTCCCGCCGGAGGGCGTCGAGGAACGCGGGCACATCTGTGACCAGCTCGGGCCGGAAGATCACGGTGTGGCCGCCGACTAGCCATGCCGCCATGAGCTGCCAGACCGAGATGTCGAAGCACTGGGTGGCGATCTGCGCCACCCGGTCGCCGGCCTCCAGCCGCAGGTCGACGATCTTGGCCATGAGGTGGTTGAGCATGCCGAGGTGGCGGATGACCGCACCCTTCGGTTCGCCGGTGGACCCCGAGGTGAAGGTGATGTAGGCGACGTCGTCCGGTCCCGGCCCGCGGGAGGCGGTGGGCCGGTCTGCGGCGTGTCGCGCGTCCTCGTAGCACGACACGGCCACCGCCCCGGTGTGCTCGGCCGAGTCCGGCCGCAGTGCCGCGCGCAGTGCGGCGGCGTGGTCGGCCCTGGTCAGCACGTGGCGGCAGTCGCCGCGGCGCAACATCGAGTTCAGCCGGTCCGCCGGTCCCGACGGGTCCAGCGGCAGGTACACCGCACCCAGTTTGAGGATGGCCAGCATGCCGACCGCCCAGGGCAACCCCCGGTCCATGACTACCGCGACCACGTCGCCGAAGCCGGCCCCGACGGACTCCAGGAACGCCGCGACCCGGTCGGACTCGGTGTCCAGCTCCCGATAGGACAGTCGATCCGCACCCTCGCTCACCGCGATCGCGTCCGGTGTCCGGCGCACGTGGTCGGCGAACATGTCCAGCGCCGTCCCGGGCGGTAGCTCGTGCCGGGGCCCGGCGAAGCCCTCGGTGAGCAGGGCTAACTCGGCCGCACCGAGCAGGGAGTGCGCCCGGTGGTCCGCGTCCACCTCCGCGGTGAGCAGTTCGAGGGCGCGCGCGTAGTAGCCAGCGATGCGCTCGATCTGGTCGGGCGGGTATATGCCGCGGTGGTAGTGCAGCGCCAGGTGCACCTCGTCGGTCAGCGCGTCCTGCCAGAACTCCGCGCGGAACGGGAACTCGGTCTGCGTGGTGACCGCCGAGCGGACCAGGTCGAAGCCGTGGCCGCGGCTGAGGTCCTTCAGCACGTGGAAGTGGGTGAAGTTGAAGATGGCCTCGAACAGCGCGTCCCGGCTACCGAGCTGCTTCTTCAGCTCAGCTATCGGGTAGCGCCGGTGGGGCAGCAGGTCGACCTCCGCCCGGTACACGGCCCGGATCACGTCGGCCCAGCTGCCCGAAGTCAAGCGGACCCGGAACGGGATGGTGTTGAGGAACAGGCCGGGCAGGTTCTCCCCGCCGTGCGCCTCCGGCCTGCCGCTGTGCTCGTAGCCGGTCAGCACGTCGTCCGAGCCGGAGATCAGGCCCAGCACCGCCATGTGCGCGGCGAGCAGCACCGACTTGACCGGCACCCGCAGCGCGGCGGCCGTGTGCACCAGGCCCGCGGACACCCCGTCCGGCAGCGGCACGTCGTGGATGACCACGCCGGGCGCGCCAGACGGCATCGGGTCGGTGGCGGCCTCGGTATAACGCGGGATCCGGGTGCCTTCGACTCCCTGGAGGAAGTCCGTCCAGAACCGCTGCTGCTCCGGGGACGTGGTGGCCTCCCGCTCCAGGCGGATGAAATCGCGGTAGCTCACCTCGTACGGCCGGAACTCCGGCTTGCCGTCACCGAGCAGCGCGAAGTAGCAGTCGAACAGGTCGCGGTGGACGGTGCTCACGCTCCAGCCGTCCAGCGCCGCGGCGTGGTAGCTCAGGCTGTACTGGTAGCCGCGCCTGCCGAGCAGGTGGATCCGCACCCGGACCAGGTCGGTCGCGCCGGGGCGGAAGCCTTGGGCCAGTTCCGTTTCGTAGAACTGGGCTGTCTTGGCGTCTTGGTCTTCTTCGGACAGACCGGACAGGTCGAACACCCGCAGCGGCAGCGGAACCCGGCCGTGCACGATCTGGATCGGCTGCGAGAAGCCCTCCAGGTGGAACGATGTCCGCAGGATGGCGTGGTGCTCGGTGACCGCCGCGACCGCCGCGCGGAACACGTCGAGATCGAGCTGGTCGCGCACGTGGTAGCTGACGATGTCGTGGTAGAGGCCGCCGTCACCGCGTCGGGCGGTCTCGTAGAGCAGGCCGGCCTGCAACGTGCCGAGCGGGTAGGCATCCCACGCGTCCGCGGGCAGTCGCTCGCGGTCGGCGGGATCGAGCAGGGCGAACGGCTCGGCGTCGACCCGCTCGGCGTCGGCTTTGGGCGCGGCCTCGGCGCGCCGGACCAGCCCGGCGAGCTCGGCGATGGTCGGGTGGGCGAACAGCTCCTGGAACGAGAGCTCCAGACCGGCTGCTTTGGCTGCGGCGAGCACGCCGATGAACTTGATCGAGTCGCCGCCCAGCGCGAAGAAGTTGTCCCGCACGCCGACCCGGTCCACACCCAGCACGCGCGCCCAGGCACCCGCGAGCTGTTCCTCCGTGTCGTTCCGCGGCGGCACGTAGTCCTCGCCCGAGCTCTCGCGGGCGGGCTTGGGCAGTGCTCGCAGGTCCCGCTTGCCGTTGTGGTTGGTGGGGATTCTGGGCACGGTGCGGATGAACTGCGCCACCATGTACGACGGCAGTTCGGCGGAGAGCAGGGCACGCAGCCGATCCTCGCGGTAGCTGTCTGCAGGCACCACGTAGGCGCACAGCACGCGGTCACCGCGGTCGTCCTCGATGGCGGCCGCCGCGCAGTCGGCAACGCCCGGATCGCGCATGGCGACGTGTTCGATCTCGCCGAGCTCGATGCGGTAACCCCGGATCTTCACCTGCGTGTCGACCCGGCCGAGGAACTCGATGGCGCCGTCGGGCAGCCAGCGGGCCAGATCGCCGGTCCGGTACACCCGGTCGCCCTCGGACACCGGGTCGGGCACGAAGCGTTCCTTGGTCAGCTCGAGTGCGTTGAGGTACCCGCGGGCCAGCCCGACGCCCGCGATGCACAGCTCACCGGGCGTGCCGATGGGTGCAACGGCGCCCGCGCGGGTGAGGACGCGGATGCGGATGTTATCGATCGGCCGTCCGATGGGGACGGACCGGCGCGGGTCGACGTGCGCGCAGTCGAAGCAGGTAACGTCGACAGCCGCCTCGGTCGGCCCGTACAGGTTGGTCAGCGCGACCCCGTGCGGCGCACCGAGCAGGCGGGTGAACAGCTCTACCTGGGTGGTGGCCAGCGCCTCGCCGCTGGCGAAGACCCGGCGCAGCGAGCGCAGCCGGTCGGTCGCCTCGGCGGCCGCCACGTACTGGAGGAATGCCTGCAGCATCGAGGGCACGAAGTGCATGGTGGTCACACCGCACTCGGCGATGCGCTCGGCGATGCGCTCGGGGTTCTTCTCATCCCCCGACGGCAGCGTGGCGACCGCGGCTCCGACCAGCGACCACCAGAAGATCTCCCACACCGACACGTCGAAAGTGGACGGTGTCTTGTGCAGGATGACGTCGCCCGACCCCAGCGGGAATGCCCGCTGCATCCAGTTGAGTCGGTTGACGATGGCGCGGTGTTCAATCATGACGCCCTTGGGGTGTCCGGTTGACCCCGAGGTGTAGATGACATAGCACAGGTCGTCCGGCGCCACGTCCACGTCCGGGTCGGTGTCCTGGTCCGCGAGCGCGGCCGGGTCGCCGAGGTCGACGAAGGTCTCGGCCGAGGGGACCGCGTCCTGGGTGGTCGTGTCGCCCAGCACGATCCTGGTGCCGCTGTGCTCCATCAGGTACCGGATGCGGGCCTCGGGCAGCGCCGGATCGATAGGCAGGTACGCGGCGCCGGCCTTGAGCACGGCGTAGATGGCGGTGAGTGCACGGGGAGACCGCGGCAGGCACACCCCCACCACGTCACCGCGGCTGACGCCGAGGGCGCGAAGCCGGTGCGCGAGCCGGTTGGCGCGCCGGTTCAGCTCGCCGAACGTGGTGCCGTCGTCCACGATCGCCACGCGGTGTGGCGTCTCGGCGGCCTGCCGCTGGACGAAGCCGTGCAGCGGGACGTCGCCGGGGAAGTCCGCGTCCGTGTCGTTGAACGCGGCCAGTCGCGATCGTTCCTCGTCGCTTGCCGCCAACAGCGGCGCCAACGGCGCATCGACGTCGCGGGTGACCGCGGTGAGCACGTCGGCGTACGCGGTGGCGAGCCGGTGCGCAGTCTGCTCGGTGAACAGGTCCGCGCGGTAGGTCAGGTCGAGTCCGCCCGAGTCCCCGTGACGCAACCGGAAGCACAGCACCCCCCCAGCCGTCTCGACATCGTCTGGGGTGATGTCCTCCTCGACGGCGAGCACGACATCGCTCGGGGTGAGCTTGGCCTGGCCGAACAGGAAGCCCACCGGGACGTTGACGTTGCCCGCGGCCTCCAGGTAAGCGACGCGGACAGCCGACAGTAGCTGCCGGAAGGACGCGGCGGGATCGACGGCGAGGGCCAGCGGCACCACCCGGTTGTCCGGGTTCGGGGTGTCCGGCACGGCTGTGGCGACCCACACCGTGTCGGTGTCGGTGGCCCGCGCGGTCACGAGAACGAGCACGGCCAGGTGGAACACGCGGATCAGCGTCGGGTCGTCCCGGGTGATCCGCCGCGCCGCCGCCACCGCCTCGGCGTCGAGCGCGACGTCCCATCGGGCGACGGGCCGATTCCGTTCCTGACCGAGGTAGTCCCTCGGCACCACCGTCGGCTCCAGGTGGCGGGCGATCGCCTGCCGCCAGAACTCGGCCTGCTCCGGATAGGTGTGGAGTGCGTGCTTCAGCTTGACCACCGTGGTCATGGTGTTCCCCCTCAGAAGTCGAAATCGGGACACGAGGTCATGGATGTGCCGATGGCCGCTCGGTATACCGGGCTCCCCGGACTGTCCACGAGTTCGGTCAGCACAGCGAGGTACTGGTCGAGGATGTAGTCAGCCGACGACCTCTCGAACAGCTCGGTCGCGTACTCCAGGTCCAACACGAGCCGGTCCGGTCGCAGATACGCTTGCAGATTGAGGTCGAAACGCGTGGTTCCCGGGTTGAGCAACTCGACGGAGACGTCGAGGTCGTGCTTGCGGAACTCGTAGAACTCGATGTTCTGCAGAGCGAAGAATGCGTCGAACAATGGGTTGCGCGCGGGGTCCCGGGCCCCCGCGACCTGCTTGACGAGCCGTTCGAAGGGGTAACTCTGGTGGCTGAGCGCCTCCCGGCTGCATTTGTCGACCTGCGCGCTCAAATCCGCCATCGTGGACTCGGCGTCCAGGTGGATGCGCAGGCACACGGTGCTGACAAACATCCCGATCACCGCGTCGAAGTCGGGATGGACGCGACCGCTGACCGGGCTGCCCACCGTAATGTCGCGCTGTCCGGTCAGCCGGCCCAGCACGGCGACGTAAGCGGCGAGCAGGCTGGCGAACTCCGTCGTGCGGTGCCGCCGGGCGGCTGCGACGACCCGGCCGATCCAGCCGGCGTCCAGCTCCCGGCGGATCACCGAGCCGCAGACGGCCCGGCGCGAACCCCGCGGGTGGTCGGTGGGCAGCGCCAGCGCGGGTGGTACATCGGTGAACTGCTTGAGCCAGTAGCTCTCGTCGGGCTGCTCCGCCCCGGAGGCGAGTCGGTCATGGCACCATTGCGCGGCGTCGACGTAGCGCACCGGCGGCTTGGGCAGGAAGGTGCCCGCGTAGCGGTCGAGCAGTTCGTCGACCAGCAGGCGCAACGATACGCCGTCGAACACGATGTGGTGCACGTCCAGGTAGAGCGCGTGGCGATCCGGGCTGAGCTGCACTAGCAGCGCCCGCGGTGCCGGCACCTCGTCGGGGTGGAACGGCCGGACGAAGGACTCGACGGCCTCGCCCGACGCGCCGTCGCGGTACTCGAACCACGGCTCCACCGCGCCCATCGGCTCCTGCCGCACGTCGTCCCCGTCGAGGATGAACCTCATGCGCAGCGCGTCGTGCTGGGCGACCACTTCGGACAGTGCCGCCCGCAGCCGCTCCCACCGCAGCGGGCCGCGGATGTCAAGGCGGAATGGAATGTTGTAGGCGACCGACTCGGGATTTGCCCGCCAGATCGCGTAGAGCGAGCGCTGCTGGGGGTGCAGGTCCGCGGGCCTGTCCGGTGCCGCCGTGGGGATGGCGGGTGGCGCGGTGCTGGTGGTGGCGATGATCGCGTCGCTCATGGCGTCGAGTGTCCGGGCGGTGAAGGCGTCCGCGAACGACAGGCGGACGCCGAGCCGGGCGCCGATCCGGCCGAGCACCACGCCGAGTCGAAGCGAGTTGCCGCCCAGGTCGAAGAAGCTGTCGTCAGGACCGATCGCCTCGACCGACAGGCCCAGCACCTCGGACCAGATCTCGGCCAGGCGCTGCTGCTCGGGTGACAGGTCGGCCCCGCCCTGACTGTCCGATTGGGATGGTTGTGGCAGGGTGCGCCAGTCGACCTTCCCACTGCTGTTGAGCGGCAGGCGTTCCAGCCGGACCACGTGGTCGGGCCACATGTATCCCGGCAGTGCCTCGCGGAGGGCGTTACGGATGGCGCGCTCAGTGAGGTTCGGCGCGACGACCCAGGCGACCAGGGTTCGGTCTGTTCTGGACGCGCCTATCACCCGGACGTAGGCGTCGACGACACCGGGCACGGCCATTAGGGCCGCGGTCACCTCTTTGGTCTCGACCAGGTTGCCGCGGATCTTCACCTGGTCGTCGAGCCTGCCGTGGAAGTGCAGCAGGCCGTCCGCGTCCATGTGCACCCGGTCCCCGGTGCGGTAATACTGCTCGCCGTCGATGACCACAAATCGCTGCCGGGTCAGCTCGGGCTGGTTGAGGAAGCCGCGGGCGAGGCCAAGACCGCCGGTATACAGCTCGCCGACCACACCGGAGGGCATGGGTTTGCCGTCCTCGCCGCACACCAGCACAGTCGTGCCCGGGATCGGCCTGCCGATCGGAATGGGACCATCAGGGTCTTGCTCGATGGGGAAGACCGTGGTAAACGTCGTGTTCTCGGTCGGGCCGTAACCGTTGTAAATCCGCAGCCGAGGATTGCGCGCCCGCGCCCGGCATACATGGTCGGGCGACACCACGTCGCCGCCGGTCACCAGCGTGCGCAGCGGCGCGAGGATGTCCGGGTCCTCGTCCACGATCTGGTGGAACAGCGGCGCGGTGAGCCAGCAGGTTGGTGATTCCGTTTTCGCGCAGCGCCGCGGCGAACCGCGCGGGAACCACCGTCGTCTCCTGGTCGACCACGCACAGCCGGGCGCCGTTTAGCAGCGCGCCCCACACCTCCAGCGTCGAGGCATCGAACTCGAGCGCAGCGGCGTGCAGCACGCGGTTAGCCGGGGAGAAGTCGATGTAGTCGGTGTCCTTGACCAGGCGGAGGATGCCCGCGTGCTCGACCATGACGCCCTTAGGCTCCCCGGTGCTGCCCGAGGTGTACATGACGTAGGCCAATGGTGAGCGGCCAGCGGGGACGGCGGGCGAGGCGAACTCGTGCGGATCGCCGCCGTGCGCCATGACCTCGTCGATCTCGCGCACGTCGACCTCCGCGGGCGCGACCGACTTGATCGCCGCCGCGCCGCCGGAGGGACACAGGACGAGGTGCCCGCCGCTGGCGCGGAGGATCTGAGCGATCCGGCGTGCCGGGTACGACGGGTTGATCGGCAGGTAGGCGCCGCCGGCGAGCACGATGCCCAGCATGGCCACGATGGCCTGCGCTGAGCGCTCGAACGCCATACCCACCAGGGTTTCCCGCTGCACGCCCACGGCGACCAGCCCCCGTGCCACAGCCACCGACCGGGCGAAGAGTTCTTGGTAGGAGAAGTGTTCCTCGCCGTCCACCACGGCCGTGGCCCCCGGCCGCAGCCGCACCTGGTCACGGAAGCAGTCCTCGATCGGTCGACCCCACCACGATGACCGCGCCGGACCGTCCGTTGTGTGCAGAGTGATCATTGGAAGTTCCCTCCCGAAAAGACATCTGAGTCGAACTCGCGCAGCCACCGGGTCAGCCCGAAATACATCGTCTGCGGGACGACGACCCGCGAGTCCTTGGGCAGGGTGGCGAACACCGCGGTGGCCGCGGCCAGCCCGGAGGAGAACAGCAGCGCGTCGGCGCCACGTTCCAGCTTGGCCAGCACGGACTCGGCCTGTTGAAACAGCGGGCTGCCCTGGTCGCGTAGGTAGGCCATGTCGCCGGGTAGGCCGTAGTCCTCGTTGCGGGCGTAGGTGGCGCCGATCGGCACCGGCGGGGGCACCGAGCCGGTGACCGGTGAGCGCCACCCGTCGGCCTGTGCGGTCAGCGTCTGCGGCCGGTAGTCCTGCCGCCAGGGGGAGTACTCGTTCCTAATGGGCTGCGGCATGGAGGCCCTCCTCGGCCGGCGAGAGGTCGTGCGGGATCAGGTCGAGCAGCCGCCGGGCCAGTGCGTCGGCGTCGATGGCCGCGCGGGAGCGGTCGCCCGGGGTGGGCACGTAGTGGTTGTAGTAGCTGTTGCCCTCGGTGATCGGGCCGAACAACCAGAGCCGGTCGCCGGCACAGTGGTCGTGGTCGACCTGGATGCCCAGTGGCGTGCCGGCGACGGTCAGTGGGGTGATCCGGCCGGCCTCGGCCGGCCTCGGCCAGCGTGCGCAGCAGCGGGTGAGCCAGCGGGTCGGCCTGGCTGTATCCGTTGACGACGTGGTCAACCTCGATCACTGCCGGCGCACCGAGCCGGGTCGAGGAGACCAGCCAGCGCTCGTCGTGCGGCTCGATCCGTGCCTGTGGGCCGGGGCCGAACTGGACGACCCCGGCGTCGACCAGGGCGAGCAGCTCCTGGTGCCGTTCCAGTTGTGGGCCGATGACCGCCCGGTTGGCCACCCCGGCGAAGCGACCGAAGAACCAGTCCCGTGACGACTCGGTCAGACCACCGCCGTCGACAGCGACCCGCAGTACATCCCGGTGGTCACGCAGCACCTCCAGCGCTTCCTTGAGATGGCTGGCGGGCAGGCCGAGCTGCGCCTGGGCCAGATCGTCGGTGACCTGCCCCAGATACCAGCGCCGGTGCTCCTCGGCCCCGCGCAGCGCTTCGGCTGGCGGCTGGCCGAACAGCAGGTCCCGGAACGGCGGTGGGTCACCGGCGCCGCCGAGCGTGCGCCACCGGTATTCCATCTCCGCGAGCACCAACGGCAGCACGTCGACCTCGAAGTCCAGCCGGCCATCCGGCCGCGTAGCACGCAGCTCGGTGATCCGTTCCGGGGTGAGGTGGCGACCGGGCAGCGGACGTCGGCCTGGGTCGAGCCGGGGCCGCGCCCTGGCCGGCCGGCCTTCCCTGGATACCAGGACGACCCGGGGCTCCTCGCCGCTGGCGGTGTAGCGCAGCCGTCCGTCCGGCCGTGGGTCGAACGTGCCGCCCCGGCCGCTGGTCAGCGCGGCGAGCACGTCCATCGCGGTCAGGCCGGCGCCCAGCAGGGCCACCGCGCTGCCGGCGGCGATGTCGGCGACCGTCGCGGGCAGTGGATAAGGCCCGGGGGAGTGGCCGTGCCCGACCGCGATCACCGCGTGGTCGGCCACCAGTGAGCTGCCGTCGGCCAGCAACACCCGTTCGGCCCCGTCGACGGTCTCGACCCGCACCGCGGGCTGACGGTGGTGGGTGATCCGCACCGAGGGTGGTGCGGCCGCCACGATCCGCTCGGCGGCCCATGCCAGGTACTCGCCGAGCAGGCGGCGGGGCAGGTGGTCGTGCGGTTGCACCGGGCGACCGGTGTCGCCGCAGCGGTATCCGTCGGCGGCCACCCGGATGTCGCGCTGCCGGCACCACTCGAACAGTGACGGCCCGCTGTACAGCAGACCGTCGGTGCCGAGCATGCTGTAGTCGGAGAACGCCGTGAGCTGGGAGCACACCGTGTTGAGCAGCAGGTAGTCGGGCTGGTCTGTCTGGTGCATGCCCACACCCAGATCACCGGGCTCCACCACGGGCACGTCGATGGTCTGGCCACCGGCGGCGGCCACGCTGATCAGCCGTTCCAGCAGGCCGAGGCCACGCGGGCCGCAGCCGATGATCGCGATGCCGGCGCTCACCATCGGGTCGTCTCCCCGAAGAAGTCGGGCACCTCGATCGTCCGACCGGTGCTCTTGGCCTGCTCGTGCACGTAATGGCCGACGGCCAGGTCGAGCACGCCGAGGCCAAAGGGGGAGAACACCGTCGGGCGCGCCGGGTCCAGCTCGTCGCGGCCGCGGATCACCCCGGCCAGCGTGCCGGTGACGAAGTCGCGGTTGCCGGTGAGCTGCTCGGCCAGGTGCGGCGAGGTGTTGGCCTTCATGCAATGCTCGATGTCGTCGAGGATGTTGTCGGCGCCCAGCAGCAGTACCGGGTCCAGGTCGCGCAGCGAGATGTTCAGTACGACCTGACCGGGCCGCAGACTGCCCGGCTCGGTGATGTACGGGGTGGCGGCGGTGGTGGCCAGCACGACCAGGTCGCAGTCCAGCGCGCCATCCAGATCCACGATGCGCACGCCGGCGTCGTACTGCCCGCGCAGGTGCCCGGCCAGCGCCTGGACCGATCCGGAGTCCAGATCGTGGCAGCGCATGTCGCTCAGCGAGAAGCCGGCCGCGGCAAGGTAGGCGCAGATCGTGCGGGCGATGACCCCGGCGCCGACAACCCCGACGCTGGCCGCGGTAGACCCGCCGAGCACGGTGGCGGCCAGCGCAGCCGAGGCCGCGGTGCGGGCGGCGCTGATCCCGGCCGCCTCCAGCACCGCCACCGGGTAGCCGGTTTCGTAGTCGTTGAGCACCAACACCGCGGAGGCGCGTGGGCGGCCGGTAGCCACATTGCCCGGGAAACTCCCGATCCATTTGATCCCGGCCATCCCGACCTCGCCACCCAGGTAGGCCGGCAGTGCGATAATGCGCGAGTCGGGTTTGTCGGGAAAGCGCAGGAAGTAGCTGTCCGGGTTGATGCTCTCACCGGTTTCGTGCGTCAGGTACGCGCTGCGGACGATCGCTATGACATCCTTTTCGTGATCCTTGAGGATCTCGGTGACGTCCTTACCGGAGACAACCGAAAAATCAAACACAGCTGACCAGCTCCTTCCGCAGGGGTAGTGGGTCCAGTGATTTCAGCAGGCCTGCGCCGAAATGCTCGGTAACCCATTCGTCGGAGTAGACGGTGTCCAGATGTCCAGATAGCGATCGCCGAGGTCCGGTGAGATCGCAAGTACCCTGCTGCCCGGTGCTATCTGCTCGCCGAACTCCTCGACCGCGGCCAGCACGGTGCCGGTGGAACCGCCGACCAGCAGCCCGTAGTCGCGGGCCACCCGGCGGCACACCCGGATCGTGTCGGGTTCGCCGACCAGCACCTTGTGGAAGCTGCCGTCGTCACAGAAAATCTCCGGCCGCCGGCTGGTGCCCAGTCCGGGGATCCGGCGCGGCGCCGGCGCGCCACCGAAGGACACCGAGCCGACCGCGTCCACGCCGACGATCGTGGTGGCCGGGATGTCACGGAAGCGCTCGACGCAGCCCATCAGGGTGCCGGTGGTGCCGGCGCCGACGAACAGCCAGTCCGGCGCGCCGAAACCCGCCAGCACTTCGGTAGCGGTCTGGTCACGGTGCGCGGCGGCGTTGGCCGGACTCGCGTACTGGTTGAGCCACACCAATTTCGGGTTCTCCGCGACCCTGCGCCGGACGTACTCGATCCTGGTGTGCAGGAACCCACCGTTGCGGTCGCGGTCGCGCACCACGACGACCTCGGCGCCCAGCGCACGCATCATCTTGACGCTGACCGCGTTGGCGTTCGGGTCGGTGACCAGGGTGACCTGATAGTGCCGGGCCGCGCAGACGGTCGCCAGCGCGACGCCCAGGTTGCCCGAGGTGGATTCGATGAGCGCGCTGCCCGGACCGATCAGACCGTCGTCCTCCAGGCTCTGCACCAGGGCACCGGCGGTCTTCAGCTTGATCGACCCGGCCGGGTTCAGCCCCTCGAGCTTGAGGTGCGTGCTGAATTGAGGAACGAAATCGGGTAATTCGAGGAATACTCCCCCCGTCACGACTTCGTATGCGAATGAAACTATCACGAAAATCCCCCGATACGCGTCCCCACGCGTTCTGTTATTCGCCTCGCTGGGCCGGGTCTCCGAATGTGTGCTTAGGATTTGCTGATCGTTCATAAAGAGAGGTCGTCTCGCCGGTTTGATACACCACACGGTCCCGGCGTCGTCGAGTTGACGGTGTCGCGGGCTCGCGCGACCTCTGGTTGTGCGTAGCTAGCCTGGGCGGGTAGGTGGTCATGTGGCTCCCGATTACGGTAGTGCGCAAGAGTTATAATGTACGTAGAGTGGGATGACGTCAAGCGACTTTCGGGCACCGACCGTCACGAGGACTGTCAGGGCTCTTCGCCTCGGTGACGGTCCTCCACGGGCCAGGCATGTCGCCTTCACCACGGCGACCGAGGCAGTTGAACGTGGCTACCGCCACCACCCAGCGTCGCCAGGTGGACCAACCTGGCCCGCTACTGGCCGCGCCGGACGGCTCGTCGCCGTGGTCGATGGTGACGTGCGGGCTGGGCGGGAGCGGACCGGTTGCGGTGGTCACGGTGCTGATCATCCTCCGCCCGGTGCTGCCGCTTCGGCCCAGCGCATGGCTACGTCGGGCGCTCTCCCGGCCTCATCGCGGGTGCAGGTCCTCCGTGTCGCATCTGCTGGTATGCCTCCCGCAGGTCAGCGCTCTCAGGTAGCTGGCGGGCTTCGACGGCGCGCACCACTTCCAACGCGCGCCAGTGGTTTGACGGCACCACCTTGCCGGACTGGATCGCGGCGAGCGAGCACGCGGCGGCCTCGTCGAGCCGGTTGGTGATGAGCAGCGCGAGCGCCAGGTCGAGGTGGCTGGTCGCGACCCGGCGCGGCCAGCGGCTCACGTCCCCGTTAGCCCCTTGGAATCGGGCGATGCTCTCCCGGGCGTAGCCCTCCGCTGCTACGTCGCCCGCCCACGCGAGGGTGGTAGCGGTGTAGGCGAGGGCCTTGGTCGGGTCGTAGCGGTAGTG
>Ga0136614_10001469_pt1 | contig 13905 bp, 13 predicted proteins | sample AntDrymUQ2792106_2_FD_106643 | JGI IMG/M metagenome (GOLD analysis project Ga0136614, IMG submission 106643) | Polar desert sand microbial communities from Dry Valleys, Antarctica - metaG UQ279 (21.06) | ecosystem: Environmental > Terrestrial > Soil > Desert | place: Antarctica: Dry Valley...
GGTGATTGATGAACTGATTGGCGAGGACGAAAGAAAGCGCGTGATGAAGTCGATTCAACCGGTCGGTGAAGGCTTGAGCTTCGGTGACCTGCCGGCGGAAGAAGTCCCGGCGGGCGCGAGCGTCGGGCGCTAAGAGATTGATTCTGAAGCGAGCGACAGATTTCGCTCAAACATTTTTTTGAGAGGTCATACTATAACGTGTTAGAGATTCATGATTTACATGCCACCGTCGACGGCAACGAGATTTTGCGCGGGATCGATCTGATGGTTAACAAGGGTGAAATTCACGCCATCATGGGGCCAAACGGCTCCGGGAAATCCACGCTTGCTAAAATTCTTGCCGGCCATCCGGCGTACGAAGTGACGCGGGGTGAGGTCTTGTTCGAAGGCCGGAACCTGCTTGAACTGGCGCCGGACGAGCGGGCGCGCGAAGGCGTGTTTCTCGCGTTTCAGTATCCGGTCGAAGTGCCTGGCGTATCGAACGCGCAGTTTCTCCGCCTCGCGTACAACGAAAAAATGAAGCACTTCGGTGATGAGGAACTCGACCCGCTCGAATTCAAGGACTTGCTCAGCGAGCGCGCGAAGATTGTCGAGATGGATTCAAGCTTCATGACCCGCTCCGTCAACGAAGGGTTTTCGGGCGGCGAGAAAAAGCGTAACGAGATTCTTCAGATGGCCGTGCTTCAACCGAAGCTCGCCGTGCTTGATGAAACTGATTCCGGCCTCGACATCGACGCGCTCAGAATCGTCGCCGCTGGTGTCAACAAGCTGCGCACGCCGGACAACGCGATCATCCTCGTCACGCACTACCAACGACTGCTCAATTACATCATTCCCGACTTCGTGCATGTCCTCTTTCGCGGGCGCATTGTGCGCTCCGGCGGCAAAGAGTTGGCCCTGGAGCTCGAAGCGAAGGGTTACGACTGGATCAAGGACGAGAGCGAGGCCGCGCCGGTTGGCGCCGCCGGAGCGTAAGGAATTTATGACGGCACAGGCAATTAAAGAGAGAAGTTTATACCGGGCGCAGTTCGAAGCGTTGCGGGCGGATACAGGCGCGCGTTTCCCGTCATGGGTCGGGCGACTGCGCGCGGGCGCCATCGAACGCTTTGAGGAACTAGGTTTTCCGACGACTGACCTTGAAGACTGGAAGTACACGAACGTTGCTCCCATCGCGAAGACAACATTCGTCGCCGCGTCATCGGACGAAGCCCGCACCGCAACCGCGGACGATATCGCGCCTTTCATCTATCCGGAGGCCGCGCGGAGTCGTCTCGTCTTCATCAACGGCATGTATCGCGACGATCTTTCGTCGGTCGATGATTTGCCGGAAGGCGTCGTCGCGGCCAACCTCGGCGACGCCTTCTCCGGCGTGCATGCTGAAACATTACGGGAACACCTGGCGCGTTTGGCGTCGGACGAACCGGATGCTTTCACCGCGCTGAACACGGCCTTTTTCGACAACGGCGCGTTCATCTACGTGCCGAAGGGGGTGCGCGCGGAAGTTCCCCTTCACTTGCTTTTCCTGTCCGACGCGACGACGGAACAGACCATCTCTTTCCCGCGCGTCCTCGTCGTCGCGGAACGCGAGAGCGAGACGACGGTGATTGAAAGTTACGCCGCCGTCGGTGACGGCACACACTTGACCAACGCGGTCGTCGAAGTCTGCGTCGGCGAAGGCGCGCGCGTCACTCACTACAAAGTGCAGACGGAGAGCGAGCGCGCGTTTCACATCGCCTCGACGTGGGCCGACCTCGGTCGCGACGGCGTTTACGACGGGACGACGATCACGCTCGGCGCACAATTGTCGCGTCACGGCATCAGCGTCCGGCTCGATCATCCGGGTGCGGAATGTTGGGTTGACGGTTTGTATCTCGTCGGCACGGGGCAGCACGCCGACACGCATTCGCTGATTGACCACCGTCAACCGCACTGCATCAGCCATCAGAACTACAAAGGCATCCTCGACGGAAAATCACGCGCCGTCTTCAACGGGCGAATCTTCGTGCACAAGGACGCGCAGAAAACCGACGCGCGGCAGAGCAACAAGAATCTGCTGCTGTCGAACGAAGCACGCATTGATACGAAGCCGCAGTTGGAAATTTTCGCCGACGACGTGAAGTGCGCGCACGGTGCCACGGTCGGGCAACTTGAAGAGGAAGAGCTTTTCTATCTCATCAGTCGCGGCCTGCACAACGAGTTGGCGCGCAACCTTTTGACTTACGGCTTCGCCGAGGAGTTGGTCGAAAAAATCAAGATCGAATCAATCAAGACACAACTCGATGAGGCGATCCTGAATCGTCTGCACGCGCGGCTGGAGGTGTGAACGACCGTTACGTAAATTGAATTTGTTGTAGAAATATGAAAGACGAGGCTTCAGTTACACTGTCCAAAGACTTACTCGCATCAGTTGATAATTTAGTCGGTCCACGTCAGAGCCGCACTGAGTTCATTGAGGCCGCCGTGCGAGCTTACGTCGCCTTAATGACTAGAAGAGAGCAGAACGCACGTGACTTCGAGATTCTGAATCTCCGCGCTGACGAGCTTAATAAGCAAGCTGAAGACTTACTTGAATATCAGGTGGATTTGTGAGGCGAGGTGATTTGTATCGGGTTCCGAGACCATCGGCTAAGGACCCGAAAAGATTCCGCGTCTTTGTGGTTGTGAGCCGCCAGTCGCTGATTGATTCACGTTACTCCAGTGTTGTGTGTGGCGCAGTTTATTCAAACCGCGCGGGGTTGACGACGGAGGTGCCGGTCGGCATTGACGAGGGCTTAAAGCACGACAGTTGCATTCGCTGTGACGAGCTTGTGAGTTTACGCAAGTCTGAGCTGACCAACTACGTCGGATCGTTGACGCGCCCTCAAATCAATGAATTGAACCGGGCGCTTCTTATTGCTTTAGATATTCCGGATAATGGTTATCAATTATGACAATGGCAGAAATGCTTGCGCTCGGTATGAGTAAGAACGAACAGCCTATCGAAACGTCGTGGGATGTTGAGCGCGTTCGCGCAGATTTCCCGGTGCTTCGGCAGACGGTAAACGGCAAGCCGCTCGTCTACCTCGACAATGCCGCGTCGTCGCAGGTGCCGCAGGTCGTGATTGACCGCGGCAGCCGTTACCTTCAGGAAGAGCACTCGAACATCCACCGCGGCGTTCATTACTTGAGCCAGCGTGCGACCAGTGCATACGACGGCGCGCGCGAGAAGGTGCGCCGCTTCATCAACGCGCGCGAGTCGAAGGAATGCATCTTCGTGCGCGGTTGCACGGAGGGGATCAACCTCGTGATGCACGGCTATGGCCGGAAGTTCGTTGGTGAGGGCGACGAGATCATCATCTCTGAGATGGAGCACCACTCCAACATCGTGCCGTGGCAGATGCTCTGCGAAGAGAAGGGCGCGCGCCTGCGCGTGATTCCAATGGACGACGCCGGCGAGTTACTGCTCGACGAATACGACGCGCTGCTCAATGAACGAACGAAGCTCGTCGCGGTGATGCACGTCTCGAACTCGCTCGGCACCATCAACCCCGTCAAAGAAATCATTGCGCGCGCACACAAAATGGGCGTGCCGGTGTTGATTGACGGGGCACAGGGCGCGCCGCACTTGAAAGTGGATGTGCAGGATTTGGACTGCGATTTCTACATCATGTCGGGTCACAAGATGTTTGCGCCGACGGGCAGCGGCGTCGTCTATGGCAAGGCCGAGTGGCTTGAACGAATGAACCCGTTCATGGGTGGTGGCGACATGATTCGCACGGTGACGTTCGAGAAGACGACCTACGCCGGGCTGCCGAACAAGTTCGAAGCGGGGACGCCGGCGATTGCGGCGCAGATCGGACTCGGCGCGGCGATTGATTATCTTGAAGGCCTTGACCGCGAAGAGGCGCACCGTTACGAGCAGGAACTGCTGCACTACGCGACTGAGAAGTTGTCGGCTATCGAAAGCGTGCGCCTCATCGGAACGGCGCGCGAAAAGGCGAGCGTGCTGGCGTTCGTGATCGAAGGCGTGCATCCGCACGATGTCGGCACGATTCTCGATTATGAAGGCGTCGCGATCCGCGCCGGCCACCACTGCGCGCAGCCGGTGATGCAGCACTTCAAAGTGCCGGCCACGTCGCGCGCTTCGTTTGCTTTCTACAACACGAAAGAAGAGGTCGACATCTTCGTGCGGGCGGTCGAGCAGGTAGTCGAGGTATTAGGTTGATATGTCAGCATTAACAGAGCTGTACAACGAGCAGATCAAAGAGCACGAAAAGAAGCCGCGAAACTTCGGCAAGCTGGAGACGGCGAACCGCGTCGCGGAGGGGCGCAACCCGGTCTGCGGCGACCACTTCACCGTCTATCTTCAGTATGAAGATGACGTGATTAAAGACATCCGCTTCGAGGGCGAGGGTTGCGCCATCTCAAAAGCCTCGGCCAGCATGATGACCAGAAGCGTCAAGGGTAAGAACAAGGCTGACGCGGAACAGTTATTCAGCGAGTTTCACCAAATGGTCTTAGGCGAGCTTGACGAAGAGACGACGCCGAATCAGCTCGGTTATTTGAAAGTATTCGCCGGCGTGCGTAATTTCCCCGTTCGAGTCAAATGCGCGAGCTTGTCATGGCATACGATGCACGCCGCGCTCGAAGGAGAAGAGACGACCTCTACCGAAGACTTCGGCCCCGACATTGCTTCATCGCAAATCTCCGCGTGAGGGCGGTTCCATCATCTTTCTTGAACGCCGGGTCTTTAATCGTCGTACTGTTGTGAAATTCTATGACAGGAGCGCCATATGTTCTGTCCGCAATGCGGTACTAATCAAAGCGACGAATTGAAGTTCTGCAAATCGTGCGGCGCGAATTTATACGCCGTCCGCCAGGTGGTTGCCACACGCGAGACGGATGAGAAGTTTGATTGGAGCAAAACCTGGGTCGCCGAAATGTTCATGTCCGGAGAAGAGGCCATCAGACGCAAAACAGAGATTGAGCGTCTGCAAGGCATCACCCCGGAAGTGAAGCGCTACGATGAAATCAAGGCCGGCGTCATCACGGGGTGCGTCGGCATCGGTGTGATGATCTTTCTTTACGTCTTAGCCGAAGGCATCATCCTCGGCGGCCGAATCCCGCCGCACGTTACCGAGATCATCCGCCGTTTATGGGTCGCCGGGGTGATTCCTCTGATGGTCGGAATCGGGCTATTAGTCAACGGCCTGTTTGTGAGCAAAAAACTTGTCGAGATGGCTAAGCGACAGCCGCAGACGAAGCCGGACGCCTTAGAGAAAGGCACAGCTCAACATACGCTCCGACCTGCCGACACAACTGAATTCGTTCCTTCCGAATTTAGTGTCACTGAAGGAACGACGAAACATCTGAGAAACTCCGGCCCGAAGGCCTAAAATACTCAAAAGTGATAGGTAAATGGTGACAGGTGATAGGAAGATCAATGTTGATGCCGGGTGGCGCAAGTCTTTCAGCAACGGGTTCGCTCGTGTGGCCCGGCAGTAGGTTAGTACCGTAGAAGTGTGATGCTGGCTGTCCTCCCTTGTCACCCTCACTTTTGAGGAATTAGCTAATGAAAATCAAATCCATCGAGATGCGCGAGATCAAGCTGCGCCTCGTCCATGTGTTCGAGACCAGCTTTGGGCGCACAACTGAGCGTCGCATCCTTCTCGTCCGCGTCATGGACGAAGACGGGACGGAAGGGTGGGGCGAATGCACCGCCGGCGAGGGGCCGTTCTACTGTGAAGAGTGGATCGAAAGCGCTTGGGCGACAACGAAAACATACCTTGTGCCGATGACGCTCGGTCGCGAAGTGGAGCGCGCGGCGCAGGTCTTCGCATTGATGAAGGCGGTGCGCGGCAACCGGATGGCGAAGGCCGCGATTGAAACCGCCTGCTGGGATATTGAAGCTCAGCGTGCGGGAGTCCCGCTGTGGCAGCATCTCGGCGGCACGCAAACGGAAATCGCGTGCGGCGTCTCCATCGGTATTCAGGACTCGCCCGCCGCGCTGTTCGCAAAGATTGAAAAGGAACTGGCTGCCGGTTATCAGCGAATCAAGATTAAGATCAAACCGGGTTGGGATGCCGGGATTGTCGAACAGTTGCGCGTGCGGTTCGCCGATATTCAATTGATGGTTGACGCCAACTCCGCCTACACGCTCGCTGATGCGCCGGTCTTTCAGGCGATGGACAAGCACCGTCTGATGATGATTGAGCAACCGCTCGCGTTCGATGACATGAGCGACCATGCCAAGTTGCAGCGACAGATCGAGACACCCATCTGTCTTGACGAGTCGATCCGTTCGAGCGACGACGCGCGCAAGGCCATCGAGATGGAGGCGTGCCGTATTGTCAACATCAAGCTCGGTCGTGTTGGCGGCCACGCGGAAGCGCAGCGAGTAGAGCGAGTGTGCCGTGAGGCAGGCGTGCCGGTCTGGTGCGGCGGGATGCTGGAATCTGGCATCGGGCGCGCGCACAACATCGCGATGGCGATGCTGCCTGGCTTCACGCTGCCCGGCGACGTGTCGGCGAGCGCGCGTTATTGGGAAGAGGACATCATCGACCCGGAAGTCACGGTGACACCGCCCGGCACCATCAATGCGCCGCCGACTCCCGGCCTCGGATTCAAAATCAGACGGGAGAGAATTGAGGCCGTGACGGTGAGGAAAGAAACGTACACTGTTTGATAATTCCTTTCACTCTTGGAACGATCACAAAACATGTTCCTGATGAAACGACACTGATTCCAGACTCTAAATTTGAAATCCAATCAGAATTCCAACGATTGATTTTTATGCCCCCTGAACTTGATCGCGCGACGGCGAACGCCTTACTCGGTTACTTTCAAGATCGAAGACAGTCGGTGCTCATTCTGACGCGCGCGATTGCGGAGATTGAGTCGCCGTCCGGCGATTTGAATGGGAGTCGCGGCATCGTCGAACGATTGGCGGAAGAAGCGAAGCAAGTCAAATGTGTCACTGGTATCGAGCGTGTCCCGGCTGCCAATGACTATGGTGAGCACCTGCGCATCACAGCGTTCTCGGACGGTGCATCGGTTGGGGACGAAACGATTTTAATGATTGGTCACACCGATACGGTGTACCCGCTGGGCACGTTAATGAAACGTCCGTGGCGCGAAGAACAAGGTCGCGTCTATGCGCCCGGCGTTTTTGACATGAAAGCCAATTGCGCGCTGGCAATCGAAGTTCTGCGCGCCTGCTCCGCGCTGTCTTTGAAACCGCGCCGACCCGTAGTGTTGTTATTAACCTGCGACGAGGAGACGGGGAGCTTCAGCGGGCGCGCGTTGGTCGAAGGGGAAGCGCGCCGCGCGGCGTCCGTGCTCGTCCTTGAACCACCCGCGACCGGCGGTCGCGCCAAGACGGGACGCAAAGGGACGGCGGGCTATCAGATCACCGCGCATGGCCGCGCCGCGCACGCCGGTCTTGAGCCGGAGAAGGGCGCGAGCGCGATTCTCGAAATCGCCCGCCAGATTGAGCGGTTGCACGCGATGAACGATGCGTCGTGCGGCACGACCGTCAACGTCGGCGTGGTGTGCGGCGGCACGCGCTCGAACGTCGTCGCGGCAGAGGCGCGGGCCGAGGTTGACGTGCGCTTCACCACGATGGCCGAGGCCGAGCGGATCGAGCGGGAGATTCTAAATCTTCTTTCGTTCGACGAGCGGGTGCGAGTGTCAATCGAGGGTGAGGTTAACCGCCCGCCGCTCGAACGAACCGAACGTGTCATTGCGCTGTACGAGCAGGCGCGTCGCGTCGCGGGGAAACTCGGTTTCGAGTTGGGCGAGACATCCGTCGGCGGCGCGTCGGACGCCAACTTCGCGGCGGCTGTTGGGGCTGCCGTGCTCGACGGACTGGGGATTGACGGCGACGGGGCGCACGCCGACCACGAGCATATCGTCGTCGAAGACATCGCGCGGCGCGGAGCACTGCTGGCGGGATTGATCGTGACGTTGTGAATTTTGAAGTGAGTTGGAAATCGGAAAATCTTCTCACCAGCATACTCCTCGAAGGAATGAAGAAAGTCGAAAATGATTACTCATCCGTCACAAAAAACTTGTTCGAGCTACACCTACCACAAGGGAATGATGCCAATGCGTTTTAGTCGAATCATCATCGCGTTCTCTCTATCCGCTTTCTTGTTTGCGTCGAGCCTCACTACAGTCTCGGCGAGGATGAGTAATCAACCGTTGGCGGTGACACTCGCTTCGCGTGCTCCGGTGCGCGCACGGCACGGGATGGTCGCGTCGACTTCGCGCATCGCTTCGGCGGTGGGAGTTGACGTGATGAAGCGGGGTGGGAACGCGGTGGACGCGGCGATTGCGGTGGCGTTCGCGCTGGCGGTGACGTACCCGGCGGCGGGCAACCTCGGCGGCGGCGGGTTCATGATGATTCGCTTGAAGGATGGGCGCGCGACAGCGATTGATTACCGCGAGATGGCACCGGCGGCGGCGACGCGCAACATCTACCTTGACGCTAACGGGAATTTAATCAAAGGCGAAGGCTCGTCGCTCGTCGGCTATCGCGCGGCAGGGGTGCCGGGCACGGTCGCCGGGATGGAGATGGCACTCAAAAAATACGGCTCGCAGAAATTATCATGGGCCCAGCTTGTCGAACCGGCGCGCCGCCTTGCCGCCGAAGGCTTCCCGGTGAGCCATTCGCTCGCTCGCTCGTTGCGCAGCACACGCGAGTTGCTCGAACTCTACCCCGACACGAAAAGGATTCTGCTCAATGGCGGGAAGTTCTTCGAAGACGGCAATACCTTGCGGCAGCCGGAGTTGGCGGCGACCTTCGCTCGTTTACAGCGAAGTGGCCCGCGCGAATTCTATGAGGGGCGGACGGCGCAGTTGATCGCCGCCGACATGAAGCAACACAGCGGGCTGATGACGCTTGAAGACTTGCGCGGTTACGTCGCGAAAGAGCGCGAGCCGGTGCGCGGCAAATACCGTGAGCACGAAATCATCTCGATGCCGCCTCCGTCTTCGGGCGGTGCCGTCTTGATTCAAACGCTCAACATCCTCGAAGGCTTCGACTTGAAACAACTCGGATGGTCTTCGTCAGAGCGTTACCACTTGACGACCGAGGCGATGCGGCGCGCCTTCGCCGACCGCGCCGAGTACATGGGCGACGCCGACTTTGTTAATGTTCCGGTCGCTGGACTGGTAGATAAAAATTATGCCGCCCGGCTGCGCGAGACGATCAAGATGGAGCGTGCCTCGACCAGTGTGGAGGTGCGCGCCGGCCAGCCCACCGGGGCCGAGTCGGAGGAGACGACGCACTACACGGTCGTCGACGCCGAAGGCAACGTCGTGTCGAACACCTACACGCTGAATGGTGGCTACGGTTCGGGCGTGATCGCGCAAGGGACAGGCGTGCTACTCAACAACGAGATGGATGATTTCGCGGCGAAGCCGGGCGCGCCCAATATGTATGGATTGATTCAAGGGGAGCGGAACGCGGTCGCGCCAAAGAAGCGCCCGCTGTCGGCGATGACTCCGACGTTCGTGCTACGGAAGGACGGCAGTTTCTGGTTCGCGGTCGGCTCGCCCGGCGGCCCGACGATAATCAACACGGTGCTGCAAGTCATCAGCAACATCGTCGACTACGACATGAACATTCAACAAGCGATTGACGCGCCGCGTATTCATCACCAGTGGCTGCCGGACGAAGTCGTCTACGAGCCGTACGGCCTGTCCGCCGACACCTCGCGCGCGCTCGAACAACGCGGCCACAAACTAACGGCACGTGCGCGCTACATGGGCGACGCGCAAGGCATCATGGTCGAAGAGAAGACCGGCGTGCGGCTCGGCGCGAGCGACCCGCGCAACGACGGCGCGGCGGTCGGATACTGAGTGCTCAGCAGTGACAGGTAAATGGTGACAGGTGACAGGAAGATCAATGTTGATGCCAGATGGCGCAGACTTTCAACTTCGGGCGCGCTTGTGTGGCCTGGCAGGAGGTGATGACCGTAGCAGTACGCTGCTGGCTGTCCCCTCTTGTCACCTGTCACCTGTCACCCGTCACTCTTGAGTCAGTTGCTCCTTCTGCTGATGAAAATACTTTTTTTATTACGGCATGCGAAGTCGAGTTGGAATGATTCGACTGTTCGTGACTTCGACCGTCCTCTGAACAAGCGGGGACAGAAGGCCGCGCCGCTGATCGGTCGCTGCCTGCGCAAACGAAAGAAACCGCCCGACCTCGTCATCAGTTCGCCCGCCGAGCGTGCCCGGCAGACGGCCGCGCTCGTCGTCGAGGCGGCGGGCATCAGCGCTGAAGTGCGATTTGATGAACGCATCTACGAAGCGAGTACGGACTTACTGATGACCGTCGTGTCGGAATTTGATGAAAACGCCGACGCGGTTTTGCTGGTCGGACACAACTTCGGCATCGAGCAACTGCTCGAACGTCTGACCGGGGAGGTGCGTCACATGCCGACCGCCGCACTCGCCCGAATCAATCTGGACATCGAAAGCTGGCGAGATGTCCGCGACCGTAGCGGCGTGCTCGACTGGTTCATGACACCCAAAGAGATTGATAATAGATGACCGCGCATTCATGCTAACTGACTCAAAAGTGACGGGTGACAGGTGACAGGTGACAAGACTGAGCTCATGCGCTTCGGGTTGTTCCGCGCCGCAAGCTCCGATTGTGTGTGGTGAAGAGTTGCGGCTCACAGGACTCGCCGGGCGTTCTCGCAGAATCTCAACCGTCCTTTCACCTGCCACGATTTACCTGTCACTGCTGAGTAACTGAGTTCATACGATAGGTGAGAATCGAGCGGACAACCGGCGACGGACGAAGGCTCATCACTACCATTTCACCGTGCCGCCTTCAAACGTCGCAACACCGCAAAGGAGTACAACAATTGAACGCCCATCATAAGCTTCGTACATCGTTCTCGGCGCTTACGCTCGCCGCGACAATCTTTTTCTCTTCGTCGGCAGGTGCTGTCTCGCCTAAGACCGATGCGAAAAGCGAATCATCATCCGTCCCGGCTCCGGCCATCCGCGTGACTCCGCCTGCCCCTGTCTTTGATGACAAAGCGCGAGTCGCCGAACTGATCGAGCGCCGGGCGCGGGTCGCCAAAGAGATTGGGCCGAAGGGAATCCTCGTTCTCTACAGTGCCGAGCCGCGCATCTACACGCATGATGTCGACTATGAATATCGTCAGGAGAATAACTTATATTACCTGACGCACCTGAAGCAGCAGGGAGCGACGCTGGTGTTGATGCCCGGTCACGAGTCTCTGCGCGAAATCCTGTTCATCCCGAAACGCAATCCGGCGCGCGAGACGTGGGACGGATTCATGTACGGCGCCGCCGACGCGCACCGTCTTTCCGGCATCAGCGAGATTTGGGAGGCCAAAGAGTTCGAGCCGTTCATGCAGGCCCTCAAAAAGCGCGAAGCTTACCGCCCGAAGAATGAAGCGATACTGATGTCGGCAACGGCGACGAAAGATCAAGCGGCTTCATCCACGTCTGCGGCAAATACCAATACGGCAAGTACGACTGCGACGGGCGCTGTCGCGACCGGATTCGAGCCGCTATTCTCCGCCGTCGAGCAGAAAGAGGCCGCACTCTTTTTACTTGTGCCGCCAAAGGAGGCGGCGAGCGGCGAGTTCGGCGACCATCGCGAGTGGCGGCGCGAGCAGCGGTTCGCTGCGGGGTGGAAGCGTGAGGGCGGTGCCGACTTTCAGATTCGCAGCGCGTTCCCCATCTTCGCCGCGATGCGTCTGCGCAAATCCCCTTCGGAGATTCAGCGTCTGCAACACGCCATCGACATCACGACCGAAGCCTTCCGTCGTTCGATGGCCGCCGCCGGACGCGCACAGTGGGAGTATGAAGTCGAGGCCGAAGTCGAGTACACATATCGCCGCCGCAATGCCGACTACTGGGGCTATCCATCGATTGTCGGTTGCGGGCCGAACGCGACGACGCTCCACTACAACGAGTCGCAGGGGCGCATCAATCAAGGCAGCCTACTGCTGATGGATGTCGGCGCGGAGTACGATCATTACACCGCCGACGTGACGCGGACGTTTCCCGTCAACGGTAAATTCACGCCCGCGCAGGCCGACATTTACAACATCGTCTTCGCCGCGCAGGAAGCCGCTTTCCGCGCGACCCGTCCCGGCGCGACCATTAGCGAGGTGAACACCGCCGCGACCGAGGTTATCAAGGACGGGCTGCTCCGCCTCGGTTTGATTACCGACCGCAACTCAAACCAACACCGCATCTGGTTTATGCACGGAACCTCGCATTGGCTCGGAATGAACGTTCATGATGTCGGCGACTACAGCATGAAGTTCGAGCCGGGGATGGTCTTCACCAACGAGCCGGGCATCTACGTCCGCGCCGACGCGCTCGATTACCTGCCGAAGACGCCGGAGAACGAAAAGTTGATCGCCGCCGTGCGCCCCGCATTCGAGAAATACAAGAACATCGGCGTGCGCATCGAGGATGACGTGTTGGTGACGCCGGAAGGTTACCGCAACCTCTCCGCCGCGCTACCGCGCACCATCACCGACATCGAAGCTTTCATCGCCCGCGCGACGCGCGAGTTGCGCCTGACGGCCATCGAGCGACAGCAGCCTGACACAACGGCGATGGCCGGCCTGCGCATCGAGTCGTTCATTGACCCGTCCGGACTGTGGAGCACGCGAGATTTCACGAGGCCCGACTTGTCGCGCGAGTCGTTGTCATTCAACACGGCGATGTCCGCCGGTCGCACCATCCGACGTGGCTTTGTCTTCATCGGGTCGGCGAAAAATGACGAACGTCGCCATCAGTCGCACGCCGATCATCAGAGCGAATAAACCTCGCGGTCACACACAAAACTATCAGGGCCTGGAACATCAACATTCCAGGCCCTTCATCATTTGACGGTGATTGCGAAATCTTTATAACAAGTCAGCGGTGCAGAGTTCGGGAATAAACGTTTCAGTGATGACCCGTCAGCCGAAGATTTACCTGCGTGGGAAGTCGATGCGGTCGTACACATCCGCCAATGAAATTTGGCAATTGATGGACGGAAGGTTGAGAGAGCTTGTCAGCCCTTCAACTATCGTATTCGGCCATGACCCGTCAGGCTGACGAGAAAAGTGCTCGACGTGCGGCTTGTCCTGCGCCACCAACACGTAATCCAGCAGGGAATTAATCTGAGTGCCGTAACGGAGGGACTTTTCGCCCCGGTCGTAGGCTTCGGTCGAGCGTGACAAAACCTCGAAGATGACGGTCGGATTAACCACTACGTCGCGCTGATCGTCGTGAAAAACCGGTTCGCCACAGACAACCATCAGATCGGGATATGCGAACAGCTTATTCGAGCCAGTTCGAACTTTCATGTTCGGAGAGTACCCGCGACACGTGCTCCCTTTGAGTTGTGAGCCGACAGTGACGGCGAGGTTGAAACAGATGGTGCTATGGGTCGGGCTTTCGCCGGCCATCGCATACACGTAGCCGTCAAGAAACTCGTGCCGGATTTCTGAGGGCCGCTCAAGTGACAGATATTCTTCCGGGGTGAAAGTCGGCAACGTTAAAGGAACTGACATTATTACTCCTCCCGAGGACTGTTTAGCCTCTACTACTCGTAACTCAACGCTTTCACCGCATCCTGTCTGGCCGCCCGCAGCGCCGGGTACAAGGCCCCGATGGTCCCGCCCAGTAGCCCGATCAACAGCGCGATCAGCACCCACCGTGGCTCGATTTCGACCGACAGAGAGGTGGCACGCATCACGGCGAAGCGCGCGACAAAGGTCAGCGCCAAGCCAAGCAGGACACCGAGCACGCTGACCAACAGCGCCTCCTGCTCGATGATCCACGCGATGCTGACGCTTGGCATGCCGAGCGATTTAAGGATGCCGATCTGCCGCGTGCGTTCGGTCACGGTGGTGTACATCGCCAGCAGAATAACCA
>Ga0136614_10001470_pt1 | contig 13902 bp, 10 predicted proteins | sample AntDrymUQ2792106_2_FD_106643 | JGI IMG/M metagenome (GOLD analysis project Ga0136614, IMG submission 106643) | Polar desert sand microbial communities from Dry Valleys, Antarctica - metaG UQ279 (21.06) | ecosystem: Environmental > Terrestrial > Soil > Desert | place: Antarctica: Dry Valley...
ACCAGCCAGCCCAGGGCGGCGCTCGACGCCCACACCCCGAGGATCGTCATCAGATGGCCGAGGCCGAGGAGATGGAACGCGGGTACCAGGGAGGCGGCCACGACGGCGGTGAAGGTGCCGGCTCGTCGGCCCGCCGCGCGCGCGGCGAGCAGTGAGGCGACGATCGTCGTCGAGGCAAACAACAGGGCGAGGAGCGCCTTTTCCGCGAGGAAGAACCATGGCCGCGGCAGTGCGGCGAGCGGCGCCACCAGCGTCTGATAGAGAGCGGGGTGCGGCACCACGACGTTCCCCCATTGCGCCTGCTCGCTCAGCATGCTGCCGGGGAAGGGCAGGTAGTAGATGAGGAAGCGTCCCTTCCAGATCTCCTCCGCGATCGAGGAGTGGAAGACGAAGTGGCCGCCCCGGTAGAGCGGGAACGCGGTCGCGGACAGCCAGGCCACGAAGCCGGCTGCCGCCGCCGCGCGCGCGACTGCCGCAGGCAGGACGGAATGACCGCGCTCCGCGAGCAACGAGGCCAGCGCGGTCTGCGCGGCCGCGAGGACGGCGCCCAGCGCGACGATGGCGAGGAAGGACGGCGCGAATGGGATGGCCACCAGTGGCGCCGACGCCACGGCCAGCGCGCCGCCGATCAACACGAGGCCGCCGCCGGCGAGACCGACGCGCGCCGACACGCCGGCCGCACCGAGCCCCACGATGGTCAAGAGGCCGGCCCCCAGGATCGCGGCGAGGATGCGCAGCGAAGGCCAGGCGCGGCCGCGGTCGATGTCCACGCGGGCGATGCGGAGCGCGTCCGATCCGCCGGGAACGGCCAGTACCAGCCCCGACCTCCAGCCGAAAGGCGCGGGCGCCGCAAAAGCGAGTCGCGTCCAGGCCTCGGCCGAGAGCTCGGCGGTCAGCCCGTGGTCGCCGGCGCGGATGAGGTCCACCTGTCGGGGCCGCCCCTCGTGGGAAGCGGTGACGGCGATCGTCCACCGCGTACCGCCGCCGAGGTCGCTCAGGTCCAGCTCTGCCCCCCGCGGCGCGCGTCGATAGCGCACCCCGGGCGCGGCGTCGAAAGCGCCGAAGCCACGGGCCACCGCCGCTTCGCCGCCGCTGCCCAGTAAGATCTCCACCCGCGGCTGCGCTCGATAAGCCGTGACCATGGCGATCGCCCCCGCGGCCGAGAGGGCCGCGACTCGCCAGTCCGGAAGCCGCATCGCACCCGCCCGCAGCGCCGCCAGCAGCGCGCCGGCGGCGCGAGCCGCGAGGCGGACCGGACGCGGCGCCACGCGGACCGCGACCGCGACCGCGGCCACCGCGAACAGCAGCGGTTGCGAGACCGCGGCTGTCCAGGGGCGCGCAAACGCGTAACCGCAGGCGAGGGCGACCGCGGCGGCGATCGAAGCGCGCTCCGCGGCGCGCGGAGCAGCACCTCCGCCCACCAGGGCGAGGAACAGCAGCAGCATCGTGGCCGCGCCGGTGACCAGCGCCCCCAGCGGGGCTGCGCGGATGCCGAACGACAGCGGGCGGAGGCGGGCCTCGGTCACGCGGACGCCGAGGGTACGGGGATCGTTCGGGCCGGGACGGAAGGTCTCGGAGGCGACGGTGACCACGAGGTCGGATCGCCACGCCCCGGAGGTGACGGTATCCAGGGAAACGGTCTCGGTGCCCGGCGACGCGCGAACGGCGACGCTGTGCCCGCCCGCGGTCAAGGTGACGAGCGGAGCCGGCTGGCCGCGCGGCCGCCAGCCCGAGAGCACGACCTCGACCCTCACCGGCCAGCCGGGCCCGGGATCGGGAAACACGATCTGGCCCTGCGCGCCGCTCCAACGGAACCCGGACTCGGCGTCCCCGAATCCCCGGTAGGTGACGGCGGACAGAAGATCGCTGGCCCGCGCGGTCATGGTCGACGGGACCTGGTAGGCGGCGGCGAGGCCCAGGAGCAGGACGACGAGGACCCGGCCCGGGGCGGCGCCCTCCTTTGCCCCGATCATTCCTTGCGGACGGGACGCGCGCCGCGGAGCCGGAGCCACATGCGCGCCAGCGAGGCGAGCGTCCGCGGCACGTCGCTCGCGCGCACCGTCGAGCGCCCGGCGGTCCGCGGGTAGTGGCGCACCCCGCGCTGCACGTAGCGCCAGCCCGCGCGGTGGATGCGCGCCACGAGCTCGGTGTCCACGAAGAAGTCGTTCGATTCGATGGGCAGCGCGCGGATGAGGTCGCCGCGGAAGAGCTTGAACGAGCAGTTCAGGTCGCGCACCGAGATCCCGAGAGCGGCGGACGACAGGCGGTTGAAACCCTCGGAGACCGCCCTGCGCATCCACGGGTCCTGCCGGCCCACGCGATACCCGAGCACGGCGTCGACTTCCTGCATCAGGGGGAGGATGTCCGCCAGCTCGCGCAGATCGAACTGGTTGTCGGCGTCCGTGTAGAAGACGAGTTTGCCGGTGGTGGCGCGGAAGCCGTCGCGCAGCGCGGCGCCGTAGCCTTCGTTCACGGGGTGGCTCACGATCCGCAGGGTCCCGTCCATCTCCGCGGCGAGGCGTGCCAGGATCTCGCCCGTCCGGTCGCGGCTGCCGTCGTCCACCACCACGATCTCCGAGAGCGGGGCGAGCGCAGCGGCCGCGGCCGCGGCGTCGCGGACCACGCGCTCGATGTTGCCTTCTTCGTTGTAGGCGGGCAGGACGATGGAGAGGGCGGGGAGCAAACGGAGGATCTTACTCTCCTCCGCTGCCTCGGAAGTGGTCCTCCGGATCCGCGAACAGCACGTTGAAGCTGGTGAGGGTGCCGTAGCAGGCGGTGACGTAGCCCTGCAGCTTGACCTTCTCGTCCTCCGGGAGCCCGGACACGTTCACCTGCTGCTCGAGGGTGCGCAGCCGGTTCCGCAGCATCACGATCTTGTGGAAGAAGCTCTCGATCGGCCAGGCCTTCTCCGCAAGCGACGCGCTCGCGGGCCGCAGGACGAGCTGTCCGCCGCGCCACCGCTGCCCGGGGGACACCGGGGTCAGGCCAGCCTCCTCGCGGATCACCCGGCGCAGCAGCGTCTCGAGGTCCGACCCCGTCTCGTCGCCGCTCATCCGGGGAGCGCTCCTTTCCTGACTCGTAGCCGCGACGGGCGGTGCATCGGGTGCCGGGTGCCGTGGCGCCGTGCGGACGCCGCCGCCGCTCCGGTAGCTGTGCTCGCTGCGGCAGAAGTCGCACACCACGCGGACGATTTCACCTTCCGCGTCCGTCGCCATCACGGTGTGGTGGCGCACGACCTTGCACGCGCGGCAAAGGTCGTCGACCTGCTGTCCGGCACGGCCCGCGGTCACCGGGCGAGGTTACGGCGTTGCCCCCGGCGATTCAAGCGCTGCGATTTGGCCGTTGACAGCCGGTCCACCGCAGCGCCAAACTGATCATTCGATGAGCGGAAGATCAGTCGCCGTCTCGCAGTTCGTGGACGGCCTGCGCTCCCTGGAGAACGACCCCATCACCCGCGACCGCATGCTCGAGTTCATGCTCGAGACCCGCGTCGACCGTAAGTCCCTCGACCCGTACGTGCACTTCCGGCCCGACATGTACACGCGCAACCTCGTCTACCGCGACGACCAGCTCGAGCTGATGGCGGTGTGCTGGCAGCCCGGCCAGCGGACGGTCATCCACACCCACAACGGACAGCTGGGGTGGATGGGCGTCGAGCAGGGCGCCCTGGCCGTGGTCAACTACAAGTGGCTGGGTTGCAACGCGGCCGACAACCAGAACGTCGCCGGACTCGATTGCCTGGGCGGGGCGACGGAGCTGGACCTCGATCGCCTCGAGGTGCAGGAGTGCTTTCCCGGCGGCCCGGTGAACACGGTCGACAAGGTGCAGACCATCCACCAGGTCGTCGTGCAGGGGCGCGAGCCCGTGGTCTCGCTGCACGTGTACAGCCGCCCCATCGATTCCTGCATCGCCTTCGACCTCGAGAAGCGCACGTGCTATCGCCGGGAGCTCAAGTACTACAGCCGCTTCGGCGACGTGGTCGTGCGTGAGGGCGATCTTGTCGAGCAGGGGGGTGCTGCGCCGCACCCCCCTGACCCCCCGCTCGCTCAGCGGGAGTGAATCCCGCCTCACTCGCCGCCAGGGCGGCATGCGTTTCCAGCGGTGGCTAACCCGCTCGACGGGATCACGGTCATCGATCTCACCCGGATCCTTGCCGGGCCGTATTGCACGCAGGCGCTGGCCGACGCGGGCGCGGATGTGATCAAGATCGAAGAGCCGCTCAAGGGCGACGACACGCGCGGCTGGGGACCGCCGTTTGTGCATGGGGAGAGCGCGTACTTCCTCTCCGTCAACCGCGGCAAGCGCAGCCTCACCCTCGACCTGAAGCACCCGGAGGGGCGGCGGATCCTGCGCGTCCTTCTCGACCGGGCCGACGTGCTGGTGGAGAACTTCCGGCCGGGGACGCTGGAACGGCTTGGCTTTGGCTACGAGGTGGTGAGCGGCCGGAACCCGCGCATCGTGTACGCGTCGATCTCCGGCTACGGCGCCGACGGTCCCTGGGGCGGGCGCCCGGGGTACGACGCGGTGATCCAGGGCGAAGCCGGCCTCATGAGCATCACGGGTGCTACGGACGGGCCGCCTTTTCGGGTCGGGGCGTCGATCGCCGACGTGATGGCGGGCATGACCGCTTATCAGGGCATCCTGCTGGCGCTGGTGCGGCGGGCGACGACCAGCAAGGGCGGGCTGGTCGACGTCTCGCTGCTCGAGTCGCTACTGCCCGCGCTGGCGTACCACGCGTCCACGTACCTGCTCGCGGACAAGACGCCCACGCGCCTCGGCAACCGCCATCCGAGCCTCGCGCCCTACGAGACGTTCGAGGCTGCCGACGGGCACGTCATCGTCGCCGTGGGCAGCGAGTCGTTGTGGCGATCGTTCTGCACGGCGGTCGCCCGCCCGGAGCTCGCCTACGACGACCGCTTCGCCACCAACCCGCAGCGGGTCGTGAACTACGACGCGCTGCGCGCCGTCCTTGCCCCCCTGTTCAAGGGGCGACCGGCGGGGGAGTGGCTGAAGTCGCTGGAGGCCGCCGGCATTCCGTGCGGACGCGTGCGCACCGTGGCGGAGGCGCTGCAAAACCCCCAGTTGGCGGCGCGAGGCCTCCTGGTGGAGCGCGACCACCCGCGGGCGGGGCGGGGAAAGTACCTGGGCAGCCCCATCCATCTTTCCGATGCCCAGCGCGCGTCTGCGCTTCCGCCGCCCACGCTCGGCCAGCATACGGACGAGGTGCTGCGCGAGCGCCTGGGAATGACGGCCGACGAGATCGCGGCGCTGCGGTCCGAAGGTGTGGTCTGAAAAAGCCAGCCCTACTTCGCCGCCTTTCGCGGATCGTCGGCCGCGTTGACGTAGTAGAGCTGCCAGGGACCCATACCGTGGACCTGGACGACCGTATCCCCCTCGGCCCATGCGAAGTGGCGCACGCCGGGAGCCATCCACCCGAACGCGCCGGCAGTGAGCGGGTGTCCCTTCGTCTTGTCGAAGGTGTCGCCCATGCCCATCTGGAAAGTACCGGACATGACGGTGACGTGCTCGAAGGCAGGGTGCCAATGGGGGGCGATCTTGAAGCCGTCGGGCATCGAGAGGCGCATGGTGAAGATGCCCTCCTGGGTCGGATCGCCCTCGAGCACTGCGACCTTCGCGCCGGCGGCGAGCGACGGCGGGCCAGGCGCCCATTTGATTTCGCCCGGCAGCGTCGCGCCGTGCTGCGGCTTCGCCTCCTGGGCGGCCGCGGCCGCCGCGAGAGCCGACATGAGGATGACGGGAACAACGCTGATTCTGTTCATTTGTCTCCCTTACTGGTCCCGGGGATTTTACGTGCCTTTTTCCCAGACGTCAGGCCCCTACCGCCGCAAGGCCTCGGTCCAGTTCAGGATCACCGTGCCACCTTCGCCTGCCCGTTGTAGAGGCATCCTCCCGCCGCGAATGCCTCGGCGGCCTCCTCTCCCAGGACCTTCAGCGTTGCCGCGGCCCGGGCGTCGAGGTTGAACGTGCCCCGGTTCGACCGCCAGTCGTTGTCCAGTGGGGGAGCGTCGAACAGATCGAACCTCATGGTCGGCGCCAGGTTCAGGAGCCCGTTCCCGGTGGCGTCGTTTCCCTCGATCGTATTGCCAGCCGTGCTGGCGAGGACGGCGACTCCGGCGCGAGCGTTCTCGTGAACGCGGTTGTTGGAGATCTGGTTACGAGAGGCGGCTGGCCCGCCGACGAGGATGCCCCAGTGGTTGCGCCGTACTTCGTTGTCCGCGATCCGGTTGTCGTTGTTTCCGGCGCCCGGCCGGAAGAGGTTGATCCCTCAGCCAAAGGGACCCGTCACACCGGGACTCGTCTGTCGCCCGTTATCGGTGATCACGTTGAAGCGGACGAGGTTGCCGCTGCTGCTGTCGGCCAGCATCACTCCGTCGTGTCCGTTGTCATGAACAAAGTTACTGAGCACGGTGTTGTTGCTCGACGCCAGGAGCACGATGCCCTCGTAGGGGGTGACCCCGGTCGCCAGCGGGGGCGACGTCTGCGCGGACTTGTTCGTGTTGTTGCGCACCTCGTTTCCCACGATCCTGGCGCCGGTGGCGTTTTCCAGAACGATGCCCCGCTCGTAGTTCTGCACCGTCAAGCCGGAGATCTGGACCCCCGCCACTCCCAGGACGTGGATTCCGATACCGCGGCCGTCCAGGCCGCCGGCCTGGCCGTCCAGGATCGCCCCGGCTCCTTCGAGCCTGACGGCTTTCGTGAGCACGATGCGTTCCCCGTAGGTGCCCCGCAGGACCCTGATGGTCTCGCCGGCGGGCGCCGCGGCGACGGCCTCGGAGATGGTCCGGAAGCCTTCCCCGGCACCGACCACGAAATCGTCGGACGGGCCAGTCGCGTCGTCGCCGCAGGAGACGAGGAGTCCACCACCCAAAAGCGAGAGAGTGGCTATCAACGGCGCCTTGGCGAACTTTGCCGTCGTCGAGGTCGGACTGCTCATGTGGCACTTCCTCCGGGAGGGGGTGGGACGCATCATACACGTATCGCCCCTCGCGGGCCGTTCATGGCCGGGAGGCCAGGCCGGTTGCACCTCGCCCTGCCGGGTGCGACCATCTCTTCCCGCACGGCCCGGGGCTGGTCGAGGCGAAGAACGGGCCCGAGGACGAGCCGGGCGGCGCACCTGGGGTCGAAACGAATGCCCTCCCGGATCCTGGTCGTCGACGACGACGCACGCGTCGCGCGGTCATTGACCGGCGTGCTCACCCACCACGGCTACGAGCTCGTCCGCGCGGAATCGGGTGAAGCAGCGCTCGAGCACCTCGGCCTCACCGGCTTCGACCTCGTGCTGCTCGACGCGCGGCTCCCCGGCATCAGCGGGTTCCGGACCTGCGAGCGCATCCGCGAGCTGTACGGCCCTGCCCTGCCCGTCCTCATGCTCACCGGGGATCCGGACCAGAAGCTGATGCGCGAGGGGTACGAAGCGGGAGCAGACGACTTTCTCCTGAAGCCGGTGGACATCTCGCACCTGGTCCTGAAGGTCAAGGCCTGCCTCCGGTTCAAATCGATGCACGACGAGATGAACGGCCATCGCGAGGTGGCGCAGGCGCGCGCGCGCGACCTGGCGCGGCTGCACGAGATCGGCCGTGACTGGTCTCTGATCGCGGAGCCCGCCGAGTTCCACGCCATGGTGACGAGCCGGCTGGCCGCGCTCATCGGCGCGCCGATTTGCCTGCTGGCCCTGTACGACCCGCCGTCGCGGACGGTGGCCGCAGCGCTCCCCGCGCACGGACTCCCCGACGAGATCGCGCGGAAGGTCCGCTACGTGGTCCGGCCGGAGTACCGCTCGTGGTGGAACCTGAGCAGCGGCCGGCCCTACGTCAGCAATCGCGCCCGCACCGACCCGCGCCTGGTCCCGGAGATGGTGGGCCTGATGGACGCGGAATCGGTCGTCCTCGTCCCGATGATGTCGGAGGGCGAGGTGCTGGGCATCATTGCCGCCCTCGACAAACCCGGCGGCTTCACCGACGCCGACGTGCAGCTCCTGAGCATCTTTGCCGGGCCCGCCGCGTCCTTCCTGCGCAGCCGTCAGATCTTCGACCAGCAGCGGCGGCACGCCGCGCGACTCGAGCGCGTGGCGGCGCTCACCGGCGCCATGGCGGGAGAGGCGAGCCGCGCCGCCCTGCTCCATCTCGTGGTCTCGCGCATCCATGCCGATCTTGGCTACGACCGGGTGGCCTTCCACGCGCTGTACGGCGAGCAACTGCGCCTGGAGGCGGAGGCGGGGGAGCAATTGCCGCCGCGCGCCGCCGCCGCCGACGCGGAGCTCCTCCGCTGGGCCGTCCACGCGGGAACGCCGCTCAAGGCGCCGCCATCGGCGGAGGGCTGCGCGGTCGCGATACCCGTCCACGCCGGCGACGACACCCTGGGCGTGGTGCAGATGCACCGTCGGGGCGCGGGCGCCTTTGCCGACGAGGAGCTGAACCTGCTGTCCGCCCTGGCCGGCCAGCTCGCCCTGGCCCTCCAGAAATCCGCCGGGCTGGCCCGTACGGAGCGCCTCGCGGCCCAGCTCACCACCCTTTACGACCTGGGGCTGGAGACGACGGCGTTGCGGGACCTCCGCGCCGTGTTCGCGAAAGGCACGGAGGAGGCCGGAAGGCTGATCGGCGCGGACCACACGTCGGTGATGCGGCTCGGCGCTTCCGACGGGACCCTGAGGGTGTTCGCCGCCTGGAGCCGCGATCCTGCCATCGAGACCTACGCGGAGCCGGTCTTCCTCGTCGGCGAGGGCGTCGCCGGCCGCGTCGCCCGCGACCGCCGAGCGGCCATGATCAACGAAACCGGGGACCATCCGGACTTCGTGCCCCGCGCGAACCCGGTGGCGCGCCTGCTCTGCGTACCGCTGACCTACTACGAGCACGACCGGCAGGAGCCGGCGCTCTTCGGGGTGCTGAATGCGACGCGCCGGCCCGGAACTTCCCCCTTCACCCAGGACGACCTCGAGTACCTGACCCGGTTCGCGGGCCAGCTCTCGATCGCGGTGGCGAACTCCGTGGCCTTTGCCGCGGAAAGGGAGCGGAGCGAGCAGCTCGCGCTGGTCAACGCCCTCCTCCGTGAGATCAGCGGCACGCTGTCCCGGGAGCGCATCCTCGAGACGTCGGTGCGCAGGATCCAGGAGGCGTTCCACCACCCGGTGGTCGGCATCAGCATTCCCGACCTCGAGGCGGGCACGCTTCGCATCGTGGCCATGGCCCCGCGCGACCGGCTGCGCGAAGACGAACGGACCTTCCCCCTCGAGTCGGGCGTGACCGGCAGGGCGTTCCGCGAGCGGCGCACCGTGCACGTCGCGGACGTCAGCCGGGACCCGGATTACATCGGCATCGTTTCTTCGACCCGCAGCGAAGTCGCGATCCCCATCCTGTCCGGCGACGACGTGGCCGCGGTGCTGAACGTGGAGAAGGACGAAGCGGGAGGCTTCGATCGCGGGCAGGTGATCACGCTGGAGACGCTGGCCGACGGCATCGGCGTCGTCCTGCGCAACGCGGAGCTGTACAAGGCCCTCGAGGCCACCAATGCCAGGCTCGTCGAGCTCGACCGGATGAAGAGCGAGCTCGTGAACATCGTGGCCCACGACTTTCGTGCTCCGCTGGCCGGGGTGCTGGGGCACGCCGAGCTCCTGGAGTGGCGGCCCGATGCCCCGCGCGAGCAGCGCCTCGAGGACGCGCGCGCGATCATCCACGCCGCCACGCACATGGCCAGCCTCGTGGACAAGACGCTGGAGACGACGCGCCTGGAATCCGGCCGGCTGCCCTTCGAGTTCGCGGTCTTCGACCTCGCGGCGCTGACGCGTGAGGTCGTGCGGAGAAATCCCGATCGTCCCTCGCACCCGCTGATGCTGGACACCGTCGACGATGACCCGCTTCCGTGCTGGGGGGACCGCGATCGCATCGCCGAAGTGCTGGACAACCTGATTTCGAACGCCGTCAAGTATTCGCCGGACGGCGGGGCCATCCGCGTGGAAGTGCGGCGGAAGGGCGATTCCGTGACGCTGCGCGTGATCGACCGCGGGCTCGGCATCGACCCCGCCCACTTCGACCGCCTGTTCCGCGCCTTTTCGCGCGTGCGCACACCGCGCAACGCCGCCATCCAGGGCTCGGGCCTCGGCCTGTACATCTGCGATCGTATCGTGCGCGCGCACGGGGGAGCGCTGGAGGTCGAAAGCCGCCCGGGCGAAGGGTCCGTGTTCGCGCTCGCGCTCCCGCTATTCGGGGCGGATGCGCAGACCCGGCGGCCCGTGGTCCTGATCGCCGCGAGCGACGAGCGCACCCGCCGCGAGCTGCGCCGGGCCTCCGAGGAGCAGGGGTACGGCATCCTCGAGGTCAGCGACGGCGTGGAAGTCGTGGAAGCGGCGTTGCGCCTGATCCCGGCGGCCGTCATCGTGGAACGGGTGATGCCGCGCCTGGGCGCCGCGGAAGTCGCGGAGAGACTGAAGGAAAGCACCGCCACCGCGCCGGTGCCGGTTTTCGTCCTCGCGGAGCTGGGCGAGCTCGGCGACCGGTCGCCGCTGTTCGCGGGTTTCCTGCCCCGGCCCCTCGATCGCGGCCTGCTCGCCGCGGCGTTCGGCGCCTTGAAGGGCAAGCCCACGCCGGCTTGACAGCGCCGGTGACCGGCCCATAATCGATTCGTATGTTGTCTCCGGGGCCTTTGGCCCCACGCGAGGCCGCTGACCACAGCTCCGGCCTCGTTCAACCGACAGGACGACCCCGCCGCAAAGAATGATCTATCTCCTCGTCTCCGACGATTCCCTGTTCCACCGCATGGTTTCGCAGACCTTCCTCCAGGACGAGGAGGTCTTCAGCTGGGCCGGCCGGAAGAAGAACGGGGAAGCGTGGCCGGGGCCCGGGGCGCCGTTCTACGGCGACACCTCCGAGACCGAGACCTTTCGCACCGTCGCCCCCGGCAAGGCCGTGGTTGCCCTGGTGTGCATGAAGGACGCGGCCCGGACCGCGCATGCCGTGGACGCGCTGTCGCGCTCGCGGCCGGAGGTGAAGGTCCTCGTCACCACCACCGACGGCGAGCTCGACCACCTGGTACGGGAGAACCTGCGCAAGGTCTCCTGGGCGGACATGGTGGGCGACCGGCTGGAGACGGAGATCGCCCGGCTGCGCACCCTGGAGCGGGTGCAGGCGCTACGCGACCTGCTGGATCCCGTGGATGACGTCGCCCTGCTGCTGCAGCCCGATCCCGACCCCGACGGCATCGCGAGCGCCCTCGCCCTTCGCCAGGTCCTGCGCCGCAACCGCGCCACCGCGCCCATCGTCACCTTTGGCGGCGTCGCGCGGCCCGAGAACGTCGCGATGCTCGCGCTGCTCGAGATCGACCTCGAGGTCATCCGTCCCGAGGACCTCGGGCGTTTCGGCGCGGTGGCCCTGCTCGACGTCCAGCCCAACGTCTTTCGGGATGCGCTACCCGCCGTCGACGTGGTGATCGACCATCACCCCGAGCAGAAGGGGTATCACGCCCGTTTTCGCGACATCCGCGCGTCCTACGGCGCGACCTCGACCATCCTCACCGAGTACTGCCTGGCCGCGGAGGTGGTGATCCCCCAGCGCCTGGCCACCGCCTTGCTGTACGGGATCAAGAGCGACACGCTGTTCCTCGATCGCGAAACCTCGCGCGCCGACGTGGCCGCCTTCTCGTACCTCTACCCGCTGGTGAACACGAACCTGCTGCGCCGCATCGAGAAGCCCGAGCTTCCGCGCAGCGCCTTTGCCGCTTTTGCCCGCGCCCTGCGCGACATCGACTTGAGTCACGGGCTCGCCTACGTCCACCTCGGCGCGGTCGAGCGGGAGGACGTGATCCCGCAGATGGCCGAGCTCAGCCTGCAATTGCAGGGGGCCGAGTGGTCGGCGGCCAGCGGGCTGGTCGGCGACACGCTGGTCGTCTCCGTCCGGAACGCGGGCTATCAGAAGGCGGCGGGGACAGTGGTGAAGGCATTGCTCGGCGACATCGGGTCGGCGGGAGGGCACCAGGCGATGGCGAAAGCGGTCGTGCCGCTGAAGGAGTTCCGCCGCAAGTACGGATCCACGAGCGCAAGCAGGATAAAATCGGTCCTGACCCGGGGGTTTCTGGGGGAGATCGAATGCGCGCCCGTGACGACCAAAAGCCGCTGATCCGGGCCGCGATCGCCGTACTCGCCCTGGGCTCGCTCGGCGCCTGCGGCAGCTCCGACTCGGCGAATCCGTCAGCCCCGAACGCGCCGACTTCTCCGAGTCCCGCCGCGTCCGCGGCCAGCCTGAACATGGTCCTTCTCTCGCACCTGGACCTGACCCAGCTCTCCCTCCCCGCGTCGGGGGAGTTTGAAGCGCTCGCCCCGCAGGCGAGCTCGGCGGCGGGGAACTACGGGTACACGTCGCCCGACGGACGCCGCTTCGCGCTCACGGGGTTGTCCGACGGGACGTCGATCGTCGAGGTCACCGAGCCGAGATCGCCGCGGAGGATCGCGCACATACCGGGGGCCGCCAGCCGATGGCGCGAGATCCGGACCTACCGCGAGTACGTGTACGTGACCACGGAAGCGCAGACCGGGCTCGACATCATCGACATGCGCAACCCGTCCCAGCCCCGCAAGGTGCGGACGTGGAGCGACACCTTCACGTCGGCGCACAGCCTGTGGATCGACACCGACCGCGGCCTGCTCTATGCCCACGGGACGAAGAACGCGGCCGGCGCCGCCAACGGGATGCGGGTGCTGGCCCTCGAGCCGGACCCCGAGAACCCGCGCGAGGTCGGGTCGTTCGGCGACTTCTACATCCACGATTCGTACGGCCGCGGGAACATCCTGTACGCGGCGGCCATCTCCTCCGGATTCCTCGGCATCCTCGACGTCTCGAATCCGGCGCGGATCAGCGAGATCACGCGGTTCAACACCGGCGGCCGGTTCACCCACAACGCATGGCTCGCCGACGACGGGCGGTATCTCTTCACGACCGACGAGGTGGCGGGCCGCCCGCTGGAAGGGTGGGACCTGCGGGATCCCTTCGCACCCCGCAAGGTGTCGGAGTTCATCGCCGCGCCGGGGACGATCCCGCACAACGTGCTGGTCGACGGCAACCGCCTGCTCGTGGCCCACTATACCGAAGGCGTGCAGCTGCTCGACATCACCAACCCCGAGCAGCCACGCCGCCTGGGTTTCTACGACACGTTTCCCGGAGGGCCTGGCGGCTTCAATGGCGCGTGGGGCGCCTACATCTTTCCGGGCTCCAACCTCATCGTCGTGAGCGACATCAACGGCGGGCTCTTCGTCGTCCAGTACATCGGGCCGTGACGCGACCGCGCCGCGGATGAGCGGCGGTCTCGGCGGCTGAGAGAGCCGCCGCTGCGGAGAACGCCGCCGACCACCGGTCTGCTCACCGCCCTGGGAATCGTGCGCGGTGACGTCGTCTCCGTCGTGGGCGCGGGGGGAAAGACCACGCTGGTCTACCGGCTGGCCGCGGAGGCGCGGTCCGAGGGCTGGCGCGTGCTCGTCACCACTACCACCCACATGGGCACGATGGCGGAGGCCACGACCGGCCGCGTCCTGGTCGAGACCGGGACCGGGCCCGCGATCGAGGCCGATCTCGCCCGCGCGCTGGCCACCGAAGGGCGCGCTACCGTGCTCGGTCGCCGCGTTCGCGCCGACAAGATCGAAGGTCTTGCCCCCGAGCGCGTCGACGCCCTCGCTTCGACCGCCGACCTCGTCCTCGTCGAGGCCGACGGTGCGCGCGGCCGATCCTTGAAGGTCCCCGCTGCCCACGAGCCGGTGATCCCGGCTTCGACGACGCTGGTGATCGTGGTGGCCGCGCTGGACGCGCTGGGCCGGCCGCTCGCGGCGGAGACCGTGCACCGCCTGGACCTGGTTTGCGCGGCCACGGGGGCAAGGGAAGGCGCCGTTCTCGACCCGGAGCTTCT
>Ga0136614_10001473_pt1 | contig 13892 bp, 12 predicted proteins | sample AntDrymUQ2792106_2_FD_106643 | JGI IMG/M metagenome (GOLD analysis project Ga0136614, IMG submission 106643) | Polar desert sand microbial communities from Dry Valleys, Antarctica - metaG UQ279 (21.06) | ecosystem: Environmental > Terrestrial > Soil > Desert | place: Antarctica: Dry Valley...
GCTCAGCCCCAAGCCCGGCCAACCCGGCTCCCCAAGCCGGGCCCCTCGGCCCGACCCGACCCTAGTGAATTTGTGCGCGGGGTCCAAAAGGATGTACCCTGGAATGCGGCCGACCCTCTCTGAAACGTCATATTTACGACAAAAGGAGCCACCTCTGTCGCACGTGCATGCTGAAGAACACACTGAGGAAACCGACTACAGCCCGGAGCAGAGAGACCGTCTTCGCCTCATCCATTCCCGCATCATCGAAGCCCGCAGGGAGCTCGACGCCCTCATCGGCGATGCCTACCTCAGGCCGCGCGCCTCGGTCGTTGCGGTGCACTTCCTAGACCTCGCCTCTGCTGTCGAGAAGCTGCGTTGGGCCGAGAAGGAGTGGCGCGAGCTGGACCGCGAGCAGCGCGGGGCAGACGTCCACTCCCTCGCTTTCGACGAGCCCGTCGAAAGCCGGGCGCGCTAGTCCTCTTCCTCAGACAAACCCGGCTGAGAGCGATCCTGCCCGGCCCCGGCGCTAGCGGGGAGCCATCCTCAGCGCGCCGTCGAGGCGGATCGTGGCCCCATTGATCATCTGGTTCTCGATGATGTGGCGCGCCAGCGCGGCGTACTCGTCCGGACGGCCGAGCCTCCTCGGGTGCGGTACCGCCACCGCCAGAGAATCCCTGGCCTTCTGAGGAAGTCCTGAGAGCATTGGCGTATCGAAGGTGCCGGGTGCGATGGCGACACAGCGGATGAGCTTCTCGGCGAGATCGCGCGCCACCGGCAGCGTCAGCGACCTCACGCCCCCCTTGGAGGCGGCATAGGCCGCCTGCCCGATCTGACCCTCGAAGGCAGCGACGCTCGCGGTGTTGATGATCACCCCCCGTTCGTCGTCGATCGGCTCCTGGTGAATCATGCGGGCCGCGGCCAGGCGGATGACGTTGAACGTGCCTATGAGGTTGATGCGGATGACGGTCTCGAACCGGGTCAGGTTGTGGGGCTCGCCGTCACGGTTGAGCACCCTGCCGGGCCATCCCACCCCTGCGCAGTTGACGACGATGTGAAGCCCGCCGAGGTCGAAGCAGGCGTCGACGGCGGCGGCGACTTGATCGGCATCGGTGACGTCGGTGGGACAGAAACGAGCTTTGTCTCCGAGCGCCGAGGCTGCGTCCTCGCCGGGAGAGTCCCGGAGGTCGGCGAGCACCACGGCCGCCCCGGCCCCCGATAGTTCCTCCGCCGTCGCTCTGCCCAGCCCCGATGCTCCCCCGGTGACGAGCGCGACCTTGCCGTCGATATCCACGAGTTCCCCTTGCTCTCTTAATTGCCCGCGCCTCGTCCGGAGCGACCGTGGGCGCGGAGGCGCAGCCGGTGCGATGACCCTTAGGAGGCCTCGGCCACAACCTCTCCGCTTGACAGGACCAGGCCATCTTCGCATCTGCTCTCGACGCGCCCGTCCGAGAACTGCTCGTGGTAGAGGGCGGCGTAGGCGCCGTCGCGCCGGAGAAGCTCCGTGTGCGTGCCCCGCTCGACGATGCGGCCCCGGTCCATGTACACAATGGTGTCGGCCGCCAGGATCGTGGACAGCCGGTGGGCGATGGCGACCGTAGTGCGCCCCTTCGTGAGGGGGGCGAGCGCCTGCTGCACGAGGCGCTCGGAGTGAGTGTCGAGGGCGCTGGTGGCCTCGTCGAGAATCAGAATGCGGGGGTCCTTGAGGATGACGCGAGCAATGGCGAGGCGTTGCTTCTCGCCTCCTGACAGCTTATAGCCGCGCTCGCCGACGACGGTGTCGAGGCCCTCGGGCATCTCGTCGAGGCGCTCCCAGATGTGAGCGGCGCGCGCCGCCTCCTCGATCTCGTCGTCGGTGGCTTCCGGGTTGCCGTAGCGCAGGTTGTCCCTCACCGAAGAGTTGAACAGATAGGTCTCCTGAGTGACCACCCCGACGGCGTCGCCGAGCGAGGCCAGTCGGACATCGCGCACATCGATCCCGTCGATCGTGACGCTGCCCCGGTTGACGTCGTAGAGCCGCGGCAGCAGATAGGTGAGCGTGGTCTTTCCCGCTCCCGAAGGCCCGACGAGGGCGACCAGCTCCCCGGGCCGCGCCGCCAGATCGATGTTCTCTATCGTCCAGACGCGGTCGTCCGGTCGCTCCAGGGTGCCGGCGCGGTCGTAGTGGAACCAGACATCGTTGAAACGGACCTCGCCCCTCACCTCACCCGCAGACAACTCAATGGCGCCGTCGCGATCGGTTATCTCGCGTTCGAGGTCCAAGTACTCGAAGATGCGGTCGAACAGCGCCAACGACGACTGGATCTCGACCCCCACGTTCAAGAGCTGACCGGCGGGGAAGAACAACCGGCTCTGCAAGGTGGTGAACGCAACCAAGGTGCCCGGAGTGATCGCCTGGGCGCCGGGATTGCGGATCTCGAAGTAGCCGGCAACGAGATAGACAAACGCGGGAGTGATCGAGAAGAAGATCCCCACCAACGAGAAGAAGCCACGGCCCACCATCGTGCGACGGACCTCGAGATCCGACAGACGCTGGTTCTCCTTGCGGAAGCGCTCGATCTCATACGACTGGCGTCCGAAAGACTTGGACAGAAGGATGCCGGACACCGACAGTGTCTCTTGCATGTGGGCGGTGAGGTCTGCAAGCGATTCCTGCGTAAGCCCGGAGACTTCTCGCCGGATGCGCCCTACCCGGCGGCTTATCACCAGGAACACCGGAAGGATTCCCAACGAAAGCAGGGTCAGACGCCAGTCCAGGTAAGCCATTGCCACCACCGTCGAGAGCACGATTGCGATGTTCGACAGGATGCTCGAGGCGGTATCGGTGAGCACTGCCTGCACGCCGCCGACATCGTTCGAGAGGCGGGACTGGATCTCCCCGGTCCGGGTCGAAGTGAAGAACCGCAACGGCATGTGCTGAAGGTGCGCATAGAGGGAGTTGCGCAGGTCGCGCATCACGTTCTGGCCGACCACGTTATTGATGAAGGTCTGCCACAAGCCGAGGCCCCCGCTGATGATCGGCATCAGGATCATCAGCCCTGCGACGATAAGCAGCAGGCGCATGCGCTCGTCGTCGGGGAGCCCGTCGACGTTGGCGAAGACCTGATCGAAGACGACCTTGATCAGCAGTGGGTTGACGAGCCCGATCGCGGCGATGACCAGGATCAACAACGCCACCACCGACACCCGCGCCTTGTAGGGGGCGAAGGTGCGGACGATGCGCCGGAAAGTTCCCGGCCGCGCCGGAGTCTCCGGCTGCTCGGGCGGAATTATGCGGTGTGGTCTTGCGATAGCTTCCTCCTACTTGGCGAAACGTGGCCGGGTTCGCTTGCATTCCTGGCCCACCACCGGGGGCTTACGTGCGACGGTCGCACACCCGCCACCGATTTCGGTGGTTCACATGCGACTGTCGCACACGAACCACCGCGCCCAACCTGGCACCGGCGCGGGCGATCGGTGCGCGCGGAGACCTCAGGAGACGCGCAGGGCCACGACCACGCCGTCGCGCGTCGGCACGATCGTGCTTCTGTAGTCGGGGTCTGTGGCGATCAGCTCGTTGAGCTCCTGAATCGCCTCCGTCCAGGCGTCCCCCTCGGCCCCCTGAACAACACGCCCCGACCACAGCACGTTGTCGCACATGAAAAAGCCGCCCACGCGCACTCGTGTACGCGCCCGTTTCCACGCTTCCGGATATCCGTCTTTGTCGATATCGCAGTAGACGATGTCGAACTCGCCTGCGACCTCGTCGAACGCATCGAAGGCGGGGGCGACGTGATAACTGATGGGCGCGTCGAGTCCCGCCCTGCTCAAGAAGTCGAGCGCCTTGGTTTCGTTGCCGGCATCGGTGTCGGTGAGGTGGATCTCACCGTCGGCTCCGGTGGCACGAGCGAACCAGTAGGCCGAGTAGCCGAAGCCTGATCCCATCTCAAAGATGCGCCGGGCGCCGATGGCGCGAGCGAGCACCTCCAGAGTTCTCCCGCACAGCCGGCCGATGATGGGAAAGCCTTCGCTGTCGGCGAGAGCCTCCATCTCGAGCAGCACCGGTTCGTCGTCGCCTGCAGCGAGAGTGGCCATATAGCGTTCGATCTCCGGGGCGACGATGTCCATGGCTACAGGCTATCCCCGAGCACGAGGGCTCGCAGCGCGTCGTGCAGGCCCTGATTCGCGGCCACCACGCCCTGACCGTCCCCCCGCGGCGGCAGCAGCGGCGTGATCACGCCTCCCGCTTCTGAGATCAACAGCTCTCCGGCGCCCCGATCCCACACGTGCATGTCGGCCTCGAAGAAGGCGTCGACCCGCCCACAAGCACACCAGGCGAGGTCCAGGGCCGCAGACCCGGCCCGCCTAATGTCGCGCACCTCGGGAAGCAGGCGGAGCACGACCTCGGCCTGGGCCCGGCGGATGCGAGAGTCGTAGGAGAAGCCGGTGGCGACGAGAGCCTGGGACAGGTCTTGCTGCGGGGACACGGTAATTGGCTCATCGTTGCGGCGGGCGCCCTTGCCCCGCATCGCCGCGAACAGCTCGGTGCGCGGCGGGTCGAAGATGGCTCCGGCGAGCCAGCCCTCCTCGTCCGCCACCGCAACGCTCACACACCATTGAGGGATCCCGTAGAGGAAGTCCACGGTGCCGTCGAGGGGGTCGATGACCCAGGTGAGCCCGGTCTCGGAGTCGCCCGCGGCCCCCTCCTCGGAGATGATGCCGTCCTCGGGCCGCTCTCGGCGAAGGAGGCTCACGATGAGCTCCTGCGAGTCGCGGTCCGCGTCGCTCACCACATCGGTGGGGGTCGACTTTGTCGTAACCCCTTGCGCGGGGCCTCCGAAGCGGTCGAGGAGGAGCCCGCCGGCGCCGGTCGCCGCCCGGGAGGCGATCTCGAGCAGTTCTTCGGTGGGAGGAGTGGTGGCCGTCACCGGGGGAAGATAGCGCCATGGTGCGACGCTCCGGTGCCGCGGCCGGACGCTGGGCCCGCCTCCTCCTGGGATTGTGGCTCTTCGCCTTGGGCACCTTCATGACCCTTGAGTCGAAGCTCGGTCTGTCTCCCTGGGACGTGCTCAACGACGGCCTCAGACGCAGGACTCCCCTGTCGTTTGGCGCTGCGGTGATCCTGGTGGGCGTCGTCCTGGTCGTGGCTACAAGGGTGGCCGGATTGCGGCCGGGGCCCGGCACGATAACCAACATGCTCCTGATCGGCGTCTTCGTCGATGTCCTGCTGGCGCTGGGCATCGACTCCGGCGCCTCCGCCTGGCCCTACTGGGCCAAGGTGGTCTTGACCGTCGCAGGGATCGTCCTGGTCGGGCTCGGTACTGCCCTCTACATAGGGGCGGGGTTGGGTGCGGGGCCGCGCGACGGTCTCATGGTGCTCATAGCGACGCGCTTCCGGGTGCGCATCGGGGTGGCGCGCGCGCTGGTCGAGGGGACGGCTTTTTTTGCCGGTGCGTTGTTGGGCGGAAGCCTGGGCCTGGGGACGGTGCTGTTCGCGCTCGGCATCGGGCCCGCGGTCGACATCTGGTTCCGGGTCTTCGGCATGGACTCGTCCGGGCGCCGGACCGCCTCGGCACAGTGACCTCTCAGGGCTTTTTGGCGTTCTGCTCGACCAGCTGCCACGCCTTGCGGGCCGCGATCAGGACCGGGTCCCACACCGGCGAGAACGGAGGCGCATAGGAGAGGTCGATGTTCAAGAGCTCGTCGACCGACATCTCGTTCCAAATCGCGGTAGCGAGGACGTCGATGCGCTTGGCCGCGCCCTCCTTGCCCACGATCTGGGCGCCGAGAAGCCGCCCGGAGCCGCGCTCGGCGAGAAGCTTGGTCTTTATCGGCTGGGTCTCAGGGTAGTAGCCGGCGCGCGTGGTCGAATCGACGGTGGCGGTGATGAAGCTGAACCCCGCGGCCCCCGCTTCGTCTTCGTTGAGCCCGGTGCGCCCCACCTCGGTGTCGCAGAGTTTGGACACGGCGGTGCCGATCACTCCGGGGAAGCTCGCATAGCCGCCCCCGAGGTTGATCCCCGCCACGCGGCCCTCCTTGTTGGCGTGCGTCCCGAGGGCGATCGAGACGGGGCTGCGGGAGACGCGGTGAAACTTCTCGGCGCAGTCGCCCGCCGCCCACACTTCTTCTGCTCCGGTTCGCATGCGCCGGTCGACGGCGATCGCTCCGGAAGGGCCTATCGGGACGCCGGCGGCCTCGGCGAGCTCGACGTTGGGGGCCACACCGAGACCCAGCACCACAATGTCTGCGGGAATCGTTCGCCTGCTCGTTACCACGCCCGAGACCCAGCCGTCCGTGACCTCGAACGCCTCGACCGGCTCCGAGCTGTGGAAGGCGATACCCATGCCCTCCATGGCATCTGCGATGAAGGCGGCGATGTCGTCGTCGAGGCTCGGCATCGGATGGGAGGACCGCTCCACGACCGTGACATCGAGCCCGCGCATCTTGAACGCCTCGGCCATCTCCAGCCCGATGTAGCCGCCGCCGATAACTGCGGCTCGGCGGGGCCGGCGTGTGCGCATGGTCTCGAAGATGGCCCTGCCGTCGTCCAGGACCTGGACTCCGAAAATGCCGTCGGCGTCTGCGTGGGGAAGCGAGGGGCGCCTGGGCCTGGCGCCGGTGGCGACGAGGAGCCGGTCGAAGCCCTCCCACGCCTCGCTGCTCTCGTCCACATCCGTGACCTTCACGGCCCCCTTGTCGAGATCGATCTCGGTGACCTTGTGGCGGATGCGAGCGTCGATGTCCTGCCTTGTGGCGAACTGCTCGGGCGTGCGCACGACGAGGCGGTCGAACTCCTCCACGACGCCGCCTACGAAGTAGGGGATGCCGCAAGCTGAATAGGAGAGGTAGTTGCCCTGATCGAAGGCGACTATCGCGAGCTCTTGGGGGCCGCGCAAGCGGCGGGCCTGGGAGGCCGCGCTCATGCCGGCCGCATCGCCGCCTATGACCACGAGCCGTTCTGTCATTGAGGAATCGTACGGCCCTTCCGGCGGCGCCTTGGCTCAGACGCCCCGGCCAGACCCAACTTTGTCCCAAAACCGCCCGTGTAGGCCGTTTTTCGGCCCAGGTGGGCCCCGTTCGACGGCAGGCGCCGGCCCCGACGCCGACGCTCTTATCCTGACGGGATGAGTCAGGACACAGGCCAGCTTCGATTCGGCGAGTACATGCTCGGGCTCGAGGGCCTCGCTCTGCTTCGAATGGGCGTGTCCGGAGACGTGAGTGCGGCGCCGGAACGGGTCGAGGAGATGCTCGATCTCGCGGCCCGCCTCGACGAGGAGGTGCTGGCTGCGTCCCGCTATCTGCCCGCCTCCGGCGTCCAGCCGGGCTACGACGTCTGGGCGAACACCTACGACGACCGCGACAACCCCTTGATCCGGACCGAGGAGCCGGCGCTCGTGGCGCTGTTCCAAGATCTCCCCGAGGGGCCGGTTCTGGATGCGGCTTGCGGCACCGGGCGTTTGGCCTCCCTGCTCACCTCGCGCCACCGTGTGATCGGCGTCGACAACTCTCCCGAGATGCTCGGCCGAGCTCGGAAAAAGTCTCCTCAAGCAGAGTTCTTGGACGGAGACCTCGGAGCGCTGCCCGTGGAGACTGCTTCGGTCACGTCGGCCGTGTGTGCGCTCGCGCTCTCGCACTTGCCCGAGCTGGGCCGTGCGGTGAAGGAGCTGGCGCGCGTGGTAGCTCCTGGGGGCCGGGTGGTGATCTCCAACGTGCATCCGATAGTGACCGGAGTTCTGGGTGGCGGGCGTGGTTCGCTCATCCCGACGGCTCGCGCTCCTTCATCCCTGAGTATGTCCACTCCCATGCCGACTACATCGAGGCGTTCGCCGCAGCCGAACTCGAGGTCCTGCGCTGTCTGGAGCCGCCCATCCCCCCGGAGCTTGCTCGCGCCATGGGCGGGGGCGTGGCCGACGACGCGGCCGAGATCGCGGTCACGGGGCTGCCGGGCGCGCTGATTTGGGAGCTCCGCCGACCCTGATGATGCGGGGCTCCGGGAAACCGCACGGATCGGGGGCACTCCACGGCTGTGCTTGACTTACTCAGATCCCGGCCATACTGTTCGCGTGCGGCCGGCAAGACAGGTCGGTCTAGTGGGGGGAGTGCCGCAACTTGAAGACTTTTCCGTTCACCTCGGAGTCGGTGACCGAGGGTCATCCCGACAAAGTCGCCGACCAGATCTCCGACGTCGTTCTCGACGCCGTCCTCTCCGAAGACCCAATGGGCAGAGTGGCGTGCGAGACGCTCGTAACCACCGGTCTGGTCGTAGTCGCCGGAGAGATCACCACCACGACATCGGTGGACATTCCGAAGCTGGTTCGAACCACCATTCGTGAAATCGGCTATGACCGCGCCAAGTACGGATTCGACGCCGATACTTGCGGCGTGATTGTCGCAGTGGACAAGCAGTCTGAGGACATCGCGCAAGGCGTCGACACATCCTACGAATCACAACACGACGGGGCGAGCACCGATCCCTTCGATCACGTCGGAGCCGGCGACCAGGGCATGATGTTCGGCTACGCATGTCGTGAGAACGAGGAGCTCATGCCGCTACCGATCATGCTTGCACACAAGATCACCAAGCGACTGGCGCAGGTGCGCAAGGAAGGTGTCCTGCCGTACCTGCGTCCGGACGGCAAGGCTCAGGTGACGGTTCGTTACGAATACGACTCCGAGGGGCACGAGCATCCCGTAGAGATCATGCGGATACTGGTTTCCACTCAGCACGCCGACGGACTCGACGCTCGGACCCGCATCAAGCCCGATATCATCGAGCACGTGCTCCAGCCCATTCTTCCGAGCGAGCTCTACGACGAGCGCCGCTTTGGGGAGCGCGATTTTGTGCTTGTCAACCCGACCGGAAAGTTCGTTACCGGCGGGCCCATGGGCGATACAGGCCTAACGGGTCGTAAGATTGTCGTCGATACCTACGGAGGGGCAGCACGACACGGCGGAGGAGCGTTCTCCGGAAAAGACCCCACCAAGGTGGACCGCTCCGCGGCGTACGCGGCGCGTTATGTCGCCAAGAACGTGGTCGCCGCAGACCTCGCCGAGCGCTGCGAGCTGCAAGTCGCATACGCCATCGGTGTGGCGCGGCCCATCTCGATCAAAGTGGACTGCTTCGGCACCGAACATATTCCCTTAGGCCGCATCGAACAGCTCGTCAGTGAACACTTCGATCTCCGCCCCGCCGCAATTTTGGAAGACTTACGGCTGCGTCGCCCCATCTACGCGAAGACCGCCGCCTACGGTCACTTTGGAAGGACGGACGACGACTTCACGTGGGAGAGCATCGACAAGGCCGAGCTTCTGCGAGCTGGCGCCGGCCTCGTTTCTCTCCAGGCAGAGCCCGTCTAGGCCGGGACGAGAGCGATGACGGTCACCGTGGTTGGCTCCGTTGCGTTCGACGCGCTCGAAACACCGTTCGGGAAGCGCGACGGGATCCTCGGAGGCGCGGCCACTCATTTCTCGCTCGCGGCCAGCTTCTTCACACAAGCTCACGTCGTCGGGATCGTCGGAGAAGACTTCGGCGAAGTTGAGTTCAACGTCTTCGAGGCGCGAGGGATCAACACAGCCGACATCAAGCGCGTACCCGGAGGCAGCTCCTTCTTCTGGTCCGGACGTTACGACAACGACATGTCGGTAGCACAAACGCTCGACACTCAGCTCAACGTGTTCGCCGACTTCGACCCGGTGCTCTCGACCGAAGCTCGCGACTGCTCGATCCTCTTTCTCGCAAACATCCAGCCGGAGCTGCAGCAGCGCGTTCGAACCCAATGCAACAACGCGCGCTTCGTAGGCCTTGACTCGATGAATTACTGGATCGAATCGGCGAAAGACTCCTTGGTCACGGCCATGCGTTCGGTCGACGCGATCATCTTCAACGATGTAGAGGTGCGGATGCTCACCGGTGAACCGAACCTATCGGTAGCGGCCCGTCGCATCAGGGAGCTCGGTCCACGCGTACTCTTCATCAAGCAGGGTCCCTACGGGGCCTGCATGTACACGGCCGATGGCTTCTTCTCGGTTCCTGCCTACCCGCTGGAGGCCGTGGTCGATCCGACCGGCGCCGGAGACGCCTTCGCCGGAGGACTTTGCGGCTATCTCGATTCGCTTGAGGGCGATCGGCCATCAGAGAATCAGCTTCGCTGTGCGGCCGTGTACGGCTCAGTGCTGGCATCGTTCACCGTGGAAGACTTCGGAACCGAGAGATTGCAACGCCTGACGGATCCAGAGATAGCCGAGAGGTTTGAAGAGTTTAGGGAAATGACGGTTTTCGAGGCCCCCCCTGTTCTCGCAACACTCAAATGATGAGGAAGGACAATTAGTGAGCTCAACGACGAAAAATGACGTCAAAGATCTAGCCCTCGCCCCCTCCGGAAAACGACGAATCGCCTGGGCGGACCGGCAGATGCCGGTGCTGTCTGCGATTCGCTGCCGCTTCGAGAAGGAGCGGCCGCTCGATGGGATTCGTGTCTCCGCCTGCCTGCATGTTACCTCGGAAACCGCGAACCTAGCCATCACTCTCAAGGCCGGGGGCGCCGATGTCGTACTGTGCGCTTCGAACCCGCTGTCGACCCAGGACGATGTCGCTGCCTCCTTGTGCGAGGACTTCGGAATTCCCGTCTTCGCCATCAAGGGCGAGGACACAGAAACCTTTTACAGGCACATCCAGGCGGCTTGCGATCATCATCCCCAACTTACGATGGACGATGGGGCGGACGTCATCTCGATACTTCACTCCTCTCGCAAGGACCAGCTCTCAGAGGTCATCGCCGGTACCGAGGAGACGACCACCGGGGTGATTCGACTGCATGCACTCGAGGCACAGGGCGATCTCGGCTTTCCTGTGATCGCCGTCAACGAGGCTCTGACGAAGCATCTATTCGACAACCGCTACGGCACCGGCCAGTCGGCCATAGACGGCGTCATCAGAGCGACGAACATACTCTTTGCGGGGCTAAAGGTCGTGGTCTCCGGATACGGATGGTGTGGACGCGGGGTGGCGATGCGCGCCAAGGGTCAAGGAGCACACGTAATCGTGACCGAGGTGGATCCGCTTCGAGCCCTCGAAGCCGTGATGGACGGTTTCGAACTGCTGCCCATGGGCGATGCTTCATCGATGGGCGACATCTTCATTACCGCTACCGGCGACAAGCACGTCTTGCGCCGGGAGCACTTCGAGCGCATGAAGGACGGCGCGGTTCTCGCTAACGCCGGGCACTTCAATGTCGAGATCGACATTCCCGCGCTCGAATCTCTCTCCGACTCCCACACCGAAGCGCGGCCTTTTGTCGAGGGCTACGAGTTTCCCGACGGACGCATCATCTACTTGCTCGCCGATGGGAGGCTCATCAACCTGTCGGCGGCCGAGGGCCATCCCGCGTCGGTGATGGACATGAGCTTCGCCAACCAAGCGCTGTCGGCCGAGCATGCAGTTGCCAACGCAGACAAGCTCGAGAAGAAGGTCTATGCAGTTCCTGAGGAGATCGACAAGGAAATCGCTCGCCTCAAGCTCGAGACGCTCGGACATCGAATCGATACCCTGACGGACGAGCAGACTCACTACCTCGCCTCTTGGGACGAGGGCACCTAAAACAAGCCATGGCCGGCACTTCTGCTGGGCTCCGTTCCTCGGCCTACGCTCGGATCGAGGAAGCGTTTGCGGAGGAGCGCGCCGTCATTCTCGACGGTGGTGTCGCGACCGAGCTTGAAAGCTTGGGACCGGCCTCCCACAACATTGGACAGGGCCCGGAGTTGTGGGGCACGTGGGCCCTCTATCGAGCGCCACAGTCGGTGCAGGATGTACATCGCCGCTACGTAGACATCGGCTGTGACGTCGTGTCCACAGACACATGGTCGATCCTGGCTGCGCCGGAAGCAGAGCTGAGGGCGGGACCGGGTCGCAGTGAGCGCTCACACTGGATGGATGCCGGAAGGCTGGGGATTAGGCTCGCCCGCCGCGCCGTCAACGACTCCGGTAGGGAGGGCGACTGCGCGGTGGCGTTTGCGCTCTCCGGCGAGGCACTCTCGGCCCGGCACAACGAAACGATGACCTTGCTCGCACGAATCTTCGATGAGGAGCCTCCCGATCTGATCTTGCTGGAAACCTTGTCGCTCATTCGAGAGGACGTCTACGCCTCCGTCGAGCTTCTCTTGGAGACCGGGGTCCCTCTGTGGGTCAGCTTTCGCCGCTGCCGCCACGGCGTTTGCGGAGTGTACGGACAGCACTGGGGCCCACCCGAAGGCGACCTCTTCGGCCGGGCCGCTCATCGTTTCGAGGAGATGGGAGTTGGAGCGCTGCTGATCAACTGCCTGCCCGTTTCGCACGTGCCGGGCATCCTGCCCTGGCTGCGCGACTTCACCGATCTACCGCTGGGTGTCTACCCCAACCTCGGCTACCTGGCCGGCAGCAAGTGGCGTTTCGACGACAACATCGGACCCGAGCGCTATGCAGAGCTTGCGCTCGAGTGGCGAGAGGAAGGCGCCCAGATCATCGGGGGGTGCTGCGGAACGACTCCGGACCATATCGCGGCCGCAGCCGCAGCCTTGGAGGGAACTCGGCCCGGACGAGCTCGTCCCGATCACCCCCGCGATTACGAACGGGACTCGGAGTTACTGAAGACACCGCACTCCGAACCATGGCTCGACCAGCATGATCGAACGCTGTTTCCACTTCCCTTTCCCGAGCTAACAGTCGACCCCGGGGTTTTCGTCCCAACGCAGGGAAGCTTTCTCTGCTGGAAACATCTGTTCACTAACAAGATCGGCCGCGGCCTACGGTGTCTCGATGTTGGATGCGGTTGCGGCATCCTCTCGGTGCAGCTCGCTCTCAATGGTGCGCAGTCCGTTCATGCGATAGACATCGACCGCGATGCAATTGCGAACACGCTCGGCAACGCTTTTCGCAACGGCGCTGCAGAGCAGATCACGGCCGAGACAGTAGACCTGTTTCAATGGGACCCAACCCAGTCTTACGACGTGGTCGTTGCCAGCTTGCATCAAATGCCCGTCGATCCGTTCGAAGAGCCCACCGGGCACCGGCCTCTCGACTACTGGGGGCGGAGCCTCCTAGATCACTTCTTGGGGCTGCTGTCACAGGTCCTGGCCCCTCTGGGGCATGCCTACGTCATGCAGCTTTCAATCATCGGCCAGGGCAGGACCGCGGAGATACTCACGACCAATGGGCTCCGGGTGGAGGTCGTCGACTTCAGCTTTTTTCCCTTCAGCGACTTGTTCAAGAGCAACTACGAGCAGATCGGGAGGGTCGAGGAACGCTCTGATGCGTATCACTTGCGCTTCAAGGAAGAGGATGTGATGGTCGCCTATCTTCTGAAGGTCACCCGTAACGAGCTCTCCGCGCAGGGAGCGAGCAACGGCCACGGCCCGGCTTGAACGAGAATGTCGCAGGCCGGAGAGATGAGCCTCTGTTGCGCACGGGGCGCACGGTTTGTGGGGCCCCTCCAGCCTGAGGCGCACAGCCAAGATCGCACTCGGCGTGGGGTGCCTCATCACCGCCGTCAATCACGGTGACGACCTGCTTCGCAGGGGATGCGGATCCGTGGCTGGCGCTGAAAATAGCGCTCAACGTTCTCATTCCGTTCCTGTCGTCGAATCTCGGTGTTCTCGCTTATGCGCGCGCACACACGAGTCCGAGCCTGAGGCCGGTCACATAGCACCTCTGTGACCGGCCTTAACGAGGCAGCCCCCTGCCGCGTCAGCGGAGAGTTGCCCCGAAGCTATTTCGCTACGGCTTGCCTGGCCTCCATGACCACAGCCTCGGATTGATCGACGGCGATGCCCTCGGCGGCAAGCAGTAGGCGGCCGGCGTCCTGAGCGGCCCGAGCGGCCCCTCGATCTCCCTCGCCCGCTGAAACGATTGAGCCCTTCATGAGGATGTGCCAGCGGCGAGAGAAGCCGTCGGGGTCTTTCAC
>Ga0136614_10001474_pt1 | contig 13891 bp, 12 predicted proteins | sample AntDrymUQ2792106_2_FD_106643 | JGI IMG/M metagenome (GOLD analysis project Ga0136614, IMG submission 106643) | Polar desert sand microbial communities from Dry Valleys, Antarctica - metaG UQ279 (21.06) | ecosystem: Environmental > Terrestrial > Soil > Desert | place: Antarctica: Dry Valley...
CCGGACGTTATGCGCATAACGTCCGGGATCTGACGGGGACAGCGATGGATGCGATTGATGTCATCCGGGCCAAGCGGGACGGGCACACCCTGACCGACGAGCAGGTCGACTGGGTCATCGACGCCTACACCCGGGGGGCGGTGGGCGACGAGCAGATGGCTGCTCTGCTCATGGCGATCGTCTTTCGCGGCATGGAGACCTCCGAACTGGCCCGCTGGACCACCGCGATGATCGATTCCGGCGAACGGATGCAGCTCGCAGATCTCGGCCGACCGACCGCGGACAAGCACTCGACCGGCGGCGTCGGAGACAAGATCACCCTGCCGCTGGCTCCGCTGGTGGCGGCCTGCGGAGTCGCCGTGCCGCAGCTGTCCGGCCGCGGTCTCGGACACACCGGAGGCACTCTGGACAAGCTCGAGTCGATCCCGGGCTGGCGGGCGGACGTGAGCCACGCCGACTACCTCGCCCAGCTGCGCAGCGTGGGCGCAGTGGTCTGTGCCGCGGGGGAGACGCTGGCGCCGGCAGACAAGAAGCTGTACGCGTTGCGCGACGTCACCGGCACGGTGGAGTCCATTCCGCTGATCGCCAGCTCGATCATGAGCAAGAAGATCGCCGAGGGGGCCGGGGCGCTGGTCCTGGACGTCAAGGTCGGGTCGGGCGCGTTCATGAAGACTGTGGAGCAGGCCACCGAACTCGCCCGCACCATGGTCGGCATCGGCACCGAGGCAGGGGTACGTACCGTCGCTCTGGTCACCGCCATGGACCGGCCCCTGGGCCGATCGGCCGGCAATGCCGTCGAGGTGGCCGAGGCGGTCTTGGTCCTGGCCGGTGGGGGCCCCGCCGACGTGGTCGAGCTCACCGTCCGGTTGGCCGCGGAGATGTTGGCCGCAGCCGGCGTCAGCGATGTTGACCCAGGGACGGTTCTGTCCAGCGGGAAGGCCATGGACTCCTGGAGGGCCATGATCGCCGCCCAGGGAGGCGACCCGGACGCCAGCCTGCCGGTGGCCCGCGAACAACACGTCGTACCGGCGCCGGCCACCGGCCGGTTGACCCGCCTCGACGCCTACGGCGTCGGCGTCGCCGCCTGGCGGCTCGGGGCCGGCCGGGCCCGTAAGCAGGATCCGGTCTCGGTAACGGCCGGGGTCACCTGGTTGGCCGGATTGGGAGATGAGGTCCGGGAAGGCGAGCCGTTGCTCGTACTGCACACTGACGACGCCGACCGGGTCCCGCGGGCACTGAACGCGCTCGAGTCGGCCATCGGGGTGGACACCGACGACGAGTTGCTGCCACTGATCGTCGACCGCATCGCAGCGTCCTGATGACGCACTGACAACCAGTCACCCGGGGCTAGAGGCGGCCAGCTCGGTACGGGAGGCTGATCGCATGACAACCGATTCACCGGGCGTGGCCGATCACCAGACCACACCAGCACCGGCTGACGTCGATGTCGCGATCAGCGTTCGCGGTCTGCGCAAGTCCTACGGCGTCCACGAGGCAGTCGCGGGCATCGACCTGGACATCGCCCGGGGGGAGATCTTCGCCCTGCTCGGCCCCAACGGTGCCGGCAAGACCACGACCGTGGAAATCTTGGAGGGCTATCGACGCCGAGACGCCGGTGAGGTCAACGTGCTCGGCGTAGATCCGGCACGGGCGGACGCGCGCTGGAAATCGCAGATCGGCATCGTCCTGCAGAGCAAGGGGGATGACAGCGAACTGACCGTCGCCGAGACCGTACGAGTGCAAGCTTCCTACTTCGCCAACCCGAGACCCGTCGAGGAAGTGATCGGGCTCGTCGGCCTGACCGAGAAGCTCAAGGCCAGGGCCAGCTCGCTGTCCGGTGGCCAGCAGCGCCGACTCGACGTGGCCCTGGGCATCGTCGGGCGGCCGCGGCTGTTGTTTCTCGACGAGCCAACCACCGGCTTCGACCCGGAGGCGCGACGCCAGTTCTGGGAGTTGATCGGCCAGCTTCGTCAGCTCGGTACGACCATGTTGCTGACCACGCACTATCTCGACGAGGCCGAGGCCCTGGCCGACCGGGTCGGTGTGATCGCGGGTGGACGGATCGTCGAGGTGGGCATACCCGCGGAACTCGGCGGACGTCATCTCGCGCCCGCCCGCGTGCGCTGGGTCGAGGACGGACGGCGTCGGGAGGAGACGACTGCCACGCCGACCGCAGTGGTCCAGGCGCTGAGTCAGCGGTTGGGCGGGGAGATCCCCGGACTCGCCGTGCAGCGCCCCAGCCTCGAGGACATCTACCTGCAGATGATCGGAGAACCAGCGTGAGCGCCGCGACACCCACGACCGAGACGACCGAACCCGACGCCGCACCGCAGTTGCCCCCGGCGAGCCAGGTGTACCTCGCGCGCTCCCGGGTCGAGATAGTGGAGTTCTTCCGGCAGAAGGAAGCCCTCGTCTTCACACTGATCTTCCCGTCTCTGCTGTTGCTGATCTTCGGGGCGGTGCTGAACTACGACATCGCGCCGGGCCTCACCTTCGTCCAGTACTTCATGGCCGGGATGGTCGCCTCTGGCGTATTGGCGTCGGGCTTCCAGAATCTCGCCATCACGATCGCGATCGAACGCAGCGAAGGCCGGCTCAAGCGGCTGTCGGGCACACCGATGCCCAAGTCCGCGTACTTCGTCGGCAAGGTCGTGCAGGTCGTCGTGGTCGGAGTGGCCACGATCGCCCTGCTCATGGTGGTGGGGGTCGTCGTGTACGGCGTCGACCTCCCAGCCACTGCCGAGAAGTGGATGACCCTTGTCTGGGTCACCCTGCTGGGTCTGGCCGCCTGCTCGCTGCTGGGCATAGCCTTCTCGAGTGCGATCAAGAACGGCAAGTCAGCACCGGCCATCGTTACGCCGATTGCGCTTGTGCTGCAGTTCATCTCAGGTGTCTTTTTTGTGTTCACCGACCTGCCGAGCTGGATGCAGAGCATCGCGGCGATCTTCCCGCTCAAGTGGTTGACGCAGGGAATGCGGGCTGCCTTCCTCCCGGACTCCTTCGCGGTTCGAGAGGCGGCCGGTTCCTTCGAACTGGGCACGGTCGCCCTCGTCCTGGGTGCGTGGACCATCGCCGGCATGGTGCTGAGCATCCTGGTCTTCCGGTGGAGAGACCGCGCGGACGGCTGAACCGATCAGTGTCCAATCTCGGTGAGGAAGTCCAGTGCGGCTGCGTTGAAGCTCTCCGGAGCCTCGGAGTTGATGCCATGGCCGACATCGGGCAGCACAACGAGGCGTGAACCGCTGATCTGTGCGTGCATGTCCTTCGCGACGTCTATCGGTGAGCGTTCGTCGCGTCCTCCGTACAGAAGCAGGGTGGGGACGGTGATCAGGGGTAGCACGTCGCGCAGGTCGGCGTCGAGGAAGGCAGCCGTCGCCGGGCGGAATCCATCCGGCCGTACGTCGCGCAAGATGTCCATCCCCTCGGCCAGCGCCTCTGGCGGAGCCGAGTCGGCGTACACGGTGGCCAGGAAGCCCGGGCCCCATTCGTCGACCGGCCGGTCGAGGACCTCACTCACCCACTGCTTGCGCCGGGCGAGCTCCTCAGGCGGCAACGAACCGGCCCATCCCGCATATGCCGAGGCCAGGATGAGGCTCCGTGCGATCTCTGGATGGTGGCGGTAGAGCGCCAGGGCGTACATCGACCCGAATGACAGCCCACATACATGCGGGTGCTGCACACCCAGCACCGCCAGGAAACCGGCGAGGCAGTCGGAGAAGTCCTGCAGGGTGAATCCGTCCGGCGGGTCGTCGGACTGTCCGCACCCGGGACAGTCAACGGCGATGACGTCAAACGTGGAGGACAGACCGTCAAGCTGCCCTCGCCACTCGCGGCTGTCGCTGAAGGCGCCATGGAGCAGTACTAGCGGCTCGCCTGATCCCGCTCGGCGATAGGCGATTCGAAGCCCGCACACGTCCACCCGTCGCACTGGTGCTGCCATGCGGAGGAGCATGCGCCGAGACAATTGAGCCGACAAGTGGCTGCGCCCATGCGGTTTCATCGATCCCTTCGTACGTGAATCTGCTCGGGCGCTAGCGTGGGGCGTATGCAGCACGTACTCGACGAGGAGTCGATCCGCCGAGTCCCCAAAGTCCTGCTCCACGATCACCTGGACGGCGGAGTACGACCCGAGACGGTTGCCGAACTGGCAGCCCAGGTCGGGTACACGGGCCTGCCGACCAGCGACCCAACCGAGCTCGCGGCCTGGTTCCGCACCGCCGCCGGCTCCGGATCGTTGGAGCGCTACCTGGAGACTTTTGTCCATACCGTCGGGGTGATGCAGAGCCGGAACGCGCTGACCAGAGTGGCGGCCGAATGCGCCGTGGATCTCGCTCGGGACGGCGTGGTCTATGCAGAGGTCCGATTCGCACCGGAACTGCACGTCGAGCAGGGGCTCGAGCTCACCGATGTCGTCGACGCGGTGCTGGCCGGCTTCGCCGAGGCTGCGCGCGCCTCGGATGCCGCCGGAGCAGGCGATGGGCATCGGATCCGGATCGGCGTGCTGCTGACCGCCATGCGCCACGCTGCCCGGTCTCGAGAGATAGCCGAGTTGGCCATCGCCTATCGCGACCGCGGTGTCGTCGGGTTCGACATCGCCGGTGCGGAGGCCGGGTTTCCACCGACCAGGCACCTCGATGCCTTCGAGTACATGCGCCGGGAAAATGGGCATTTCACGATTCATGCGGGAGAGGGATTCGGACTACCGTCGATCTGGGAGGCGCTGCAGTGGTGCGGCGCGGACCGGCTCGGGCACGGCGTACGGATCGTCGACGACATCTCCGTCGACCGCGAGGGATCGGCTACCTTGGGGCGACTGGCCGCCTACGTTCGGGACAAGCGCATCCCGTTGGAGATGTGCCCGTCTTCCAACGTGCAGACCGGCGCGGTGTCGAGCATCGCCGAACATCCAATCGGATTGTTGCGCCGCTTGGGGTTTCGGGTCACGGTGAACACCGACAACCGGCTCATGAGTGACTGCAAGATGACCTCGGAGATGGTTGCCCTGGTCGGTGCCTTCGGCTACGGCTGGGCGGACCTCCAGTGGTTGACCGTCAACGCGATGAAGTCGGCCTTTCTCCCCTTCGACGAGCGACTGACACTCATCAACGACATCATCAAGCCGGCCTATGCAAGCTTGCTCGAGGAGTCAGACTCAGCCACGTCGAGCTGAGCTGACTGTCTCACCGCAGTGGTCGGGCACGCAACGGCCAACAGGCCGCAATCGCATCGAAGTCGGCGTCGTTGTGGGCAAGCTCGACGTCGTGCCGCGTGGCGATGGCGGCGATCAGGCAGTCAACCATGCTGTGCGGTGTGCGGCCTGTTCTGCGCACCGCACGGAAGATCATCGCAGCCTGATGGAAGTCCAGCTGTCGATCGACCGAGAGAAGCACCAGGCCGTTGACAAGACGGTCGATGACCTCGGCCCGAGGGTCTGTATCGGCGCCGGCGAGCAGCTCCATGGAGATGGGCTCAGTGATCGCCAGCTCCGGACCGGTCTCGATCAGTTCCAGCATGCCGGCAGCTGTCGGGCCGGGACTCTGTCGCAAGTGAGCAAACCACGCCGACGAGTCGACCAAGATCACGTTCACATTCTTTCGACCGGCTCAGAACCCTTCGCACTACGCAGCTCGTCCAGGTCTGCAGCGAAACCGATTCCCCGGATGTCAAGCAAGAACCGTGTCGTCACCGGCGCTGCCAACAAGCGACGCAGCGCGAGGTCCACTGCTTCTCGCTTTGTCCGGCTGCCGAACCGGCGCATGACCTCGGCGATCAGATCGTCATCCAAATCGATGTTTGTGCGTCCCATACACCAACGATACACCGCCCCACGTCGAGGTAAGTGTCACTCAGTCGTGCCAGCGGACGGCGCCGCTCACCTTCTCCACGACCTCCTCCCAGGCGGAGGCCATCGCGGCGGTGTCGGCCGGCGCCAAAGACTTTCCTACTCCGCGCTGACTTTCGACGAGGGCTCGACCGAGCGCAGTCTCCGGTCGAATCAAACCGTCCACATCGTCCAGACTCGCGTACTCGGCGACGTCGAGCACGCCGTCGAAGGAATGGGCCAGGCGCGAGTAGTCGAAGACGTCGGTGCTGTCGCCACGGCTGAACAGTTCGGAGATCTCGGCCAGGTCGTAGCGATCTTCCTCGGCCGGCAGCGCAGGGACGTCGCTATCCACCACATCGGGCCAGGTCGCGACGTCGCGCAGGTCGTGTGGGCTCTTGCCACGGATGAAGGCTCCAAGGCCGTCCGCCGAGCGGAAGAGATAGACGGTTTGCTTTCTGCCGAGGAAGCGCGGCGCATCATCGACATAGCACCGCAGGGTCAGCCCACTGCCCTCGGGAAGGGTGAGCTCGACCGGGAGAATTCCGACCGACTCCCAGAACTCGGTGGCCTCGTCGACCTCGTCAGCGTCGGCTTCCCATGCGGTGCTTGGCAATTGAATGACGGCCGTACCGGTGACCGGTTCCTCGATGAGGACGTCGCCGTCCTCGCTCTCGAGGGCGCGGCGGTCGGCATCCTCGGCTTCGCGACCGAGCTTCGCCGCCGCCTGGCGGCGCTTGGCGCGTTCCTCGGCGATCTTTCCGGTCTGTTGCGCCTCCTTGGCAGCCAACTCCTTCTCCTCGGCTTCGAGAACCGAGACGTCAACCTTCGGCCAGCGGATCCGCTTTCCGAGCCGGTTGAGCACCAGCTCCCAGTGTTCGTCGACGGCCTTGCCGACCTCGGTCCAGGAGTTCTCGCCTTCCCGCCCGACGAAGGCATCAGCTCCCATGGACAGCAGCCCGATCTCGGGAACCCGCTCCAGGTCGCGGACGATCCCGGTCGCCCCGCAGCACTCGGCGATCCGGCTGACGATGTCGATGGTGTCGGCGACCTCGCCCACCGACCAGCGGTCCGGGTTCTCGGTGACCAACTCGTACATACCGTCGAGGTCGTAGCGATGGTCGTCATCCGGTGTGAGGTCCCGGGCGGGGAGCGTGGCCACTACCGGCCACACCGGATGGTCGTCCAGGTCGTGCTCGGTGGCCGTGCGGGCATAAGCGGCCAACTCGCGCTCGGACTTGAATACGTGCAGTCGCCCCTCGGCGCCGAGGAAGGCCTGCCACTGCTCGCCGTCCTCTTCCCAAGGCGGAGCCCACAACGTGTAACCGGTCCGGTCGTCGATGGTGAGGGCGATCGGGACGATGGAAGGTGATGCCATGGCGGTGTGTTCAGACTCCGATCGGGTGCCAGACGGTCTTGGTCTCCAAGAACGCCGTCATCCGGGACAGCCCCGGTTCGGCGGCCCAGTCTGGACTACCAACCTGCATTCCGGAAAGCGGCGGCCGTCGAACCCGCTTGAGCGTGCCGGCCGCCTTCGCCTCCAGATCGCGCGCCAAATCGATATCGGCTGCCTCGTCGCCATCCGAGGCGCCGAGAGTTCCGGTCAGGTCGATCGCGTTGACGTCGCCGTGCTCGGCCAGCCATGGACCGATCTCCGCAGCGCTTCCGGTCAGCAGATTCACCACCCCGCCGGGTAGGTCGCAAGTGGCGAAGGCCTCGGCAAGCGTGATGGCCGGTAGCGGCCTGCGTTGCGAGGACACCGCCACGACGACATTGCCACCGGCCACTGCCGGGGCCAGGACACTGACCAGCCCGAGCAGCGAAGAGTCTTGCGGCGCAAGCACAGCCACCACACCGGTCGGCTCGGGGATGGAGAAGTCGAAGTACGGCCCGGCGACCGGGTTCGTCCCACCGAGCACCTGGGCCAACTTGTCGGTCCAGCCCGCGTACCAGACCCAGCGGTCGATGGCGGCAGCGACGACCGTACGCGCCTGCGAAGGCCGCAGCCCCTCACCGGCGGCGACCTCCGCGGCGAACTGATCCGCACGACCCTCCATCACCTCAGCCACCCGGTAGAGGACCTGACCACGGTTGTACGCCGTCGCACCGGCCCAGCCGGAGAAGGCCGCTCGCGCCGCCACGACCGCGTCGCGGGCGTCTTTGCGTGAGGCCCGGCTCGCATTGGCGAGAAAGCTCCCTTTGGCATCGGTGACGACATAGGAGCGCCCGGACTCCGATCGCGGAAACTTTCCACCGATGTAGAGCTTGTACGTTTTCCGCACATTCAGTCGTGAACTCACACCGTCACGCCTCCTCGACGCCGGCCAGGTAGGCGGCCAAGCCGTGCCGGCCGCCTTCCCGTCCGTAGCCGGACTCCTTGTAGCCACCGAACGGGCTGGTCGGATCGAATCGGTTGAAGGTGTTGGCCCACACCACCCCAGCCCGAAGCCGTGACGCGATCGCCAGGATCCGGGAACCTTTGTCGCTCCAGATCCCGGCTGACAGCCCGTACGGCGTGTTGTTGGCCTTTGTCACGGCCTCGTCGGGTGTACGGAAGGTCAGCACCGACAGTACCGGTCCGAAGATCTCGTCCCGGGCGATCCGATGGGCCTGTGAGACCTCGGTGAAAATCGTTGGCGGGAACCAGAATCCACGGTCAGGCAGATCGCACGGTGGGGACCAGCGCACTGCCCCCTCCGCCTCGCCGATGTCGGACAGTTCGCGGATGCGGGCAAGTTGCTCAGCGGAGTTGATCGCACCGACGTCGGTGTTCTTGTCCAGCGGATCGCCCACGCGCAGCGTCTTGAGGCGGCGGCGCAGCGAGGAGATGACCTCGTGGACCACCGATTCCTGGACCAGCAACCGCGACCCGGCGCAGCAGACGTGGCCCTGGTTGAAGAAGATCCCGTTCACGATGCCCTCGACGGCCTGGTCGATCGGGGCGTCGTCGAAGATGATGTTGGCCGCCTTGCCGCCGAGTTCCAGAGTCAGCTTCTTGCGGGTTCCTGCTGCGCTGATCGCGATCTGGCGGCCCACGTCGGTCGAGCCGGTGAACGCGATCTTGTCCACGTCGGGATGCTCGACCAGCGCCCGCCCGGTGTCCCCGGCGCCGGTGATGATGTTGACCACGCCCGGCGGGAGGTCGGCCTGCTGACAGATCTCGCCGAACAGCAGTGCGGTCAGCGGAGTCGTCTCGGCCGGCTTGAGCACGACGGTGTTGCCGGCTGCGAGCGCCGGGGCAATCTTCCAAGCCAGCATGAGGAGCGGGAAGTTCCACGGAATGATCTGTGCCGCAACACCCAAGGGCTTCGGGTCGGGCCCGTACCCGGCGTAGGAAAGCTTGTCTGCCCACCCGGCGTAGTAGAAAAAGTGCGCTGCCATCAGCGGAACGTCCACGTCCCGTGACTCGCGGATCGGCTTGCCGTTGTCCAGGGACTCCAGCACGGCGAGTTCGCGTGATCGTTCCTGGATGATGCGGGCGATCCGGAAGAGGTACTTGCCCCGTTCGGCCGGCGGTAGTCGCGACCAGGTCCGGTTGTACGCGCGGCGGGCCGCCTTCACCGCGGCGTCGACATCGGATGCATCCGCAGCGCAGACCTCGGACAGCACCTCCTCGGTCGCCGGGCTGATCGACTTGAAGCTGGGGCCATGCCCGTCGACGAACTCGCCGTCGATAAACAGGCCGTACGACGGTCGAAGGTCCACGATCGACCGGGATTCCGGCGCCGGGGCGTACTCGAAGCCCACCGCTGCGGTGGGAGGGCTCGCGCTCATGGCTCTTCCACGGAGAAGAGTGCGTCGTCGCTACTCATGGGTGGTCTCGCCTCGCTCTGGTCGACGCTGACTCAGTCGACGGTGACATAGTCGGGGCCGGAGTAGTGCCCGGTGAAAAGCTTCTGCCGTTGCAGGAGCAGGTCATTGAGCAGGCTGGACGCACCGATCCGGAAGAGGTCCGGCGTGAGCCAGTCGGGTCCGGTGGTCTCGTTGATCAGTACCAGGTGCTTGATCGCGTCCTTGGCCGTCCGGATGCCACCGGCCGGCTTCACCCCGATCCGGCGCCCGGTTGCCTCGGCGAAGTCCCGCACCGCCTCGAGCATGACCATGGCCACCGGCAGGGTCGCGGCCGGAGACATCTTCCCGGTGGAGGTCTTGACGAAGTCCCCGCCGGCCAGCATCGCCAGCCAGGATGCCCGCCGTACGTTGTCGTACGTCGCAAGCTCCCCGGTCTCCAGGATCACCTTGAGATGCGCAGTGCCGCAAGCCTGTTTGACCGCGACGATCTCGGCGAACACGTCGGCGTAGCGCCCGGACAGGAACGCGCCCCGGTCGATGACCATGTCGATCTCGTCGGCTCCGGCGCGTACCGCATCCTGGACATCGGTGATCTTGACCTCGCGACTGGCCCGGCCACTGGGGAAGGCGGTGGCGACAGCGGCAACGTGGATGCCGGTGCCCTTCAGGGCTTCGACGGCGTACGGGACGAGGTCGCCGTACACGCAGACCGCCGCCGTGGATGGGCAACTCGGATCGCTCGGGTCGGGGCGCCGAGCCTTGGCACACAGCGAGGCGACCTTGCCCGGTGTGTCCGCGCCCTCGAGCGTGGTCAGATCGATCAAGCCGATCGCAGTATCGATGGCCCATGCCTTCGCGGTGGTCTTGATCGACCGAGTGGCCAGCGTTGCCACCCGCGCCTCTGCGCCGACCTGGTCGACGCCGGGAAGCCCGTGCAGAAATGCGCGCAGCGACGCGTTGTCTCGAGTGGCGTCGAGGTAGGCCGGGGGCGCCGTCGTCAGGGAGAGGGCGGGATCGATCGTCGGGGCGGCCACGATGGAGAAGTCTAGTGGCCGACGCGTCGCGCTACGGTGACTCCTCGTGCAGACCACCGTCGTTGATCATCCCCTCGCCCGCGCCCGCCTGACGACAATGCGTGACGAGGTGACTGATAGCGCGACCTTCCGCGCCGCCCTGGCCGAACTCACCGTCATGCTGCTCTTCGAGGCCACCCGTGACCTCCCGGTCGAGGACTTTCCGATCACGACGCCGGTCGGGCCGACGTTGGGGACGAAGGTGAGTACCCAGCCGGTGCTCGTGCCCGTGCTGCGGGCCGGGCTCGGGATGGCCGATGCGGCGTTCGGACTGCTGCCCGAGGCGACGATGGGCTTCGTCGGGTTGGCCCGGGACGAGGAGACCTTCGAGCCGACGGCGTACATGTCCTCACTGCCGGAGTCCCTGGCCGGTCGCCCCGTCTTCGTACTGGACCCGATGCTGGCCACCGGCGGCTCGCTGGAGCACTGCTGCCGGCTGTTGCTCGACCGTGGGGCCGAGGAGATCACCGTGCTGTGCACACTGGCAGCGCCCGAGGGCCTGGCCCGACTGGAGTCCACCGGCATGCCGCTGCGGGTGTTCACCGCCAGCATCGACGAGGGCCTCAACGACCAGGCCTACATCGTCCCGGGACTCGGGGACGCCGGCGATCGCCAGTTCGGCGCCGTGTGATGCGTTTCCGGATTTCCCCCTCCGCGCTTTCTCCGGAGAATGTGCGGTCAGCGGCGGCGCAGAAGTGCCTTTCTCCGGAGAATGTGCGGTCAGGGGTGTCGTCGCCGGGTCAGCGGGCGAGCAGGGTGCTGACTTCGGCGTGCAGGGCCTCTAGTTCCTCGGCTGCCCGACCTCGCGCCCCGAGGTTTCCCGCATCTGGAAGGACCGGGACGACGACCTCGAGATAGGTCTTGAGCTTGGGTTCGGTGCCGCTGGGACGCACGATCACCCGGACGCCGTTCCCGCGAAACCGCAGTACGTCGGCCTCGGGCAGCAGGTCGTCGGCCTGGACCTCCCGGCCCAGGAGTTTCGCCGGAGGTGCCTGGCGCAGCCGAGACATCAGTTCGCCGATCTCGTCGAGGCGCTCGACCCGGATCGAGATCTGCGCGGTGGCATGCAATCCGTGCTCGAGGGCCAGTTCGTCGAGCCGGTCGGCAATGGTGGCGCCGCGGGCCTTGAGCCGGGCCGCCAGCTCGGTGAACAGCAGCGCCGCGGAGATCCCGTCCTTGTCCCGTACCAGGGCCGGCGCGACGGCGTACCCCAGTGCCTCCTCGTACCCGAAGGACAGCGGTGAGCCGGTCACCAATGGCGCCCGGACGATCCACTTGAACCCGGTCAGGGTCTCGGCGTACGGAACTCGGTGCGCGGCAGCGATCTTGCCCAACAGCGACGACGACACGATGCTCGCAGCGAAGGTGCCGGTCTCGCCGCGGGCGAGCAGGTGATCGGCGAGCAGGACCCCGACCTCGTCACCGCTGAGCATCCGGCCCTGACTGGCGATCGCGCATCGGTCGGCGTCCGGGTCGTTGGCGATCCCGAGATCGGCCCCGCTGGAGGCGACCAGTCCCAGCAACCGGTCCATGGCTCCGGGTTCCTCCGGGTTGGGAAAGCCGACCGTCGGAAAGGTGGGATCCGGCTCGTCCTGGGTCGTGACGACCTCCGGCGCGGGATAGCCGGCAGCGCGAAACACATCACGCAGCACCACCGATCCGACTCCGTGCATCGCGGTGTAGGCGACCGAGAGGTCGCGCGGGCTATCTGCGGCCACGAGTCCGGCGATCCGGTCCACGTACGCGGTCACCACTGTCGCATCGACGGTGCTGAAGGTCTGGGCCATCGGGATGGCCAGGGTCGACCCGGCGGCGGCGATGGCGGCCTGGATCTGTACGTCGGCCGGCGGGACGATCTGTGCCCCGTCACCGAGGTAGACCTTGTAGCCGTTGTCCTGCGGCGGATTGTGGCTGGCTGTGACCATGACGCCGGCGACCGCGGAGTAGTACCTCACCGCGAAGGCCAGGACCGGTGTGGGCAGCGGTTGCGGCAGGACCAGAGCCTGGAAACCGGCGGCGGTCAGCACGGCTGCGCTGTCGTGGGCGAACTCCCGGCTGCGATGCCGCGCGTCATATCCGATGACGACGGTGCCGAATGTCCCGCATTCAGCGAGATAGGCGCCCAGCCCGGCCGCGGCGCGACGTACGACTGCTGCATTCATCCCGCCGGGTCCGGCCCGAAGCGGGCCGCGCAGACCGGCGGTGCCGAAGGTCAGCGGCCCGGTGAACCGGTCGGCCAGATCGGCGATGGCCTCGGGTCGCCGAGCGGTGGCCGCGGTGAGCAGCGCGCCGAGCTCCCGGGCGTCATCGGCGTTGGGATCGTCGGCGATCCAGGACGACGCCGCGTCGAGCAACGGTTGGAGTTGCCCATCCAGCGGCAGCGGCAACGGTGCGGGTGGAAGCGGCGCGGAGGACATCGACGAGGAAGACATCGGCTAGAGCCGGCCGATCAGGTCCCGCAGCAATCCACCCATCCGCTGCGCCGAGGCGTGTCCCGCCTCCAGCACCTCGACATGGTTGAGCGGTACGCCGGTGATCCCCGCCGCGAGGTTCGTCACTAGGGACAGTCCGAACACCTCCATGCCGGCCGCGCGCGCCGCGATCGCCTCGAGGGCGGTCGACATCCCGACCAGGTCGGCGCCCAGGCTGGCTAGCATGCGGATCTCGGCAGGGGTCTCGAAGTGCGGTCCCGGCAAGGCGGCGTACACCCCTTCGGCCAGGTCGGGCTCGATCTCCCGGGCCAGCCGACGCAGCCGCGGCGAATACAGGTCGGTCAGGTCGACGAACTGGGCGCCGACCAGCGGCGAGGTCGCGGTCAGGTTGAGGTGGTCGCTGATCAGGACCGGCTGGCCGACGGTGAAGCCTTCGCGCAACCCGCCGGCGGCGTTGGTCAGGATGATCGTCTGAACTCCGAGGGCGGCCGCCGTACGAACCGCGTGGGCGACCTGGGCCACGCCGTAGCCCTCGTACAGATGGGTCCGTCCCAGGAAGACCAGCGCCTGGCGCTCACCTGCCTTGATCAGCCGGATCTTGCCGCTGTGCCCGACCACGCCTGGGGCGGTGAACCCGGGCAGGTCGACAGCCGAGATCTCGGCCAATGGCTCAGCGAGGACGTCGGCGGCCGGCCGCCACCCCGAACCCATGACCACGGCCACGGTGGGATGGCTCGGCGGCAGTGCATCGTGCAGCGCCGCCGCCGCCGCAG
>Ga0136614_10001475_pt1 | contig 13881 bp, 9 predicted proteins | sample AntDrymUQ2792106_2_FD_106643 | JGI IMG/M metagenome (GOLD analysis project Ga0136614, IMG submission 106643) | Polar desert sand microbial communities from Dry Valleys, Antarctica - metaG UQ279 (21.06) | ecosystem: Environmental > Terrestrial > Soil > Desert | place: Antarctica: Dry Valley...
CGATCAGCAGCGTCAGCGCGAACGCGACGACCGTGATCGCCGCCGCGTAGCCGTAGCGGCCGTTCTCGAAGGCGTTGCGGTAGACGAGCAGCGGCAGGAACGTCGTGGCGCGGTCCGGACCGCCGCCGGTGACGAGCAGGGCGGGCACGAACGCGAACTGCAGGCTCAGCGCGACGTCGCGGATCGCGAGCAGCGACAGCGTCGGCGCCATCAGCGGCAGCGTCAGGCGGCGAAACGTGAAGGCGCTCGACGCGCCTTCCACGCGGGCGAGCTCGTAGAGCTCCTCGGGCAGCTCGCGCCGCACGGCAAGCGCAATGACGAAGCCCTCGCCGATCGCGAAGCCCGACATGAGCACGACGAGCAGCAGCGCCCCGGTCGGGTTCGTCAGCAGGTCGGGCACGGGCAGGCCGGCACCGCTCAGCAGCACCGCCATCGGCCCGTAGAGCGGGTTGACGAGAAACAGCCACAGCAGCGCGATCGCGACGTCGGGCACGACGGTCGGCAGAAAGACGGCGCCGCGCTGCAGCGCCGCCGCGCGCGTACGGCGGTGCAGCAGCAAGGCCAGCGCGAGCGCACCGACGACGCGCAGTGGCACCGCGAGCGCGAGGAACGCGACCGTCGCCGGCAGGGCGGCGCGAAAGCTCGGGTCGTCGAGCAGGTCGCCGAAGTTGCGCAGGCCGGCGAACGACGGCGCGCTGAGCAGGTCGTACTCCGTCAACGCGAGCGCGAACGTGGCGGCGGCCGGCAGCACGAGCAGCAGGACGAGGCCGACGACGTAGGGCGCGGCCATGAGCCGTGCCGCGGTCGATTCCGACGGCCGCCGGCGAGCGCTCATCGCGCGAGCCCGCTGGCGGCGTCGAACAGCCGCACGGCGGCGGGATCGACCGCCACCCCGACCGTGTCGCCGGGCGTCGCCGTGGCCGCGCGCAGCGGGCGCACCGCCAGGCGCTGCTCTTCCGCGCGCAGCTGCCACAACCGTTCGTGGCCCGCGCGCTCGACGACGTCCAGCCGCGCAGCGAAGCCGACACCGCAGCCGTCGAGCGCGACCGGACACGCCGCCCCCTCAGGCCGAAACCCCGCCAGCACCGGCTCGCCGTCGGCGAGCGCCTGCCCCGGGGGCAAGGGCAGCACGATCGGCCCCGGCCCGCGCAGGACGCCGCCGGCGGCGCGCGCGGCGACGAGGTTCATCGGCGGGCTGCCGACGAAGCGCGCGACCACGCGATCAGCGGGATGCTCGTAGACCTCGTCGGGATCGCCGACCTGGCGCAGGCGGCCGCCGTCGAGCAGCGCGACGCGCTCGCCGAGCGACAGTGCCTCGGCCTGGTCGTGGGTGACGTAGACGACGGTCGCACCGAGCTCCCGGTGCAGGCGGCGGATCTCCCCCCGCGCGCGCTCGCGCAGGGGCGCGTCGAGGTTCGACAGCGGCTCGTCCATCAGCAGCACGTCGGGCCGGCCGGCCAGCGCCCGCGCCAGCGCGACGCGCTGACGCTCGCCGCCACTCAGCGCGTGCGGACGGCGCGCCAGCAGCGCGCCGAGGTCGAGCACCTCGGCCGCCTCCCGCACGCGCCGCTCGCGCTCGGGGCCCGGGGTGCGCCGCGCCGCCAGGCCGAAGCCGATGTTCTCGCGCACGGTCAGGTGCGGAAACAGCGCGAAGGACTGAAAGACCATCGCGACGTCGCGCTGCGCCGGCGCGACCCTCGTCACGTCACGCCCGCCGATCAGGACGCGGCCGGCGTCCGCCTGCTCCAGGCCGGCGATGACGCGCAGGGCCGTCGACTTGCCCGATCCCGACGGCCCCAGCAGCGCGAGCAGCTCGCCCTCCCCCACCGCCAGGCTCAGCCCGGCGAGCGCACGCGCCGCGCCGAAGTCCTTCTCGACGCCCTCAAGGACGAGCATCGCGAGCGCGCTCGAGCAGCGGAGCGGTCTCACGATCGATGCGCGCGAGCGTCTCGTCGACCGTCAGCTCGGTGTAGTAGGCGCGCTTGAGCGCCAGGTCGACCGCGTCCTCGAGCTCGGGCCACGTGGACGCGACGGGCAGCCGGCGAATCGTCGGGATCGCGTCGAGGAAGACCTGGCTGGAGCGCGGCGGCAGGGCGGGGTCGAGGAAGTCCTTCGAGCGTGCGACGCGCTTCAGCGACGGCACGATGCGACCGCTGCGCGCGAGGATCCGCTGTCCGCGCGGGCCCGCGGCGAACTCGACGAAGCGCCATGCCGCGTCGGCGCCCTCGCCCTTGGCCAGGCAGTAGGCGTCGGAGTGCAGGACGCTCGCCGGCTCGCGCAGCGTCGGAAACGACGCGACGTCCCAGTCGAAGTCCTCGATCGTGCGGAAGGTCGGCACCTCGCGACGGGAGGAGAGCAACATGCCCAGCTCCCCGTCGAGAAAGCGCGCGTCCAGGCCCTTGGCCTCGACCTCCTGCTCGAACGGCGCCAGCCGCTCGCCGCCCTGCAGGTCGAGGAACGCGAACAGCCCCTCGCGCCCGCGCCGCGTGCCGATCGTGAAGCGGCCGGGATCGCCGGCGTCGTCGACGATGTCGCCGCCGGCCGACCAGACGAACGGCGCCAGGCGCACGATCGACGGCTCCATGCCGACGCCGTACGTGCGCACCGCATCGCCCTGCGCAGGCGGCCCCGTCAGCGCCCGCGCCGCCTCGACGAACTCCCCGAAGCTCCAGCCCGGCCGCGGATCCTTCAGCCCGGCCTTGCGAAACAGGTCGCGGTTGAAGTAGACGACGAGGCTCGAGACGTTCTGCGGGATGCACTGCAGCTCGCCGCCAAACTCGAACGCCTCGAGCGGCCGGCGGTAGAAGGCGCCGCGCTCGAGCACCGCCGACGCCTGCAGCCGCGGGCCGACCGGATCGAGCGCGCCGCGCGCCGCGTAGCCGGCGAAGTTGCGGTAGTTGACGAGAAACGCCTGCGGCGGGGAGCCCGCCGCGAAGCCCGTCGCGATCTTCTGCAGGTGCGCGTCGCGATCGGGCACCTCGATCAGCCGCACGTCGTCCGCGCTCGTGCGCTCGTAGGCGCCGACGAGCTCGCGGTACGCGGCGAGCTCCGCGGCGTCGCCGAAGACCTGAAAGCGCACGGCCGCGCCGCCCGCAGCGCCGCCCGCGTCGCTGCCCGATCCGCAGGCCGCGACGAGGCCCGCGCAGGCCAGTGCGACCGCGGCGAGCGCCGCGGCGCGGCTCATCGCCCGAGCCATCCGGCCGCGCGGACGTCGGACAGAAAGCGATGCTGGATTGCGCCGAACGCGACCGCCGCCGGCAGCGTGACGACGAGCGAGGCGGCGAGCAGCGTCGGGAAGTCGGTCGGCCCGAGATCGCGGAGCTGGCGCAGTCCCAGCGGCGCGGTGTAGAGGCTCGGGTCGTTGAGGTAGAGCAGCGGGTCCACGAAGTTGCTCCAGTGAAACACGAACGCCAAAGCGCCGACGGCGAACGTCGTGGGGCGCACGAGCGGCGCGGCCACGCGCCGCCAGATCGCCAACGGGCCCAGCCCCTCCAGGCGCGCCGCGTCGATCAGGTCGCGCGGCAGGCGGTTGAAGCTCCAGAAGAACAGCAGCACGTAGAGCGGCGAGGTGGCCATCAGCGCCGGCGCGACGAGCGGCACGTACGTGTCCACGAGATCGAGCTTGCTGAAGAGCACGAAGCGCGGCACCCACAGCGCCGACAGCGGCACGAGCAGCGCCACGAGCGAGCCGCCGACGACGAGCCGCCGCCCGCGCGCCGACAGCCGCGTCGCGGCGAAGCCCGCCCACGAGGCGACGAGCACCGTCAGCGGCACCGCCAGCAGCGCGACGAGCGCCGAGTTGACGAGCTGCCGGCCGAGGTCGACGAGCGCGAAGGCGCGCTGGAAGCCGTCGCCGGTGAGCTGCGGCACGAGCACCTGCAGGCCCGTCGGCGGCGGCGCCCCCGGCGTGCGCAGGGCGCCGAGCACGAGGAAGACGAGCGGGAAGATGAAGACCGCGCCGAGAGCGCTGGCGATGACCTGGCGGCGCAGCATCGGCGCCCAATGCTCGCCGATGGGCCGCGTACGCACCAGCCGCTCAAGATCGCGCCGCCCACGGTCGATTACGACGGGACGCAGGGCAACTACCCATCGCAGGGCCTTCGCATCTCACCTCCCTCGCTCACCTCGCATCCGCGCACGATCTCCTGGCTGGGCACATCGGCGCTCGCCATGGGCGGCTCCAACCAGATGGTCTTCCTGGTCGCCGCGCTGATCGCGGTCAACGGCAGCGGCGCCATCCCGGTGCTGATCGTCGGCCTGCTGCTGAGCTGGATGGCGGCGCCCGGGTGGACCGAGCTCGTGCTCATGTGGCCCGGGCGCGTCGGCGGGATCGCCGCGACCTGCGCCGAGGCGTTCAAGCCCTACAGCCCGGTGCTCGCGAACCTGACGGGCGTCTGCTACTGGTGGGGCTGGATCCCGACCTGCGGCTTCACGGCGATCCTGTCGGCGACGGCGCTGCACCAGTGGTACGTGCCGTTCATCCCGATCACGCCGCTGGCGATCGGCATCATCCTGACGTTCGTCGGGATCAACCTGCTCGGGGTGCGGGCGGTCACGCGCTTTGCGATCCCGGTCGGCTTGGCGGCCGCCTTCCTGGCCCTGCTGTCGGCGGTCATCCCGATCATCGCGGGCACCGTCGACGTCGCCCGCGCGACCTCCTTTCACCTCGAGACCCCCTTCGACGGCGCGTTCGGCGCGCTGACCTCCGCGATGGCGGGCCTGTACCTCGTCGGCTTCGCCGCGCCCGCGTTCGAGGCGGCGACCTGCCACGTCGGCGAGATGCGCGATCCCGTCCGCAACCTGCCGCGCGCGGTTTTCGCCAGCGGCGCGACGGCGGGCCTGTTCTTCATCGTCCTGCCGCTCGTCTGGCTGGGCACGATCGGCGCCGAGGGCATGGGCGGTGAGCTCAGCGAGACGCTCGGGCCGACGTTCGCGCCGCTGCTGGCCGGGATGGCAAAGGCGGCCGCCGTCTGGTTCATGGTCGCGAACATGTTCATGGGCACGATGCAGCCGCTCGCCGGCGCCTCCCGCACGCTGTCGCAGCTCTCCGAGGACGGCCTGCTGCCGCGCTCGTGGGCCAAGCGCTCGCGCCGCGACGTGCCGTGGGTCACGACGCTGATCACGGCCGGCTTTGCGATCGGAGCACTGCTGATGGGCGTGCCGACGTGGATGATCGCGGCCGCGAACTTCGCCTACCTCATCGCGATCGCGCTGCCGTCGATCGCCGTCTGGCTGCTGCGCCGCAACGAGCCCGACCGCGAGCGCCCGTGGCGGGCGCCGCGCGGCACGATCATGCTCGGCGTCATCGCCGCGGCCTGCTGGTTTCTCGCCACCGCCCTGGGCTTCGAGCAGTTCGGGCTGCCGACCGTGCTGCTGTCGCTCACGCTCGCCTACGCCGGCTCGCTGCTGTACGCCTGGCGCCGCGCCAGCGACCGCCGCCGCTCGGGCAAGCCGGGCGTCAAGCACTCGCTGCACCTCAAGCTGACCGGCGCGATGATCGGCGTCATCGTGCTCGACGGCGCCGGCTATCTGCTGGCCGTCAGCCACGTGCCCGACGGGGACCCAGCGCTGATCTCACTGCTGCAGGACATCTTCGTCGCGGTCGCCATGCTCACGGTCGCCGTCGGGCTGATCCTGCCCGGCATGATCGGCCACGCGGTCGAGCAGGTCTCCGCCGCCGCCGACCGTCTCGCCACCGGCACGCTCGCCGACCTCACCCGCGCGATGCAGGCGCTCAGCGTCGGCGACCTGCGCGCCGCCAAGGCCCGCGTCGACGTGCTGCCGGTGGTCGTCACGTCGCGCGACGAGGTCGGCGCGATGGCCAATTCCTTCAACACGATGCAGCGCGAGGTCGGCCATGCGGCCAAGGCGCTCGACGGGGCGCGCGAGGGCCTCGCTGCCGCCGAGCACAAGCTCGAGCGCAGCCTGCGCCAGCAGGCCGCCGTCGCGCGGCTCGGGCAGGTCGCGCTCGAGGGCGAGAACCTGTGCGAGCTCGCCGACGAGGCCGTCGCGATCGGCCGCGCCGCGCTCGGCCGCGAGATCCAGGCCACGATCCTGCCATCCACCGCCGGCGGCCGTGTCGTCACGGGCAGCGCGCCGGTGGACGCAGAGGAGATTCCGATCGGCTCGCCCGACTCGCCACTGGGCAGTCTCAGCGTCGCCGCGCAGCCACCGCTGAGCGGCGACGAGATGGCGTTCCTGCAGACGATCGCCAACGTGCTGGCCGACGCGATCGAGCGCCTGAAGGCCGAGGAGGACATGCGCCACCAGGCGCTGCACGACCCGCTCACCGGTCTGCCCAACCGGACGCTGCTCTCCGACCGCCTCACGCACGCGCTGCGCCGCTCCACGCGCCGCGGCCCCGTCGCCGTGCTGTTCCTCGACCTCGATCAGTTTAAGCTCATCAACGACAGCCGCGGCCACCGCGCCGGCGACGAGCTGCTCTGCGCCGTCGCCACGCGGCTGACCAGCGTCATGCGAGCGGGCGACACGATCGCGCGGTTCGGCGGCGACGAGTTCTGCATCGTCTGCGACGACGTCGAGGACGCGGTCGAGGCGGTCGGCATCGCCCGGCGCATCATCGCGGACATCGGGCGCCCGTACACGCTGGCGACGGGCGAGCACTTCGCGACCGCGTCGGTCGGGATCGCGCTCGCCGAGGGTCCGCTGCGCCCCGCCGAGGACCTCGTCCGCGAGGCCGACGCGGCGATGTACCGCGCCAAGGAGCAGGGCCGCGGACGCTACGAGATCTTCGACGAGGTCATGCGCGGCAACGCGACCGAGCGCCTGCGCCTGGACCAGGACCTGCGCCGGGCGCTCGACGTCGACGACGAGCTGATCGCCTATTACCAGCCGATCGTCTCGCTGCCCGCCGGCGAGATCATCGGCATGGAGGCGCTGCTGCGCTGGCAGCACCCCGATCGCGGAATGGTCGGCCCGGGCGAGTTCATCCCGGTCGCCGAGGACAGCGGCGCGATCATCGCGCTCGGCGAGCGCGTGCTGCAGCAGGCCTGCGAGCAGACGGCCGACTGGTGCCGGCGACTCGGAGACCGCCCGTTTCGGGTCTCGGTCAACCTCTCGCCGCGCCAGGTCAGCGAGCCTGGGCTCGCGGCGCGTGTCGCCGCCGTGCTGCAGCGCACCGGCCTGCCGCCTGCGGCGCTCGCGCTCGAGCTGACCGAGAGTGCGCTGATGGAGGAGTCCGCGCTCGTGGGAGAGAACCTGCGCGACCTGAAGGCGCTCGGGGTCGCGCTCATGCTCGACGACTTCGGCACCGGCTACTCCTCGCTGGCCTACCTGCGCAAGTTCCCGATCGACACGATCAAGATCGACCGCCGCTTCATCGCGGGGCTGGGCGAGAGCACGGACGACACGACGATCGTCGAGGCGATCGTGCGCATGGCCGCGGGCCTGCGCATGGACATCGTCGCCGAGGGGATCGAGACGACCGCCCAGGCCGAGATCCTTCACGGCATGGGCTGTCGCCGCGGACAGGGCTTCCTGTGGTCTCGGGCGGTTGCGCCGGGTGAGGCGGCGGCGCTGCTGGGGCTGGTCTCGATTGCCTAGTGGGCCACCCCCGCGCGCGTCCAGTGTCAGCCGGCGCTGGCGGAGCCTGGCGGTACCCCGGGCGTGCGGATGAACCCATAGGTCAGCGCGCCGAGGCAGGCGCCGAAGACCGGCCCGACGACGAAGATCCAGAAGTCCTGCCACTGCCCGGCCGCGAGCGCCGGACCGAACGAGCGCGCGGGGTTCAGCGAGGCGCCGGTCAGCTGGCCGCCGATGAGGATGTCCAGCACGACGGTCCCGCCGATCGCGATCGCGGCACCGGCTCCGACCGCGCGGGTGTCGGTCGCCACCGCCATGATCACGAACATCAAGATCGCGGTCAGCAGCACCTCGTAGAGCAGCGCGGTGCCCGCCCCCACCGTCGGGACCGTAGCCCCCAGAAAGGCCGGCTTGGTGCGCCAGGCGGCGAGCAGCACCAGCGCGGCGGCCGTCGCCTCCACGAACTGCGCGGCGATGTAGGCGGCCGCATCGCGGGCGGGGAAGTGGCGTGTCAACGTGAAGGCGATCGTCACCGCCGGGTTGATGTGCGCGCCGGAGAGGTGGCCGGTCGCGTAGATCATCGCCATGACGATGAGCCCGAACGTCGCCGCGATCCCGGTCAGCCCGAGCGCGCCGCCCTCCGTGGCGTTGGTCACGACGGCCCCGCAGCCGGCGAACACGAGCGCGAACGTGCCCAGCAAATTCGGCCGCCGCACGGCGCATCAGACCGGGCTTGAGCATTGTCAGGTGCCGGGCAGGCGCGCGTGGGAGGAGGGCGCGAGGGCGTCCCACGACGACAGACGCGCGGGCGACGAGCGAGCCACGCGCCACAGTATCCATGTGACCGGTTGTTGGTTGATCGAACCCTCACGCGCACCTCAATCTGGTACGTCTCAAGTCGTCTCGACAGATTGCCGATGGGTACCTTGCCGCTGCCAGCAGCACCTCTCCAGGCGGCTCGTCCTCGTCATCGCACCACAAGCGAGGGTCGCCCGACGATCGCGGGGGCGGCCTTCCGGAGGCCCTGATGATCTCCCACCCGCCGCTGCGTGACGGCCGTTCGAAGCCGCACATCGTGTCACCCCATCTTCCCGCCGCACTCAGCCACAGCGACGCCTACCAGGAGGCTCCGGTCGCGGTCCACGCCGTGACCCGGTTCACGGCCGTGACCGTGCACGAGCGCCAGGCGATGCTCGACGAGATCGGCGTCGCCGACGTGGATGAGCTGTTCGCCGACATTCCCGCGCACCTGCGGCTCGGGCGCGAGCTCGAGCTGCCGGCGGCCGCCTGCGAGGACGACGTGCTGCGCGAGCTGTCGGGGATGGCCGACCGCAACGTCTCCACCGCGCGGGAGGTCTGCTTCCTCGGCGCGGGCATGTATGACCACTACGTCCCCGCCGTCGTGGACGCGATCGTCGGCAGAGCCGAGTTCCTGACGCCGTACACGCCCTACCAGCCCGAGGTCTCCCAGGGCACGTTGCAGGCGATGTTCGAGTACCAGACGGCGATCACGGAGCTGACCGGCCTGCCGGTCGCCAACGCATCGGTCTACGACGGGGCGTCCGCGGTCGCCGCGGCGGCATACCTGGCCAAGCTGGCCAACGGGCGCGGGCGCCTCGTCGTCTCAGGCGGCCTGCACCCGCACGCGCGCCAGACGCTTGACACGCACGCGGTGGGCTACGGCATGGAGGTCATCGAGGTCGCGCTCGAAGGCACCGTCACGGACGCCGCCAAGCTACGCAGCGCGATGTCCGACGAGGTGTCGGCGGTGTTCATCCAGCAGCCCAACTTCCTCGGCGCGGTCGAGGAAGTCGAGGCCGTCGCAGCGAGCGCGCAGGCATGCGGCGCGCTGCTGGTCTGCTCGGTCGACCCCATGACGCTCGGCGTGCTCGAGGCCCCCGGCCACCAGGGCGCGGACGTCGTCGTGGGCGAGGGCCAGGCCCTCGGCGGCCGGCTCAGCTTCGGCGGGCCGTCGCTCGGGTTCTTCGCCGCGCGCAGAGATCTGATCAGGCAGATGCCGGGGCGGATCGCCGGCGAGACGGTCGACGTCGACGGACGGCGCGGGTGGGTGACCACGCTGCAGACCCGCGAGCAGCACATCCGCCGCGCGAAGGCGACGTCGAACATCTGCACGGCGCAGAGCCTCAACGCGCTGGCGGCGATCGTCTACCTGAGCTGGTTGGGGCGCGACGGGCTCGTCGAGCTCGGCGAGCGGCTGCTCGCTCAGACCGACTACAGCCGGCGCGTGCTCGCGACGCTGGACGGCGTCACAGCGGTCGACGCCGCGCCCGTGGTGCGCGAGTTCACGCTGCGGCTTCCGGTCGACGGCCTCGCCGCCGTGCAGCGCGTTCACGAGCGCTGCGCGGCCGCGGGCGTCAACCCCGGCTACCCGCTCGGCATCGACTACCCCGAGCTCGCCGACTGCCTGCTCGTCGCGGTCACCGAGCGGCGCACGCGCGCCGACATCGAGCGGCTGGCGGTCACGCTGGACCGGGCGCTCGAGCCCGAGCGGCTGCCGCTGACGCGGCCGCTGGCGGCGGCATGACCGCCGACCGCTTCCCCACGAAGACCATCTTCGAGAAGTCGCGTCCCGGCATCCGGGCAGCCGCGCTGCCGGTCGCGGACGTCTCCTCGCCGACGTCCGGCGAGCTGCTCCCCGCACGCTATCGGCGCGCCCAGCCGGCCCGGCTTCCGTCGGTCTCCGAGCCGGAGATCGTGCGCCACTACACCCGCATGTCCAAGCGCAACTTCGACCTCGACTCCGGCTTCTACCCGCTTGGATCGTGCACGATGAAGCACCCGCCGAAGCTGCGCGAGCGCGTCCTCTCGCTGGACGGCCACGCCGCACTGCACCCGCTCCAGAGCCCAGCGCAGGCGCAGGGAGCGCTCGAGCTGATGTGGAAGGTCGAGCGTGCGCTGGCGGAGATCACCGGCCTGCCGCACGTCTGCCTGCAGCCCGCCGCCGGCGCGCAGGGCGAGCTCGCCGGGCTGCTGCTGACCCGCGCCTACCACACCGCGCGCGGCGACCGGCGCAGCGTCGTGCTCACGCCGCAGACCGCCCACGGGACCAATCCGGCGACGATCACGATGGCCGGCTATGAGCTGGTGACGATCGCCGTCAACGCCGACGGCGACATGGACCTCGACGATCTGCGCGCGAAGCTCACGGGCGACGTCGCCTGCCTGATGCTCACCAACCCGAGCACGCTCGGGCTCTTCGAGCGCAACATCGACACGATCCGCGACCTCGTCCACGCGGCCGGCGCGACGCTGTACTACGACGGCGCCAACCTCAACGCGATCATGGGGATCTGCCGGCCGGGCGACATGGGCTTTGACATCGTCCACCTCAACCTGCACAAGTCCTTCGGCCAGCCGCACGGCGGCGGCGGGCCCGGAGCGGGGCCGATCGCGGTCAGCGATCGCATCGCGGAGTACCTCCCCAACCCCCGCATCGTGCGCCGCGACGACGACCGGCGCGGCACCGTCTATGACCTCAGCGACGACGCGCCCGCATCGATCGGGCGGTTGCGCGGCTTCCACGGCCCGTACGCGATCGCGGCATCGGCCTATGCGTACATCCGGCTGCTTGGCGGGGCGGGCCTGCGTGACGCCTCCGAGACGGCCGTCCTCAACGCCAACTACCTGCTCGCCCGGCTCACGACACTCGGCGTCACCGAGTACCTGCCGGCGGCGTACGACCGCACCTGCATGCACGAGTTCGTCCTGTCCGGGGTCCCGATGAGGCGCAGGCTCGGGATCAGCACCCTGGATCTCGCCAAGCGCCTGCTCGACTACGGCTTCCACCCGCCGACGATCTACTTCCCCCTGCTCGTCGACGAGGCCCTGTTGATCGAGCCGACGGAGACCGAGACCAAGGAGACCCTGGACGCGTTCGCCGACGCGATCGCCGAGATCCTGCAGGAGGCGGCCGCGGATCCGACGATCGCGCAGACGGCGCCGCACACCACCCCGGTCCGCCGGCTCGACGAGGTCCGCGCGGCGCGCGAGCTGACGGTCACCCAGCGCTGGTGAAGGCCGTCAGCGGCCGCTGGCCGCCGCAGCCGCAGCGGCGACCGCGGCGTCGTAGTCCGGCTCGCGCATCTGATCGCTGACGTACTCGGCATAGGTCACGACGCCGTCGCCGTCGATGACGAAGACGGCGCGCTGAAGCAGCCGCCACTCCTTCAGCAGAACGCCGTAGTCGCGCCCGAAGTCCTCGCTGGCGTGCGCCGACAGCGCCTCGTGCTCGACGTCCTCCAGGCCACACCAGCGCGCCTGGGCGAACGGCAGGTCCATGCTGACCGTGCACACGCGCACGCCGTCGGGCAGGTCCTGGCGCAGCTCCTCCCAGCGCCGCGTCTCCAGGCGGCAGACCGGCGTGTCAAGTGAGTTGACGACGTTCAACAGCCGCACGTCGCCGGTCGATCGCTCGAGCCTGACCGTCTCGACGGCATCGGTCGAACGATCGAGGTGCGCAAGCTCGAAGTCCGGCGCCCGGTCGCCCGGTTCGAGCTTGCGACCAACGACCGTGAGCTGCTCGTCGAACTCGAATGCCTCACCCGTGCGCTCGGTCATGTCGGTCATCTAAGCACGATCGCAGGAGCCAGAACGAGACTTCGCACAAGGCCCGTCGCTGGGGTGCCCGCGGCGCAGGCCTGAACGCACTCTGGACAGCGCCAGCGCGTGCGCGCCAGGATCGCGCTGGCGGGGGAACTGCCGATCTCCGCAGGCCGCCGACGGGTAGCGCACCGGAAGTCCGTTCCTTCACCGCCGGGGTTCTTGGACGAGGGCCCCGGCATAGAGAAAAAGGAGGCTCTGCCGCATGTCAGAGCAACGCTTGAAGGTGCAGTCGGGGCCGCCAGAGCAGATGATCTCCGACACCGCTACAGATACCGACGCGTCTCCGGCAGCGGCGCAGCAGGAGGATTCCGGCGGCGCGGCGCAGCAGGCAAGCAGGCCGCCGGCCCCGCTGAGGAGAAGGCGCGCGAGGTCGCCGGCGAGGCCAAGTCCCACGCCCAGGCCGCCGCCGGCCAGGCCAAGGACCACGCGGCGGCGCAGGTCGACCAGAAGTCGACGCAGGTCGGCCAGCAGATCGGCTCGCAGGGCGAGGCGCTCGAAGGCGTCGCCGGCGAGCTGCGCAAGCAGGGCAAGGACGGTCCGGCGAAGGTCGCCGAGCAGGCCGCCGAGAAGGTCAAGAACGTCGGCGACTACCTCGAGCAGGCCGACGGCGAGAAGCTCCTCGAGGGCGCGCAGAAGGTCGCCCGCGACAACCCGGCCGCTGCAGCCGCCGTCGGCGCCGCGGCAGGCTTCGCCGCCGGGCGCGTCATCAAGGCCTCACTCGACGACGGCGGGTCCACCGAGTCCGCGCAGGCGCCGGATCCGGCGCTGGCCGATAGCACCCAGCCGGGCACCGGCGGCCCCTGATGAGCGTGCCAGGCAACGCCCTCGAATGGGAGGGCCAGACGGTGCTCGATCCGGCGGGCGAGAAGATCGGCAAGATCGAGGAGATCTTCCTGGTCGAGGAGACGGGGCAGCCGGAATGGGCGCTCGTCAAACTCGGTCGCCTGAAGGGTCGCACGACGCTCGTGCCGCTCACGAAGGCGCGCGCGGTCGAGAAGGGGGTCGAGGTCGGCGTCAAGAAGGACGTCATCGGCGACGCGCCCGAGATCAAGGCCGACAACGAGCCCAGCGAGCAGGAGGTCGACGCGCTCTACCGCCACTACGGCCTCGAGCCGCACACGGGTGACGAGCCGACGGCGAGCAACGGCAACGGCGCGGCGTCGATGTCGGACGCGTCGCCGAACGCGGTGTCCACGGCGGCGTCGGAGCCGACCCCGCCCGCGAACGGCGGTTCCGCGCCCGCCGCCACCGGGTCGTCCAACGGGCCCTCCGATCCGCGTGACGAGCCGATCGGCGACCTGCTCAAGACGGTGTCCAACGAGGGGTCCACGCTCGTCAGCCAGGAGCTCAAGCTCGCCAAGGCCGAGATGTCCGGCAAGGTCAAGGACGTCGGGATCGGCGCCGGGATGTTCGGCGGCGCCGGCTACGCCGCCAACCTCGCCGCGCTCGCGTTCATGATCACCCTGATCCTCGGGCTCGCCGAGGCGATGCCAGCGTGGCTCGCGGCGCTGATCGTGACGGTCCTCTTCGGAGCGGCCGCCGCCGGGCTGGCATTGATTGGCAAGAAGAAGATCCAGCAGGCAGGACCGCCGATTCCGGGGGCTCCGGGGGTGATCGTAGGTGATCTCGGACCTGCTTTCTGTCCGTCTGCAGGGCTTTTGCACGGTGGATCGGCCCGCGGAAGTCGTGCGCAGCTTGCGGCAGGCTCGCAGCACG
>Ga0136614_10001477_pt1 | contig 13879 bp, 14 predicted proteins | sample AntDrymUQ2792106_2_FD_106643 | JGI IMG/M metagenome (GOLD analysis project Ga0136614, IMG submission 106643) | Polar desert sand microbial communities from Dry Valleys, Antarctica - metaG UQ279 (21.06) | ecosystem: Environmental > Terrestrial > Soil > Desert | place: Antarctica: Dry Valley...
ACGTGATCCCGATGATCGCGCCGAGCAACAGCTGGCCGCCGAGCCACGCGCTCACCTTGACGGTGATATCGCGGCTCGCGGCGGCGACCCGGGGGCGCTGGGACGAGGGGAAGAGCCGCAGCAGCGTGTCGCGAAGTGAGTCGGCGTCAACCAGCACGTAGAACGTGAGGATGAGGATCGTCAGCAGGCCGAAGAGGCCGCCGACCACGGATATAATGGCGCCGAACACGGTCCCCACCGCTTCACCTCCTCCGCCGACGGGAGCGCGTTGCGCAGCCTCGCGCAACGTCAGGTGCTCGCTCAGCAGCCCTTTGGCCATCAGCCACTGCTGGGCACGTTCGAACATTTCAGGAAACTCTGCCCACAGCTGCTGCCCCTGCCGTACCAACGGCGGGAATATGAGGAAGCCTATCGCGGTCAGCGATCCGAGGATGACGAGATACAGGATCAGGATTGCGAGCCAGCGGGGGAGCCGTCTACCGATCGGCACCACGTTCTGGCGTTCGATCAGCCGCACGATCGGGCTGAAGCCGATCGCGAGCAGCGCACTCACGTAAAGAAGGAGTAGAACGTCGCGGACGAGATAGGCGGCCCACAGCAGGATGACTGTCAGCACCGTCATCCAGATGGCGTACCGAATGAGTGACCGGTGGGTGGAAGGCGGCGTCGGCAACCTACCTGCCTCGCACGAGGTAATCGGCGGTGAACTCCGCCATCGTGTCGTAGATTTCCGACAGTTCGGAAGGAGACGCGAGAAACACGACGCGGAAGAACCCGTCTTCGGGCGCGGTGCCGAACCCTGACCCATACACGCACAGCACGCCTGTCTCCCTCAGCAACGCGAGGACGTAGTCTTCGTCGGTGACGCCCGGCGGGAGGGCGACGCGGGGCATCGAGTAAAACGCCGCCGATGGGGCGACCGCGGACATCCCGTCAATGGCGTTCAATCGCCGCGTCGTGAGCTCGGCGCGCTCGCGCAGCGCAGCGCGGAACGCTTTCTGATGCGACCGATCTCCCGTCAGGGCCGCAACGATCCCGTACTCCATCGGGCCTGTGCTACACAGGCGGCCGTCCGCGAGCTTCTTGATGCCCGCCAGCACGTCGTCCAGCCGATCGGTCTGTCCGACCGCCATCCAGCCGGAACGCCAGCCGGGTGCGAGGTAGGCCTTCGAAAGTGAGGAGAACGAGATGACCGGCGCGTCGGGATTCAGGCTCGCAATGGCAGGCACCGGTCCGTCAAAGGCCAGGTCTGCGTACACTTCATCGGCCAGCAGCGGGAGGTTGTATTGATCCGCGATGTCGATCAACGCCCGCCGCACATCGGCGGGATAGGTGGCGCCGGTCGGATTGTTCGGATCGATCACGACCAGCGCCCGTGTGGCGGGACGAACCAGGCTTCGGATGTGATCGAGATCCGGAAGCCAGCCCCGCTCGGGATCGGTGCGGTAGAAGACGGGCCGCGCGCCGATTTTCGCGAGCACCGCTGTATAGAGTGGATACGTCGGAACGGGGATCAGCACCTCGTCTCCCGCTTCCGCCAGCGCGCTCAGCGCCAGTTCGATGCCCTCTGACGTCCCCGCCGTAATAATGACCCGGTCGGGATCGACGGGCATGCCGCGTCCCGCGCACTCAGCGGCGACGGCTTCCCGGGCGGGGGCGATACCGACCGACGGCGCGTAGCCATTACGACCGTCGCGCATCGCGCGTTCGACCGCCTCAATCATGTGCGGGGGCGTGCGGAACCCGAAAGTGATCGGATCCCCAATGTTCAGGTAGCGAACCTGCTGTCCGGAGGCTTCTACCTTCCGCGCCTCCGCCACGATGTTTCGAATCGCGTAGACGAATCCGCCGACGCGACTGGCGACCGGGATGGCGTGGCTGGTTCGCGAGCCCATTCGTCGGAAATCTTACAGCATTCAACTCACGGAAAGAGGAGCAGAGGATAATAGTGTAGAAATGACAGGCCCACGCGCCCAAACAAGGTAATTATTACTCGATTTAGAACGACCCGTCTCTGCAACCGCCGCTTTCTACGATAAGTAACTCAAGCGTATGCAACAACTTAACACATTGGCAGGCTATTTGGAAGCAAAGCTCCCCATGACGGGGCGAGGGATCCTTTTTGCTATCGGCGCTGCGACGACGGCCGTCCTCTGCGCGCCGGTACTGGCGCAAGAGCCCCCTGCGAGTCCGCCGGCGGCCCAGTTCAAGTCATCGGTCGACCTTGTTTCGGTCGCGGCAATCGTCCGCGATCGCAAGGGCCGTTTTGTGAGCGACCTCGTGAAGACCGATTTCCAGGTGGTCGAAGCCGGCGAGACGCGGCGCATTCTGGACTTTCATGCGCGCGCCGACGGTCCCGTGAAGGTCGCGGTGTTGTTCGACATCAGCGGCAGCATGCGGTTGGGGTCGAAGGTGACGGATGCGAAACAGGTCGCTCGCCATGTCTTCAGCGCGCTGAAGAGCGGCGACGAAGCGGCGGTGTTCTCGTTCGACACGCGTCTGCAACGCGTCCACCCGTTCACGTCGAACGTGGCGGCCCTCGAGTCGGCGATCGAACGGGTCGAGGAGCCGTTCGGACAGACTTCTCTCTACGACGCAATCGCGGACACCGCGCGCGTGGCGGCGTCGGAAGGGCGTGGCGCGTCGCGTGTCCCCCAGCGGGTTGCGGTGGTTGTCCTGACGGACGGCGTCGACACGCGCAGCCAGATGACGCCCCCGCAGGTGACCGCCGTCGCGAGCGAGATTGACGTCCCGGTGTACATCATTACGGTGCTCCCGCCGATGGCTGAGGGCGAAGACGATGCCCTGGTAACCGAAGCTGTGCCGGAGACCGCACTCGAGAGCCTGGCACGCTACACGGGCGGGCAACTGTTCAACACGAGTGCGCCGGCGCACGCGAGCATAGCGGCCCGGCAGATCGTCAGCGAACTCAGACACCAGTACGTGCTCGCGTTCGAGTCGTCGACGCGGGCCGGGTGGCGGCCGCTCGAGGTTCGCGCACGAGGTCGAAACCTCGTCGTGCGTGCCCGGAGTGGCTACATGGCCGGGGCCGGGGGCCCCGCGTCGGCGGCGACCGAACGGCGGCAGTCATTTTGACGCGTGTCCGGCAGGTGCCGGACGGAAACCTTAATCGGGAGGACAAGATGAAGAAGTTTGCGATCGCGATTCCAGTGCTCGCCCTAGCGCTGGGCAGCTCGTCGGCGTGTGCAACCAAGAAATTCGTGAGGGGCCAGGTCACTGAAGTCGACCAGAAAGTCGAAGGGCTCTCGCGCTCGGTCGAAGAGAACCAGGAGCGCACCCGCACGAATGAAGGCAAGATCGTCGAAGTCGACGGGAAAGCGGTGGCCGCGGGCCAGCGCGCCGATGCGGCCGGCCAGCGTGCGGACGAAGCCCGCGCGGCGGCAGCAGCCGTCAACACCCGTACCGACGCGATTGAGACAGCGTCCAAGCGTCTCGTTTACGAGGTCGTGCTGAGCGAGGACAAGGGTAACTTCAAGTTCGGCCGGAGCATTGTCCCGGACGACGCGAAGGGTGAGATCGATCAGCTCGTGACGACGCTCAAGGCAGAGCCGAAGGGCGCGTACATCGAGATTGAAGGCCACACCGACTCCGCCGGCGCGAAGGAGACCAACTACAGGCTCGGGCTCGACCGCGCCGAGAACGTGAAGCGCTATCTTTATGAGCAGCACCAGGTGCCGCTCCACAAGATCAGCGTTATCAGCTACGGTGAGGAGAAGCCGGTCGCGCCGAACAAGACGCGCGACGGACGCGCGCAGAACCGACGCGTCGTCATCAAGATCCTCGCCTAACAGCGGCGGCCACGGCCGCGGGGTCCCTTCCTCCCGTCATCATGAGGGGCCCCGCGCGCCGTGATTGTCCACCCGTAGCCCAACGGCTGCGGTGGGCCGGGGGCGGATCGCATCGCCATATCCGGGCTGGTCCGGTACGGCGCTTACGATCAACGTCAGCACTTTCGCAGGGTGCTTCCGCGTTCCGCCTCCGGTCGACCGCAGCCATTTTTCTGCCCCCCCCCCGCCGATACAGCACCGTGGCGCACCGGCCGATAGTGCTGTCGAGGCCCATGCGCACCTTTGTTCTCGCAGCCTGTATGACGACGGTCGCCTGGTTTTCTGCGCCGGCGCGGGGCGAGGCGCAGGACGGGGCCTTCGGGCTCGGCGCCCGGTACAGCTTCGTGGAAGCTGACGTCGATACCGAGAGCACGAGACAACGGTTCACCGGGGGTCAACTTCGCGCCCGCGTGACACCGAGAACGGCGGTGGAGCTGTCGATCGACCTCCGAACAGAGACGAACGAAGCGCTGACCGAACGCGTCCGCGCGTATCCGCTGCAGGCCTCGCTGTTGCTCCTTCCTGCCCGTCGCGCGTTCTCGCCGTTCGTGCTCGGGGGTGTCGGCTGGTATTCAGAGCGCGTCGAAGCGCTCGTCGAAAAAGAGGTGGTGAACTCGGAGACCACCCACAGGTTCGGGTCTCACGCGGGGTTCGGCGCCGAGCTGCGGCTTGGCCGGCACGTCGGCATTCACGCGGACTATCGCTACACCTTCCTGCACTTCGGCGATGACGACGAGGAGACCGCGACGCCGGCGGCGGCGCGCCTGTTCGGAGTCGGGCTTCCGAGCTTCCTGCCTTCGTACGACGGCTCCATGTGGACCGTTGGCCTGACAATATACTTTTAAGCGCACTCGCTTCCTGGAGGCATCCATGCTGTCGAATCCGCGCGTGGCCGCGGGCGCGCTCGCCGCGGCGCTGGGTCTCACATTCGTTGTCGCCGCCGCGTCCCTGCGAAAAGTGCAGTTCTCCGACACAAAGCTCAAGAACGGTCTTCGCGTGATTATCTCGGAAGATCACGCCGCCCCGGTCTTTGCCATCGTCGTCAATTACAACGTCGGGTCGCGGAACGAACGGAAGGGGCGCACCGGCTTCGCCCACCTCTTCGAGCACATGATGTTCAAAGGCTCGCAGAACGTGGGGCAGAACGAGCATCCCTACCTGATGTTCATGAACGGCGGCAACATGAACGGCACCACGAACAAGGATCGCACGATGTATTACGAGGTTGCTGCCGGCCAATCAACTCGACCTCGCGTTGTTCGCCGAGGCTGACCGCATGCGGTCCCTCGAAATCACGAGGGCCAACCTCGACAATCAGCGCAACGCCGTGCAGGAAGAACGCCGGCTGAGTGTCGACAATCAGCCATATGGCAAGACGTTCGAGGCGCTCGACGAGCTGGCGTACGAGAATTTCGCCTACGAGCATTCGGTCATCGGCTCGATGGCGGACCTGAGCGCGGCGAGTGTCGAAGACGTCACGACGTTTTTCAAGACGTATTACGCGCCCAACAACGCCGTCGTCTCGATCGTGGGAGACGTGGACACGAAGACGGCCCTCGAGAAGGTCCGGAAGTACTTCGAATCGATTCCGTCCCAGCCAGCGCCCCCTGACGTGGACATGACCGAACCTGCGCAGACCGAGGAGCGTCGCCTGTCGCTCGAGGATCCGCTGGCACGCCTCGCGCGGATCGACATGGCCTACAAGATTCCGCCGAGCTCTTCGCCGGATGACGACGCGTTGACGGTGTTGAGCACGATCCTTCCGGCGGCCGGAGCTCGCGGTTCAACGAGGTAATCGTCCGCCAGAAGCAGCTCGCGACGCAGATCAACTCGGGCTCGGACGATACGCGTGGCCCTGGCCTGTTCAACATCTTCGCGCTGGCGCCACCAGGGAAGTCCCTGGCGGATCTGGAAGCCGCGATTGACGAGGAATCGAGCGCGTGAAAAATGGTCCGATCGCCGACTGGGAGATCTCGAAAGCCCGTGCGGGCGCGCGGCGCGGCTTCGTGACGAGCCTCGGCAGCTCGCTGCAGCGCGCCATCCTGCTGTCGCAGAATGCGCTGTTCTATGACAACCCGGACCGGATCAATACCAACGCGGACAACATCGCGAAGGTGAACGCCGCGGACGTGCAGCGGGTCGCGCGGCAGTATCTCGTAAAGACGGGCCGGACGGTCGTGCTGACCGTCCCGAAGGCGGCGCCGCCCCGGGGAGGTGTGCAGTGAGGCTCGCGATAGCGCTCGCGATGATCGCCTCCGCGGCGGGGCCTGCTGCCCGCCTGCCTGGGTTTTCCGCGACGCAGTACCGCGGATCGTGGACGGCGTCGACCAGCGTACGCACGGAGGTCACCGAACCTGCGCTGACGGACCTGCTGGCCGAGGTCGCCGAGCTGCGGAGCACGCCAATTCCAGACAACGAGCTGGCGGACGGCAAGCCCGCGCTCGTCGCGGGCTTTGCGCTGTCACTCGAGAATCCGCAGCAGGTCCTGGGCTACTACCTGGACAACTGGACCTACGGCCTGCCGGCCGATTACTGGGACACCTATCCCGCGCGCGTCAGCGCCGTCACCGCCGCACAGGCGCAGGCGGCGGCGAAGAAGTACTGGGATCCGTCCCGGCTGCAGATCGTCGCGGTGGGCGACGCGACCAAGGTCGCGGATCTGCTCCGGAAGAAGGGCGAGCTCGAGGTATTCGACGCCGACGGCAAGCCGATCAAATAGTGTCGATCCCCTTCGCCGCGATCTCTTCCATGGCGGTGGAGAAAGTATCGATCTCTTCGAGAGTCGTGTAGACGTTCGGGGTGACCCGGACACCTTCGTACTCCGTGTGCACGATCGGCGTGGAGATGATGCGCCACCGATCCCACAGGCGAGCGACCACCTTGCCGGTGGGTACGCCTGTGATCTGGATGTTTCCAATCGCACAGGAGTGCGCGGGATCGAGGTTCGTGTGGATCCGGACGCGCGGGTTCTGACGGAGGCGCATCGCCCACCGATTCCGCAGGTACCTCAGCCGCGCCGACTTCCGCTCGATCCCGATGCCTTCGTGAAAGCTGAGCGCTTCAGCGATCGCGTTGTGGTTCGCGGCGGGGTGAGTGCCGATCTCCTCGAACTTCCGAATGTCGTTCTTCCGCGACTCACCGGCCGGTGTCAGCGGCCACAATCCCGCGATGTGTTCCCGCCGGACGTACAGGAACCCCGTCCCGATCGGCGCGAGCAGCCACTTGTGCAGGCTGGTTCCGTAGAAGTCGCACCCGAGGTCGGCGCTCTTGAACGGAAAGTGCGCGAACGCGTGCGCGCCGTCGACCACGGTCAGGATGCCGCGCCCGCGCGCTTCGTCGCAGATCCGCTTGACCGGGAAGATCTGGCCGGTCAGGTTCGTGATGTGGCAGAAGTGCAGCACCTTCGTTGCCGGCGTGATCGCGCCGACCAGCCGGTCCGCGAGATCGTCCATCGACTTCGGCGGCACCGGAAACGAGATCTTCGTCAGTTTGATTCCGTCGCGGCGGACGCGCTGCTCCCAGGTGTCGAGCATCCGTCCGTAATCCTGGTTCGTCGTGACGACCTCGTCTCCCGCCTTGAGATCGATGCCAAGCTGGGCGATCTGCAGCGCCTCGCTCGCATTGCGCGTGATCGCGATCTCCTCGCGGTCGCACCCGAACTCGGCCGCCAGGCGCCGCCTGACCGTCTCGATGTTCGGCTCGAGGATCTGCCACATGTGATACACCGGCGCCTGGTTCGAGAGGTCGAGGTACCGCTTCAGCGCGTCGTGGACGACGCGCGGGCTGGGGCAGCAGCCGCCGTTGTTCAGATTGATGATGGTGCGATCCAGCGTGAACGCCTGCTGAATCTCCCGCCAGTACGACTCGTCGGCGGCGATGTCGACGGCCGGGCGGCCCTCGGCGGCCGCGGCGGCCGCCGCGACGCGGGCGGCGCCGTCGTTGCGAAACGACGCCAGCGCCGCAGCGCCGGCAGCGCCGGTTGTGTGGAGAAATGCGCGCCGCGTGAACATGCGGAGCCTCCTGTGGGGAGAGAATACTGTACTTTCCCCCTCGGAACAGTGACACAATACGCGGTCGCGGAACCCGAGCGCCAGCGGCGCCATGAATAACGAGGAGAGTCGATGCAGCCCTATGGGCTTGCGGTACTCCGCCTGGCGGTGGGTGCGATCTTTATTGCCCACGGCGCGCCGAAACTGTTTCCGGTATGGGGTGGGGGCGGTATAGCCGGCACCGCGGCCTTTTTCGCGCAGCTTGGTCTCTCGCCGGCGGTCCCGCTCGCCGTGCTCGTGGCTGTCGTGGAGTTCTTTGGCGGGATCATGCTGGTTCTGGGCGCGCAGACGGTGCCGGCGGGGCTGGCGCTCGCAATCGACATGGTGGTCGCCATCTGGAAAGTGCACGGCGCCAACGGGTTTTTCATCAACTGGACGATGGCACCCGGCCAGGGGCACGGGTACGAGTTCAACCTGACGCTGCTCGGCGCGTTGATCGCGCTCATGCTGACCGGACCAGGTGCTTTTTCCGTCGACGGACAACGCGCCCGGACCGCGGAGTCCAGAGCAGCCGGGCGCGCACGCCTGCGGGCCGGCAAGGTATAGCGCCGCAGACTTGCCCATGCCCACCGGACAGACTCTCAGCGCGCCCCGCGTCAGATTGGGCGGCGCCGTCATCACGAACCCCGGCAAACTCTTCTGGCCCGACGAAGGGTTCACCAAGCTCGATCTCGCACAGTTCTATACCCGCATCGCCGCGCACATCCTGCCGTGGATGAAGGGGCGCGCGATCACCCTGGAGCGCTGCCCGGAAGGGGTCCGACGGTCCTGCTTTTTCCAGAAACAGGCGCCGGCGAACCTCCCGGAGGGGATTCCCACGGTCCGCATTTCCGCGCCGTCCGCCGACCGCGACATCGATTACATTGTGGGCGGCACGCGAAAGACGCTGCTGACGCTCGTGAATCTCGGGTGCATCGCGATGCACGTGATGAACAGCCGCACGGATTTGCTCGGCAAGCCGGACTGGCTGGCGTTCGATCTCGATCCGTCCGACGGCTTTGACGCCGCGGCGCGCGCCGCGTTGCTGCTGCGATCCCGCCTCGAAGATCACGGCCTCGAGTCGTACGTGAAGACGTCGGGGGGACGCGGGCTGCACGTCCTCGTCCCGCTCAGACGCGGCGCGGAGCAGGAACACGTCCGCGCGTACGCCCTCGCAATCGCGCGCGAGCTGGCCGAGGCGAATCCCAGACTGGTCACGGTTGAATCGCGCAAGGCAAAACGGCGCGCCCCGGTGTACCTCGACGTCATGCGCAACGCATCGGGCCAGACGATTGTCCCGCCGTTTTCGGTACGGTGGAGACCCAAGGCGCCCGTGTCGATGCCGCTCGAGTGGGATGAAGTCAGCCCGCGGCTCGACCCTGCCGTGTTCACAATCAGGACGGCCGAGCGGCGCATGGCAGCCAAGGCGCCCTGGTCGAGTTTTTTCGGCCATCGCCAGACGCTGCCGCGCATCTGAATCCGGGGTTGATCCGCACATAGGGATCGGACAACCATGGAGCCTGTGAAACCCATTCTCATCGGTTTGTTCCTCTTGTCGAGCCTCACCTCGCCAGTGATCGCCCAGGACACGCGGGAAGCGGATCTGGAGAAACGGCGCCGGGACAAGGCAGCCTCCGCAGGCAAGGAGCGTCGCGCGGGCCTCGAGCGTCTTCTGTTCAAGCTCGAAGACGACCTGGTCCTGACGCGCCTGTTCAACCCCCATCACGGTCTGTTCCTGCGCATCGGCGCGCTGGGCGAGGGCGCCGGGTTCGCCGCAGGTCCGGCACTTCGCTTGCGAACCGATCACATCGTGTTCACCACGACGTCGGCGTTCTCGCTGCGCCGGTATTGGATCGTGGACGGCACCCTCGACGTTCCGCGTCTTGGGAGCAACCGGGTCTCGGCGCAGCTGTATGGCCGGCGCCGCGACTACCCGCAGGAAGATTTCTTCGGGCTGGGGCCTGATTCGCGGGTCGAGGACCAGACCGATTTCAGGCTGAAGGACACTGCCGCGCGCGGGAGCCTCGCTTTCCATCTGACACCCTGGCTGTCGGCGGTCGGCGCTGTCGAGTACCTGGCCCCGGATGTGTCGCGGGGGACCGACTCGCGATTCCCCGACACGGTAAGCGTCGTCGATCCCCGGTTCGCCCCTGGATTGACGGAGCAGCCCGACTTCATGCGTTACGAGGGACGGTTGGATCTCGATTACCGCGACCCGAACCTGAACGCGCGTAACGGCGGGCGGTATACCTTCACCGTCAGTCAGTACAAGGACCGCGATCTGGACAGGTACTCGTTCACTCGGGCGGACGTCGATCTGCAGCAGTTCATCCCGTTTTTTCACGAGCACCGCTACTTCGCGCTCCGGGGGTTGCTCACGACTACGAGCACTGACGGAGGCAACGAGGTCCCGTTCTATCTGCAGCCGACGCTCGGCGGGGCGTATGGGCTGCGTAGCTTTCGTGCCTACCGGTTCCGGGACCGGCACCGTATGCTGCTGCAGGGCGAGTACCGCTACATCGTCAATGCGTTTGTCACAGGGGCGCTGTTCTACGAGGCAGGGAAGGTTGCTCCCTCCAGGAGCGACCTGGACTTCAAAGATCTCGAACGAAGTTACGGGTTCGGGCTTCGGCTGGGCTCGAGGCAAGGCGTCGCATTCCGGAGTGATATCGCATTCGGCGGCGGCGAGGGCACACGCATTCTCCTGAGGTTCGACAATGTGTTCTGAGAGGCGACCAGTTCTGCTGTCGGTCGCGGCCGCCCTTGCCGCTGTCTGGATGACGGCCGCCGCTGGCTACGGCGCCGCGCAGAAGTTCTATCCCGACGATCCCATCGCGCGCGATCGTGATGATGTGATGAATGCCAGTTCGGCCGAGCCCCGCGAGCTCAGCGAGATGCACGACTTCCTCGACCACACGTTCGGTTCACCGGGCGACGAGCAGGGCACCGCCGCGGTCAACGTCAACACCCTCGACGAAGTACCGGATTCGAGCTGGTTCACGAACCGCATCGGAGCGCGCGAGATGGCGATCGGAGACGTCGTTCGTGGCCCTGACACGGAAAGAACCTTGGGGGACAGCTGGACAATTACTCAGGGCAAGGGACCGGGAGGTTTGCAGCCCGGCTTCCGTGCGATAAACGATGGCGATCCAACGAAGCAGCTGTATCAGATCGAGTTCGATCCGCCCACGGACCCCGAGCTTGCGACGGGCGCCGAAGTCATCGGCACGGCGATTTACCACGCCCTTGGCTATAACGTCGTCGACATGTACCTCGTGACGGTCGATCCCGCAAAGGTCCAGATTGCCGACGACGCGACAGTGAAGGATACGAACGGCCGGCGTAAATTCACGAAGCGTGACCTCGAGGGGATATTGGCGCTCGCTGCGCGGATGTCCGACGGCGGGTATCGAGCGCTCGCGTCACGGTTCGTCGAAGGAAAGCCCATGGGACCGTTCGAGTACCACGGCACCCGTGCCGACGACCCCAATGACATTCACCCCCACGAGCACCGCCGCGAACTGCGCGGCAATCGCGTGTTCGCCGCGTGGCTGAACCATGACGATTCACGGGCTATCAACACGCTCGATATGCTCGTCCCCAAGGACGGCCGACAAGTGTTCCGTCATCACATGTACGATTTCGGCGCTGTCCTCGGGAGCGCGACCCGCTTCCCTGACCCGCCGGAGAACGGCAACGAGTACTACATCGACAAGCGTCCATCGCTCCTGACGCTCGCGACGTTCGGCCTCTACGTCAAGCCGTGGGTGCGGCGGTCGTACCCGGACGCCCCAACCGCGGCCGGCAGCTTCACTCATGTGGGCTTCGATCCGGTCAAGTGGCGCGCGAATTACCCGAACCCGGCGTTCAACCGCATGCGCCCCGATGACGGATTCTGGGCGGCGCGTCGCGTGGCGGCCTTCACGGACGAACAGCTCCGTGCGATTGCGGCCAAGGGGCGGTATTCGGATGAGGCTGCGGCCGCGCACATTGCGGACACGCTAATCAAACGCCGTAACATCGTCGCCCGCACGTGGATCGCCGGCGTCAATCCCGTCGTGGATCCCGTTCTGACGCAGACGGGTGCGCTCAGCTTCCGTAACGCCGCCAAGGATGCTGGAGTGGCGCCGGCCGCCGCTTCCTACAGCTTCCAGTGGTCGCGCTTCGACAACGCGGCGCAGACGCACACCGCGGTGGGCGGCGCCATCGAGTCGACAGACACACGCACCACGGCACCGCCGGCTGTGCTCGACGGGAGCCCATACATCTCGGTCGCCATCGTCGCGACGCATCCCGATCACCCCGCGTGGGCGAAGTCGCTGCAGGTGTACTTTCGTCGGACCGCAGGGGGTTGGCAAACCGTGGGGATCGAGAACAGATAGCCGGTGTAATCTATCGCTTCATTCCACGAGGCTTGTCACATGACCAAGAAGAGAGACGAGCCGGGTTTCAGCCGTCGCACGTTCCTGAAGACCGTCGGCGCCGGCGGTGTGGCGGCCGGGGTGCTGAGCCCCGCGGGTGGCACCAACGCACAACCGGCGAACATCGTTGGCCCCGGTCCCGTACCGATCCAATTGAACATCAACGGCCGAGTGCATCGACTTGAGGTGGAACCGCGTGTGACGCTGCTTGACGCCGCGCGCACGCGGCTGAACATCACCGGCGTCAAGCGCGTCTGCGACCGCGGATCCTGCGGGGCGTGCACGATGATCGTGGACGGCCGCACCGTCTACTCGTGCTCCATGCTGGCTGTCGAAGCCCAGGGCAAGACGATCCGGACGGTCGAGAGCCTTGCGGAAGGGACGGTGCTCCATCCGGTGCAACAGGCGTTCTGCGACAAGGACGGGCTGATGTGCGGGTTCTGCACGCCAGGGTTCGTCGTGGCGACAGCTGCGCTCCTCGAGAAGAATCCAAAGCCGACGGCCGAGCAGGCGCGCAAGGCGCTCGACGGCAACATCTGCCGCTGCGGAACCTACGTGCGCGTGCTCGAAGCCGCGTTGAACGTGAAGGTGGTGCGACGTGGCTAGCTGGCCTCCCGTTTCCGAACGCACGCTGCTCGGGAAGTCGGTGAAACGTCTCGATGGTCCAGACAAAGCGTCGGGCCGGGCCAAATACGCGTACGACATCATCCGGCCAGGCATGCTTTACGGCCGGCTGCTGGGCTCGCCTCATCCGCATGCGCGCATCAAGAGCATCGATCTGACCGAGGCGCAGAAACTCCCGGGCGTCAAGGCCGCCCTTGCCGTGATCGATCCCGCGTCCCCCGCGAATACCGTGCACTACCAGGGAGAAGAGATCGCCGCCGTCGCGGCGACGACTGAGGAGATCGCGGAAGATGCCGTCCGCCTGATCAAGGTTGAGTACGACGTGCTGCCCCCCCTCGCTACCGTCGAACAGGCGATGAGCCCTGATGCGCCCAAAGTGTTCGAGAAGGGAAACGTGACCGAACCGTCGCTCCGCCAGCAGGGCAACGTCGAGGACGGGTTGAAAGCGGCTGCGCACGTGGTGGAAGGTCTCTACCACACACAAGTGCAGACCCACACGAGCCTCGAGACGCACGGCGGTATCTGCGAGTGGGAGGGCGACAAGTTGACCGCGTGGATCTCGACGCAGGCGGTCCACGGATCGCGCGACGGCCTTGCGTCCGCGCTGAAGATTCCCCAGACCGACGTGCGCGTGATCACCGATTACATGGGCGGCGGGTTCGGCAGCAAACTGAGCGGCGATCCGCAGGTCGCGATATGCGCCCGGTTGGCGAAACTGGCGGGCGCGCCGGTGAAGCTGATGCTCAGCCGGAAAGAAGAGCATCTCGTCACCGGCAACCGGCCGTCGGCGTATGCGAAGGTCCGCGCGGGTGTGGACGCGCAGGGTAAGCTCACCGCCTTCGATGCGGAGACGTGGGGCACCGGGGGAGCCGGTCAGGGAGCCGGATTCCAGGTCCCGTACGGCATCTACGACTTCCCAAATCGACGCCAGCGCCATCGCGATGCGTACACCACAGCG
>Ga0136614_10001478_pt1 | contig 13875 bp, 11 predicted proteins | sample AntDrymUQ2792106_2_FD_106643 | JGI IMG/M metagenome (GOLD analysis project Ga0136614, IMG submission 106643) | Polar desert sand microbial communities from Dry Valleys, Antarctica - metaG UQ279 (21.06) | ecosystem: Environmental > Terrestrial > Soil > Desert | place: Antarctica: Dry Valley...
GCCGCTGCTCGCGGGATTGCTGTTGGCGCGTGGGATTGAGTCTGAAGCGGAAGCGCAAGAGTTGCTGTCGCCGTCGCTTGAGCAGTTGCATGATCCGGCGTTGATGCTCGGCATGAGCGATGCGGTCGGGCGTGTGCTGCGCGCTATCGATGCGGGCGAGCGAATTTTAATTTACGGCGATTACGATGTGGATGGAACCACCGGCACAGTCGTCTTGCGCCGCGCGTTGCAGTTGTTGGGAGCCGAGACCGGATTTCATGTGCCGCATCGTTTCACCGAAGGCTATGGCATCCGGCAAGACGTGTTGGAGCGCGCGCGGACGGAAGGCTACGCGCTCGTGATCAGCGTGGACTGTGGCATTCGGGCGCACGCGCCGCTCGCATGGGCGCGGGCCAACGGCCTCGATGTGATCGTGACCGATCATCACTTGCCCGATGCGGACGCCGGCACGCCGCCGGCCTTCGCCGTCCTCAACGCGAATCAGCGCGGCTGTCAATACCCGAACAAAAATCTGGCGGGCGTCGGCGTCGCCTTCAAACTCGCGCACGCTTTGCTGCGCGAGCGCGGGCGCGAACATTTGGTCAAGAGTTTTCTGAAGCTCGTCGCCATCGGCACGGTCGCGGATGTCGCGCCGCTCGTTGGCGAGAATCGCGCGATTGTGGCTTATGGCTTGAGCGATATCGTCAACGCGACGAATCCGGGCTTGCGTGCGTTGATGGCAGCGGCGGGTTGCGGCGATGGTCGCGGAATGCGCGCCAGCGATCTCAGTTTTCGCTTGGGGCCGCGCATCAACGCCGCCGGGCGGATGGACGCCGCGCGCGCCGTCGTCGAATTGTTCGAGACCAACAGCAGCGAAGAAGCGCAAAAGTTGGCCGCGCATTTGGACGCACGCAACCGGGAACGCCAGACTGTGCAAAGGCAGATCACCGAACGCGCCATCGCCGAATATGAATCGAGCGGTGACTGCGGCCCGGTCGCAGTGATCGCGGGCGATGGTTGGCATCGCGGCGTGATCGGGTTGGCTGCGTCAAAGATCGCCGAAAAACTCGGACGCCCGGCCATCGTCTTCTCGCTCGACGGCGACATCGGCCACGGCTCAGGCCGCAGCGTCGAAAAGTATCATCTGCTCGAAGGGCTGACGACGTGCGCTGATCTCTTCGACAGCTTCGGCGGCCACGCGCAAGCCGCCGGCATGGTCATCCGCCGCGAACACATCGCAGAGTTGCGCCGCCGCTTGAACGAACACGCGCAATTCCTAACGACCGACGAAGACTGCCAGCCGACGCTGCATCTCGATGCCGAACTGCCCGCCGCCGCGCTGACGCTGGATTTAGCCGAAGAGTTAGAGCAACTCGAACCCTTCGGCGCGCACTGGCCGCGTCCGCTTTTCGTCACGCGAAATCTGCATGTCGTCCGCGAACCGCGTGTGCTGAAAGAACGACATCTGAAGCTCGTCGTTGCCGGCGCGAACAATCGTCCCATCGAAGCTCTCTGGTGGGGCGCGGCGGAAACTTCCACAGCAACGCCGCGCCTCGGCGAGAGCATCGAACTGGCCTACACCGTCGAAACCAACACATGGCGCGACGAGACGCGGTTGCAATTGATCGTGGAAGACTTAAGAGCAGTGATGAGTGACGAATGATAAGTAAAAAAAACTTAATGAGTGATTCATGTTCGTCAGTTTTGAGCCTGCGGAGCAGGCGGACAGCATAAAGCCCAGCGTGGAGCGCAGCGGAACGCTGGGCAAAGCCGAACCAAATTAACCAAGCCCGCGTGAGCGGGCGACAGCGCGCGCGAGTTTTGACTTTGCAGCATTAACGGTTTGATTGGATGTGGCTGTCGCCCGCTCACGCGGGCTTGGTCGCGCAACACAACTATCAACCCAGCGTTGCGTTGCGCTCCACGCTGGGCTTTATGCTGACGCTTGCTTCGCAAGCTGAAAAAAGAGTCACATATTGGGTATTAAAAACTGTCTTTCCTCGTCACTTGTCACTTGTCACTGTAATTAACATGCAAGAGATCAGGCGCAGAAGATCAATCGGGTGGATCGGGGTGCGGACGCACGCACCGCAGGTGGCGAGCGTGCTGGCGTTGCTGTTGCTCGTGAGCGGGCTGATCTTCGTCGGGTTGTCTTACTATCGTGCGAGCAAGCAGAACCAGCCTTTCCGTTTGAAGTCCGGCCCGGCAGTGTTGTCGTCCACGGTGACAGGACGGATCGAAAATTTCGAGCGGCGCGTCACTGAAGACGACCGCCTGACAATGCTCGTGCGCGCATCGCTCTACTTGCAATTTGACGACGGCCATCACGAACTAGAGAACGTCCACATCGAACACTTCGCTAGAGCAGGGCAGCCCGCCGATAAGATCGACGCGCGCAAGGCTATCTATTTCGTTGAGACGGAGGAAATCTCTTTCGCCGGTGATGTGCGGGTCGAGACACGAGACGGATTACAAGTGAAGAGCGAGGCGCTCGACTACGACGTGAAGAACGAGCGCGCCGAAGCGACAGTGCCTTTGACGTTCGAGCGCGAGAATGTCAGTGGCCGCGCCGACGCCGCGTTGGTGGACTCGCAGCACAAGAAACTTGCCCTGCGCGGCAACGTCGAGATCACCTTTCAGCCGGCAGCAGTAGCCACCGTCGGCAACCTGCCGCAGCCAACGAGCGCGCGCAGTCGCCCCGTCCGCGTCCGCGCGCCGCGCGCTGATTTCGATCAGAATAGCCGATATCTCACGTTCACCGGCGGCGCAACCGCCGAGCAAGAACACGACATCATGAGCGGCGAGACGCTCTCGGCTTTTCTTAACGAGCAGAAAAAGTTGCAGCGCATCGAAGCGCGCACGAACTCTTATTTACGTTCGATGAACGAAGGGCGCGCGGTGGAAGTTCACGCGCGCGACATGGATTTTCATTTCGATCCTGATCAGCGTTTGACGAAAGCGTTGGCTGTCAAAGACGTGCGCGCCCGCACGCTCGATGCCGACGCGGAGGTGACGCTGACCGCGCCGAACGACTTACAACTCGCGTTTGAAGCGCAGGCCAATCAAAGTCTGTTGCGAGAGATGCGCGCGGGTGGTCGCGCCGTCGTCACACTCGCCGCGCCGCGCTCGCGCGCGAGTGATCCGCAGGCTGCGAACAAGCGTCTGACCGCCGACGAAGTGAAACTTTTCTGGCGCGTGAATGGGCGCGATCTCGAACGCGCCGAAGCCGTCGGCAACGCCGAGCTAATCGTCGAGCCGGTACAGGCCACGCCGCAGACGGATCGCAAGACGCTGATTGCGCCGCGCTTCGATTGCGAATTTTACGAGACCCATAATCTGGCGCGCGTATTCACGGCGACCGGCGGCGCAAAGGCCGTGATTGCGCCCGCGCAAGAATCCGCGACGCGCGACGCGCGCACGCTCACATCGCAAAAAATGATCGCCGCTTTCGCACGCGACACGCAGGACATAGAGCGTCTGGACGCGAACGGCGACGCGCAATTTAATGAAGCCGACCGCCACGGCCAAGCCGCCAATGTTTCATATGCCACTGCCGACGAGATGGTGCGCTTGCGCGGCGGCGACCCCGTCGTGTGGGACTCACGCGCGCGCATCAAGGCTCAGGAACTCGACACCGACACGCGCCGCGAAATCTCTTACGCGCGCGGCAACACGACAACGACTTACTACAGCCAAGAACAGACGAACGGCGCGACGCCCTTCGCCAAAGTCAAAAGCCCGGTCTTCATCGTCGCGCAACAAGCGGAGTTTCAGCACACGACGGGCGTCGGCATTTACACTGGCGACGCCCGCGCTTGGCAAGACGACAATTTCGTGCGCGCCGATAAATTGATATTGCGCCGTGAGCAGCAGCGGCTCGAAGGCGAAGGCAATGTCCAGAGCGCGCTCTATCAAGCACGCCGCACAGATGCTTCCGGCAATCGCACAGTAGTCCCCGTCTTCGCCACCGCGAAGCGGATGTTCTATGCAAACGCAGAGCGTCTGCTGCATTACGAAAGCGACGTTGACATCAAGCAAGGCACAGAGCGTTTGACCGGCGAGGTAGCCGACGTGTATCTGTCGAAAGAGTTGAACGAAGTCGAGCGCACCGTTGCACAGCGCAACGTCGTGATGACGCAACCCGGCAGGCGCGGCACGGGCGATTGGGCGCAGTACACCGCCGCCGACGAAACCATGATGCTGACCGGCGCTCCCGCCCGCGTCGAAGACACTGAGCAAGGATCATCCGAAGGCCGGCGTTTGACCGTCTATCTGCGCGAAAAGCGCATCGTCGCCGACAGTCCCGGCGGACCGCAATCCACAGGCCGCGTGCGCTCGACGCATAAGGTGAAGAAGCAGTGACGCAGCATAAAGTGTCGGTATCAAGCGTCGGAGGCATTGCCGGTCGCCCCGTTGTGTGGAAGAGGAAATTGATTGCAAGCTGAAACTTTGATCAAAACTTTCAACAAGGATGAGAGAGAGGCGCATCGACGCGCGCCGGTCATACAAGCTCCGTCTGCCGTCGCGCTGGCGGCGTCTGAGTTGGTGAAGACTTACGGCAAGCGGCAGGTGGTGAAGGGCGTGAGCTTGCACGTCGAGCCGGGCGAGGTTGTGGGTTTGCTCGGCGCAAACGGTGCGGGCAAGACGACGACCTTCTACATGATTATCGGGCTGGAACGTCCTGACGGCGGCAAGGTGCGTCTCGGCGAGCGCAACATCACGAAGTTGCCGATGTACTTGCGCGCGCGCCTCGGCGTCGGTTATTTGCCGCAGGAGCCTTCGGTCTTTCGCAAGATGACGGTGGCGGAAAACATCCTCGCCGTGTTGGAGACGATGGGACTGCGCCGCCGCGAGCGCTTTAATCGGCTCGAAGAGTTGTTGCAGGAGTTCGGGGTCGAACACGTGCGGAACACGCGCGGCGATACACTATCGGGCGGCGAGCGGCGGCGCACAGAGATTGCGCGCGCGCTGGCGACCGAGCCGCAGTTTATCCTGCTCGATGAGCCGTTCGCCGGCATCGATCCCAAAGCCGTCGATGAGATTCAAAGGATGATCCTATACTTGCGCGGGCGCGGCATCGGCATCTTGATCACCGACCATAATGTGCGCGAGACTCTCGGCGTCACCGACCGTGCGTACATCATGGCTGACGGATTGATCTTCCGCACCGGCGTGCCGCTGGAGTTGACCGAAGACCCCGAAGTGCGCCGGCTCTACCTCGGCGAAAAATTCCGCATGTGAGCCGCTGCAACCGGCCCACAAATCGGTTATAATCCTTCTGTCACCCGACAGGGTGTTTTAACGCAACCAGCATTTCAATTTTGGTCATTGCCCACAGCTTTCATGTGCAGGTATGTCTGTTAAGCTGACAACCAATCTCTCGCAACGTCTCGTGCTGACGCCGCAACTGCGCCAGCGGATCGAGATGTTGCAGATGACCACCATCGAACTCAGTGATTTGATCCAGCAGCAACTGTTGGAGAACCCCGTGCTGGAGGAAGTTGCGCCGCAGGAAGAGAAACGCGAGTTGGAATCCGAGATTATCGACCAACTAGCCTCCTCCAGCACAGGCGACGCAGATACCGTCCCTGACACGGGCGCGCCGGATTTTGAGGGCGCGCCGATCAGTACAAACGGCGCGGGTGACTTGACTGCTGTCGATGTCCCCGCTGTAGGCGACGACATTCCGTCAACCGAACCCGCCGCAACAGCCGGCGACGAAGAAGACGGCGCAGAGCGTGATCGCGATGCGTTTGAAGAGATCGACTTCGGACGCGAGTTTCAAGAGTATCTCGATCCCGGTTACAAAACGCAGGAGTTCGAGTACAAGGAAGACGCGCCGACCTTTGAACAGTTTCTCACCCGCCCCGAATCTCTCTCCGAACATCTGTTGTGGCAACTGAATATGAGCCATGTCCCCGACGAGTTGTTGCCGGTGGCCGAAGCCGTCGTCGGCAATCTCGATCAGGATGGACGACTCAGCGCGACGAATAAAGAGATTGCGGCTCTCGGCGATTGGACGGAAGAACAGGTCGAAGAAGCGCGGCAGTTAGTAATGCGGCTTGACCCAATCGGTTGTGGCGCGCGCGATGTGCGTGAGTGCCTGCTGGTTCAACTCGAAGTGAACAGCGAGAGCGAAGGTCTGGCGGCGCAGTTGCTCCGCGATCACTCTTTGGCCGAGATGCAGCAACATAAGCTGCCGGCCTTGTCGAAGCAAACCGGTGTCAGCATCGAGGCGCTCTTGGCCGAGTTGGAAAAAATTCGCACGCTCAACCCGCATCCCGGCAGGCACTACGCCACCGACGATGCGATCCCCATCGTTCCCGAAGTCTTCATCGAGAAGATCGACGACGACTATGTGATCTACTTCGCCGACGACGGCAGCCCGCGCCTGCGAATCAGCAACAGCTATCAACACATACTCGTCAAGCCGGACACCTCGAAGGAGACACGCGACTTCATCAAAGACAAGATGCGCTCGGCGGTCGATCTGCTCCGCAACATCGAACACCGGCGGCAGACGATCTACCGCGTCGTCGAGTTTATCATCCGTCGCCAGAGCGAATTCCTCGACAAGGGCGTGCAGTCCATCAAACCGATGATGCTCAAAGACATTGCCGAAGACACGGGGATGCATCTCTCGACGATCTCGCGCGTCGTCAATCGCAAGTACGCGCATACGCCACAAGGCGTCATCGAACTGCGCCGCTTCTTCACCGAAGGCATGACGAACGAAGACGGTGAAGAAGTCTCGACGCGAATTATCAAGTTGCAGATCAAAAAGCTGATTGAAGAAGAAGACTCGCACAATCCGATCACGGATGATCAGGTCGTCAAGATTTTAATGAAGGACGGCATTAAGCTGTCGCGCCGCACCGTGGCGAAGTACCGCGACCAGATGCAGATTCCGGGCTCCCGCGAGCGCAAAGCAGTTGTCTAACTGCAAGGATGAAGGCGGAAGGCGGAAGGATGAAGTGAAGACATTCTTTCATCCTTCATCCCTCTGCCTTCATCCTTGCTTTTCACGGAGGGAAACGGTCGCAATGAAATTTGAGTACACCGGGCGTCACGTCGAGATGACGCCGACTATTCGTCGCCACGTCGAGGATCATTTCAGCAAGATCGATCATATCTTCAACGACTCGACGGCGCGCGCGCACGTTATTATCGACGTGCAGAAGAATCGACACATGGGAGAAGTCCTCGTCCACTGGCGCGAGCATACGCTGACCGCCAGCGATACTAACGCCGACATGTACCAAGCGCTGACACGCGCCATCGCCAAAATTGAGAAGCAGGCGGTGAAACTGAAGAAGAAAATTATCGAGCGCAAGCATGATGCGAAACCGCTTTCGGCGTTGGCGGCGGCGGCTACCGATGGGCAAGTCACGCCGTCGCGTGCGCCCGTGCGGATCATCACGGCGCGGCGCTACAACGTCAAGCCGATGACGCCGGAAGAAGCCGCGCTCAAGCTGGAGGAGGATACCAATCAGTTCCTCGTCTTCCGCGACTCCGACACCAGCCGGCTCGGCGTGATCTACAAACGCAAAGACGGCAACTACGGCCTAATCGAACCGTAGCAGCGCAGACGGGGAGATCGGGAGACAGGGCGAGGGGGCGAAAAGGTGCAGTTACTACCCCCGCTCTCCCCGTCTCGCCATCTCCCCCTCATCTTTCTTTCACTTCAAGGAGAATCCATGATCAGCAGAAAATTCTTTCCCGCGTTGCTCGCCGGCTTATTGTTACTCTCCGTCTCAGTGGGCGGCGCGCAGCAACAACAATCACAGCCGCAAACGCCGCAGCCGCAGCAACAAGGAGTTACCACTTACGTCGTCGATACCGCGCACTCGAACGTCGGCTTCACCGTGCCGATCCTCAACGGCGTCTCGAAAGTAGCAGGGAAGTTCGCCGACTTCACCGTGACGATCAATTACGACGAGCGCGACATCACCAAGTCGTCGGTCAACGCGACGATCAAGGCCGCGAGCATCGACACCGGCATCGAGAAGCGGGATGCACACTTAAAGAACGCCGACTTCTTCGACGTGGAGAAATACCCGGAGATCACTTTCCAGAGCAGCCGCATTGAGAAGAAAGGCAACGGCTTCGTCGCGCACGGCGCGTTTACCATGCACGGCGTCACGAAAGAAATCGCGTTGCCGGTCATGCCCGCCGGCACGTTCAAAAATCCGACCACGAACGAGATGCAGATGGGTTTTACTGCCAAGCTCGTCGTCAACCGCCAAGATTACGGCATCGCTTGGCGCAATCCGCGCGCGCCCAACTTCGTCGGTGATCTCGTGGAGATCGAACTGAATCTACTGACGAGAGTCCCGCCCAAGCAGAGCTAATCGATCCACTTCGAGCGCGCAAGACATGAGCGACTCCGCCGCGCAGCCGGTCATCACGATCAGCGACTTTCTCAAGCACGCGCCGGCGGAGCTGGCGCTGCGCGTGCTGGCTGGCGAGCGCAATTTGCCGGAGCGTGAGATTTCGACCGCGCGCATTCAAAAGCTCGGCCTCGCGCTGGCCGGATTCACGAATTACGTGCGTCCCGGCAGAGTGCAGATCGTCGGGCAAAGCGAGGTCTGGTTCCTTGATCATTTGGAAACGGATGAGCGCCGCGCCGCGATCAGCCGCCTTGCGCTGGAGAAGATCAGTTGCATGCTCGTGACCAAAGAAATCGCGCCGCCGGCTGAGTTGATTGAAATGGCGGAAGAGGCCGGGCTACCGCTGTTGCAGACGCCGCTGGTGAGTTCGGCAGCGATCAGTCTCGTCACAGAGTATTTGCAGTCCGCGCTGGCCCCGCGCGAATTGCGGCATGGCGTTTTGCTGGCAGCCTATGGGCTGGGCGTGCTGATCGAGGGCGAATCGGGGATCGGAAAATCAGAATGCGCGCTCGATTTGATCATGCGCGGCCATCGTTTGATCGCCGACGATGTGGTGGAAGTGCGGCGCACCGCGTCAGATCAGTTGTTGGGCGGCGCACCGGAATTGTTGCGCGAACACATGGAGATTCGCGGCCTCGGGATCATCAACGTGCGCGAATTATTCGGCGTCGCGGCGATCAGCGTGCGGAAACCCATCGGGCTGGTGATCCGTCTGGAACGCTGGGCGGAGGCGAAAGAAGTTGACCGGCTCGGCATTGACGAGCGAAGCATCGAAATTCTCGGCGTCAAAGTCCCGCATGTGATTTTGCCAGTCAGCCCGGGGCGCAACCTCTCAACGCTCGTCGAGACGGCGTTGCGCGTTCACTTGCTGCGAATACGCGGAAGCAACGCGGCGCAACAATTCGCCGCGCGCCACTCGGAGATGCTGAAAAGAAATGATGAATGATGAATGCGAAATGATGAATGAAAGACAGTTTGCTTTTCATTCCGCATTCATCATTCCGCATTCATCATTTGTATTGTAATGCCCCAGAAGAGACGAGAGATTGACGCGGCGGCGACGACCGCGCTCGCGCCCGACATTGTGATCATCACCGGCCTCAGCGGTTCGGGGATGTCCTCGGCGACCAATGCCTTTGAGGATTTGAAATTCTTCTGCGTGGATAATCTGCCGCTGACGTTGCTGCCGACCTTCGGGCGTTTAGTGCAGGGCGAGGACGAAGACGCGCGCAGCATCAAACGCGCCGCCCTCGTCATCAACATTCGCGAAGGCCACTTCCTCAGCGAGTTCGAGACGCAGTTGCAAAAGCTCCGCGCGCAGAGCGGCTTGAGCGTCTTCGTGCTTTTCTTTGAGGCTTCGGACGCAGCCTTGCAACGCCGCTTCAGCGAGACGCGCCGCCCGCACCCGGCGGATACCGGCGACGGATTGCTCGCCTCGATCCGAGCCGAGCGCGAAGCGATGGCCGACATTCGCGCCCAAGCCGACCTGATCATCGACACGTCGGATCACACCGTCCACACCCTGCGCCGTTATCTGCTCGAACGCTTCAGCCCCGACCCACACGGCACGCCGATGCGCGTGCAAGTCTTGAGCTTCGGCCACAAATATGGCTCGCCCCGCGACATCGATTTGCTGTTCGACGTGCGCCACCTGCCCAATCCACACTTCGAGCCTGAGTTGCGCCACCTCTCAGGCCACGACCGCCGGGTGGTGCAATACTTGAAAGAAAAAGAGGGAACGCAGGAGACTTTGCGACGCTTCAGTGATCTGCTCGACTACCTGCTGCCGCTCTACCGCCGCGAAGGGAAGTCTTATCTAACGGTCGGTGTCGGCTGCACGGGCGGGCGTCACCGCTCCGTGATGATCGCGAACGCTCTCACCCGGCAACTTCGCAAGAGCGGCTTCGACGCCGTGGCGATCCACCGCGACGTGCGGAAGACAAAGCCCACACGGGCGGCGACACGCAAAAGTTAGTCACAACTTTCGCGCAGGCCATTGCTCGTTTGGCGTGGTCGAACGTTGACCGCTTGATACATGGGAATTATTGTTGAAGTGTGAAAGTCGCCTGATTTTTGAGCGATTAGGAATTCGGAGTTGAAGCATGAGTGACAGTGCCGGGAAAACTGAAGCGAAGAAATTGATTGCCGGAGTGATCGTGACGCACGGGCAGTTCGCCAATGAGTTGTTGGCGGCGGCGGAGATGATCGTCGGCCCCGTCGCTCACATCGCAGCAATCTCTATCGGGTGGCATGATGATGTGGAGTTGGCGCGCGCCGAGATCGAGCGCGCGATTGGCAGTGTCTCGCAAGGGCGCGGCGTGCTGCTCTTAACAGATATGTTCGGCGGGACGCCGACTAATATCGCTGCGATGTTCTTGGCCGAAGGCGAAGTGGAAGTCGTGACGGGCGTCAACCTGCCGATGGTGATCAAGTTGGCGAGCCAGACGGACGAAGAGTCGCTCGCGGCGGTGGCCGAGCGCGTGCGCGATCAGGGGAAAGAAGCGATCTATCTGGCGGGCGATCTGCTGTCTGCGCCCGCGAAGAAGAATTGATGCTGCAACGGCGCGTCTCGATCACCAACCGCTTGGGCTTACACGCGCGCGCGGCGGCGCGATTGGTTCGCACGGCGAGCCGCTTTCAAAGCAGCATCCAGCTAGAGCGTGCGGACAAAAGCGCGGCGGCGGACGCCAAATCAATCTTGAGCGTGCTGCTCTTAGCGGCATCACGCGGAACTGAATTGTTGCTGACCATTGATGGCGCAGATGAACAAGCAGCGCTTGCGGCGGTCTGCGAACAATTCGAGAGCGGGTTTGGGGAAGAATGATCCGATTGCGGATTGCGGATTAAAAATCAATCTGCCTTCCAATCCGCATTCCGCATTCCGCAATAAAAATGGTGAGCAAGCAAGAGGCAAAAAGAAGTAAGGCGGAGAAGCATTGGCGCGGCGTCGCCGTCTCGGAGGGCGTGGCGGTCGGGCGTGTCCTGCGGATTCACAGCGGCGTGCGCGAAAATATCTTCCGGGCGACATTAGAGGAGGGCGAGATCGCACGCGAAGTGCGCCGTTTCCGTGCCGCGGCGCGGCTGTCGCGCCGGCAGTTGCACGCCCTCAAGCGGCGAGCCGAAAAAGCTCTCGGCGCGGAACACGCTTATATCTTCGACGCTCATATCTTAATGCTCGAAGACAGCAAGCTGCTCGAAGACGTAGAGACTTACATTCGGCGTGAGCGCGCCAACGCCGAGTGGGCGGTCAAAGTCGTCGCGGACGGATTGCTCGCCGTCTATGCTGAGATCAAAGACGATTACTTGCGCGAGCGCAGCTCCGACATCGAAGACGTGACGCGCCGTGTGTTGGTCGCCTTGAGCGGGGAACCGCGCGCGCGGCGGTTGGTGAAAGGTGCCGTGGTGGTGGCGGAAGAGATGATGCCTTCGGTGACGGCAGAATTGGATTTTGCACACGTTCGCGCCATCGCTTCGGACGCGGGCGGATGGACTTCGCACACCGCGATCATCGCGCGCGGACTCGGCATTCCGGCGGTCGTCGGCGTGCGTGATCTCTACCGCCACGCGCGTACCGGCGACGAGATCGCGGTCGATGGCTTGACCGGCGAGATCGTGCTACACCCTACGCCGCGCACCGTCGAGCGGCTGCAAACTTTGACTGATGGCGCGGGCCTGCCGCGCGCGGGCGCAACGGAAAACGTGTTGGCTCCGCTTTACACGAGCGACGGAGTCGAGATCATTTTGCGCGCTAATGTCGAATTGCCGGCGGAGTATCCGGGCGTCAAGCAATTCGGCGCGCGCGGCATCGGCCTCTATCGCTCGGAGTTTTTGGTGTCGCAGCGCGGCGGCGTCCCGACGGAAGAAGAGCAATTCGCAGCCTATACAGAGATCGCAGAACTAGCCGGCGCGGACGGCGCGAAGATTCGTCTCTTCGATCTCGGCGGCGACAAGATCGGCATCGGTGAGCCTGAGCTTGAACGCAATCCGGCGCTGGGACTGCGTGCGATCCGTTTTTGTTTGCAACACGAAGACGTGTTGCGGACACAAGCGCGCGCGATTCTCAGGGCGGCGGCGCATGGGCGGCTCGACATCGTGCTGCCGATGATCTCGGACACAGCGGAAGTGCGTCGCGCGCGGCGGATCATCGGGGAGGAACGAGCGCAACTTGAGGCCAAAGGTTTAGCGGTCGGCGAAGTGCGGCTCGGAGCGATGATCGAAGTTCCCTCTGCCGTGTTGACAGCGGACAAGCTGGCGCGCGAAGTCGATTTTTTCAGTTTGGGGACCAACGATCTAGTCCAGTATCTGCTCGCCGTTGATCGCAGTAACGATGCAGTGGCGGGCTGGTTCCGCACGCTGCATCCGGCAGTGCTGTTGAGCATTCACCGGGCCATCGGCGCGGCGCGCGCGGCATTTATCCCGATCATCGTCTGCGGCGAGATGGCGGCGACGCCGGCCTATGCCGCGATCCTCGTCGGTCTCGGCGCGCGCGATCTCAGTATGACGGCCTCTTCGATTCCGCGCCTGCGCCGCACGCTCTCCGGCATCGACACGGGAAGCGCACGCGCTATCGCCCTCGAGTGTTTGGAGTGTGAGACCGCCGACGACGCGGAGGAACTCGTGCGCGTGCGTTTAGGCGAGACGTGGCCGGAGCTTTTTCCATCCCAATTCTTGCCAGTCCCGAAAGGGCAAGTGTAGTATTGTGCAACAGGCGGAGCTTGATCGACCCGCCCCGGCACGGTACGGCGCAACGTTAAAGTTGGCGACTGCGGGCGCACTCCTTTCACAAAAACTTCGAGAGTACACGTATTACGCCTCTCCTTTCTTAGAGTCCAAGAGGAAAAGTTTCTGAGCAGGCGCAAGGCATGATCGGGTCGTCTATGCAAATAGATTCTTCGCGCAGCTTGTTCTTCCAGACTCGTGGTGACTGCCAGCGCACTGGTCAATCGTCTCGCGTGAGAGACTCTGCCGAAGATGGCTACTAAACCGGTTCCACAAACACACCATGCGAGGAAAGACGCAGATTAGCTCGTTGCTTGAGCGGGCGGAAGTAGGGCAAGGGATGAAGAGAGGGTTCTTTCTGTGTGCAGGATTGATTTTGTGTTTAGCCCTGCCCGCGCCGGCGCAAACCTCCAACACGCGCGTCGGCCCGGTCGATAATGCGGCCACTCAGAACGGCGATGGCGACGCGAAGGAAGAGCGGAAGGCCGGGTCGCGTGCCGCAGCAAGCGAGAAGTCTGATCCCTCCGCGCCTGTCGAGGCCGGACAGTCAGAGGTAGCGCCGGCACGCGCGACAGCGAGCGACGCCACGATCACTCCAGTCCCCAAGAACGAAAGCAAGCCGGCGGTGAAAACCGGCGAGACGGCAACGACCAACACGCCAGCCGCCGCCGCACCGTCAGCCGTTGCGCCGCCGCTGCCGCCGACGGCGATTTACCGCGTGGGCGCAGGCGATGTGTTAGACATTCGCCTGCTCAACAGTGTCTCGCGCGATTCGACGTTGTACACA
>Ga0136614_10001479_pt1 | contig 13874 bp, 10 predicted proteins | sample AntDrymUQ2792106_2_FD_106643 | JGI IMG/M metagenome (GOLD analysis project Ga0136614, IMG submission 106643) | Polar desert sand microbial communities from Dry Valleys, Antarctica - metaG UQ279 (21.06) | ecosystem: Environmental > Terrestrial > Soil > Desert | place: Antarctica: Dry Valley...
ATGTCAAAGACTACTTTTCATGTTCGGTGGAGGACCGCCGGCCCATGATTAACTCTGTGTTAAATCCGTGTCCCATTCTCATTTGCTCTGAGTTAGTCTCACGCGAAAGCGGTGTGCAACTTTGAGGAACCCGGTCCCAACTTTAGCGCGTGGCCGAAGCGGCGCTTGAGGAGTTCTTCACACCGCGGGTCTGACCGGAGGTTTTCGTAACGCGGATCGAATTTCAAATCCATCGGTTCGGATGTCCACCGCGGGGCTTGTTCCTCAAGCACTCTGAGCGCCCGGTCGCGTTCGCCGAGCGCATCGTAAACGAGCGCTTTATCAAGCAGCCCCTCGCCTTCCGGGATGTTTAACTTATCAACTTCCGAGAGCACACGCCGCGCTTCTTCCCTGCGCCCCGCGAGGGCGTAGACATGGGCGAGCGAGAGCAGCACCGCCGCGACCGGCTCATCTTTCTCCAACTCACGACACCTCCTAAACAGTGCGGCGGCCTCGTCGTACATCCCCTTCTGCACCATCGCGCGTCCGAGGATGAAGAACATCCGCGGGTTGTCCGGTTCCACTTCGAGCGCCTTCCGACTGTACTCCGCCGCCTCGTCGTAGCGCCGCAGGAAATAGAGCACCATCGCGTGGTTGCCGTTGATGACCGGGGCGAGCGGGTCAAGCTCCAGCGCCCGCTTACTCTCGACACTGGCTTCGTCTAATCGTCCGCGATGAATCAGGAATTGAGAGTATCGATGATGGGCGGTCGCGGACTTCGGGTTCAGTATGAGCGCCTGCTTGTACTCGCTCTCGGCGCCGGCCATGTCCCATTCCTGGTCGGCCTTGATCAGCGCCAGCGCGACGTGCGCCTCGGCGATTTTGTCGTCGAGTTGGAGCGACTTGGCCGCCGCCGCTTTGGCTTTCTGAAACGCTTCCGCCGGCGGAGCGATGCCGGTGTAGTGGTATACCCCGACGAGCGCGTAAGAGTCGGCCAGCCCGGCGTAGGCGAGCGCGTAATTCGGATCAAGTCTGGTCGCCTGCTCGAAATACTCGATGCCCCGCCGCAGTCCCTCCTCCGTTCGCTTGTTCCAAAAGTAAATCCCCCGCACGTAAGCCTGATACGCCTCGACGCTGTCGGTGTAACGCTTCGCGAGTTGCTTCTTTTCCTCGCTCGTCAGCTTTAGTTTGAGCGCCTGTGCGACTTGTTCGGAGATTGCGTCCTGCACCGCGAAGATGCCGGTGAAGCGCTCGTCGAATCGCTCCGCCCATAGTGACCGTCCGTCCGCGACGTTGATGAGCTGCACGGTGACGCGCACGCTATCGCCGGAACGTTGCACCGTCCCGCTGAGCACGGCTTCAACGCCCAATTCAATGCCCGCCGTCAACGGGTCGTAAGACTGATCGGTGTATTTGAAGATCGCGCTCGTCGGTCGGATGGCGAACTGATTCAGCGTGCTAAGTTTCGTGATCGTCGCGTCAGTCATTCCAAGGCCGAGATGCACGTCGTTGTTGCTCTCCGCACCGAGCGTCTTGAAGGGCAGCACCGCAATTGATTTCGTTCGCCCAACCCCCGCCGCCACCACACGGCTTTTCTCACGCGACATCCACATGTAAGAGCCAGCCGCGGCGGTGACAACGATTAAGATTACGAACAGGACGGCGGCACGGTGATCTAACATTCGGGGGCGGCGGGCGGCGGGCAACGAAGGCGAGAGGCTGGCATTCACTTCGAGGGGCGGCGGTTCTTCTTCATGGCGGGGCGATTCCTGTTCCTCTTCCTCGACGACGATTCGCCCCCGCGTGCGCTGGTGCAGGACGAGGCTCGCGTCGTTGGCTTGTACATCATTGGCTTGCACCTCGCGCACGTCGGCGACGAAGCGGTAACCATGGCGCGGCACCGTCTCGATGAATGTGTGATCCTTCGCCCCGCCGCCCAGCACCTTTCTCAGCACATGGATGTTGTTGCTGAGGTTGCTCTCTTCGACGAAGCTGTCCGACCACACCTCTCTCAACAATTCCTCTTTTTCGACCAGACGTCCACTTCTTTGGACGAGCACCGCTAACAAGTCGAAAGCCTTCGGCGTCAGCGACACCGGCTCTTCATTTCTGAAGAGCAACCGCTCGGCAACGTCCAAACGGAACGTCCCGAACTCGTATAAGCGCCGGGGTTGAGTGTCCATGATGGCTGTAAGAACTTTCAGAGAAATTTATAAAAGTTTTACTGATTAATTCTCAGGACATTCGATGCTCGCGTGGAGTATTTCATCTCTCGTCAAACGCGCGCGAGTTGTAAAAAGTTTCTGGCGGAGTGCGCTCGTTTATCGCGACGCGCACGCTCATCCGAGATATCGGAAGGATGCGCCTGAAAGCGACGGAATTATGGACATGATCGCGCTGCATCACTCGGATTGGCCACACGATGAGACGAAGGACTGAAATATTTTTTGAGGTGGAAGAGATGGTGACCGCTCGGTGGAAGAGTCCGGTCGTCGTCGCGTGGTGTGACGGCTGCGCGAAGAGTGTGGTGATGGCGACGCCCGACGAAGCGGCGCTGCTCGCGCGCCTCACCACCCGCGCCGTCTTCCGTTTGATTGAAGCCGGACTCGTACATTACGCGGAAAGCCGGGAAGGGTCGGTGCGAATCTGCCTCGACTCACTGCCGGTGCGTTAGGGCAACGTGCGCGCGCCGCGTCGCTCATAAGGATTCAACAACTCAAACGTGACAGGTGACAGGTGACAAGAAAGAGTTGAGGCCCATGAGTTTTTCCGAGCGGAGCCAAAGTGTTTTGGTCAAGCTGCTGGCTGACAGGACGAGTGCTGTGCGGCACAGCATGCAAACTTTCCTGTCACCTATCACGATTTACCTGTCACGGCTGAGTAAATAAGGAGATTTGTCATGATAAAAATTAGAGAGGCCCACACTTCGCACAGCTTCAATCCCGGCAGCCGGCAGAACGCGCTCGCGCTGCAACTCAAAATCAAACTACTGAACGATCTGGCGTCAACTTTCCTGGAAGAGATTCAGGAATTGGACAAGCGACGCGAACCGAATCACGGACGCGACTTCGACTTTTACGAAGAGGTGCGCCAGTACGAGATTGACTTGATTGAGTTCGCGATGAGGTACGCGGGCGGCTATCAGGTTGAGGCGGCGCGCGTGCTTGGGCTGAACCAGACCACACTCAGTTCCAAGATCAAACACTACGGGATTCCAGTGAAGAACCGACCGGCATCCCTGACCGGCGGCGAGGCGTCGTCTCGCGAGTCCGCCGCACAGTAAGCAGGTAACAGTAAACAGTTTTCAGTTTTCAGCAAAAACTAAAAACTGTTCGCTTATGCTTTCCACTTTCGGTTTTCAGCTCAAACCTGAAAACTGAAAACTGTTTGGATGAGAACTAACTGCGATGAAGGAACAGTTCAGACTGCCGGGCGGAACGCACGCGACGGTGGGGACATCACCGTCCTCTTCAAACGCACCAGACGCGAGCGTCGCCCGTGTGAAAGAGAACGCGGCAGAAGAATCAAAGGGAGTGATCCAGGGAGTGCCGCGGACGGGCCGGCGCGGAGCCAACACCGGCCACGTCGCAACCGAACAGTTGGCGATTCATGTGAGGGATGCGTTCCGCGCGCAGACGATGGCGGTGAGAGTGCTGTCGCTCGCGCTGTTGAGTGAGGTGGAGACGCTGGCGGAGCGCCACGAGTCGGGCGGTGCGCGCCGGATTGATTTCACCGAAGAGGTGCGCCGCTTTGAGGCCGCCCTGATTCTGAGCGCGCTTGAACGTACCGGCGGACGGCAACGACGTGCTGCCTACCTGCTCAACATGAGCAAGTCCCGATTCAACGCCAAGGTCAAACGCTACGGCATCGAGTGGAACCCATCACGGCGGGAGTAAATCTCTCTGTCTCTACTTTGTCTCTCTCTCTCTCTCTGCGCGCGCCGCTACTTGAATTTTCCGACTGGCCTCGTCCACCTCGTCGATTTTTCACCTGCCGCGTTCCGCGGTAAGGCCACGACTTTAAGAGACGCCGGAGGTGTGGTGATGACTTTCTGCCAATGCCTGTGTTGCTCTGCTCTCACCCTGATTCTGCCGACCGTGAGTTTATGCATCCCCAGGTCGCACGGAATCGACAGCGACGACAACGTACCGCCGCTGCTCCGCTCCGCGAATGAATTCGCAGTGGAAGAGGAAAACCGCGTCCCCCTGACGCGCGTGACGGTGCTCGCGCCGGATCAGTTGCCGATCAAAGACAAAAAGTATCAAGAGGCGTACGCGGACGCCTTCAGCATCCTGAGCAAGGATGCAACGTGCGCCAGATTTTTTGGCGGCCTGACACCCGCCCTCGAAGCGCTCAACGGAATAGCGAGTCGGATGACGAAGGGCTACTTCCCTGAAACAGTGGGGATGAGGATGAGCGGCGACTACGTTATTTTTGCCAACGCTGTTACCAAAAAAACTTACCGTGTCTTCAACGAGATGAGCGTCAACTGGAACGGTCCCTTCTACCGCCACCGCAGCGCATTCTCGCAGTCTGAGGGCATGAAGATCGGCAGGTTCCATCCCAACACCAGAGAGGCGCGTGCCCTGATGTTACTGCATGAGGTAGGGCATTTGATTCGGGGTCACGACGGGCAATGGTTGCTCCCTAACGACGGACACAACCGGGCGCAAAGCGAAGTCAACAACCGAACGATAGGGAAGCACTGCTGGCCGGAGCTTCGAGAGTTGAGCGGGAACAGGTGACGACAGAACGAGGTCATCTGCTCTCTTAAACAGAGGAACAGATGTGAGATGCTGGATGTTAGTCCGGTACCTCGGCAGGTGTTCCGGCCAATATCTATAGCGGATTGCACTTGCATTGATACTGTGGTTACAACTCAAAAGCTCAAAACTCCTGAATTTACGAGCTGAATGGCTGTCCAAGTGTTGCAGATAGTATCAATGCAAACGCAAACCCCTATAACATCCGGCATCTGACATCTAGCTCATTCATCCTTCGTACCGATTAACTTTTGCGCGAGGTGCTTATAAAGGCACTGCCCGCGTCTCACTTACCTGTGTGTCAAGCGCAAGCGCAGGGCACCGGCGGATCGCGGGGATTAACGTCTGCTGCGTTTCCGCTGCCGATGTGAAACGATCTTTGGGGTCTTTCGCCAGACATCTCTGGAGCGCGTGGTCGAGCGTGACCGCCTCCGGTGCGCTGCTCCCCAAGTGGAATGGCTCGTGCAGAATCGAAGTCAACAGTTCATGGTAAGACCTGCCGCCGAAGGGCCGGTGCCCGGTCAGGGCTTCAACCGCAATCACGCCGACCGAGAAGATGTCACTGCGCTCGTCCACCGTCGCCCCCATCAGTTGTTCGGGAGACATGTAACCGAACGTGCCCATCACCGTGCCAGGTATCGTCATCTGGGCCGTGGGACTATTTGATTCCGCCGCGTCGTGTTGAATGACTTTCGCCAACCCGAAATCCAACACTTTGACGACTTGATTGCTCTTCTCATCATGCGTGATAAAGATATTGTCCGGCTTCAAATCGCGGTGGATGATGCTCGCTTGGTGCGCTGCTCCGACAGCGGCGAGCGTCTGATCTAACCACTCGGCGGCGATTGCCGGCGCAAGGCGTTGCTCGCGTTTGAGGATGGAGCCGAGTGTTTCGCCCCGCACGAGTTCCATCACCAGGTATGCGCCTTCGGTTGTGAGCACTCCGTAGTCGTAGACCGTGATGATGTGCGGGTGCGAAAGTCTGGCCGCCGACTGCGCTTCGCGCTCGAATCGCCGCAGCGCATCGCTCTGGCCGAACAAACTCCCGCTCAGTATTTTCACGGCCACCTTTCGTTGCAGCCGGATGTCCGTCGCTTCGTACACGGCTCCCATCCCGCCCTTGCCGATCAACTGGTCCAACCGATACCGCTCCTCGATCACCCGCTCGACGGGCAGCGTCAGCGTCAACTCGCTTTGCTCCCTGGTGCAGAACTCCACAGAGTTATCAAAACAGGCTCCGCACGTCGGACACTCTCTGAGCAAATTGATGTCTTGTTTTTCAATCCGCGCCAGCACTTCATTCTTGATCTTTTGTTCGCGCGTGAGGCGCTTCGTGAGCCGGACATTCTCATAGACGACAGCGACCTGGTTGGCGACCGCCTCCAGCAATTGGCGGTCGGTGGCGGTGTAGGGAATCTGCGACTTTTTCTCGCCGAGCAGAAATAGCCCACTCAATCGTCCGTTGGTGCTGCTGACCGGCACGATCAGATTAGTACCGAGTTTGGCGAGCCACGCTTTTTCAACGAACGGCAAGTTGTTCTTCGGCGGCAATGGAAACTCTACCGCGTGCCCTTGCGTTTCCATGAAGCGAAGCAGCCGGAACTCGGCTGGGATGCGCAAACCATGCGCAGTCATGCCGGAAGAGTAACCGAGCAAAAGATCACGCCGCTCTTCCTCCTGGTGGAAAAGGTACATGTGCTCAGGATGTAAAGCCTGTTGTACCTGTCGGCTGACGTGTTTAGACATCTCCGGCAGTGAGTCGAGGCGCTTGAGGTCGTCGATCAGTTCGCGCAGGATTTGTTCTTGATTGTAGGCTTCGCGGAAGAACTTACGATCAACCCATTCGCTCAAAGTGCGGCGGAACATCAAGCTGAAGGCGGCAATGAGCAGCAAATAAAAGTAGATGGAATTTTGAAAGAGTATCTCCGGCAGAGTCCGGTTTGGGTTGGCGATGATGGTCACAAGCAGTCCGATGATAGGCAGCGTGAAGATGACCCGTAACCCATTCGTGGCGAATAGATACTGCACGCCACGACGGATAATCAGGCTGACCGGAATTACCTGATGGCGCACGATAGCGTAGGAGAACGACAGCGGAATTAACATCAACGCGATTGACGCGGCGCTGATGACAACCAGAAAGAGCGGGCTTAGTGAAGGCTTGATAATGGGGAACAAGACTCTTAATAGGAAGACCGGTGTGATGCCCACCGTGACGCCGACCAAGATGATGCGCAGCTTTCGCCGAGCTACTTGATTGGCCTTCCGGTAATTAACAATCAGCGACAGGAACGCACCCAGTATATAGAGGTAGCTACTAATTAGAAGGATGGCCCATATCCACAGCGAGTCCTGAAAAACATCAGTGATTCCCCTCGTCCCGGTCGTCAAGCGGAAAGCAGCGACCACCAACAAGGGATATACCGTCAGCAGAAACAATGGATAAAGGTAGTATTCCAATCGTGGGAACCGGGCGAGCAGTGGCGAACGTTCTGGGAAGATGAAGAAGAAGTGAAGGATGATCGGCACCGTGCCTGATGCCGCGATGAAGATGCCGACAAACACGACCCCGACGAGCCACCACGGTAAATTTGTTGTCAGCAGTGAGAGAGGATGCACCGCCCCCCGAACATGCCGAGCATCAGCGCGAGGAGCAAAGCCTGCTTGTCATCTCGCTTTAACAGGAAAATGGTCAATCCGGTCAGCAGGAAAGTAGCCGGGAGGATTAACTGAAAGCAGATGATAATGAGGCGAATCCACGGATGATATGATGCCGTGCGGAGCGTCATTTGCTCGGTTCGCCCGTCGCGCCGGACCACGATTGTGTAGTTGGTTCCCGGTGTGAAACGCGCGAAGGTCTCGAAGTACTGACGAACTTTTCTGAGTTCCCGATTGTCCAGCAAAACTATTTCATCGCCGTCTCGCAACGAGGATATATTTGCGTGGGACACACCGCTATAGGTTTGCACGCGACCATCAAGCCCTAGCACCCAGCCGGGATCGCCCGCCGTATGGAAATATAAGATGCAATGGTAGCTATTAACTCCGACGCAAACGCACATCAGAGTGAAGAAAAGTCCAACGAGAATGATCCGTCGTCGCCTGCTGATGACAAGCTTTGTGTCTTGTGCCGGGTGATCTTCTCCGAGAGTCCAAGTGTCAGGCGCAACGAGAAGTTTGGTTGCACCATCATGCCTTCCCTCCTGCAACCGAGAGCTATCTGCTGCGAGCAAGTGCGCTGCTACTTCATGTGCCGGCACATTCATGAAGCTGCCCGTCTTCTCATACGCCACTAACAGCGACTCGACTTCCTGCTGCAACGCTTTGTCTTCAGCACAAACTCTGTCCAAATAGTCTGCACGCTCCTCGCTGCCCTTCAGCGCCAAAGCTGATTGAAAGATGCTCTCGATCTGCTGCCAGCGTTCAGCGTTCATCTCTGCTTCTCGCCATCCATCTCACGCCTCAGCCACGCCTTTGCTAACGCCCAGTCGCGGATCACCGTGTTCTCTGACACTCCTAAAACCGCCGCCGCCTCTTCCACAGACAGCCCGCCGAAGTACCGCATCTCGATCACCTGTGCTTTTCGATTATCGATTTTAGCCAGACTCTGTAGCGCTTCGTCGAGCGCGAGCATCTCCGCCGATTGCGCGGGTGACATCAGCGCCGCTTCGTCGAGCGACAACCGCTCGGCCCCGCCACCCCGTTTGGCCCGGTGCTGCGTGCGCGCGTGATCGACAACGATGCGGCGCATCAGTTGCGCGGCGATAGCGAAGAAGTGGGCACGGTTCTGCCAATGCACCTGCCGCTGATCGATCAGCCGGAGGTAAACCTCATTGACGAGCGCGGTGGTTTGTAAAGTGTGGCCCGCGCGCTCGCGCCGCATGTAGCGACGGGCAAGTTGGCGCAAGTGGTCATAAACGAGTGGGATGAGCTGGTCGAGCGCTTCGCGGTCACCGTCGCTCCAGGCGAGGAGTCTTTGGGTGACGTCGTGTTGTGAAGGAATCGTCATCAAGGCTGGTCCTCAAGCGACCGGGCATTCTGCGACAGAACGATCTGCGACGGGGCAATCTGCAAGTGCGCGGGCGGAGCGGAGTATAGCAGATCGCCGAAAGGCGGTTTGGAGAAGCCAGGGCGGGCGAAAAGATTTATGTGTGTGCGTTGTGTCTGCCGGGCCGGACTGTCGCGTAAAGAAGATGAGAGCGCGAAAAACTTTGTACTTCGTAAGCTAAGGAAGAACCGATGAAACGAAATAACTTATGGCAGATAACCCTGATCAATCTGGTCGCAAGCGGCCTCTTAACGGTGTCGGCTGCCGGCCAGACTAGCCCGCAACATCCAGTATCCGCGGTGACCTATAACAACCTCGGACTAAAACATGCTCAGGAAGGTCGTTATGGCGAGGCGGTCAAAGCCTACCAACAAGCGCTCAAGCTTCAACCGCACCTCGCTGAAGTGCATTTCAATCTGGGCACGGCATATTACAAAACAGGCCGTTACGAAGAGGCGATCATCTGTCTCAAACGAAGCATTAATCTCAAGTCCGACTACGCCAAGGCTCATAATAACCTGGGATTGGCGCTTTCCTATTCTGGTCAGCACCAGGAGGCCATCGAGGCTTACCAGCATGCGCTCAAACTCGACTCTGATCTGGCCGAGACACACTGTAATCTTGGCACTGAATTCTACGACCTCAGTCAGTACGAAGAAGCCATCAAGTCGTTCACTCGTGCCATTCAACTCAAGCCGAGATTTGTCAAAGCGCTCAATAATCTGGGCATGGCTTATGCTGACTCCAATCGAAGCAAAGAAGCGGTCGAGACTCTCACACGGGTGATTAGCATCAAGCCTGACCTGCCGGAAGCGCACTACAATCTGGGTTATACATACAACAAGGCGAACCGGCACGCTGAGGCTATCAGCGCGCTCAAGCAAGCGATCAGTCTCAAGCGAGATTATGCGATGGCGCACGCCTTGTTGGGTGCCGTGTACTCTGCATCAGGTGACTACAGGGAAGCGATTGTGGCGCTTAAGCGTGCGATCAGTCTGCGCCCTGACATGACCCAAGCCCACAACAACCTGGGATACGCTTATTTCAATATGGAGCAATACGAAGAAGCGGTCGCGGCTTACAGGCAGGCGATCCACTACAACCCTGACAATACCGTCGCGCACAACAATCTCGGCCAAGTCTATGATCGTTTGGGCCGGCACACGGAGGCGCTCGCGTCTTTCACACGGGCGCTGCAACTCGACCCGCATCATGCAGATGCGCACTCCAATCTGGCCGTCACCTACCGTAAGTTAGGACGATACAAGGAAGCCGTCGAGTCTTGCCAGCGGGCCATCAATCTCAAGCCTGGCTTGGCCGAGGCGCACAACAATCTGGGAGCGACCTATCACACGATGGGTCAACATAAGGTCGCCATCGAGTCCTACCGGCGAGCCATATCTTTCGACCCGAACTATTTGGAAGCACACTTCAATTTAGGAGTGGTCTATCTTTCTGCCAGGAACAGGGGCGCGGCGTTAGCGCAACACCAGATACTCAAGACGCTCGACCAGAAACTAGCCGACGAATTCTTTAAGGTGATCCACCGAGATAAGATTCTGAATGTATCCTCCAAATGAGTGCGTGCAAGTTTGTTAACACGGCTGCGTTAAAGCAGTTCTGCTAACAAAATTGGCCGCGCCGCTTTCACATCACTGAAAAGCGGCGCGGCCAAATTAAATGCGGAAGGGTTGAATCAACTCTCTGCCGAAGTTCGCCGGAAATTAGAAGATGAACTTCGCTGCGAGTTGAACATTGCGCCGTTCAAAATTCCCGCTCGGGAAGACGCCGCGCTGCGCCGCGATAAAGTTGAAGCTGGAGCCGTCGAGTTGCAGCGGGTTGATGAACAGATTCGCGTGATTAAGCAAGTTGAATGCTTCGAAGCGAAGCTGCACGCTGTACTTTTCGTTGAGCCTGATGCGCTTGTAGAGGCCGGCGTCGATATTGTAATAGCCGGGGCCGCGGAACGCATTACGCTTCACCATCTCCGCCGGGAACGGCCCGTTCGCGCCGGTGCCGGAGCGGTCGACGATGGCAGGTAGTTGCAGGTAGTTGAAGCTGTTCGGGTTGGTGCCGTCAGCCGCCGGGTTGCTCGACCCGTCGAAAGTGACCGGGCCGGCGGGCACGATCCGCGCGCAGATACCGCCGCCGACCGAACAGTCGAAGGCGGTGAACGGTAGACCCGTCCGCGCGTTGACGATGCCGGTCAGTGAGATGCCGCCGAGCAGGTGCTTCGCGAATCCGTTCAGCCGATCAAAGTACGGAACCTCGTACGTGAAGCTGCCGACGAAGCGGTGACGTGCGTCGAAGTCGGCGTAACCATAATCGAGTTCAGGGTCGAACGGATCGGTCAGGCCGAGACTCGAGTTCGCGTTCGAGTCGCTGAACGTCGAGCTGAGGTTATCCTTCGTCACCGAATAGGTGTAGCGCGCGGTGAATTGCAGTCCCGTGCGGCGGAAGTCGTTGCTGGCGAGCGATGCCACGAGCGCGTTGTAGTTCGAGAAGCCGCCGTTGCCGCGCGTGTTGATACTGGTGTACTGGCCGTTTAAGCGCGACGAAGTGCCGCCGGTCGGCGTCGTCGCGAGGCTCCCCAAATATGCTAGCCCCGCGCCCGGACGATTGATGTTCTCCAGTGAATAGAGTTTCTCGCCCGCCGAGCCGGTGAATTCGAGCGACGCGACGGTGCTCGGTGCGACCTCGCGTTCGAGCGCGAGACTGTAGAAGTGCGCGTAAGAGTTGCGGATGTCTTCGCGCACATGGCGCAGGCTCGACCCCGGCAGGCGGATCATCGTTCCGCCGCCGGCGAGCGGCCCGGCGTTGTCGAGCGTGATCGGAATCGTCGGCACGTCCGTCCCGGCAGTCAGATTAATCACTGCGTAGTTCGGCGGATTCTGAATCACGTTGAAAGTGACGTTCCCAAAGTTGCGTTCGTAAGAAACGCCGTAGCCGCCGCGCAGAGAAGTCCGCCCATCGCCGGTTAAGTCGGCGGCGAAGCCGAGGCGAGGCGCGAAGTTATTCAGGTCAGGTTTCCACAGCCCGCCCGCCGAACTGTCCGGCGCGATCTGCACGCTGCCGTTGCGGATGCGCTCCTGAATCGTCGCTCCCGAACCGAAGTAGAAGTTCGAGTCGAGGCGTGGGTCGTTATTGCGCTGCACGCCATAATATTCGTAGCGCAGGCCGAGGTTCAGCGTCACACGCGGCACGACGCGCCACGCATCATTAAAGTAAGCCGCGAACTCGTGGTACCGGTTGTAGCGCGTAAAAGACGGCGCGCCTACCGGCGTCAGGACCGTCTGCCCGGGGAACCTGCCTTGCGGGTCAATCGCCGCGCTGAACTGCGTCAATTGTCCACGCACAAGGTTATCAAGTCCCGTCACCAGACTGTCGCCGAGCACTTCGACCGCATTCTGAAACGCGCCGAAGTTGTGGTTCTGTTGAATGTAAAAGTATTGGCCGCCGACGCGGAATTGGTGCCGGCCCGCGACATAGTTGAAGTCTTGATAGAGTTGATACTTGTTCTCAGGGCCGCCGGACGGAATCGCCGAGCCGGGATTGAACGGCAGGTAGCCGGGGAACGCGATGTTGGTGCCGGCGACCGAGGCCGCCGAATTAGGCAGCACGTAGAGCGTCGGCCCCGCCGGTTGCTCGCCAAGCGGCTGATCGTTGAGCACTCTGTTGTATGCGATCTTGGATTGCGACACGAGGTTTTGCGAGAACGTGTGCGTCACCGAGATCAAAGCGTTCTGGTTGAAGTACAACAGGCCGGTGTTGAATCCCTGATACGGGCTGTACGCATTCGTCCCCGGAAACAGGTCTCGCTTCTCTATCGCGTAGCGCCCGTAGACGAGCGTGTTATCGCTCACATTCCAATCAACGCGGCTGACGCTCTGGACTGAGTTCTGCGGCACGCCGCCGCCGAGGTCCTGCGGCAGCGAGAACTGCACTTCCTGAAACGCCGGCGTGTTTACCGGGAGCGCGGCAAAGGCGTTGCCGGCCGGGAAGTTGGCTTCGGTGAGCACCTGTCCGACGGTTAGCACACGGCCGGTCGGCGTCGCAGCCAGCGAGTAGCCGCCGAGGAATTGCCGCGTCGCCGAGTCAGAAGCGGCGATCAATCCCGCCGCCGGCACCAGCGCGGTCGCCGGCCCCGAACTGCGCACTCGGATGAACTCCGAGCTGTTAAAGAAGAAGAGTTTATTTTTCAGGATGGGGCCGCCGATGGAGTAGCCGAATTGGTTGCGCGTGAACACGCCCCGGCGTAAGTTTCGCGCATTGCTGTCGAAGCCGTTTGAAGCGAGGCGCGAGAGGCGATTGAAGGCGTAGGCCGTGCCGTTGAATTCGTTGCTGCCCGATCTGGTCGCGACATTGACGATGCCGCCGGAGGCGCGCCCGTACTCGGCGGAGAAGTTGCTGCTGATGACGCGGAACTCCTGTACTGAATCGAGCGGCACGTTCTGCCCGATCAGCGCCGAGAAGGTGTTGTTGTTGTCGGCGCCGTCGAGCAGGATGTTGGTGCTCGCCGCGCGCTGGCCGTTGATCGAAACACCGGTGCCGCGGTAGGTGGCCGTCCCGGCCAACTCGCTCTGCGAGGTACTCGGATCGTCAGAGACGGCGTTGCCCGACAGTTTCACGAGGTCATATGGATTGCGCGTGACGGTCGGCAACTCGCGAATCTGCGTGCCCGACACCACGTCGGAAAGTTCCTGATGCTGCGTGTTGACTTCGATCCCTGCGCCGGCGACGACGTTGATCGTCTCACCCGTCATTGCCGTCACCGCGAGGGCCGTCTCCACCGATGTTTTCGAGCCGACCGTGACCTGCACGCGCTGCGTGGCGGGCGCAAACCCCTGCGACTGCACGGTAACTTCGTAGAGACCGGGCTGTAAGTTGGTGACGGTGTAATTCCCCTCCTCGTTCGACGTCACGGTGACTTCGCGCCCGGTGTCGATTGACTTGACGACGACGCTGGCGTTCGGCACCAGCGCGCCGCTCGGGTCGGTGACTTTTCCGAGTATCTGGCCGGTCTCGGTCTGCGCGAAGGCAAGGCCGGGCGAGACGGCGAGCGCGAATAAAAGCATTCGCACGCA
>Ga0136614_10001481_pt1 | contig 13860 bp, 13 predicted proteins | sample AntDrymUQ2792106_2_FD_106643 | JGI IMG/M metagenome (GOLD analysis project Ga0136614, IMG submission 106643) | Polar desert sand microbial communities from Dry Valleys, Antarctica - metaG UQ279 (21.06) | ecosystem: Environmental > Terrestrial > Soil > Desert | place: Antarctica: Dry Valley...
AGGATGCGCGCCTCAGCACGCCACGCGTGGTAGATGTGCTGGCTCACCAGGCTCCCGTACATTCGTCGCCCACGCTCCTCGGGCGTGACGACTTGGATCGAGACCAGCCGCTCCGGATCGCGCACGGGCAGGGGCCGGAGCAACACTGCCTGAACAATGCTGTAGATGGCCGTCATCGCGCCGATGCCGACGGCGAGCGTCAGCACCGTGACGAGCGCGGGCCCGCGCCCTGCACGCGTGCCCCAGCTGCGGAAGGCGAATCTCAGATCCTGCTGCAGCACGTCGAGGAAGGCGACGCCACTCGCCCGCCGGCGCTCTTCGTTGATCGCGCCCGAACGGCCGAATCGACGGCGCGCGATGGTCAGTGACGCTTCCCTCGACCCCGCGGCACGCTCCTCGTGCATCGCCTCGGTCTCGAGGTGGAACCGCATCTCGTCGTCCAGATCCCGCTCATAGTCATCCCGGCTGAGAAACGCACGCAGGCGATGCCGAAGGCCGTCAATAAACGACATGGGTCCTCCTCAGGCGCGGTGCATGACGCGGTTGATGGCGAGCAGGACGCGGTCGAAGCTCGATACTTCCGCGCCGAGCTGCTTTCGCCCGGTGGCGGTGATGGTGTAGAAGCGGGCACGTCGCTTCGTCGGGGTAGTGCCCCACTTCGAAGTCACCCACCCTTTCGCCTGGAGCCGCTCGAGCGCGGGGTACAGCGAGCCCTGCTCGACCTTGAGCACGTTCTCCGAGAGCTGGGCGATATGCTGACCGATCGCATACCCGTGCATTGGCCCCAGGGTGAGGGCGTGCAGCACCAGCATCTCGAGGGTGCCGGGGAGGAGCTCGGATTTCGGCTGTGGGGCACGCGGCATGGGGCCTATATGTCGAGGGACTACATATATCATGTAGACGCGCTACATGTGGCGCAAGGGAAGCACCCAGTACCGTCCCTTCTCCGCGGACAATGAGGTCGAAGGGCTCGGTCACGTGGCCGTGATCAATCATGGCCTCTGGCAGAGACGGTGTGCCGGGGCCTCCGACATCCTCACGGAAGGGCGACCCTGACTCCTGATCTCCAGTCATCCGGATCGCCCGCTGTTGAGGCTCTCGCCGTTGAGCATCTCGACGGCAGCGGCTACTGAATCCTCCGCCCCGGCAAGCGCGAGCCTGTCACCTGCCCGCAGGATCTCGCGCCCCGTCGGAACGACCACCGGCTCGCCGGCTCGCATGATCGCCAGTACGGTCGCCCCGGTCAGACCACGAAGGTTCAGCTGCGCGAGCGTCCTGTTGATCGCGGGACTTGCTTCCGTCAGCCGCACCACGATCGGCTCACCGAGCCCGGGCAGCATTTGATGCACCCGATCGAGACCTGACCCGGTCACGGCATCCTGGCCCGGCTCCTCCTTCGCCATCTGCTGTGCAAGCACCGCGACAATCAGTTCGGCACCGGCCCGCGCATGGCCCTGGAGATTCATCGCGCTCCTCCAGAACCCGATGCCCAGCACGACGAGGATGGCGATCACGACGCCGGCGCTCCGCAGTGGCGGAACGAACGGCTGGGTCACGGCCAGCAACGGAATTCCGACCAGCAGCACGATCGCGAGCTGAAGTGTCACGACAAGAGCGCGACGCGGTGCCAGTGCCGGATCGACCTTCCCGTCCGGAGTCACCGGAAGCGCACGCAGTGCGAGGTCCAACCCGAGAAACCGCGCGCTTCGAAGCACTCCCGCGAGCAGAGGAATCGCGACGACGATGGCGGCGGCCACGACTGCGACATGCGCGACCTCGTCTGAAATGCCCGAGGCGCTGGCCAGGATTGCGCCCACCCGCCCCGCCTCGATCGAGATGCCGATGATGAGCATCGCGAGCAGCACGACATCGAGCAGGATCAGCCTGATGAGCCGCCGCGTGCGAGGTCGCGTGCTGCTTGCAGCAGGCGATGCTCGAACGCGTTGCACCCACGACCCATAGAGTACCGCAAAGGTCTGCAATGGCTTGGGGAGACCGCGATCGATGCGCGTGGCGACCGGCCCGGATGCACGGATCAGCCACGGCGTGCTCAGTGTCGTCAGGGCCGAGACGGCGATGGCCACCGGATAGAGAAAGTCGCGCGTCGCTCCGGTCGAGAGCCCGACGGCGGCAATAATGAACGAGAACTCGCCAATCTGGGCGAGGCTCATTCCGGTCTGCACCGACGTGCGAACCGGATACCCGGTGAGAAACGCACTGACCGAGACAGCCAGTACTTTCCCGACGATCACGATGATCGTGAACATGAGAACCGCGACCCAGTGCTCGACGATGATCTCCGGGTCAATGAGCATGCCAACCGCGACGAAGAAGATCGCCGCGAAGAGGTCGCGCACAGGCGCCACGAGATGCTCGACGACCTTCGCCTCGCCGGACTCGGCCACCAGGGATCCGGCGATGAAGGCGCCGAGTGCGACCGAATAGCCGAAGGCGAGCGGGAGCAGCGCAGCGGCGAAGCAGATGCCGACGCTCGCCACCAGCGTCGTCTCGGGACGGTTCAGGCGGACGATGGAGCGGACCAGGCGAGGAATGACGAGCAGTCCGACACCCACCAGCCCGGCGAGAAACATCGCGAGTCGGCCGGCCGTGATGGCGAGACTGCTCGTCGATACGCCTCCTCCAGCCGAGACGGCGGTGAGGATCGCCAGCAGAAAGATCGCGATCAGGTCTTCGATGATCAGCACGCCGAAGACGATGTCGACGACCTTCCCCTTGACCTCCTGTTCGGCGAACGCCTTGACGATGATGGTCGTGCTGGAGATTGCGATGATCGCCCCCGCATACACGCTCTCCAGGGCTGTCCAGCCGAATGCCTGCCCGACGAGATACCCGAACCAGACCATCGCGCTGCTCTCCGCCACCGCGACGAGACCTGCCGTTGGTCCGACCTGGAACAGCCTGCGCAGGCTGAACTCCAGCCCGAGACCGAACATGAGGAGAATGACCCCGAGCTCGGACAGCGTGTGGACGGTTTCCTCATCCGCCACCAGCGGAATCGGGATGTGCGGCCCGATGATCATGCCGGCGAGCAGATACCCAAAAATCACGGGCTGACGCAGCCGCTGGAACACCACGGTCGTCACAGCGGCGACACACATGACGAGCGCCAGATTCTGGAGAAACTCGTGCGCGTTGTTCATCCTGTCCTCATCAAACTTCGGTTTCCATGGTCGGTCTACTCATCCGCCGGGTTGGGCTCCGTGATCCGGATGGTCGTGCGTGACGCTGCGGTCCTGCTGGCGATCGGTCGTGACGCCGCCAACACTGCACCTGATGACCAACGCGAGCGGTATCGTCCGTATTCCCTTGACGAAGGCGGGAGCCTGGAACGTTCGTGCCGCACACGTGAGTCCACGCACGAACCCTGCGGGCGAATGGGACGTGGCTCGCGCGACGTACGTGTTCGGTGTCGGACCCGTCCGCCAGGCTCCTTTCAATCACCTCGGTCGACATTCCGGACGTCGCCTGCGAGCAGCATCGAGACCTCTGTGGTTTTACGGTCCATAGAACATCTGGTATGCATCGTGCGACCGCGATTCGATCCCTGGGCAGTCGAATGTGAGGACGCTCGCGAACTCGGATGGAAGGAACCCATGCATACCACGGAACACACGATCAGCAGCGAGATGCAGCAGTGCATCGACGAATGCCTCGGCTGCTACTCGATCTGCGTCCAGACGGCGCAGCATTGTCTCGAGATGGGCGGCAAGCATGCCGAAGCAAGTCACATTCAGTTGCTGAACGACTGCGCCGAGATCTGCCGCACCAACGCCGCGTTCATGCTGCGCGGGTCGGAGTTCCACACGCGTACCTGCGCCGTGTGCGCCGAGGTCTGCCGTGCGTGCGAAAAGGAGTGCCGGAGCATGGGAAATGATGAGTTGATGCAGCGGTGTGCCGACGCATGCCGTCGATGCGCCGAGTCATGTGCCCGCATGGCGAAGACGGCATAACGCACGTGCGCAAACCGGCGGTCGGGCACGGCCGCGTCCTGCCCGGCCCTCCTCGCATCGTGGCCACTCGGTAACACCTGCATGGGCAACGGGATCGTCTGGCTTTACCGAGGGTAGAGCGCGCATTACTCTCAGGCTCCCCCTCCAGCGGACTGGGCAACGAGCTGGGCGCGAAGCGCATTCAACGGTCGGCGACCGTGGAGCTCCCGGGGGCGCGACGCTGGGAACTGAATCGTGCTGGTGAGCGCGGTCGTGGGCCTTCCGCCCTTCTACGTGGTGAGCATCGCGTGCGGCTTGCTCCGTTTCCCATTCGCGCGATTTTTCGTGCTGGGCCTGCTCGGTCGGCTCGTACACTTCGGCGTGATCGTGATGGCGCCTCAGCTATTCAAGGGCTGATCACGGCGGGTGCAGGACGCTCTCGGCCGCGACGCATTTCACACTGGGTTGGCGGCGATGGGCACCACGGTGCCGCAATCTGGAGGGATGAGTTCATGACGCAGATCGAATCGCCGCGCGTCGGATATGTCGTGAAGCGCTACCCGCGGTTTTCCGAGACATTCATCGTCTCGGAACTGCTGGCTCACGAAGAGGCAGGCCTCGGTGTCGAGATCTTCTCGTCGCGCCCGCCGAACGACACGCATTTCCAGGCCGGGATCGCGGAACTTCGCGTGGCGGATCACCACCGTCCTCGGATTGTCGAAGGCCACCCGGAGCGGTACACCGCCCGCCATTTCGAAACTGGCCAACAGGCTGCGGATCAAGGGCTCGACGCGCTCCGTGGGCGCCTCCGCGCGCGATCTCTCCGGGTGGCACCTCAGGATCAGCCGTCACCAGCGCGCGAAGGCGAGTCCTGATCGCCTCCGTGACGCGGGGTCAGCCAACCCTCGTCGTCGGGGGTGTGTGCTCCGCACGGCCAACGCCCGCCTCACGGGCAATCCGCCGCACGGTGCGGACTGAGATCTGGAACTGCGCGGCAATCGCTCGCGCCGCGACCTTCCCATCGAGCAACGCCTGGACTGCATGTCGATCGAGCATTCTGAGCACCATCCTGTCCTCGCCTCCAGTCGTCGGGAACGCACGTCCCACGCGGAAACTATCTAATGAAGTAGGGAGGCCCTCAGGCGTGACAGAATTTAGAGAAAATAGGTTTCAGAATTTGGAGAACTCCCATCAGAGCATCAAAACCCCTGCAAAGCTGGATACAAGGCGGCCCGCGACCAAGATTAACACCTTGTTCCTGAATGTGAGCGCGGAGAGTACGCTCGCGCACCTGGTCAGCCCGCGCTGGCGGGATCACCCTGGTTGGCCACGCTCGCCGGTGGCTCCTGCGCCGGACGAAGTGCGGAAAGACGCGCTACGGGTCTCTTGCTTTTCGCGCGCTAGCGGCAGGTGGATAGGAGATAAGGATGCGAGTGCTCGTGGTGGAAGACGAGGACAAGATGCGCGCCGTCCTTCAGCGCGGTCTGCGGGCGGCCGGTTACGCCGTCGACGGTGTGGCCGATGGCGAGGAAGGCCTCGCCCGTGCGCTCAAGGCCGGTTACGATGCCCTGGTCGTCGACATCGTGCTTCCCGGGATCGATGGCTTCGACCTGTGCCGCTCCCTACGGCGCGCCGAGGTCTGGACGCCGGTGCTGTTGTTGACCGCTCTCGGTGACGTCGAGGACCGAATCACCGGCCTCGATGCGGGCGCCGATGACTACGTCACCAAACCGTTCGCGTTCGAGGAGTTGCTCTCGCGGCTCAGAGCGCTCATCCGCCGAGGACGGTCCCCACGGCCCACGGCCCTCACCAGAGGCAAACTCACGCTGGATCCTGCCACCAGGATGGTGACCTGGGCAGGCACTCCCATCGAGCTGACCGGTCGCGAGTTCGCGCTGCTCGAGTATCTAATGCATCGAGCTGGAGAGGTCGTCCAGCGATCGACGATTCGCCGCCATGTGTGGGGGGCCGATTCCGACGAAGGGTCCTCCAACATCATCGACGCCTACGTGAAGAGTCTGCGCGGCAAGATCGACCGGAGATTCGACGCTGAGGTGATCGAGACGATCCGGGGCGTCGGCTACCGGCTGCGCCAGCCATCCGCCGAGTGAGCGAGCTGTGACCGCCTGGCTGCGTGGCTTGCCTACCAGCGTCCGGCTCGCCGCCATGACCAGCTCGACCTTCCTCGTGCTCATGCTGTTCATGGGTGTCGCCGGCTATCGCCAGTTCGGTGCAGGGCTGCGCTACACCATCGATCAGAGTCTCGTCGCGCTCGCCGCGGCCAAAGCCGAGGCGAGCGTGGGAGGTGCCAGCGGTACCGAGCTCGACGGCTCCTTCCCACCCAACCTCGAAATCGGTTCTTCCGGCGGTAACACGTCGAGCCAGCTCGAGGCACAGATCCTGGCTCGAGACGGCACGGTGCTGGATGCAACCTCGGGTCTGCACGGAAGGGATGGCCTCGTGGGTGGCCGGCATCTCGTCAGGGTCGCCGTGGGCGTGCCCGTGTTCGGCGATGCGGTGATCGGTGGCGAGACCATCCGCTATGTCGGCGTGCGGGTCGCCGACGGGTCGGGCCGAATTCTCGCCGTGGCCACCCCCATCACGACCTTGGCCGAGGCGGAGCGCGCACTGCTGGCCGTGTTCGGACCGATCGCTCTGGTTGGAAGCGTTCTGGCAGGGCTCGCAGGTGCGTGGATCAGTCGGCGGGCACTCGCGCCGCTCACGCGGATGGCATCCGAGGCGGAGGGCATCGGCGCCTACGATCTTTCGCAGCGCCTGCCGGTCCCAGCCCGCCGGGACGAGGTTCGTCGGCTCGGCTCCACCCTGAACCGCATGCTGGATCGACTGGAAGCCGCCGTGCAGCGCGAGCGTGACTTCACCTCCGAGGCCAGCCACGAGCTCCGGACTCCTCTGGCCATCCTGCGCGCCGAAGTCGAGCTGGCACGGGCCGCGGCCTCCGAGCCCGTCGCCCGGGACGGTCTCGACAGCGCACTGGAGGAGATCGACCGCCTAACCGCGGTCGTCGAGGATCTGCTCTTGCTTGCCCGCCTCGACGAGGGCGTGGCTCTGTACCGGCGCCAGATCGTGGAACTCGGTGCGTTGGCCTCGCAGACCGTCCAGCGTTTCGGCACCGTGGCAGCGAAGCGGAAGATAACAGTGACCGCCACGGGTTCTGCCACGGTCAACGCCGACCCCCAGGGCATTGAGCGAGTGCTGGCCAACCTTCTCGACAACACTCTGCGGCACACGCCCCTTGGCGGCACAGTGAGCGTCATCGTCGAGCCCGGACCCTGCGGCGCAACTCTCGTGGTACGCGACACCGGGCCTGGTGTCGATTCCCAGAGCCTGGCCTCCCTGTTCGATCGCTACACCCGCGCAGCGTCACGTCCTGGATCTGCCGGCCTCGGGCTTTCGATCGTTGCTGCAGTCGCCGCAACCCACGGGGGCAGCGTCCGTGCCCGTAACCTGCCTGAAGGCGGCCTCGAGATCACCGTCGAGCTGGCCGGTGGCGGAGGCTAGCGAGGACAGGGCCTAGAACCCCGCGCCGAACGTGAGACCGAACACGATGGCGGTGTGCCCCCCCACGAAATCGAAGAACAGGCCGGGCGAAACCATGAGTGGGCCTACGTGTGCGATGTCGATCGCTGCACCGGCCCGGAAGAGCTCCTCGCTGTGGCCGTGGGCGAATTCGACCCCCGGGGCGATGAGTAGTTTCACCGTTGGCACGGGCCTGAAGGACAGCGTACCGGCAACGATCACGTGCTTCGGTTCCGGCCCGACCGCGGCGTCGACCAGCGCCCCCACGGCGAACCGCTCGTGCGCTATCGGAAGTCGGCGCTCGAAATCCGCGCCGATTGTGAAGCTGGAATGCCCTCCCGCTCGCGTAAGTCCGAGGAACAATCCGGCGTGATTGGCATGATGGCCGCCGCTCGACGCAGCGTGGCCGCCATCCTGCTGTGCAAGAAGAGTCGTGGGGAAGATCGCGACAAACGCCAGCGCGAAAACTACTGCGGCTGAGCGGGGGTGCTCGCTGCGCTTCATGACTGTTTCCTCCGGGGTTGACACCTGGCACGAGTAATACTCGAATCCGCCGCCGGCTTTCTCGGCGTCTTGCGGAAAGTCGCTCCGCTTCAGGACGAGCGGAGCAACAAGCAAAGAGCGCCATGAAGGTGCTCTGCGCGTTTCAAAAGACCACCTGGGCCTGTACGCGGACTTGGCGATCGCCGAGCGCTTCTCCGGTCACCAGCCTCGTCCCCAACCCTGGCAGCCCGGCGCGAGCTCGGCTGGTGAGGCCGGCGAAGCCGACCTCATAGCGCAGTAGCCCCACGTCGGCCTGCACCTTGAGATTGTGCCCCCGCCAGAAGTAGCCAAGGCCACCGCGAATCTCACGCAGACTTGAGGCGGGCACGTCGGTGTTGCCGTTTACCTCGGCGTACCGGATGCCTGCTTCGAGGACTCTGGGCACGACCATGAAGCCGACCTGCGCATGATAGCCGCGCGACTCGATGTCGGGACCGACCACCGGGTTCTGCTGTTCCTCGGTCTGCCAGAAGTATTCGGCGGTGCTATAGAAGCGCAGAGTCTTGAACGCGAACTCACCGTTCAGGGCCGTCTGCCTGTCGGCATCGGTGAACACGCCGGGGGCCGTCCGCCCGCGAATCTGCCTGCCGGTGCGGGTGCCGATCCCCAGGTGCAGTACCGGTCGGGCACCGGCGTCGGTGGCGCCCTCCGCCAGCTCGTAGGGGCCAAGAGGGTCGATGAAGATCCGACCGGCGAAAAGGGGAATTGCCGTCGTCTGCCGTATCGACTCGCCCGAGCCGTTGAAGATGCCGGCCTCGAAACCGATGCGCCGCGCTGCGGCTGTCGCCGCGAACATCACCCCCATGTCGCGTCCCGGCGTGTACTTGCCGTCGGTGATGGCGCGATCGACGAACTGCTGGCGGCTGAACGAGGTCAGCTGCTGCAGGCCGAACGGCGCCTTGAACTGGCCGAGCGCGACGCGGTAGCTCCGATCCGCCGGCCGGATCTCGAAGATCGCGTCCTTGATCTTGCTGGCACTTTCGCCGCTCGTCCGGCTGAATTCGAACTGGAAGGAGTACCGCATCCAAGGACGGTACGCACTGCCACTCAGCTTCACGCGCATCCGTGGAACGTCGAACTGGCTGAGCGGATCGTCCTCCACACCCACTCCGTCGCCAGCCGTATCGGCATCCGCCTGTTCGCGGTCGTCGAGCGTCCAGCGGAACTGCATGATGGCACCAATGGTGAGACTGTGGTCACCTGCGGGCGGGCCGGCGCGGCCGACGCCCGGTGCCTGCGCCGCGGCCGTCGCGGTCAGGATCAGACAAAGCGTTGCGCTTGTGACGGCGCCGACGATCGCGCGAGAGATACGAGATGAGCTGAGTGATCGCATACTGCCACCCCCTGCGAGGTCAAATCCGGGCGTAGGCATCGATGTCGGTTTCGAATTCGTGCACGAGGGCCCGGGTCAGCGTGGGTCGGGTCTCCGAGATCGCCCAGAGGAAGTCGGCGAGGGTGGCCCGCACAGATCCCGGACCCTGATCGGGAACGTTGTCATGACCGAGGACGTCGCGTTCGAACGCGGCCTGCGCGGCTTTGCGCGCCGCGAAATCGATGTCGGCCGGGGTGAACAGTGCCGTGGCTTCGACGAGGCGCTGGATGTTGACATCCGAGTCGGTGATCTGGGAGACGTAGCTGCGCCAGATCGCGGCTCGAGCCGCTTCGTCAGGGGGCCCGATTGGGAGTACATAGTCGAAGCGCCCCGGTCGCATGAATGCCGGGTCGAGGCTGTGGATCGCATTCGTGGCGCAGATCAGAAGATGACGGGGCCGGTCCCTGAAGACCGGGATAAGCTTGAGCAGCTCGTTCGTGACGGCGTGGGTCACGAGCCTCCCGTCGCGGGTCGCGGCGATCTCCTCGACCTCGTCGATGAACAGGACCACCTCATCGACCTCGACGATGCTGGTGAAGAATCCTCGCAGGGCGGCCGCCTCCCCGCCCTCGACTGCCAATCTGCTGGGGAAGAGTTCCACGAACGGCCATCGCAGCCGCGAGGCGACTCCTTTGGCGAACGTCGTCTTGCCCGTGCCCGGCGGGCCGAAGAGGATGATGGCGCGGGGCGGCCGCACCCCATGATGATTGGCCTGTTCGGCATATTCGAGCGGAAGGATGACCCGGCGCTCGATCAGCGCCTTCTCCCGCTCCATTCCGGCGAGGCTATCGAGCAGGCCGGGGGGGATGTGACGGCCGCCGAAGCGCGCCACGACGTCGGTGCCACCTCCGCCGGTCAGAAAACGATGGTAGTAACTGACGCCGCCGCGGCGGCTGAACTGGTGTGTCGTGAGGGCCTCGGCCCCCACTGCTCCGTCGGGTAGCAGCAGGGAAACACGGCGGGCTCCTCGTGCCGCCAGCTCGTTGATCAGGCCAGCGAGCAGGGCGTCACAGACGCTCTCGCCGCTCTCGTCCGCTATCACCGCGAGCCGCAGGACCCAAGCGTGGTCCCGCAGCAACTGGACGACTGCGGCGCCAATCAGCGTGCCGTCACGCTCGGCGATCAGCCCCATGTTGTCTGCGGCAAGGGCGTTGACCACCTCGGCGAGAGGGAACACTGCCGGCTGGTGGCGAGAGGAAGTCTCGCTCCACAGCGCGGCCGCGCCGTCGAGGTCGCTCTGCTCGAAGGCCCTGACGTGGACCGCGTGAGAGGCTGGCCGGCCCGATGTCATCCGCTCGCCATCCTGATCAGGTCGAGGATGAGGCCCGGCGCCACTCCCAGCAGCAGCGCGACGGCAGCGGTCAGGAGCATCGGAACGAGCATGAGGGCGCTGCGCTCCCCGACCGCCGGGGCGTACGTGAGCCCGCTACTTGCGCCTGCCGCCGCGTAGGACGGCGAGTCGAACAGGGCCGAGCGCAGGATCCGCAGATAATATCCCGACGCCAGCAGCGTCGAAACCGACAGGACGACCAGCACCGCCCACTGTCGAGCCTCGACGGCACCGACGAAAAGGAAGTACTTGGAGATGAAGCCGACTGTCGGCGGCAAGCCGATGATCGACAGGGCGCCGATCGCGAAGGCGGCCGTCGTCCAGGGCATTTGCCGTCCGATACCGCGCAGTTCGCTGGCCAGGGTCCGGTGCGACGCGACATACAGCGACCCCACCGCGAAGAACAGCGTGATCTTGCTGAACGAGTGCCCGACCAGGTGCAGCACCGCCCCGGTTCGGCCAGCCGGGGAGAGCAGCGCCATGCCCAGTATCATGTAGGACAGTTGGCCGATCGTCGAATAGGCCAGGATGCCTTTGAGGTTGTCCATGCGTAAGGCGTGGATCGACGCGACCAGGATCGTGATCGAGGTAATCACCAGCGTGAGCACGTTCAGGTCGAGGGTGTCGATGAGCTCGAGGCCGTAGACGTCGAGCGCAACGCGCAGGAGGCTGAACACGCCGACGTTCACCACCGCGACCGCGTGCAGCAAGGCGCTCACCGGCACGGGTGCGACCATGGCGGCCGGCAGCCATGCGTGCATCGGCATCAGGGCGGCCTTGGCAATGCCCAGCAAGAAGAACACGTAGATGATCACCGGAAGCGCGCCGCCGGTGCCGGGTTCGAAGCTCCCGCCCCGGACGAAGTCGAGCGTGCCCGCCTCGAGGTAGGTGAGCACGATGGCCGGAAACAGGAACGCGATGCCGGCGCCGAGCTGATAGACGAGGTAGCGCCGGCCGCCCCGCGCGGCCTCGGTGGTGCCAGCATGCGTGACGAGGGGATACGTGATGAACGTGAGCGCCTCGTAGAAGATGTACAGGGTGAGGAGGTTGGCAGCAAAGGCGACGCCGACCGTCGCAGCCATCGTCAGGCAGAAATAGGCGTGGAACCGGGTCAGCGCCGGGTCCCGGGCGGTTCCGAGATACCCCATTGCGTAGAGGGTCGTGAGGATCCACAGGATGGCGGCCGTGCCGGCGAGCACGACGCCGAGGGCGTCGGCGCGTAACGCGATCGACGCCTGCGGCAAGAACGCCGACAGCGTGAACGAGACCGTCCCGCCAGCTCTCACCGTCGGCACCAGGGTGGCGACCAGCCCCAGCTGAGCGATGCCTGCCACAATCGCGCACAGTTCGCGGGCGGGAGTCCGGTGGCGTAAAACCACCACACCGGCTGCACCGAGCAGCGGTACGAGCAATGCCAGCAACGGAGTCAGGCCGGTAGCGTCCATGCGCTACTTCTCCGCCGCGACGGTGATTGAGTTCTCGAGCCGGCTGACGAGATCGTCGACCGAGGCGCTTGTATAGCTCAGGATGCCTGAGGGAAAGAGGCCGAACATCAGGATGGCGATCCCCACGATGCCGGCGATGACCATCTCCCTTCGCCGCAGATCCGTAACTGATTCCACGACGGCGCTGCGGATGCGCCCATGGAAGGCGCGCTCGTAGAAGACGAGCACGAAGGCGGCGGCGAGGATCACCGTGAGGACCACGATGGCGGCCGGCCAGCCGTGGGCGCGAAACGCGCCGAGCAGGACGAGGAACTCGCCGGGGAAGCCGCTGGTGCCCGGCACGGCAATGGCGCCAAGGGAGGCGATCATTGCGAACAGCGCAAGTGCTGGCGTGCGCCGGGCCAGACCACCCAGCGCCGCCAGGTCGGTGCTGCCGACGCGCTGGTGGACAAAGCCCGCCACCAACAACAAGGCAGTGGAGACCAGACCGAGGTTGACGAGCATGAACAACGCGCCCTGCAGCCCTTGTGCGTTGAGGCTGGACAGCCCGAGCATGGCCAAGCCGACGTGGCTGACGCTGGCGAAGGCGAGCAGGCGCCGCAGGTCGGATTGGACGAGGGCCAGGAGGGCGCCGTAGATCACGGCTGCGCCACCGAGCAGGGCGATCAGCCAGCTCCAGGTGGCGAACGCATCCGGCACCAGCGGCACCACCAGGCGCAGGAACCCGAACACGCCCATCTTCAGGCCTGCCAGGAATACGGCCATGCCGATCGAGCCCTCCTGCAGGGCAGACGGCATCCAGGCATGGAAGGGGAACATCGGCGCCTTTAGCGCGAACGCGAATGCGAGCAGGAAGAAGACCGCCGTCTGGGTCTCGGGCGACGGGGGCGACTCCATGAGCACCATCAGATCGAAGGACAGGGTGCCCTCGGATCCCGGTGCCAACCGATGGCTGACGCCGAGAAGGATGAAGCCGGCCAGCAGCGCGGCGGACCCCATCAGCATCGACAGCACATACCTCAGGGCTGCCCGGCCGCGCCCGGACCCGCTGCCCCAGACCCTGATGAGCACATAGGTCGGGATCAGCATCAGCTCCCAGAACACGAAGAACAGTATCAGGTCGACGGCGGTGAACACGCCCATTGCAGCGGTCTCGAAAGCCAGCACCGCCATCAGGTAAGCCTTGGCATGGTGGCGCACCGCAGACCAGGAGAAGACCATCACCACGACGACCAGCAGAGCGGTCAGTGGCACGAAAAGAACGCTCACGCCATCCACTGCCAGGTGATAGCTCAGGCCGATCGTTTCTACCCAGGGTCGTTGCTCGACGAACTGGAAGTCGGCCGTACCCCTCTCGAATTCAAGGACCAGGAGAAGTGACAGGCCCAGCACGACAAGGGCACCGGCCAGCGCGACCCCGCGCAACGCCCGATCCCCGCGCAGGAAGGCCATCGCGACCATGGTGACGACCGGCACGAAGACGATCGCGGAGAGAATCGGAAGCCCGACTTGCTCGACGGCGCTGATCTCGTTCATCTGCCCTCCGACTTCTGTTCGACCTCTGCGGTCCTCGCTTCACCTGCTGCCGCCTCGACCCGCGCCTCCAGGTGCAGGAGCGACGGGCGTATCGTCTGAATGAACGGACCGGTGCCGAGCCCGATCCAGAAGATGAGGGCGGTGAGG
>Ga0136614_10001482_pt1 | contig 13843 bp, 14 predicted proteins | sample AntDrymUQ2792106_2_FD_106643 | JGI IMG/M metagenome (GOLD analysis project Ga0136614, IMG submission 106643) | Polar desert sand microbial communities from Dry Valleys, Antarctica - metaG UQ279 (21.06) | ecosystem: Environmental > Terrestrial > Soil > Desert | place: Antarctica: Dry Valley...
GACCTGTACCTGGCCGCGTGCTCGGCGCTGGACGCCGATCCCACCCGGTCGGCGGCGCTGGAGGACTCCCCCCCGGGCGTCGAGTCGGCCGCGGCCGCCGGCCTCTACGTGATCGGCGTTCCGTACTTCCCCGGCACCCCGCTGCCGCGCGCCTCCCTGCTGGCGCGATCGCTGTCCGACGAGCCGGTACGGGCCGCCCTGGGCCTCGGACCCGAATAGGCTCCCGGGCCATGAGCTACACCAAGAAGAGCCTGCACAAGGTGGAGGACCTGGCTCCCAAGCACGGCTTCTCCGAAGTCGGCGAAGCGCGCTTCGCCCGTGGCGAGCTGGACGCGGAGAACACCGGACTCGCGTACCTGGTGCTGCGTCCCGGCAAGCGACAGGCATTCGGTCACCGTCACGAGAACGCCGAGGAGATTTACGTGGTCCTCTCCGGCAGCGGGCGCGTGAAGCTCGACGACGAGATCGTGGAGCTGGAGACCATGGAGGCCATCCGGGTCGCGCCCGAGGTGGCCCGCCGCTTCGAGGCCGGCCCCGACGGGCTGGAGCTGCTGGCCTTCGGCCCCCACCACGACAAGGACGCCGTGATGGAGCAGGACTTCTGGGCGGACTGACCGGGTCATGAGCTCGACCGAGTCGCTCGACCCCGAGGGGGACGAGCGCAGACGGCAGCGCAGGCGCCGGGAGCTGGTGGTCCAGCGTCGCCGCCGCGCTGCGGTGGTGGCCATGGTGGTGCCGCTGGCGGCTTTCGTGGCCGGGCTGATGTCGGGCGCCGGGGCCGGCGACAGCTCGAGCAGACCGGGCGGGTCGGACGCTGCCGTGCTGCCCGACGGCGAGCGGCGCATCTTCCCGGGACACCGGGTGGTCGCGTTCTACGGCGCGCCCCAGGCCGCGGAGCTGGGCGAGCTCGGCATCGGGCGCCCGTCGAGCGCGGTCAGGCGCCTACGAAAGCAAGCCGCCGCCTACCGGCGCCCGGGCACACCGCAATTGCTCGGGCTCGAGCTGATCGCGACCATCGCCAACGCCAGCCCCGGCCAGGACGGCCTCTACCGCAGCCAGCAGGAGCCGGAGGTGATCGACCGCTACCTGAGAGCCGCGCGGCGGGCCAAGGCTCTGCTGATCCTGGACGTGCAGCCGGGCCGCGCCGACTTCCTGTCCGAGGCCAAGCGACTGCGCCGCTGGCTCGAGGAACCGGACGTGAGCCTGGCCCTGGACCCCGAGTGGCGGACCCCGGACGCCGTGCCCGGCCAGGTGATCGGGTCGGTCACGTCAGGTGAGGTCAACCAGGTCAGCGACTACGTTGCGCAGATCGTCAAGCGGGGAGACCTGCCCCAGAAGCTGCTGGTGCTGCACCAGTTCACCGCGGACATGATCCAGGACCCCGACCAGATCCTCCCCCGGCGCGGCCTGGCGCTGACCTTCAACGTCGACGGCTTCGGCGACCGGCCGAACAAGGTGTCGAAGTACGACTCGTTCGCCCGCCGCCCGGAGACTCGCCGCTTCCACCACGGGTTCAAGCTCTTCTACAAGGAGGACACGAACCTGATGAGCCCCCGCCAGGTGCTCGGGCTCAGGCCTCAGCCGCGCCTGGTGGTGTACGAGTAGGGACGACCTCGCTACTGGCCGACGGGACCGACGGCGTAGTCGACGGCGACCAGACCGCCCAGGGTCTCGCTCCCGATCAGCCGGAGCTTCGACGGGCAGGACTCGGCACCGAACACGCCACGACCTGCCCCGAGCGCGACGGGCACGATGACCAGCCGGACGAGATCAACGGCCCCGGCGCCGAGGACGATCGCGCCCACGATCTCGAGCTACTCGAGGTTGCTCTGATCGAACTCGCTGGAATCCCCCTCGCCGCGGTCGAAGAGGTCAAACTCGTTCCGGTCGTTCGCGGCGAAGCCATCCGCACTCACGAACTGCTGCACGACAAGATCTCCCATAGCGGTGCTCCTCAGCGACCGTCGGGCGGCGACGACCGCATCTCGGCGGTCCCACCGGCAAGGCCCGGCCGCGGCAGCGGCTTGGGCCCCCGCTCCGGCTTGCGCTCCGGCGCCTCGGGAGCGGCCGGCGGAGGCACCGGCACAGGCGTTTCGTCCTTGCCGAAGACCTCGTCCTCCGCGCGCCCGTCCAGCAGGTCCATGAACTGCTCGCGCTCGATCGTCTCACGGCGGAGCAGGATGTCCGAGGTCTCGTCGAGCGCGGTCCGGTGCTGGGCGAGGATGTCGCGCGCCGCCTGGTGGGCCTCCTCCACGATGCGGCGGATCTCGTCGTCGATCTCGCGCGCAATCTCGTCGGAGTAGTCGGGCTCGCTGGAGAACTCCCGGCCGAGGAACGGCTGCCCGTGGTCGTGGCCGAACACCCGCGGCCCGAGCTTCTCGGACATGCCGAAGCGCATGACCATCTGCTTGGCGGTGGCCGTGACCTTCTCCAGGTCGTTGGACGCGCCGGTGGTGACCTCGCCGAACACGATCTCCTCGGCGGCGCGGCCGCCGAGCGTCATCGCCATCGTGTCGGACAGCTCCGCGCGCGTCGTGAGGAACCTGTCCTCGGTCGGCAGCGAGATCGTGTAACCCAGCGCCTGGCCGCGGGAGATCACGGAGATCTTGTGCACCGGGTCCGTGTTCTCGAGGTAGTGCGCGACGAGCGCATGGCCCATCTCGTGGTAGGCCGTGATGCGGCGCTCCTTCTCGGACATCACTCGGGTCTTCTTCTCCGGCCCGGCGATCACGCGCATGATCCCCTCCTCGAGCTGGAGGTGATCGATCTCGCGCTTGCCCTGCCGAGCGGCCAGCAGGGCGGCCTCGTTGACCAGGTTCTGCAGGTCGGCGCCGGTGAAGCCCGGAGTCTGGCCCGCGAGCGTGTCGAGGTCGATGGCCTTGGCCAGCGGCTTGCCGCGGGTGTGGACCTCGAGGATCTTGGTGCGGCCCTTGCGATCGGGGCGGTCCACCACGATCTGGCGGTCGAAGCGGCCGGGACGCAGCAGGGCGGGGTCGAGGATGTCGGGCCGGTTGGTGGCCGCGATGAGGATGATGTTGTCCTTCATCTCGAACCCATCCATCTCCACCAGGAGCTGATTCAGGGTCTGCTCGCGCTCATCGTGGCCGCCGCCGAGACCCGCTCCGCGGTGCCGGCCGACGGCGTCGATCTCGTCCATGAAGATGATGCACGGCGAGTTCTGCTTGGCCTGTTCGAACAAGTCACGCACGCGGGAGGCGCCCACGCCCACGAACATCTCGACGAAGTCCGAGCCGGAGATGGAGAAGAACGGCACGCCGGCCTCCCCGGCCACGGCGCGGGCGAGCAGCGTCTTGCCCGTGCCCGGCGGTCCATAGAGCAAAACGCCCTTGGGGATCCGCGCGCCCAGCGCCTGGAACTTCTTCGGGTTCTCCAGGAACTCCTTGATCTCATGGAGCTCCTCGACCGCCTCGTCCACGCCAGCCACGTCGCGGAAGGTGATCTTGGGAGCGTCGACCGACATCCGCTTGGCGCGCGACTTGCCGAAGGACATGACCTTGGACCCGCCGCCCTGCATCTGGTTGATGATGAAGAGCCAGAAGAGCAGGAAGATCACGAACGGCAGGATGTAGGTGAGCGCGGTAAGCCAGCCCGACCCGCCCTTGGCCTTGACGTCGATCGGGATGTCCTCGGACCGCAGCTGGTTGACCAGGTTCTGCTCGGTGTTGTCCGGGTAGGCGGTCTGGTACTTCTTCCCGCCCTTGGTCTCGACGTCGATGCGGTTGTTCTTCGTGTTGAGCGTCACCGCCTTGACCCGCTCGGTGTCCACCTGCTGCAGGAACTCCGAGTAGTTGGGATCGGGAGTGCGGTCTCCCGGGCTGATCAGCTTCTGGGCGAAGAACGCCAAGACCACGACGATCAGAATGGGGAATGCGGCGCTCTTGAAGAATCTGCTCAACGCGAGCCTTTGGTCTGCTCTCGGGGCCCGGGCCGGGTCCTCGAGGGCGAGAAATCCCGGTCCCTGGGTGAAACGCAAGCCTAGCAAGGGTGTATTCACCCCTTACGCCGTTTTCGGCACGCTGCGGCCCGGACTTCAGTCCTCCAAGACGGCCACGTAAGGAAGGTTGCGAAAGCGCTCGCCGTGATCGAGTCCGTATCCGATCGCGAAGCGGTTGGGGATCTCAAATCCCACGTAGCGGATCGGCAGATCGACCTTGCGCCGCTCGGGCTTGGTCAACAGTGCGCAGACCTCGAGCGAGGCCGGGTCGCGCGCCTTCAAGGTGCGCATCAGGTAAGAGAGCGTCAGCCCGGAGTCCACGATGTCCTCCACGATCAGGACGTGACGGCCCTCTATCGACACGTCCAGGTCCTTGAGGATCCGCACGACACCCGAGGAGTCGGTGGAGGAGCCGTACGAGGAAACGGCCATGAAGTCCACCTCGCACTCGCGGTCGAGGTGGCGCATGAGATCAGAGAGGAAGAACACCGCCCCCTTGAGGACGCCCACGAGGAACAGCTCCCGGCCCTCGTAGTCCGCCGCGATCTCGGCGGCCAGCGACCGGACGCGCCGATCCAGCTCATCGCGCTGGACCAGGATGTCGCCGACGCCGCTCTCTCCCATCGGCCGCGAAGTCTAGATGTCGCTCCCAGGAGGACGGGCGTGCTAGCCGAGCGACCGCGCGCTTAGGCCCACGGCGCCGCCGTCACCGTCCCGGGCCGCGAAGCGCTCGTCCAGGGCCACTCCCGCGACCCAGACGATCGCGCCGTCGGCCTCCACCACCGGCAGGGTGCTCCTTAGCGAGCGCGGCACCTTGCGGTCGGTGAAGAGGTCCTGAAGGGTCTTGCTGCCGCCCAGCCCGATCGGCCGCATCCTGTCCCCCTCGCGCCAGGACCGCACCACCGCGCGCGGACCCAGCGCGGCGCCGGCCACCGCCACGTCGCCCGGCCCGCCCACTCGCGCCTCGACCTCCCACGAACCGAACCGGGCGCGCCCGGGCACCGACAGCTCCACCGCCCGCGGCGGGGCGGCGTCGAGCGCCTTGACCAGCCGCAGCATTCCGTACTCGGCCACCGCGCGCAGGCCCTCTCCCAGGTCCAGGGTCTTCGTCCCCCCCGGTCCGAGGGAGCAGATGGCTTCGGACTCCCGCCGTGACAGCGAGCGCGGGGACCCCACCTCGGTCTCGGCCAAGCGCCGCACAACCAGACGTCGCAGCGCGGCGGGCAGCTCGCAGAGAGCGTGGAGCGACACCGCGGGGCCCCCACCCAGCGCCTCGAGGGCGTCGGTGGTCGCGATGTCCAGCACCTCGGCCTCCTCGCGGAGCTGGCTGGCGGTCTCGGCGATGGTCCGGTCGACCGCGGGGCTGAGCGTGCGCAGGGAGGCCAGGGCATCCGCACGCACACGCGCCCGCGCGAAGCGCCGGTCGGCGTTCGTCGGATCCTCGCGCCAGGACAGCCCGCGTGCTGCCAGGTAGCCCCGCACCTCCTCGCGCGTCACGGCCAGCAGCGGGCGCACCAGCCGCCCACGCCGGGGGCCCATGCCGAGCAGCGCCCGGCTGCCCGGGGACACCGCCAGCCGGTAGAGCACCGTCTCGGCCTGGTCGCTCGCGGTATGGGCCGCCGCGTAGTCCCCCGCCGTGGCGCGCTCGGCCAGTCCGTAGCGGGCCTGGCGAGCGGCACTCTGGAGGTTCCCGCGCTCGGGCAGGCGCACGCTCTCCACGGCCAAGGGCACGCCACGGTCGTCGCACAGCTCGCGGCACAGCTGCTCGTCGGCGTCCGCGCCGTCGCGGAGCCCGTAGTTCACGTGCAGCGCCCGGGTGTCGGCACCCAGGCGCACGGCCAGGTCGAGCAGGCACACCGAGTCGCCCCCGCCCGAGACCAGGACCAGTAGGGGCTCGCCCTCGCGCACCAGCCGGCTTTCGGTGGCGGCAGCCACCACGCGGTCCTCGCTCATGCGCGCGCGCTCGCCCGGAACATGCGCCGCGGCTGGTCGAAGCCCTTGAGCTTGACCTGCCCGATCTCCTCGAAGCGCAGGTGGGAGGCGTCCCTGACCGCGTCGACCACCGAATCGGTCACCAGCACCTCGCCGCCGCGGGCGCGGGCCACCACCCGGGAGGCGGTGTTGACCTCGCGTCCGAAGTAGTCGCCGTCCCGATACAGCGTGCTGCCCGAGTGGATGCCGATGCGCGGCTCGGGTCGCTCCTCGAACATCCCTGTGAAGCCGACCCCCCAGTCCACCAGCGCGCCCACATCCTGGCCCACCACCATCACCTCGTCGCCGATCGTCTTGACGACCCGGGCGTTGTCGGGAAGCGTGTTGGTCACGCCGTCCACGAACCGCTCGACCGAGGACAGGGCCTCCTCCTCGCCCTCCTCCTCGGTGAACCGGGTGTAGCCGGCCAGGTCGGCGAAGGCGATGCCAACCCGCACGCGGCCCACGTCCGCGTCCTCCTCGTCCAGCTCGGTCTCCATGTGGCCGACCACGTCCTGCTCCACGAAGTGCTGGAGAAAGCGACGGTGGATGTAGTCCATCAAGGGGGACGAGATGGGCAGCAGGTCGCGGGCGAGCCCCTCCATCTCCTCGGCCATCTCGAGCCCGGGCACGCCCTCGCGCATCAGCGGCTCGTGCACGTAGAGGTGGAAGAGCCTCACCTCCGCGTCCGCAATCTGGGCCAGGGCCTGCCCGTAGACCCGGCAGAGCTGGAGAAAGGCGACGAGTGGAAAGCCGGCCTCGAGCACCGAGGCCACGTACCGGATGGCCTGCGTGTCCTCCTCGGTGAGTCGCCGCAGCGCGGCGGGCGGAAGGCCGATGCTCGCCCAGAACCGCTCGATCAGGGCCGGCTCAAGGCCCGAGCCCTCGGCGGCGTCGTCGACCGAGTGGGACGGCTGGTCGTGCGGGAACAGCCCCTCGATGTAGCCATAGGCCAGGCGTCCCTGCTCGCCTGCCCGGCGGATGTGCTCCAGGCTGTGACCTCGATCGCGCATCCGGGCCACGACCCGGGCGTGGGAGACGGCCACATCGCTCCACGACGCCCGGCCGTTGACGTCCGGGATCACGCCGCTCTCGGCCCAGCGCCTGAGCGTGGGCGGCGTGACGCCCACGCGCTCGGCCGCTTGCTTGAGGGTGAGGGGCTCTTGGTCCACGGCCTTTCGCCTGGATGGGGGGCGGGCCGCGAGTCTGACAAGAACGCCGGGCGGTCGCCGCGAGGCCTCGGTGAACGGCGGTCAGCCGCAGGCTCGCGGCGGGATAGACTCGCCGCGCACTACTGACCTGGGGAGCGAGTGGAGGGACCTTGAACTACTTCGTCACCGGAGCGACCGGCTTCATCGGCAGGCACCTCGTGGCCGAGCTCCTCAAGCGCGACGGGACGATCTACGTGCTCGTGCGCGACGGATCGCGCGGGAAGCTCGACGCGCTCGTCCAGCGCCTTGACGCCCCCGCGGGGCGGATCGTCGGGGTCACCGGCGACCTGGGCAAGCCGGGACTCGGGGTCGAGGGGTTCGACGAGCCGATCGACCATCTCTTCCACCTGGCCGCGGTCTACGACGTCGAGGCCGACGAGGAGTCATCCGAGCGCGCGAACGTGGAGGGCACCCGCCACGTCGCGGAGTTCGCGAACGCCCGCGAGGTCGGGCGTTTTCACCACACCAGCTCGATCGCCGTGGCGGGCAACTACCGGGGCGTGTTCCAGGAGGACATGTTCGACGAGGGGCAGCGCCTGCCCCACCACTACCACCGCACCAAGTACGAGTCCGAGCGCATCGTGCGCGACATGGTCCAGGCCAAGACGCTCGTCTTCCGCCCGGGGATCGTGGTCGGCCACTCGGAGACCGGCGAGATGGACAAGATCGACGGCCCGTACTACCTCTTCAAGCTGCTGCAGCGGCTGCGCGCCGCGCTCCCCGAGTGGGTGCCGCTGGCGGGGCCCCAGGGCGGCCAGACGAACATCGTCCCGGTGGACTTCGTCGCCCGGGCGATGGACCACATCGCACACCTGTCCGACGACGAGCTGCCCGGCGACAGCTTCCATCTGGTGAATCCGGAGGCGATGAACGTCGGGGAGGCGCTGAACGAGTTCGCCAAGGCGGCGCACGCTCCCCAGCTGGCGATGCGCCTGGACCAGAACGTGACCAACGCCATCCCCGCGCCGGTGCGGGCCGGGGTGATGGCCCTGCCCACGGTCAAGCGGATCCGCAACCAGCTCTACCACGACCTGGGGATCCCGCCGGCGGCGATGGAGAACCGCGACTTCGCGTGCACGTTCGACGCCCGCGACGCCCAGCGCGCCCTGACCGGGACGGGCATCGCCGTTCCGCCGCTGTCCACCTACGCGCCGCAGCTGTGGGACTTCTGGGAGCGCAACCTGGACCCGGACCTGTTCCGCGAGCGCAGCCTGGCCAGCTCGATCAGGGACAAGCGCATCCTGATCACCGGCGCGTCGAGCGGGATCGGCCTGGAGACGGCGGTCAAGATCGGCGAGGCGGGCGGTGAGGTGATCCTGGTCTCGCGCACGCGCGAGAAGCTCGAGGAGGTGGCCAAGCAGGTGGAGGCGGCCGGCGGGACGGCCCACGTGCATCCGTGCGACCTGTCCGAGCTCGAGGACGTCGAGCGCCTGGCCTCGGAGGTGCTCGAGCAGCACGGCGGCGTGGACGTGCTCGTCAACAACGCGGGCCGTTCGATCCGCCGGTCGGTGAAGGCCTCCTACGACCGCTTCCACGACTATGAGCGCACGATGCAGCTCAATTATTTCGGCGCGCTCAAGCTGATCATGGCGTTCATGCCGGGGATGCGCGAGCGGCGCAGCGGGCACATCGTCAACGTGTCGTCGATCGGCGTGCAGACCAACACGCCCCGCTTCTCGGCCTATGTGGCGTCCAAGTCGGCCCTCGACGCGTTCTCCCGCTGTGCCGCGCCGGAGGTGATCGGCGACGGCGTCAAGTTCACCACCGTCTACATGCCGCTGGTGCGTACGCCGATGATTGCGCCCACCGACATCTACAAGGCCTTCCCCACGCTCACCCCCGAGGAGGCGGGCCAGATGCTCTGCGACGCGCTGATCGACAAGCCCAAGCGCATGGCCTCACGCCTGGGCACGTTCGGGGAGATTCTCTACTCGGTGTCGCCTAAGAGCGTGGACATCGTGCTCAACACCGCCTACAACCTCTTCCCGGACTCGCATGCCGCCAAGGGCAAGAAGAAGGCCGAGCTGGTGGAGGGCGAGGCCGAGAAGAAGCCCGACCAGGAGATGTCCTCCGAGGCGGTGGCGATGGCCTACCTGCTGCGCGGGGTGCACTTCTAAGCCGGCTCAGTAGAACGCGCGCCCGCGCCTGACCACGTTCTCGTACACCGCCTGCTGGACCGTGTCGTGCACCCGCTCGGACAGCTCGAGTACCAGTGTCCTGTCCTCGGCTCCCTCGGGGCCGTACCGGGCGGTGTCGATCGGCTCGCAGAACTCGATCCTCCAGCGTGACGGCAGCGGCACCAGGCCGAGCGGCCCGAGCCAGGGAAACGTGGGCGTGACACCGAAGAACGGCGTTCCCACGAGCCGCGACAGCTGGGGCAGCTCGGCCATTTTGGGGTAGATCTCCTCGCTGCCCACAACGGCCACGGGCACGATGGGCGCGCCCGTGCGCAGCGCCAGCTCGACGAATCCGCCGCGCCCGAACCGCTGGACCCGGTAACGCTCGCGGTAGGGCTTCGCCGTGCTCCGCGGGCCCTCGGGAAAGGCGGCCACCAGCTGGTCCTGACCGAGCAACCTCAGCGCGTTGTAGGGGGAAGCGCTGACGCCTCCGAGCCGGCGGATCACCGTCGACACGAACGGCAGCTCGAAGGCCCAGTCGAGCACGAGGAAGCGCGGCTGGCGGGGCAGGGGATGCTCCCGCAGCAGCGCCATGGAGATCATCGTCGCGTCCCACGGCAGAAAGCCCGCGTGGTTGGCCACGAGCAGCGCCCTCCCGTGGGCCGGCACCCGGCGCACCCCCTCGGCGTGCACCCGCCACCAGCGCCGGTAGGCGAACGTCAGCAGCGGCTCGGCCGACCGGGCGAACTCCTCGTCGTAGCCCCACTCGTCCTCGGTGTGCTCTCCCTCCAGCCGGCGCAGCGCGGCAGCTAGGGTGTCCTGCGCGTCCCGAGGAAGCGCCGACCCCGCCCGGGCGATCGCCTCGGGCAGCTCCAAACCCGCGTCGAGCCCCTCTCGCAGCAGACGCAAGAAGGCGGTGGCGACCCCCATCGCGCGCCACCGGCCGCTCACGTAGCCCTCTCCTTCGCGGCCGCGTGCCTGGCGTCAGCCCAGGCGGCCACGGCGTCCGGGGTGGACAGGCGAGGCCGGAAGCCCACCTCCTCCACGAGCCGCGTCACGTCCACCGCCCGCCCGTAGCGAAGCAGCCGCCGGAAGTCCTCGGACAGGTCCGCCATGCCCGCCCGCCGGGCCGCGCCGACCACCGCACCGAACAGCGGTCCGGCGATCGGCACCGTGGCGCGGCCCGCGCGGTGGACCATCCGCGCCAGGCCGATCGTGCCCTCGCCCGCCACGTTGACCGGCCCGCGCACCGGTCTCCTCACCGCGGCGGCCAGGGCGTCCACGGCGTCGGTCTCGTGGATCAGCTGGATGCGCGGGTCGTAGCCCAGGTAGGTGGGGCACGCGGGCAGCGTGAGGTAGCGCGTGACCTGCGTGTCGGTCGAGGACCCGATCGACGGCTGGTAACGGAGCATGGTGCAGACCGCCTCGGGGTGGCGACGCGAGTAGGTTTCGAAGTAGTTCTCGATCTCGGCCACGTCGCGCTGGAAGCGCGAGCGCAGGGGAAAGAGGCGCGCCATCTCCTCTCCGAAGAACTGGGGCGCCGACGGCTCGGCCCCGTATACCCCGGCCGATCCGCGGACCACGACCGTCCTCACCGTGGGCGCCTTCTCCAGCGCGGCCAGGAGCTGCAGCGAGCCGATCACGTTGGTGTCGTGCATCGCCCGCGAGGACATGCGCGGCCCCGGCCGGCGCACGATCTGGTTGTGCACGACGGTGTCCACCTCCAGCGGCGGGATGAGGGTCGTGATCACGGGATCGCGGATGTCCGCGTCGATCAGCTCGGTGCGCCCCAGCGGCTCACGCGGCCGGCGCGTGTCCAGCCCGGCGACGAACTCCACCTCCGGATCGTTCTCGAGGCGGGCGGCCAGCGTCTGGCCCAGCCGGCTGCCGACGCCGGTGATCAGCACCCGGCGGCCCGCCGGACAGACCACTACTTCTTACGCTTGGCGGGCAAACGCTTCTCGATCTTGTCCAGACGACGCCCGATCGACCTCAGCTGGGCCTTGATCTCGCTCACGTCCTCGTAGGTGGCGGGCCGGCGGGTGTCGATCGCCTCGGCGACCGCCTTGCGGCCGCGCGACAGCCGGTCCTCGGCGTTCTTGCGCAGGTCGTCCACCGTCTCGGCCAGGTCGCCGAGCGCTCCCTGCGCGGCGTCGCGGCCGCGCCCGGCCGAGCCGACGGTGCTCTCGACCGTCCGCTCCACGGCCTCGCGCAGCGCGTCGGGCAGTTCCTTGGGGTTGGCTGATCGCCGGGCCAAGGCGCGCAGTCTCCCACAGCATCGCTCCGGCCCGGGCCAAGCCCGGTCCCTCGCGCAAGGCGCGTCCGTCTATCGTGCCCGGCCGTGACGCTGGAGCACGAGATCCGCGCCACCCACCTCCGGCCCGCCTGTGAGCTGGCCGAGCGGGTGCTCCTCCCGGGCGACCCACACCGCGCCCTGATGGTCGCTCAGGACCTGATGGACCAGCCACGCATGTTCAACCACGCGCGCGGGCTGTGGGGATACACCGGCACCGCGGGGGACGGTCATCCGCTCTCCGTGCAGTCCACGGGCATGGGCGGGCCCAGCGCGGCGATCGTCTGCGAGGAGCTGATCGCCCTCGGCGCGCGCGTGCTGGTTCGAATCGGCACGTGCGGGGCGCTCGGCGGCGGCCTGCCGATCGGCACGCTCCTCTCGGTGTCCCGGGCAATACCCGCCGACGGCGCCAGCACGGCGCTCGGGGCGGACGGCGCCGTGGCCTCCGACCCCGCCCTGACGTCCGCGCTCGAGGCCGCCGGAGCGCGGCCCGCGATGGTGGTCACCACCGACCTGTTCTACGACCCGCGGGCCGGGGAGGCCGCCCGCTGGGTCCGCGACGGCGCGGAGGCGGTGGAGATGGAGGCGGCCACCGTACTGCGGCTCGGCGCTCTTCGGGGCGTTCCGGCGGCCTGCGTCCTCGGCGTGACCGACGTGCCGGCCGGCTCCGGCTCGGCTCGGGCCGAGCCGGAGCAGATGGAGGAGATCGGGCTCGCCTTGGGCCGCGTGGGCTACGCGGCGCTTAGGAGCTACACCTAGGACTCGGTCACGGTGAGCCGCTCCTGGGCGCGGGGCACGGGCTCTCCGCCCGGCGCCACCGCCGCCCGCAGCTCCGCCAGGTCCTGAGCGATCCCGTCCAGGCGTTGCTCGATCGCCGCCAGGCGCCGGTCGGACCCGTCGGCAGGCGCTTGGGCCCGCTGCTCGAGCCGGTCCAGCGCGTCCTCTATCCCCTCGATGCGCTGAGACACCGACCGGATGCGCCGGGTCACCCGCTCGATATCGGCCGCGGAGGGAAGGTTGAGCGCGCCCATGGCCGCCTCCTGGGCCTGCACGGCGCGCTCTCGGGCGTCGAACGCGCGAGCGATCGCCCCGTTGACCACGGGGTTGCCGATCAGCTCCTCCGCGATCCTCCCCAGGGCCTCCTCGCCCTGCCTCGAGAGGCGGTCGACGAGGCCCGGTTCGGGGTCAGTGGAGGACATCCGACGCAGCGTATCCGATCGTCCCCGTCGCCCCTGTCGGGTCGATGTTATCTAACCCTAGACTCGAGGGTTAGGTCATGATTCCGGCATGCAGCGCGGCTTTCAGCGCCAGACGCGATTGAAGTTCTGCGCGGGGCCGGTCGATAGAGGGAATTGACCGGGTCTCACGCCCCCGGCGGCCACATGCGGGCCGGGGCTCACTTCCCCTTGCAGAGCAGAGAGACAACCCCCCACCACCAGCCCGCGCGCGGGCGGCGCGTCGGCGTCGGGCTGCGCACGCTGCTGGCGGCCGCAGTGGTGCTGACCCTCTCCACGCTCACCGGCCTGACGATTCCCGCCGAAGCGCAGCCCCAGATCGTCCAGGTGCAGCTGCCCGGCGGCCGTGTCATCAGCATCACCGTGGACGTTCCGCCCGGCGAGACGATCGAGAACGTCGAGCTGCCGGGCACGCTCGTTGCTCCCCCCGGCCCACCGCAGCCGGCCACGGCTCCGGCCGCCGCCGCTCCGGTTGCGAGGAAGGCCGCCGAGCCGGCGCCAACCGAGACCGTCGAGGACGCGGCGCCCGAGCCCGAGGCGCAGTCCGGGGAGGATGCGCCCCGGGTCACCGGCGGGTCCCCCCAGGAGCGGACGAGCAGCGGGGTCAGGGTGGAGCGCAAGCGCCCCACCCCCAGACGGCTGGCCCGTCAGGTCGACTCTCAGCCGAAGAAGGGTCGCGCCCGCGGAGAGCGCCGGCCGCGGTTGCGTAATGGTGATGGTTCGCCGGCTAGGTCGAATCCGGGGTTTGTGGATGTGTTGCCGGGCCCGTCGTCGGCGGTGGGGGTGCCGAATTTCATTATCCGCAAGTTTCGGGTGCCGCCGTTTTTGTTGCCGATCTACCAGGCGGCGGGGATTGAGTATGGGGTGCGCTGGGAGGTGTTGGCGGCGATCAACGAGATCGAGACCGACTACGGCAGAAACCTCAACGTGTCCTCGGCGGGGGCGGTCGGCTGGATGCAGTTCATCCCCTCGACCTGGCGGGCCTATGGCACCGACGCCAACCGCGACGGTCGAAAGGACCCCTATAACCCGGTCGACGCGATCTTTGCCGCCGCGCGCTA
>Ga0136614_10001483_pt1 | contig 13829 bp, 9 predicted proteins | sample AntDrymUQ2792106_2_FD_106643 | JGI IMG/M metagenome (GOLD analysis project Ga0136614, IMG submission 106643) | Polar desert sand microbial communities from Dry Valleys, Antarctica - metaG UQ279 (21.06) | ecosystem: Environmental > Terrestrial > Soil > Desert | place: Antarctica: Dry Valley...
GCCCGGTCGGATGTTTTACTTCATCTCCGCCGAAGGTTATATCCAGAATGCCTCGCAAGAAGAGAGCTTCGCCGTCCCCACCGTCGCGCAGCGCGGCGTGTTCGGAAGCGGCGCGACCGGCTTGTTCTTCGATCCGACGGGACAGAATTTTCCGACGTTCACGCTGCCGACGACTGCCGGCGCTGACGCCGTGTTCAGTTTGTTTCCCTTCCCCAACAATCCGAACGGCGTCTATGGCCCGAACACCTTTACACAGGTCTTGCCCAACAGCGGGCAAGGCAAAGTGCTGTCGGGTAAGTTCGACGCCAACTTCAAACTCTTCGACCGCCAGCACTCGCTGACGAACCGTTACAATTTCACAGATGATTATCGCATCATCCCCGTCACCGGCGGCGCGCTCTTCTCTTCTCTGCGCCCGCGCATTCGCACGCAGAACAACTCTTTCTTCTTCAACAGCGAGTTGACCGACCCGAACTCCGCGCGTCCCGTCTTCAATCAAATCCGCCTCTCCTACGGACGCACGCGGTTAGTGTTTGAAGAAGAACGTGATCGCACTTTCCAACTGGAAAATACTTTGCTGCCCGGCACGCCTTTTCTCTTGAATGCGCCCGTGCTGGAAAACTTCACGTCTCCGGCCATTCGTCCGGACGGCACGTTTGGGCCGAACACCGGCCCGGTGGTTTATTTCACCGATCCCAGATTGACGGTGCAGAATGCCACGATGTTAGGGCCGCTGGGCCAGTCAACCCGGCTCGGGGCTATCGGACAGGTGCATATCGCCGGCTTCAGCCCGGTCGGCGTCGATGTCTTCAACTTTCCGCAACGCCGCGTCAATAACACTTACCAGATCGCCGACGAGTTGACGTTCAGAACGAGCCGGCACACTTATGTCTTCGGCGTCGATACGCGCCGCACTGAACTCAACAGCGAGTTGCCACGTAACTCTCGCCCGCTGCTCACATTTGCGGGTGCGCCGGAGATATTGCTGCGTCCTGCCGCGCAAGGGTCTGGCTTCGATGTCTTTTTATCGGGCAATTTTGTCAGGCCGGAAACTTTAGCAGCGGCGTCTGCGCCGAGCGGCTTTTTCCAAACGCTCGCCATGCGCGGTGAGTCCGCCACCAACTTGCGTTTCTACCAACTTAATTTTTATGGACAAGATACGTGGCGGCTGCGGCCTAACATTTCCCTCTCTTATGGGCTGCGCTATGAATACAACACGCCGCCGAGCGAAACGTCTGATCGCATCGAAAGCACCTTCGACGATCCGGCGTTAAATTTAGTCCCCGGTATCCGCCAGTTCATCGGCGACCGCACGCGAATCTTCGAGCCGGATCGCGACAACTTTGCGCCGCGCGTCGGCATTGCCTACGCGCCAAATTTCTTCGGCCCGGAACGCGCGACCGTGATCCGCGCCGGCTACGGTCTCTTCTACGATCAAATCCTCGGCGCAGTCGTCAGCCAGTCGCGCAACGTGTATCCGACTTACCTCACAGTCAACTTCGCCGGCGGCATCAGCAACTTGGCATTCATTCAAGGCGGCGTGCCGAATGGCCTCTTCTGTCCGCGCAACGGCTGCCCGCTCCAGATTTTTAATCCCAGCAATCCGATTCCAAACTTGAGCGGTGGTATTCGTAGTGGTGTCCGTCTCGTGCAGCCCGGAACGCTCAACACGGTCAATCCCAACTTGTCGTTCGCACAAGCCGTCAATCTCATCAACGGCATTGTGCGCGGCGGCGGCGGTTTTATTCCGCCGACCAGCGGCTTCGGCTTCACCATCCCAGAGCAGAATTTGGAAACCCCGCTCGCGCATCATTTCGGTGTCACTGTGGATCAGCAGCTCGGACAAAATCTCGCCGTCGCCGTCTCTTACATCGGCACGCGCGGGCGCAAGCTGCTGCGCTTCAACACTCCGAACCTCGGCCCCAATTCTTACATTGCCGTGAGCGGGTTGAATTTTATCCCCTCGACCGGCGCGATTGGTCCCGCGAATCTCGAATTCTTCGGCCTCACTTTGCCGCCGGGCGTGCGCGTGGACAACGCCGGCAATTTGATCGTGACCGGGCGTCCCGTACCCGACGCCGGCGCTGTTTTCCGCTACGAGTCCACAGCCAGTTCTGATTACAACGCGCTGCAAGTGCAAGTCCGCTCGCGCTTGCGCCGCTCTTTGCAGATGCAGGCTGCTTATACTTTCGCGAAAGCCGAGGATGACGTGTCCGACGTGTTCGACTTGGCAGGCGCGTCGAGCTTGCCGCAAAACAGCCTCAATCTCGATGCCGAGCGCGGCCCGGCGAATTTCGACGTGCGCCATCGCTTCGCCTACAACTTCATCTACAGCCTGCCCACGTTTACGGAACGCGGCGCAGCTTTCCGCGCCCTCTTCGGCGGTTTACAAGTCGCCGGGCTAGGCAGTTTCCAGACCGGCCAGCCCTTTACCGTCAACAGCATCTTCGACGTGAATTTAGACGGCAACTTAACCGACCGCTTGGATTCGACCGACGGCATCGCGCGCACCGGCGACCGCCGGCAACCGCTCCGCTTGACGACTGTCGATCCGACGGGCTTGCTCGCGTCCATCAGCGAAGATGGCAGCGTCGGTCGCAATAGCTTCCGCGCCGGCAACTTTTTGGAACTCGATTTCGCCGTCATCAAAAACTTCCGCGTCACCGAGAATCAAAACTTCATCTTCCGCATGGACCTCTTCAACGCGACGAACCGCGCCAACTTCGGCATCCCCGTCCGCTACCTCGAAGCGCCCGGCTTCGGCCAAGCCACTAACACCGTCACCCCGGGCCGCCGCATTCAGTTCGCACTGAAGTATTCGTTCTAAAAAGCAGTAACGAGTGACGAGTGACAAGTGACGAGCCAAGACAGGTTTCCCAATTCGTCTATCTTGAAAGCGGCGGCTCAGGCTCGCTCCCATTCTTCGTGGCTGACGCCGGCCTGACGAAGAATCTCTCGCAGCAGAGCTTCGCCGATGTCGCCGCTTTTGTGCGGATTGGGAATCCGCACTTTGAGGCTTCCCTTCTGCATGAACTGATGGCGTTTGCCTGTGAGCGGCCCGGTGAAACCGAGGAGGCGGAACTTGCGGATGAGTTCTCGTCTGGAAATGGGGCCGGGCATCGGTCAGGCGGCTTCCGTGCTGAGATCAATGCGGCCAATTTTGGGGAGCGGATCATGGTCTCTGAGCTTGAACAGGAGCCATTCCTCCAAGACCTCTTGCAAGACCGCGCGGCATTTCTCCAGTGTCCGCTCGTTGGCCCACACGCCATCGAAGCCGGGGATTTCGCCGAAGTACGTGCCGTCCTCAAGAATTTTGTAGCGAGCCTTGCTCATGGCCTCTTGAATGTAACGTGTCAGCATCTAGCGCCTCTTGGAGAGCGGTTGATCCGGGCTGAATGGTATGTTTCGGGTGCTAACCTGTCAAACGTCTTCATCGAACCAGCCAGACACAGACTTGATCCTTGGTCACAGGGTCTCTTCATTCTCGTTTCCCATATGAGCTTTAACCGGCTCAAGAATAGCCCCTCCACACGCAGTACATGAAGCTAATCGAAATGCGCGCTAATTCCGCGCAGCGCGGCCATCCAATGTCGTCACCACCAGCGGGCGGGCGGCGAGTTCCCGGCGGTAAAAGACGCGCGGGCGTTGCAGGCTGCGATTCTCTGGATTGGCGATTTTCTCTTCGCCTTCGACGAACGCGATCTGGCTGAGCAAGCCACGCGAACGCTTCATCTTCTCGATCTGCATTTGCGGCACGCGCTCGGTCGCGTAGTCGAGCCACTCGCCCATCACGACTTGCCCATCCTTCGGACGCGCGTCCGCCGTGCCTTCTTTCAAGCCCTGCACGACGAGCGCGTGGGTCAACAATCCGTGACCTAACTGCGCCACTTCCTGCGCGGCTTGATAGCTCTGCGCGGCGGTCAGGATGAACATCCCTTTTTCATAAGCCAGTTGCGCCAAGCCTTTCGAGTTCATTGGTCCCCTGCGCTTGTCGTCGGCTTCGAGGGCTTGTCCCGAATTGCAGGCGTCCAAGACCATCACGATCTGCGCGGCGTCGATGCCCTCCATCGCGCTCTCCATCTCGCGGTCGGAGACGCTGTGCGAGAGCATCTTGTTGACATCCGCGTTGGTCATGCCGGTGCGTTTGCCGTTGTAGCCGAGATCGTGCGGGAGCAGGTAAAAACGCTGCTGGCTCGCCAGACCGTGACCGGCGTAATAAATGATCACCGTGTCTTCGGGCTGCGCGGCTTTGAGTTGCGCCAGCGCCGGCGGCGCTTCGGACGGGAGCGGCGCGTCATCGCCGGCGAGCCGCTTCAACGCGAGCAGGATATTGTTCTTCGTCGCTTCGCGGTTGTGCAGTGGGACGACTTCGATCTGCGTGTAAGCATCAACTTTCGCCTGCGCCTTCTGCACCTCTTCGGCGAAGGTGATCGCGTCGGCGATGGCGAAGCGCAAGTTAAACAGCGGGTTGGCGTATTGGTTCAGCCCGACCGCGACAATGTACGCCTTGCCGCGCCGCCGGATGCTCTCGTCGCCGCGCAACGACAACTCGGAATTGACACTCTTCACGTTGTCGCGGTTAAAGGCGTAAGCCGTTAATTGATTCTCGCCGGCGACGAGCGGCACGGTCGTGTCGATGACAGTCTTGCCGCCCTTGCCTTGCAACACGTCGCCGCGCCAGACACGGACGAGCGTGCCATTACGGAATAGGCGCAAATCCTGCGCGCCGCTGCCCGCTGATTGTTTTTGATTGCCCAGCTCTTCTTCGACTTCGATCCGAACGGCGACTTGCCGTGCCATAATCTTCGACGGATCGATGTTGGCGGCGTCGGCCAATGTCATTTTTACTACGGGCTGCCGCCGATCACGCAACGTGATATCTTGCGCGGCCTTTGGTCCCTTGCCCGCGAGGATTTCGGCGAGCAGTCCGGGATAATAAAATTCGTTGAAGTATGCCTCGACCGGCTTGATGTTCGTCGTCGTTTGCTCGAAGCGCCAGAGGATTTGATTCCAAGCCTCCGGCGATCCGTCGAACAATCCGTCCGGCGCAACGACGACCCAATCGCTCGTCTCGTGCAGCGAAACGAGCGTCGCCATCAATTGACCCGAATCGGCGGCCCAGAGGCGCGTGCTGCCGTCCTCGCTTGCGGTCGCAAACCAACGCCCGTCGCGGCTGAACGCGACGCCATTGATCGCGCCAGTGTGGCTGCCCAGCGCGTAGAGTTCTTTCGGCGAACCCGCCTCCCACACGTTGACTCGCCCGGTCAGACTCCCGCCGACGAGCGCGCGACCGTTCAGCGTAAAAGCCACCAAAGAGAAACCGTCTCGGCCCGCCTGCTGCCGCAACTCGCCGCCCGTCGCCGCGTCCCACACGCGGATCGACTTGTCGTTGCTGGCCGAAGCGATTTGTTTTCCGTCGGGGCTAAACACGACGGAATAGACACCGCCCGTGTGTCCGTTGAGAGTCAGAATTGCCGCACCCGTGTTTACGTCCCACACCTTCACACTCTTGTCCGCGCTGCCTGAAGCGAGATGCTTCCCGTCGGGGCTGAAAGCAAGGCCGTGAACTTCATCCGCATGGCCTTCGAGCGTCTTGAACAACGTGCCGGACTCGAAGCCCCACACTTTGATCGTCTTGTCATTGCTGGCTGAGGCGAGCTGTCCGTCGGAGTTAGCAGCGAGCGCGTTGACGCTGCTCTGATGCCCGTTTAGCGTTCGCAACTCTTGCCCGCTCTCGATGTCCCAGATTTTGATCTGCCCGCTCAAGCCGCCCGCCGCGAATGAGCGGCTGTCCGCGCTGAACACGAGCGAGGTGATCCAACCGATGTTGCCTTCGATGCTCCGCAGTGCGCGCCCGGTCGCCACTTCCCACAACTTCACCGCGTTGTCTTTGCCGCCGGTCGCAAACCATTTGCCGTCGGAACTGAACGCCGTCGTATAAACGCCGCTCGAACGTGTGCTTAAAACCACCGCCGCGCCGCGCCGGCTGAGATCGCGCAGTAACACAGTTTTGTCGCCGCTGCTCGATGCGACCAATTTTCCTTCGGGGCCGAAGGTGACGGCCTCGAAAGTTTCAATGCTGTTCGCGTCTTGCAGATTATTTAGCTCGCGCCCGCTCTCCACTTCGACAGTCTTAACGCTGCGCTTATCCGCCGAGCCGATGAATAATTTCTTTCCGTCGGCGCTCAAAGCGACCGCGAGAACTTTCCCGCTCCCCCCGGCGAGCGAGTTGAGTTCTTTGCCCTTCTTCACGTCCCAGACTTTCGCGCTGCCGTCAAAGCTGGCCGAAGCCAGACGCTTTGAGTCGGCGCTAAACGCAATCCCTCTGACGCGATCTGTGTGGCCCGCGAGCGTCGCCAATTCGCGCCCGCTCGCCGCATCCCACAACTTGATCGTGTTGTCGCGGCTACCGGAAGCCAACACTTTTCCGTCGGGGCTGAACGCGACGGCCAAGACCCAACCGCCATGCCCGGCGAATGAACGAATTGCCGCGCCGCTGGCCGCGTCCCACAGCTTGACGAGATTATCGTTGGTCCCCGTCGCGATCTGTTTCGCGTCGGGGCTGAAGGCGATGGCGTTGATGCTGCCCGCGCCGGTGATCACACGCATTTCGCGCCCACTCACTGTGTCCCAGATTCTGACCTCGCCGTCCACTGACCCCGAAGCCAACAGTTTTCCCTCTGCGCCGAACGCGACGGCCTTGACCCATGCGCGATGGCCGGCGAGATTTCGCAACTCGCGCCCGACACCCGTATCCCACAGCTTCACAGTGTTGTCGGCGCTACCGGAAGCGAGCAATTGCCCGTCGGGGCTAAACGCCATGCCGTCCACCTTCTTCGCGTGGCCGGTCTGCAACACCAATTCGGGGCGGCCCGCTTCCAGCGTCTTCGCCGCCGCTGCTGGATCAGCGCCCGGCGTCGTGGGCAGGCCGAGCTTCAATCCGCGATCATCCTGCGGCGTCGGCGCGGGTGTCTGCGCCGGAGCAACAGAAAGCAAGATCGTGACAGCAAAGAAGAGCGCAGAGAGAAAGCGAACCATCGGCAGATTCATTTGTGTTTGAGAAGATGTGTGTAGCATGTGGAGTGCGGAGAATTTCATAGACTCACCTCGACGGCAAAGAAAAGGACGCCTAACGGCAGGCGCTGTCGATTGTAGCGGCGGGCGGCTGTTCAAGGCAATCTCTTAACCCGGAAAGTTATGTACAAGACAATTGCCTGATGACTTCCGCCACTTGAGCTTAAGCAACACGGCGCGGCGGTCTCAAGAGATATTGACTAGTAGAATGTTTGGTAGTAGAAGTGCAGTTGCTTAACCGTCTTTAGTCGCCCGGCCGTCCCTTTGGCTCTCTTATTTCTCATCTTTTTCGCCGGAGTTACGGCGTACAGGCTGGAGACAGATTGCTCCGCTCCAGCGCAAGAAAGGAACCGAAATCAACGTTGCCGAATAAACTCGATCAGCTTAAATCGAAAGTCCGCGACTTCACGGAGCGGCGTTTATTCCCGCGGCTCGAAGCGGCGTGTGAAGTGCGCGTGCCGGTGGGCGTCTCTGTCCCGAACGAAAACCTCAACCCGGAGGCTGAACATTACCCGGAGCCAATTATGGGACACACCCGCAATCTGAGCCAATCAGGGATGTCGATCATCCTGCCATCAGTTCAACTCGGCGACGACCGGGTTGACGAAAGAGACTATCCGCTCCGCCTCGTCCTCAGCCTCCCGCAAGGCATCATCATCGTCCATGCCCGCACCGTGCGCTCGGAGTTGAGCGATCAACCGAGCGGTGAGCGTAAGTTTCTCCTCGGCGTCGCGATCACGAAAATGAGCGACCGCGACCGCACCAGCTACAATGCCTTTTTACACTCGCTGTCTTAATGGCGGATTGAAAGACAATTGCTTTTTTAATCCGCAATTCATTCAGTCTCGCTCTCTCCCGCTTCGCCTGCGTTGTTGACCCACACAGTCTTGATGTTGACAAATTCGCGAATACCAAACGCGCTCAACTCGCGCCCGTAACCGGAGCGTTTGACGCCGCCGAAGGGCAAGCGCGGGTCAGACGCGACCATGCCGTTGATGAAGACCGCACCGGCCTCTAACTCGTCGATGAAGCGCGCCTGCTCGCCCGCGTCGCGCGTCCACGCGCTCGCGCCGAGGCCGAACGTCGTGTCGTTTGCAATTCGGATCGCGGCCTCGAGATTTTCCGCGCGGAACAAAAGCGCGACGGGACCAAACACTTCTTCGCGGTAGGCCGGAGCAGCAACCGGAATGTCGGCCAGCACAGTCGGCGCGTAGAAATTGCCGGAGCGCGCGAGCCTGTGCCCGCCCGTCAAGAGCCGCGCCCCGGCGGCGACTGATTGCTCGACTTGTTGATGAACATCTTCGAGAATCTGTTCAGTTGCGAGCGGCCCCATCTCGGTCTGTTCGTCCAGCGGATCGCCGACAACCAAGGCTTCCATCTTCTTCGCAAACTCCCGCTCGAACTCTTCGTAAATATCCGCCGCCACGATGAACCGTTTGGCCGCGATGCAGGACTGGCCGTTGTTAATTGTCCGCGCCTTGACGCCGATACGCACGGCCTCTTTTAAGTCTGCGCTCGGCATGACGATGAACGGATCGCTGCCGCCAAGCTCAAGCACCGTCTTCTTGATCTCTTTCCCTGCGACGCTCGCCACATCGCTGCCCGCCGCTTCGCTGCCCGTCAACGTCGCGGCGGCCACTCTTTCATCTTCCAAGACCCGCCGCACCTGCCGCGATTCGATCTGCAAAGTTTGAAATGCGCCTGCGGGAAAGTCAGCGCGCCGGAGAATATCTGCAATCGCCAGCGCGCATTGCGGCACATTCGAGGCGTGCTTGAGCAGCCCCACGTTGCCCGCCATCAAAGCCGGCGCGGCGAAGCGAAAGACCTGCCAGAACGGAAAATTCCACGGCATGACGGCCAACACCGGCCCCAGCGGTTGATACCGAATGAAACTCCGCGTCGCATCCGTCCGCACTTCTTCGTCTGCCAAAAATCCTGCGGCCTCTTCCGCGTAGTAACGACAGGCCCACGCGCACTTCGCCGCCTCTTCCGCCGCCGCGCGGATGGGCTTGCCCATCTCCATCGTCATCAGCCGCGCGAACTCTCCCTTTTCATTTTCCAAAATCTCCGCCGCGCGCTTCATCCAACGCGCGCGATCAGCGAAAGACGTTCGACGATACGATTTGAAAGTGTCATGAGCAATTTGCAGTTTCTCATCGATCTCCGCTTCATCGAGCGGAGCAAACTCACGTAGCTTTTCGCCCGTCGCCGGATTGATAGATGCAATTGCCATAACGAATAATTCGACTCCTCTTCATTCAATGCCAGTTCAATAGGGTCAATGGTTCGCATCGGCCTCATTGTTCGCGACGGCCCCAGAGCATTTGAGAACGCTGCGAACGGGGACGGGCCGGCACTGGGGCGTGAGCTTGAGATCGCCGAATTGGTGCGCTTCATTAAACGCAAAGGCATTCGGAATGTGGTGTGGGTGACCGCCGACGTACATTACGCTGCCGCCCATCACTACGACCCAGCGAGGGCGCGGTTCACCGATTTTCACCCGTTCTGGGAATTCGTCGCCGGGCCGCTCAACGCAGGCACGTTCGGCCCTAACGAACTCGATAACACTTTCGGGCCGCGAGTGGAATTTACCAGCGTGCTGCCGGGGATGAAGCCGAACCGCCCGCCGAGCGATGGGAATCAGGCGAGGGGGCGTGACTGAAAATATCCCTGACTGCTCAGAAGTGCTTCTCCCTGCGTGGGCGGTGACTTGATGTAAGAGCCGTCCGGCTGGAGTTGCCGCGCCTTCACATTGTCGCGCAGATAGATGTCTAAAATCTTCTCTTTCAACGTCCGCTTAAGCTGCGGGTCGTCAATCGGCGCGACAACTTCGACGCGCCGGTCGAGGTTGCGCGACATCCAGTCGGCGCTGCCGATGTACAACTCCTCTTCGTCGCCGTTGGCAAAATAGAAAGCGCGGCTGTGTTCGAGGAAGCGCCCGACGATGCTCCGCACCGTGATCGTCTCGGACAAGCTCTCGACGCCGGGCCGCAGCATACACGTCCCGCGCACGATTAAGTCGATCTGGACTCCCGCCTGCGACGCCTCGTACAGCGCGCGGATGATGTCGATGTCAGTCAGGCTGTTGATCTTGGCGATGATGTGCGCCCGGCGTCCCTTCTTCTGGTGCGCCGCCTCGCGGTTGATGAGTTCGATCATGCGCTCACGTAGATTAACCGGCGCGACCAGCAGGCGGCGATATTTCGATTGGAGCGAGCAGCCCGTCAAGAAGTTGAACAGTTCGGTGGCGTCGGCACCGAACTTTTTGTTGGCGGTGAAGAGGCCGAAGTCTGTGTAGATGCGCGAGGTCGTCGGATTGTAGTTGCCGGTGGCGATATGGACGTAGCGCCGGAGGCGTCCTTTCTCACGGCGCACGACGAGCGCCAGCTTGCAGTGCGTCTTGAGTCCGAGCAGACCATAGACGACGTGGACGCCTTCGCGCTCGAGCCGTCGCGCCCACTCGATGTTGTTCTCTTCGTCGAAGCGGGCTTTGAGTTCGACGATGACGGCCACCTGCTTGCCTTGCGCGCTCGCCTCCATCAGCGCCTGCACGATGGGCGAGCGCTGGCCCGCGCGGTAGAGGCACATCTTGATCGCCAGCACGTCGGGGTCGCGGGCCGCCGCGTTGATGAAATCCGTGACGGTCGTGTAAGACGTGTAAGGGTGATGCAGCAGGATGTCTTGTTGCCTGATTGCCTCGAAGATCGACTTGCCATTCTTGATCGGCGCGGGGACCAAAGTTGGCAACGGCCGGTCCTTCAACTCCGGCCTGTCGAACTGATAAAGCGTCATCAGATCGGGAATGTCCATCGGCCCGTCGATGACGTAAACATCCTCCTCGGTTAGTTCCAGCGCGTCCGCCAAATACCGCCGCATCTCGGCGGGCATACTCGGGGTGACTTCGAGGCGCACGGCGGCCCCAAAGCGCCGCCGCCGCAGTTGCTCCTGTATCACGCGCAGCAGGTCGTTAGCCTCGTCCTCACGAATTTCGATGTCCGCATCGCGCGTGACGCGAAAGAGGTAAGCCTTGCCGGCGCGCCGGCCCGGAAACAGGGTGTCGGCGTTGGCGGCGATCAACTCTCCGAGAAAAGTAAACTCTGTTCCTGAATCGCCGACCGGCACGAGGCGCGGGACGACGGGCGGAATCTTCAGCCGGACGAAGCGCGCCTCATTGACCATCGCCGGGGGAAACTTATCTCCGGGATCATCCGCCGGCTCGATCATCAGACCGAGGTTGAGACTGCGGTTAGAGATGTAGGGAAACGGATGACTCGAATCCACGGCCTGCGGCGTCAGGACGGGAAAGACGTTCTCCATGAAGAATTCGTCGAGCGCTTGTCGCTCGTCTTTCGCCAACTCTTTGTAAGGCGTGATGCGAATGCCTTCCGCCTTGAGCTTCGGCAGCACGTCTTCTCTGAGGCAGTTCATCTGCTCCGCAACCATCGGCTTGAGCCGCGCGCTGATCTCCCGCAACTGCTCCGCCGGCGTCAGGCCGTCGGGTGACAGGTCGGGAGTCTCATCTTCCAACTGCTCTTTCAATCCCGACACGCGGATCATGAAAAACTCGTCGAGGTTGGACGAGAAGATCGAAAGGAACTTCAAACGCTCCAAGAGCGGCTGCGTCGTGTCGAGCGCCTCTTCAAGAACGCGGCGGTTGAACTCAAGCCAGCTCAACTCGCGGTTGAACAACAAGCGCTTTTGGTGCAGCAGCGAAGACGGCAGCGCCACTGTCGAGTTAGCGCTTGGTTGCTCATCCAATAGATTTTTTTCAGCCGCTTTAGCCATTTGTCTGCTGTCCCATTCGAGGATTTCTGCCCAGCCACGCGCGCTTCTCTGTAGTGTCCTAAATGTGTGTTGCTCTCATATTAAACAAAATCTTTAGCTCTAAAGGCTCGGCAGACTGTAACGACAGGTTTTCCAAATTTATCCATTTGCCTTGATAAGAAACAAAACTATTTTCATTCGATACGCCGATCCCGCTCTCTGTATCATGAATGGGCGCCGGTTGAAGCAATGTGTAAAGTAGTAAGGCTTTGTCCCAGTCGCTCCCCTTTTTGAAATATAAAGTTTCGTCGGGCAGTGCGATTCTATCTCTGCTTCCGAAAATAGAATCTCGTCCGGTAATACCGCCAACAATTGAAAGTGCGTCTGACAATTCCGTAATTCCTTGCGCCAACTGCTTGACGTTGTAATCACGCATAGCGGCGCGAACATAAACTTGCGGGTGCGGCACATCAAGCCGACGAAACGCATAAAGAGCGAACTCATAAATTGAATCGGGATACTGTTCAGCAAGCGCGACAATCGCCGCCTGATAATTTTCCGCCGAATCGTATTCGAGCGGGTTGGGCATTTGGTAATCGGGCTGGACGAATTGAATTTGTTCGGGGTTTGGGTGCTTCAACGGGTTTGAGACAAAACCGCCGATGTTCGCATAAATGTTTGTAATGTGTTGTTGCGGTATTTGCGAAGTGCGCGTTGTGCAATGGCACATTCCCATTTCCGGGTTGTAGAAAAATGTCGTTTCCGTGCTTGAGGCGACAACGCGGACAAACTCCGACAATTCGGATTGGTTGTTGATTCTAGTGCTGCTAAACCACTTCGTATTATTGAGCAAGTGTCCGTCCTCAATGTCGAGAAACACGAACATATGAGCGCGGTTGCCGGTGATAATGATGCGGTCAAGCGGAAATCGTCCCCAGACAACGAGCGCGGCAGCCCAAAGCATTCCCAATCCGATGCACTTACCTGACCGTTTGCCTTCCTCGTTCACCAGCGCAAAAGCGTTCATCACTTCCAGCGTTTCATTTTTCAAGCGCGGGAAGAAACCTTCGCGGTAATAAGATTGATTGATGATTTGCCCGAACTGCGATTCGGGATTTTCAGCCAGAAGTTTCCTGAACGTAGCATCATATTCTGCCCGTATTTTTTGAACGAACTCAGAACCGAAACGCTTTTCTTCTTCGGCAAAGTTAAGCAATCCCCAAGGGTCGCCGCCCGGCTCGCCCGCGATGTTGGTAAAAGTGTAGCGGTGAAAGAATCGCTGTATTTGATTGAGGCGGTTTTTGGGACTGTAAAGTATGCCGTCATCGCTGCCAGCCTTCTTCTCAGACTGCCACGCCCTCAACGCCGGAGACATCAGATTAGCAAGCAGAAAAGCCGGTATCAGTTCGTTCGGGTAAAAGTCTATCTCCAATACAGTCAAGCTAACTGCGGCGGAAAGTTTTTCCAGTTTCTCGTCCATTCACCTTATTCTACTTTGAAAATTTGTAAGCATCTAATACCGAATTGCAGAACAAAGTAAGGTTAGGACTTACGCAGAAAGGTAAAAATCCTGATAATTAGCGCATGGCTATCAGCACACGACCAACGCGCTTAGATTACTGTCAGTATCTGGTGAGCAGCCAGATCAATTACACCTTGACGAACTTTGCCGACCATTCTGCGAAGTTCAGCCACGACCAACTCAACAGACATTTACGCGATGAGAAGATGACCCCACGCCTCGTGTGGGAACAAACCAAAGGGCAACTCATCCAATCACCGCATGGCTTTGTGATCTTTGACGACTCGGTGGCCGACAAGAATCATTCACGCCGCATCGAACTGGTGCGGCGGCAGTGGAGCGGCAACGGGAGTGTCAATAATTTTGTGTAAATGATCATCGCTAGAAGACAGGCATCCGGTCTTCAAAGAGAATCGCAAAGCGATTCAAAGCCGCCCGCCATTCCTTCACAGGCATCGTCCACCGTTCA
>Ga0136614_10001484_pt1 | contig 13827 bp, 14 predicted proteins | sample AntDrymUQ2792106_2_FD_106643 | JGI IMG/M metagenome (GOLD analysis project Ga0136614, IMG submission 106643) | Polar desert sand microbial communities from Dry Valleys, Antarctica - metaG UQ279 (21.06) | ecosystem: Environmental > Terrestrial > Soil > Desert | place: Antarctica: Dry Valley...
CGGTGGAGTTCCTGCTGATCGCTGTCCTGGGCGGATTGGGCACCGTGTGGGGGGCGGTCGTCGGCGGCTTCGCGGTCGAGTTCCTCGACGAGGGCCTTCGCGATTTCATCCCGGTGATCGTTCCCGGCGCCAGCGGCGAAGTTCAGCTGATCGGGTTCGGCGTGATCCTGACGCTGGTGATGATCTTCCTCCCCGGTGGCTTGCATCAGGCCTTTCGAGCGGCTGCCGGGCCGGGCGGGCGCCGTCGCGGCTCGGTGCCGGATCTGTCCGATCAGGAGGAGCCGGTCGCCCCTCGAGAGGGGAAGATCACTACGAACCAAAAGTTGCAGGGGTCCCCTGAGTCGGACGAGGAGGGCGAGGAGGGGGCGTTGCTGGTCCGCGAGGGCCGTCCGGCACCGGGCACGACGCTGCTCGCGGTGACCGGTTTGACCAAGCGGTACGGCGGTGTCGTGGCCGTCGACAGCGTGGACTTCGAGGTGGCCGCCGGCGAGATCATGGCCCTGATCGGACCCAACGGCGCGGGAAAGACCACCTGTTTCAACATGATCAGCGGTGTCACGGCACCGAGCGGTGGTTCCGTGGTGCTCTCGGGTCAGCGCATCGACGGCCGCAAGCCACACGTCTTCGCTCGGCACCGAGCGACTCGGACGTTTCAGAACCTGCAGGTGTTCGGTTCTTCCACGGTGCTGGGCAACGTCATGGTCGGGCGGCATCTTCGTAGCCGGGTGGGTTTGTTGCGCAGCATGCTCGGCTTCGCCGCCCGCACCGAGGAACGCGCCATCGTGGCCGACGCGCGCGAGGTGATCGGCCTTGTCGGGCTGACCGAGGACGCAGATCGACCAGCCGCCGACCTGCCCTTCGGCCGCCAGCGGTTGATGGAGGTAGCCCGGGCACTGGCCACCGAACCCGACCTGTTGCTGCTCGACGAGCCGATGGCCGGGCTGTCCGGAGCCGAACGCCGTGAGCTGGCCAGGTTGCTGCGCCGGTTGCGGGCCGGGGGGATGGGGATCGTCCTGGTCGAGCACGACGTCGAGGCGGTATTGGCCCTGGCCGATCGGGTCGCAGTCCTCGACGACGGCGTCCTGATCGCCCTCGGCCGGCCCGACGAGATCCGTACCGACCCTGCCGTCCTTGCCGCCTACCTCGGCGTGGACGACGACGACCCGGCCGCGGCTGCCGCGGTACAAGAACTGGCCGAAAGTGGCGCCGCCGGTGCTGAGGGTGCGGACGGTGCTCGGTGAGACTGCAGATCCAGGACGTGTACGCCGGGTACGGGCGGCTGGAGGTGCTGCACGGGGTGAGTGTCGGTGTGGAACCCGGCTCGATCGCCGCGGTGGTCGGCGCGAATGGAGCCGGAAAGACCACGCTGCTGCGCACAGTGTCCGGACTGCTGCGGGCCAGTTCGGGCACGGTAGCTCTGGGGGACCGGGACGTGACCCGGCTGGATGCGGAGTCGATCGCAGCCGCCGGACTGGCACATGTACCCGAGAATCGACTGGTCTTCCCGTCCCTGACCGTTGCGGACAATCTCACTCTCGGCGCCTGGACCCGCCGCCGGGACAAGAGCGCACTGGCGCAGCGCCGTGCCCAGGTCGTGGAGTACTTCCCGCGACTGGCCGAGCGACTCGAGCAACCTGCCGGGACCCTGTCCGGTGGCGAACAACAGATGCTCGCCGTTGGGCGTGGGCTGATGGCCCGGCCATCGGTGCTGATCCTCGACGAGCCGAGTCTGGGGTTGGCCCCCCGAGTGATCCGGGAGATCTTCGCAACTCTGGCGCGGCTGCGCTCCGACGAGGGGTTGGCCATCCTGCTGGTCGAGCAGAACGTCCGGGCCGCATTCAAGATCGCCGACCAGGCCTACGTCATGGACCGCGGCAGTGTGCTGATGGAGGGCGAGCCAACGGCGTTGCTCGATGACGAGCGGGTGCAGCAGGCCTACCTCGGCGGTGGATATGTCCGGGTCCCTCCTGAGCCGGCCGAGGACGGTGTCCCTGACTGCTCGCCCGGAACTCAGGCCACCGGCGCCGATCATCGGTCGGAGACCTCCGCGGACAACGCCAGGACGTCTTCGAGCTGATCCAGCGCGGTCTCGACCACCGGGGCGGTGAACAACCCGACGCTGTGCACCCCGGCCTCGGCCAGCGTGTGCAGATGCGCCACCGCGTCCTCGATGTGCCGATCGGCCCGAGGCCGGCCCACCAGTCGGTCGGTAGGTCGACCAGCCGCTCCGCGCCGTACCTCTCGTACCAGTCGAGCAGATCGGAAAAGTACGGCGCCGACCGCAGCCCCACAGTGGGCTGGTCGAGAAGCCCAGCCAACCACGGCGTCACAGTGCGGTAGGCGCTGCGCCAGTCGGCGGCGACGCTGAGCACCGAGAAGGCGACTACGTGGAGATCACCTGGTGCCGCGCACTGCTCGAGAGCCACGCGCACCGTGCTGGGCGTGGCCGGTTCGGCGAGCACGACACCGTCAGCGACCCGGCCGCCCAGCGCAAGGGACTTCGGGCGCGTACGCCAGCCAGCAGCGGCGGTGGCGGGCTCGGTGGTTGCTCGACGCCGACGTCGTCGAAGGTGACGTGGTGGCCGGCCACAGACATCCGTTAATCCTCGATCACCCACAGTTGTTCGGCCCCACCAGCTTCGAGGCGGCGAGCAAGCTCGGTGACGAGGTCAGGAGGAAAGGAACGGTCGAAGCACATGCCAACCGAGAGTGTGGGAGAGGTCATGCTGTTGACCATATGGCGAGGATCCGACGGGAGCCGTCCACGCGATCCAGCCCACGCCGTCGGCGAGAAACCCGGAATTCCTGTGGGGTCCGGCGCGTTAGGCTGAGTGCATAACTACATAGGGGGTGAATGGTCTCGACTTCGTTCGTCGAGGCAGGGGAAGCGGGCCGAGGAAGGCAACGATGAGCTCGTTAACCACGCGTTGCAAAAAAATCAAGCGCCGACAACAGTCAGCGCGACTTCGCACTCGCTGCCTAAGCGGGTCTGAAGTCCGTCAGACCGGGAGCGCCTCCGGCCCGGACCCTGGCGTCGCCAGGAGGATCACCGTACGACCCGGTTGCGGGGGCGTACGGGACACCAAACAGCAACTGGGCCTGTCACACCGACTAGTTCGCAAGATCGGTGGGGCCGAGTAGAGACGATGTGAACTGCGCACGGAGAAGCCCTGTCAAGTCAACGAAGGACCCGGGTTCGATTCCCGGCACCTCCACCCGAGACGATGCCGTGCCCGACCCCGGGCACGGCTTCTTCTTGTGTACGGCCCCATTGTGGGCAACGAAGCCTTACCACTCAGTCTTGGTGCCGGCTGGTCCGGGTCAGCGTCCCATCCCGGTCGTAGTACTCGCACGTTCCTGCGCGTACTCGCCGATGGCCTTGTGTCTGCCATTGCGGAAGTAGAAGACCCAGGAGCCGTTCCTCTGGTCGGCGGCGTAGTTGCCGGTGCCGCTGACCGAGCCATCGGTGAAGACCTCTTTCCAGGGGCCGACCCTTCGCCCAGCCTCGTCAGTCCGGTTGATGTCGTCGCTCATGTGTGGCTCCTGTCCTCGATCTCCCAGGCATGATCCTGGACGGGCCAGGCGAAGCGTCGATCCCGGACCTCCACCTATGGCACGATGGCCGTCTATGCGTCGCTGGGCGGTCGGCCTCGGCCTGATCGTGCTGGTGGCGGTCGGGGGAGTGGCGGACTCACCGCCGATTGCCCGGCCCCCGGTCATCGACGTCGCCTACGGCGGCGATCCCTTGCAGCAACTCGACGTCTATCCAGCAGCCAACCCCTCCCCGGCTGTCGTCGTCGTCCACGGGGGCGGCTGGACCCGTGGCGACAAGAGGTTGCCCGAGATCCGGCAGAGCTCGGCGACGCTTCAGGCGCGCGGATTTGCCGTGTTCAGCATTAACTATCGGCTTGCCGGAGAGGGCCGACCCGGTGAGCCGATGCAGACCCAGGACGTGGCCGCGGCGGTGGCCTGGGTGATCGACAATGGGGCGCGCTACGGCGCCGATGACACTGGCGTCCGCCTGGTTGGAGGGTCCTCCGGCGCTCAGCTGGTCTCGCTGGCCGGACCGCAGATCAACGCATCCCGGCCCGGCGCCATCCGCAGCATTGTCGCCATGTCGGGGCCGATGGACTTCGTCGTGATCGTGCAAGAAAACTTGACGCTGTCGGCGCGCGAGCGGACCGGAAAGACCATTCCGGTCTATCTCGGGTGCCGCCTGGCTGACTGCACCGACCAGCAGATGCGGGCCGCGTCCCCGGTGCACAACATCTCGGCCACCTCTCCGCCTTTCCTGATCATCAATTCCGATGCCGAGATCGTGCCGGTCGAGCAAGCGCAGGCGTTGCACGAGGCGCTGAGTGCCGCAGGTCGGCCCAGCACGCTGCGGATCGTGCCCGGGCAAGATCATGGGCTCGTGCTGTTGGACAGCGTCGAAGACGACGTCGTGGCGTTCCTGCGCGCGTGACGGCCCGGCCGTTGACGGCCCGAGCAGAGCAGCCCTACTCGCTCTTGTCCTCGATCTCCCAGGCATGGTCCAGGACGTGCCAGGCGAAGCGCCGTACGGCGTAGCGCAGCGGCCACCCCTTCCAGATCAGCGGCGAACCGTCCGAGGCCGACGACAGCACAGTGAGGATCTGCGCGCGTCGGCTGCGGACGGCGGCGGGGGACAGGTCCGAGGACTTGGGGTCCTGGCGGATGCCGATCTGGCGGGCGTAGCCGGCCTCGGACGCGATCACATGTTCGACGACCTTGTCCCGATCGCGGCCGCCACCGCGCGGTCCCTTGCGCAGGGCGGCCGGGGCATGTGCCGCGATGTCGTCGAGGAGTTCCCAGCTGGCCTGTAGCAAGGCGGCCTGGCGACCGGCCTTCAGCGCGGTGATCGGGTCGGAGTCGGCCTTGGGCGGCTTGTCCAGAACGCCGAACTCGGTGCTTCCCGAGCCCTCCAAGCATTCCACAACCTCGAAGTCCCGTGCCGCAGGCCAGCGAATACCGGCGGCCGCGGCGACGGGTTCGTACCGCTGTGCGTAGCCGGTCAGAGCCGCCAGAGCGAGTTCCTCGGTCTTGGCTGCTCTGGCCCAACCCGGCCAATCCAGGGCGCAGGCGAATGCCCTGCGGTCCGTGGCCTCGGTGTACACCTTGATCCTTGCCATGCTCGTCAGCCAGTCGAGTAGGCGGTGGACATCAGAAGTTGACCGGTCCGCCGACGATAGCCTCGCCGATCTCCTGCAGCTGCTTGACCTGTTCGGGTGTCAACCGGTCAAAGATCTGTTCGCGAACCGCATTGACGTGACCGGGCGCGATTTTCACGACCGCGGCCATGCCCTGCTCGGTGAGACTGGCCAGCATCCCTCGGCCGTCGTCCGGGCTAGCCCGGCGAGTTATCCATCCGCGCTCCTCGAGCCGGCTGACCGCATGCGACAGGCGGCTGCGCGACGAGAGTGACCGTTCGGCCAGGTCACTCATCCGCAGCATCCGGTCCGGTGCCTCGGACAGCCGTACGAGGATCTCGTAATAGATATGCGGGATGTCGGCGTCACGTTGGAGTTGACCCTGGATGGCCTCCTCGATCGCCCGGGAGGCAGCCAGATAGCTGCGCCAGGCGAGTTGCTCCTGCTCGTCGAGCCAGTGCGGTTGCACTGGCGCCTGGATCGTGGCGCTACGACTCACAAACTTGTTCCTTTCACCGTGGAATAATTTAACGTTCAACTATCTTCCTACTTCGTCAGTCTTCCGACACCTACGCGATGTGGGAAGTTCCTAGCGACAGGAGAAACCATGACCAGCATGACGGAAACCGCGATCCCCGGCTATGTCGCTGGCACCTGGACCATCGACCCCGTGCACTCCGACGTGTCCTTCACCGTCAAGCACATGATGGTCAGCAAGGTTCGTGGCCACTTCCGGACGTTCTCCGGCACGCTCGTGACCAGTCCGGACATCAACCAGTCCTCGGTCACCGCCGAGATCGACCTGGCGTCGTTCAACACCAACAACGAGCAACGTGACGCCCATATCCGCAGCAAGGACTTCTTCGAGGTCGAGACCCACCCGACCATGACCTTCCGCTCCACCGGCATTCGCGCCGATGGCGAAGCCCACGTGATCGACGGGGAGCTCACCCTCCACGGCGTGACCAAATCCGTGCCGCTGGCGGTGGAGATCAACGGCTTCGCCCCCGACGCCTACGGCGGTTACCGCGCCGGCTTTTCGGCCGGCACAGTCATCAACCGCAACGACTTCGGCATCGACATCAAGATGCCGATGGACGGTGGCGGTGTCGTCATCGGCGACAAGATCAACGTTCATCTCGAGATCGAAGCCGTTCTGGACCAGCCAACGGCCTGATCACCGGTCAACGAACCCTTCCGTCGACGTCGCGGAACCCGTGCGTTTAGGTATTCCCCACACGGGCTCCGCGACTGACACGGGACGGATCACCGCCCGCCCCCACGATGTGATGCGAACAGGGAGCCACCGACATGCCCATCACCCGCCTGAACCACGCCGTGCTGTACGTGCGTGACATCGAGGCCAGCGTTGCCTTCTACGGCGACGTACTGGGGTTCCGGAGGTTGGACCTGCTCCCGGACGGTTTCCACGGCGCCGCGTTCCTGCAGGCCGAGGGCTCGACCAACGACCACGACCTCGGTCTGTTCCAGATCGGGACTGACGCCGGCGCCTCGACCGCGGGCCGGTCGACGGTCGGCCTCTACCACCTGGCCTGGGAGGTGGATACCCTCACTGAGCTGTCCCGGATCAGGTCTGCCCTCAGTGCGGCCGGCGCGCTCACCGGCGCCAGCGATCACAGCACCAGCAAGAGTCTGTACGGGAAGGACCCAGACGGCATTGAGTTCGAGGTGGCCTGGTTCGTCCCGACCCCCCACCTAGACGACGACGTGCTCGAGGGGCGTAAGGGAATCAGCCGACTCGATCTCGCCGCAGAACTCGAAAGGTATGGGGCCAGAACGGTCGGTGGAGTCCCCTGAGGCTGGGCCCAGCGCGGAAGGTGGCGGGCTAGCTGTTCCAACGCTCGAGAACGGGATAGGACTTGTCCCATCCCAGCACGCTGAGGGTGGCGGTGCCCAACGCAAGATACTTCCCGAGCGCCACGTCCAGCCCCAGCCAGCGCATGGCCAGGGCCCGGAGACAATGGCCATGGCCGAAGATCAGCGCCGGCCCGTCGAGCTGACGTAGATCCTCGACGACCTCGTCCAAGCGGTGAGCGACCTGCTCGGCGCTCTCCCCATTGGGCACCGGATGGGTCCACAGGTTCCAACCCGGGTCGCCCTCTCGGATCTGCGCGCTGGTCAACCCCTCGTAGTCGCCGTAGGCCCACTCGACCAGCCGGTCATCGACGACGGCATCGGCATACCCGGCCAGTTCGGCGGTCCGCCGGGCACGTTGGAGCGGACTGGTGAATACGGCCGCGAAGGACTGGCCGGCGATCCGATCGGGAATTCCGTGAGCGGCTTCTTCACCCTCCGGCAGCAGCGGCAGATCCGTGGTCGAGGTGTGCTTTCCGGACTTGCTCCACTCGGTCGCACCATGCCGGACGAGCCAGACGTCGTGCTGGCCGCCCGCGGCGGGTACGACGTCGTGCCCTGCGGAATCCGACATGCCGATAAGTCTGCCCGATCGGGACTCCGCCCCGTGAAACCGCAGCACGCCCATCCGCTGGCCATACACGCCGGAGACTGGCCAGGCGCTGAGTGGCGGGCCTCAGCTGAGCAGCCGACGGGCAGCCGCCTCGATCTCGGCCTCTCCGAGCAGCACGTGTGCAGCAGCGGGTCCGAGCGGAACGAAGCTGTCCGCACTGCACACCCGCGCCAGCCGACCTCGGTAACCGCTGTCCACGAGACCGGTGATCACCGCCTCAGAGATCCCGCCACTGCAACGGGTTTCGTCCACGACCAGCACCCGACCGGTTGCCTCGGCCTCTCGTACGACGTCCCCGATCGGGAGCGGGGTCAGCCATCGGAGGTCGAGCACCCGAACCGCAAAGCCGGTCGCCGCCAACCGTTTGGCGACCCGGAGACTCATCGGCAGCCCGTTCCCGAAGGTGACGATCGCGAGGTCGCGCCCCGACCCGTGAGTTCGGGCCCGGCCGAAATCGGCATGCTCCTCGGTCCACTGATCCGGGGCCGCGTACGGCCAGAGCCACGCCCCGTCGTCCGGGGCGTGCAGGTCGCGAGCGTGATAGAGCGCGATCGGCTCGACCATGACCGAGACGGTCCCGTCGACCCGAGCAGCGGCCAGGCAGCTTCGCAGCATCGGCGCCGCGTCCCGCGGGTGCGCGGGTACGCCAAGGACCAGCCCCGGGATGTCGCGGAGCACGCCAAGTGAGTTGTCGTTGTGGAAGTGGCCGCCGAAGCCCTTCTGGTAGGCCAGCCCCGCGATTCGGACGACCATCGGATTGCGGTAGGCCCCCTGGGAGAAGAACTGCAGGGTCGCCGCCTCGCCACGAAGCTGATCCTCGGCGTTGTGGAGGTACGCGAGGTACTGGATCTCCGGGATCGGCAGGAACCCGGCAAGGCCGGTACCCAGCGCCAGGCCCAGGATGGACTGCTCGTCGAGAAGGGTGTCGAAGACCCGGGCCGGCCCGAAAGAGCGTTGCAGGCCGCCGGTCAGCCCGTAGACGCCTCCCTTCACGGCGACGTCCTGGCCGAACACCAGGGCAGCCGGGTCGAGGGCAAGCGCGTCGGTCAAGCTGGCCCTGATGGTCTGGGCCAGGGTGAGCGGGCCCTGGGATTCGGGCAGTCGGTCACCGAATGCGGTGCTACGCCGGCTCGACGAGGCTGCCTCCAGCGCTCGGCTCGCCGTCTGACGACTACGACGGGGCGCCAGCGGGGAGATCACGTCGGCGCGGCTACCGATGGTCGAACTGGCCATCGCCTTTTCGGCCACCGACCAGATGTGCTCGCGGGTTCGGTCGTAGCGGTCGAGTAGTTCCGCCGGGCTGTGTCGGCCCGACGCGACGAGCATCGCAGCGGTCCGGACCAGCGGGTCCCGGGCATAGTCGGCGGAAATTACCTTCGCGCTGCGGTACGAGGCTTCCGCGTCAGAGCCGGCGTGTCCGAGGAAGCGGACGGACTCCACGTGCAGCAGCACCGGTCGGCGTCGCCTACGGGCCTGCTCCACTGCGCGGCTGGCCACGTCGAAGACCTCGGCGAGGTCGCCTCCGTCCGCGCGGAAGTAGGCCAGCCCCGGCCTGTTACCGACGGCCGCCGCTACCCAGCCGGGTGGGCTGGGCACGCTGATGCCGTACCCGTTGTCCTCGCACACGATGACCAACGCAAGGCCGAGGCCCTGATGGACCGTGTGCAGAGCTGTGTTCAGCGCACCGGTCACCGTCGAGTGATTCACCGAGGCGTCCCCGATGCTGCAGACCGCGACCGCATCCTCCGGCCATGGTGTGCGGTGCCCCAGCTTGCGGGCGCGTTCGATCGCGAAGGCGACGCCGACCGCCCGCGGGAGATGTGATCCGATCGTGGAGGTCGAGGGGATCACCGCCAAATCAGGATGCCCGAAGACCTTGTGCCGGCCGCCGGCGATCGGCTCCTGCGTCGCGGCCGCCACCCCGTACAGGATGTCGCGCACCGGATCCTGCCCGGGTAGCTGAGCGGCACGGGTGATGTAGAAGGCGCCCGACCGGTAGTGCAGCAGGGCCGGGTCGTCTACCCGCAGAGCCGCGGCGACAGCGGCGTTTCCCTCGTGCCCCGACGAGCCGATCGTGTAATAGCCACGACCCCGTTTATGCATCCACTGCGCGGCCAGATCGCAGAGCCGGCTGGCGATCTGGGCGTCGAAGAGCTCGAGGCAGCGCTGCAGGCTCAGTCCCGAACCCTCGCGTACGGCCGCCGAATCCGGATGCTGGGCCTCGGCGCTCGACCTGGCCGTGTCCCGGCGCAATGAGCTGACCGCCTCGCGGAAGTGCACCTCGAGGGGGTGGCTGCGCTGCGACGGATCAGCCGACATGCCGTGACCTGACCGGCTCAGCCAGACCTGCTGCGTGCCGGGACGCAGGGGACGCACGGCAGTCGGTCGTTGCCCGGTTCAGCCACCGAGCGCACAGCCCCTGCGAATTCGGCCCAACGTGCCTCAGCCGGTGTCCGGCCAGTGTCCGGCTCGGCATCGATGGTAGCGGTGGACAGTGGCGTACGGATGGTGAACCAGGCCAGGATGCCCCCGGCAGCTAGCAGAACCGCGTTGCCGATCATCGCCCGCGTGTAGGCCGCATCCAGTCCGACCGGGTCCAGACCCGAGTCGCTGGACAGCCCCACCAGCAGGGGCAGGCCGGCGACGGCGAGCAGCCCGGCTGCGCGAGCGACTGCGTTGTTGACCCCGCTGGACACTCCGGCGTATCGGTCGTCCGCGGCGGCCAGCACGGTGGCCGTCAGCGGGGCGACCAGCGCGGTGAGTCCCAACCCGAAGACCACCGCTCCGGGCAACACATCGGTCAGATAGTTCGCATCCGGTCCGGCGCGCAGGAACAGCAGCGCACCGACGGCACAGACCAACGGCCCCACCGTCATCGGGACCCGGGGGCCGATCCGACCGGCGAAGGCCCCGGCCCGGGTGGAGAAAAGCATCATCAGGACGGTGACCGGAATCATCGCCAGGCCGGCACCGGTCGCGGAGAACCCGGAGACGACCTGCAGCTGCAGCACGAGGATGAAGAAGACCGCACTCAGCGCGCCGTACACGAGAAAGGTCATGCCGTTCGCCGCGCTGAACTGTCGCGACGAGAAGATCCCCAACGGAACCATCGGGTGAGCCTCGCGGCGTTGGCTGACGATGAACCCGATCCCGCCGGCCAGGGTGAGCACCGCCGCCGCCAGCACGTCAGGACGGGTCAGATCGTCCGCGGCATAGATCAGGGCGTACGTACCGGCACCCAGGGTGAGCACCGCGAACATCGCCCCGAGCCAGTCGAAGTGCCCCGCACTCAGATCGTCCCGGCTCTCCGGTACGTGCTTGTGCCCCACCCAGAGAGCAAAGGCGGCGAGCGGGACATTGATCAGGAAGATCCAACGCCAGGTGGTCGTGTCGATGAGATAGCCGCCCAGGAAGGGACCGATCAGGGTTGCCGCCCCGCCGAGGCCGGCCCAGGTCCCGATCGCCCGAGCCCGGTCAGCGGGAACGAACGAGGCCTGGATCAGCGCAAGGCTGCCCGGCGTCAGCAGCGCGCCGCCGATGCCCTGCAGCGCTCGGGCAGCGACGAGTTGCCAGATGTCCTGGGACAGCCCGCACAGCAGGGAGGCGATGGCAAACCAGGCGATGCCGATCAGGAAGATCCGCCGGCGTCCGACCCGGTCCCCGAGGGAGCCGCCCACCAGGATAAATGAAGCCAATGTCAGCGTGTAGGCGTTGACCGTCCACTGCAGACCGGACAGCGGCGCGTCGAGATCGTCGGCAATGGCGGGTAGGGCGACGTTGACGACCGTCGCATCGAGCAGTGCGATCGAGGAGCCGAGGATCGTTGCGAGCAGGATCCAGCGGGCCTGCGTCGTACCCCACCGCACGTCCGAGCCGGCCATGCCGACCACCAACCTCTCCGGCTTGTACGTACCCCAATCGGCTGGAGCGTGCGGCCCGGGCAGGTTAGCCGACGAGGGCGTGGGTGATGAAGTACGCCGCGGCCGCAACCGCACCGGCCGCGGGCAGGGTAAGCACCCAGGCAGCGACGATATTCCCCGCCACCCCCAGCGAACGGCTGGCAGTCGACGCGTTGGTCCCGGCGCTGAGCGTCAGTGTGGCCGCGATGACCCCCCTGAGCGCGTGCGTCTGCCGACCGGAGGAACGGCAGGAACGACCGTGTGGCTTCGTCGCGAGAAAAAGCGAGCGCGGGCTGTCATTCGGTCTGCGCACCCGCCGCCGTACCGTGGAGCAGTGATGGAATCTCGACGACTGCCGATCAGCCTGGGTGTGCTGCTGGTCGGCGTGCTGCTGACAGTGGCCGGGTGCTCGGCGTCGGCCGACGAACAGGACGAGCACGACATGTCGTCGATGGACACCGGCATCGCGACGGTCGAGGGTGGGCCGGACACGCCGTACCGCGGACTGGCGCCCACCGAGCCGTTCCCGCGTCCGGCGTTCACCTTGACCGACTCCGCTGGGGCGCCGTTCGACTTCATGGCCGAGACCTCGGGTGAGTTGACGCTGCTGTTCTTCGGCTTCACGAACTGTCCGGACGTCTGTCCGACGACGATGGCTAATGTGGCTGTCGCGCTTCGCAATGTCGATCAGTCACTGGCCGAGGACGTCAACGTGGTCTTCGTGACCACCGACCCGGCTCGCGACGACGCCGCCACCCTCGGGACTTATCTGGAGCGCTTCGACGCAGACCTGCCGGCTTCTTTCATCGGGTTGACCGGCGACCAGGCCGCGGTCGAGGCGGCGCAGAGTATGGCCGGGGTGCCGGTCGCAGAGGACAACGGAGAAACCCACTCGACGCTACTGTTGCTCTTCGGGCGCGACGACGTGGCGCGGGTGGCGTTCCTGGCGGGCAGCGTCCCCGACGACATCACCCACGACCTGGAGATCATCGCGGCGCAGTGACGATCTCGACGGCTCGTACGACCGGCAGACACTCGCTGCCCCTGCTGGGTCGCTGGGTGGCTGTGCTGAGCGCCGCCTGCGGATTCGCGCTGTTGATGGCTGCGCCGGCTGCGGCGCAACGAGAACAACCCGGCGACCTACCTCAATTCGCGTCGGGATGGGACCACGCCGCTGCCTGAGCGCGCCGATCCGCAGGCCGACCCGTCCTGGGTCAGCGTCAGTTCGGAGACCGGGTACGAGTGGCACGATCAGCGAACGCATTGGATGTCGGCGTTGCTGCCGCCACAGGTCCGGGCCGATCCTGACGTCTCGCACCGGGTGATCGAGTGGGCGGTGCCGCTGGAGATCAACGGTCGCGCCTACTCAGTTGCCGGCGTGCTGGATTGGACGCCACCGCCGCCGGGTTGGGTGTCGTACGCGGTCCTGGCTGTGTTGGTCGGAATCGGTGTCGCGGCCGGGTGGTTGTGGCGCTCGCCGCGTCTGGCTGCGGGCTTGCTCGTCCTTGCCTGCGCTGGCTCGGTGTGGCATGTGGCGAGCACTCCGCTGCCCTCGGGGGATGCGTCGTCGGTCGTGTACGGCCTGCTGACGGTGCTGGTGCCGACGTTGGTGGTGCTGGTGCTGACGTTCTTCGCGGTACGGGCCGTACGGCGGCCGCCGGTTGTCAGGGGTTCGGGCTCGGCGCAGTACCTGATCGCGATCTCCGGCTGGTTGCTCGTCGTGGAGGCACTACCCGATCTGGACGTGTTGTTCCGGTCGAATTGTCTCTGCGCTCGGTCCGGCTTGGGGGGCACGCCTAGGCGTCTTGTTGCTGCTGGGCCTGGGCTTGGGTCTGGCGATCGGCTCTGTCGGACTGATGGGCGCACGACCAAAGACGGTGCCCGACAAGCCTCGAACCGTCTTGGCTGCCTGAGCTGTCAGGTTGCCGCAGTCGCTGCCTCAGCGGTGCAGTAGTCTCGACTTTCCGTAGGGGGCTGTGGCGCAGCTGGTAGCGCACCACACTGGCAGTGTGGGGGTCAGGGGTTCGAGTCCCCTCAGCTCCACCCTTGAACGATGTTGTCTCGCAGGACTTTTCGGGCTTTGAGTTGATTCTGCGAGATGACGGAATGGTCGCCGGTCCGCACAGAGTCCGCAAGAAGTCCGTGCAAGGTCCGGGCTAGTGCCTGCGCGCCAAGTCGTGAAACCGGCAGAAGGTTTGACGCACGCTGGCGAGGTTGTCCCGCTCCCCGTTGAACTTCGGTGGCGGTCGTCGTGATCGATGCTCCTATGGAA